>ERZ1643247.1542-NODE-1542-length-20721-cov-5.009291_pt1 | contig 20721 bp, 28 predicted proteins | sample MGYA00579264_ERZ1643247 | MGnify/ENA primary metagenome ERZ1643247 (study PRJEB29033, sample SAMEA4952262) | chicken gut metagenome | biome: Broiler Chicken; feature: Gastrointestinal Tract; material: Caecum | place: Ireland | collected 2018 | study: Broiler... | reverse complement strand
TCTGCATTAAGGACAATATTCAAAACATGAATCTGGTCATCGGCTGTACCGTAGGTTGTTTCTACTGTTATGCCCAAAATAATGTAAACTGTTAATGAATAAATCAACAGCTAACGGCAACTTTGAAGAATACTTCAAGGCTGCCGTTTTGTATATCATCTTCCCTTTATGCCTGTATCTCCGTTCCATCCTTAAAGGTTACACGGATGTCCTTCTCGCTGTACACCGTCACGAAATCTACCAGACTCGACCACAGCCGCTCATCAAACTGTGTGATTGGCTCTTGTGCGAAAAAACTGCTCCAGCAGTTTCTTGCGGTCGGCTTTGTCAGCAATCGTCTGGATATCCTCATCGAACTACACCTTGCCTGTTTCATAGCGGCTGACCAGCCGTCCATTGTAACCCATTGTAACATTGTAGATCCTCGTCCTGGTCAAGGCAACACGGGCGTTCTCCGCCACACACCGCTCCACCAATCCTACCACAACCTCCCGTTCCATCTGCCGCTTTTCCAGTTCTATGCTGTCACACAGCATAACGATGTCCATCTGCATATCGACAGCCAGTTCTTCCTTCTCCAAGAGCAAGATGTCGGCTGCCCAGACAAATGCGTCCTTGACCTGCTCCTCCATGATATCGGGATTGCTGCCCGGAGTTGGCAGTTTCCGTTCCGTCAGCTCTTTCACAATGACTTCGCAGCCAAGCTCGTCCAGAGACAGCTTGTAATTCCACCTGACGGTTTTGTTTATTCCTGATTGACTGCAAAACCGCCGTTCAATCCCCTACCATTGCCTCGGAACCGTTTGTAAACCACGCTCGCTTTACCGCCCACGAATCGCTTCCGTCAAACCACAGGTGCTGTTCTCCGAAATGCTCTGTTTCTCCTCTTGGATAAAGCTGGACATGTTTGTAATGACATCTTAGCCCTGGCGTCCAGATGTTTTCCTTCTCAAAATAGATCCCCTTTTCCTTGCGCATACGCACAGTGGTCAGGCTGTTCAGGTATTTCCGGCAAACCAGCTGACACTTTTTGTTACAATGAGGTTTATCTGCAAGAGCATCCGCCACCATGCACTTAAAATCCCTCGTGGTGCTCCATATTGGCACCAGTGATCCCTTCCAGCTAAGACCGAACAAAAAATCTGGATAGAAGAAGAAAAAATACGCCCCACTACCATAAAAGCGGTGGGGAGTATTTTTGTTACTGTAGTTTTTGTTTTAGTTCCAGCACTTTCTGTTCTATGATTTGCATGGTTTGTAGATATCGCTCATCGGGTTGTCCTGTTGGGTCTTCCAGTCCCCAGTCCTCCCTATGCTTGCATGGCAGATACGGACAATTCACATTACAGCCCATTGTTACCACAATATCCACCGGTGGAAGCTCAGATAAAAGTTTGCTTTGCTGTGTCTGTTCCATATCAATGCCATAGACTTGCTTCATCAGACGTACAGCGTCTTGATTGATCTGCGGCACTGTTTCTGTACCAGCGGAGTAACATTCAAAAGTTTCAGATGCAAAGTATTTGCCAAGTGCCTCCGCAATTTGACTTCGGCAGGAGTTATGGACACAAATAAAAGCAACTTTTGGTTTTGCACTCATACGCTTTCCCTTACTTTCCGAATAAGCGCCTTAGCTTCGTCCTTTTTTAATACCTTTCCATAAGATACGACCTTGCCGTCCACCACAAGAGCAGGGAGAGTCATTACTCCATAGCCCGCTATTTGCGAAAAATCCTCTACATGCTCTATCGTCGTATCCATGTTCAGTTCTTCCAAGGCTTCGCGGACGAAAGCTTCCAGTGCATGGCACTTTGCGCATCCAGACCCCAGTACTTTGATTCCGGAAGTTTTTTCCATCTCTTCTGCCTGGATCATCTTTCCAGATGTACATCCGCTCCCATCGCCGCTTTTTTGTTTTTCTTTCTTTTTGTTAAATAATCCCATTGTGAGATACCTCCATAAATTATATCAGAATAAATTGAAGCGCATTGAACAGGTAACCGACCAGTATCATGCCAATTGTACATATGCCGATAAAAAGCGTCAGCAGCTTTGGCTTGACTACTTTTCGAAGCATAATGATTGAAGGCAGAGACAAGGTAGTGACCGCCATCATAAAGGACAGTACTGTGCCGAGCTGTGCCCCTTTTGTCAGCAGTGCTTCCGCAACAGGAACCGTACCGAAAATATCGGCATACATGGGAATGCCTACAATCGTCGCGAGAATCACGCCGAAAGGATTGTCGCTGCCAAGTACGGCCTCAACCCATCTCTGCGGTATCCAGTTGTGAATCCATGCACCGATGCCCACACCAATCAAGATATATGGAACTACTTTCTGAAAGGTCTCTAATGTCTGTTCTTTCGCATACATCAGACGCTCCCGAACCGTCAGGTCAGGAGATTCAAACTCTACACTGTCCGATGAAAGAACAAAACTTTCTACATACTTTTCCATATGTAGTTTTTCAATAAGCGTCCCGCCGACTACCGCAATTACAAGTCCGAGCATCGCATAGATAACAGCTACCTTTGCTCCAAATATGCTTATCAGCAGAACAAGGCTTCCCAAATCGACCATTGGGGAGGAGATCAAAAAGGAATAGGTCACGCCCAGAGGAAGCCCAGCACTGGTAAAGCCGATAAACAACGGAATGGATGAGCAGGAACAGAAAGGTGTCACCGTACCCAGCAGAGCGGAGATGATATTTGCCCAGATTCCGCGGAACCTGCCCAAGATACGCTTGCTCCTCTCCGGTGGAAAATAACTTTGAATATATGATATGAGAAAGATTAACACACAGAGCAGGACAAGAATCTTCAAAACATCATAAATAAAAAATTGAATACTGCCGCCAATGCGTCCGCCGGTGTCCAGTCCTAACACTGATAATCCACTTCCTATCAGTTCATTGAGCCATTTCATTCCAAGAACCTGGTTTTGAATAAACTCCCAGATACCCATACAAAAACCTCGCTTTCGATTTGATAAAATACATCAAAATAATTTGATGTATTGTGCTAAAAAAACACCACCCAATTAAGATGGTGTTTATGCACCACAGCGACTACCAGGGGGCTCTTTTTCTGTTGCCGGTGTGGTTAGCTCTTTGAGCAGTTCAACTGCATAGTCCCGACCGGCTGCACTCAGTTGGTAATGTGTCCACTTTCCTTCCTGGCGGCTGACAACAATTCCTGAATCGCAGAGAATCTTCATATGGTAAGAAAGACCAGATTGTGTCAACTCAAGCGGTTCCTGCAAAACACAGGCACACTTCTCTCCACCCCGCAGCTGTTCCAAAATGGCAAGCCGTTTAGGGTCACAAAGAGCCTTGAAAACCTTTGCCTGTTCTTGATACGTCTCCTTCATGACTCCACCTCACATCAAAAAATTTTGATATGTTTATATTTTACACAAAGGTCTCTGCCTTGTCAATCGTCTCATCAAAACATTTTGATAGGAAAAGGCAAGTCTGTGTTGACTTTTACATATAAAACAATCGGGTAGCCTCATCTTCAACTTGTACAATGCAAGAACAATTCTTACACCGCAAGGGCACCTTTTTTAATTATTTTTTCCCCTTTGTATCAAACTGCTATGATTATTTCTATGTAACTCCTTTTTACTTTGTGGTAATACGCCGTTTGAAGCGGCTTCCATCCCTTCTGATTATTCCCCTTAACTAGATAGATTTTTGATGATATTCCAGTTTATGCTTTCGAGCAGGGACGTCATGCACCTGTGAAGCGTATTTCATTAGCAAGGCAGGCGTGTATCATTTGCATCTGCATTTTCCAGCCATGCCACATCACCCTGATTATCCATTTCAACATAAAGGACGCTGCCATCTGTGTTGACAGATGCAGCGACATCTTTATAAATTTCATCTAATAATAAGGATACAACCTTTCTCTTCATGTCAACTAAATCAAGCAAAATCCCAAAACCGAAATGAAACAAAGATTGAATTCTTTTCTTTTATTCTCGCGATACAGCAGGAAAAACAAATATCCCAACCGACAAATCGGCAAAATTTTTTGAGATATTTATAGCAGGCAGTTCTTTTCTTTACGACCGATACCATCTGCCTGCATTGTTGTTCATACAAGGTTCCCCCTGCCAAAAACATTCGGAACAAAGGCACAGCCAACCTCTTTGGTGTTGCTCTTAGGAGATCGGGGATATGGTCCCAACAAGTAATTCTGCGGATTGAGCCAGAGGTGAAATTGAAAAAATGAATGAACCCGTACCGTTTACACTGCTTACTAGTTTGTACAATAACTGTGACTGTTAAAATATACTTTTTTAGCCAATTCCACCACTTGACCGTTCCCATTGCTTTTCGGTTGTTAAAATAGCTTTTTGAGCCAGAGGGAGATCATATCATCTCCTCAACAGTCGTTTACGCATCTATTATTCAATCGTTTCAAGCGTAGCAGAAAAAGTATCGTTCCTATTACGAATGATATCTATGCCAGAATCAATTTGTCCGAGAGAAATCAGCCCGCTTGCATTGCCGAAATCTTCATAAAAGATGGATAAATTTCCCCACGGTGCATACAGGCACAGATCGCCCACATCAGGGTCAAACGCATCCGGTTCTCCCTCGGTGGGAAATTCCTGATCCATATAAGCGATTTTTTCCGTATTATTAAAATCTTCAAATGAAAGCGTCAGCGGAAGCATATCATAAAGTGCATTCGCCGCAGGGGTATCATATAAAGTTACCTGAAATTCTTGCCCATCTATGACTAGTTTGGCTTTTTGTTCTCTTGATTCGGGTTCCCGCGAATCAGTTGATGGATTTTCTGAAATTTCGATTTCGTTTTGTATATCTGATTGTTCCTGCTGCAAACTTTGCTCGGAAACAGATGGTGTTTTCTGCTCTGCACAAGCGGTAAGGCTGAAACACAGCAGGATACTGAAAAATAGTAACATACCTTTTTTCATGGTCGTTCCTCCATTTCCGTATGGCAGTTACTTCCCACTGAACACCGGGAATAAGCTGTATTCACCATAATCCTTAAAATTCAGTGCTTTTAAGACGTCCATGTCTTCATTTGAAATTTCAAAATTCAGATTTGCGTTATTCTGCATATGCTCTACATTGGCAGTTTTGGGCAACGCAACTGTCCCTAAATTCAAGACATATTTAATGCATAACTGCGGGACAGAAACACCATATTTTTGTGCCATCTCTACAATGGTTTCGTTTTTCAACGCCTCTCCGTGAGCAATCGGTGAGTAGGCTTCCACAACAATGCCCTGCTCTTGGCAATACGCAATCAGTTCAGCCGGCGTATTGCCAATATGAATGAGAAGCTGGTTTACCATGGGCTTGATTTCGCAATGAGCAAGCAGATTTTCGAGATCATCCATGAGGAAATTTGAAACACCAATCGCCTTTATTTTTCCTGCCTTATAAGCGTCTTCGAGTGCTTTCCATACCTGAATATTTTCTTCAAAATAGCGTTTTTCATCACGCCATTCCGCCCATGGCTGTGGGCTGTGTATCAGCATAAGGTCAATATAATCCAGTTCCATTTTCTGGAGCGTTTCATCAATGGATTTTGCTGCTGCGTCATAAGTTTTGGCTTCTGCCGCTACTTTGCTTGTGATAAAAAGTTCCTCTCTCGGAATACCACAGGCTTTAACTCCGGCGCCAATGCCTCTTTCATTGCCGTAAGCTTGTGCGGTATCGATATGACGATAGCCAATTTTCACAGCAGAAATGACCGCCTTATCTGCTTTATCATCGTCTATAAACCAAGTTCCCAACCCCAATACAGGGATTTTTATTCCATTACATAAAGTCTGAAATTTCATTTTGATTCCTCCATTTTTTGAATTGCCGCATGAGCTTTGTACTGTAATGAGCAATCCAGATACAAAGTCCCATCAGTGCAAGATAATCTATATAAAACAAAACTTTCGGTTCGCTGTAATCCAGAAATACAAACTCGCTTTTCAAAAATAAATAGGTCGGAAAATCTCTGTTTAGAAATACCCATATACCATATCCGGAGATCATCAACCCTACGATAAGAGCGATCCTACTGCGGATTTTTGTCGTGCTTTTTATCTTGAACGCGTTTCGGATCATTCCACAAATTACATTCCAATGAAGTCCCAAATGCACACTTATCAAAAGAAAGCCCCAATATGCACCGAGAATATGAAGCCGGCGAGCCAAAGGCATCCCGTCTATCCCCGGCAGAAAGGCAAACACATAACGGGACATCGCAATACCGCTATACATTTGAACGAGCATTGCAAGCAAGACAAGCAAATCAACACAAAGTGTCAACCTGCGCCATGCATCGTATTTTCCTTTGAACAAGGTTTTGTGCCAATGTCCATTCAGAATATGGTGAGCGACAAAAAGGAGCAGCATTCCGGCACCCACCCATTCATGTGCTGCTTCTCCCCAAAACTGATAGCCCATTAAAAAAAGCAGCGCCAATGTCATTACAACATCGACAGTTAATTTGATAACGACTTTCGGCTTCATTCCTCTACCGCCTTACCCACACAGGCAATGGCATTCAAACTCCGTGGATAACCGATATAAGGCAGGCACTGAGAAATGACTTTTACAAGAAAATCTTTGTCGTTCCCCATGTTCATATTCCCTTTTGCGTGAGCAATCAGTTGCGGCTCGCAGCCACCCTGTGCCATAAGAAAACAAAAGGTAATGAGTTCACGCTCTGCCAAGTTAAGACCTGTTCGGGTGTAGTAATCGCCAAAGCAGTTTGCCGCCAACCAACGATTGATATGCCCTGTTTTCCAAGCTTCTTTCATATGTTCTCCGAAAATTTCCGCCTGTGCTTCGATTCCTTTTTCCAGTCGATTGTCAAGGGTAGTCGTTGCCTGTCCGTCAAGCGGAAGCGCTGTACCTCTCGCGGTCAATACTTCATTGGTAACGTTCAGAAACGGCAACATTCTGCCATACCCCAAATAGTCGGTTGCCTGATAAACGATTTCCTTAACCACAATCGGAGTAATACCGTTTTCTAACGCCTGGGGGAGCATTTCTTGATAAGCGTCCACACCTCCGCAGCCGATCAGCGTTGCCAAAATCGCCAGATAACGGGTAGCGGGTTCTAATTGCTGGTTTTCCTCATTTACAACTTCATCAAATGCAAAATGTGCAAAGCGTTCTGCAAATTCAGGATCTGTTTTCTGTAAATTCATATTGATTGCTCCTTTCAGATTTTTTGGCTGCCGGTAGACCACACGTGTTTTTCTTTCGCGGCATCAGCAGTATTCTGTGCCATGACGCCTACTAAATTATGAGGAACATAGGGTTCTTCCAAAAAAGCAAGCTCATCGGCAGTCAAAGTAAGTTCGGTTGCTTTTGCCGCACCCTCAACATGGTGGAGCTTCGTTGCGCCTACGACTGGAGCGGTAACTTTTGTCAACAACCATGCAAGGGAAACTTCAGTCATAGATACGCCATGCTTTTCTGCAAGCTGTATGACTCTGTCAATGATAATACCGTCCTGCTCAGCGGTTGCGTCGTATTTCAGGTGCGCATAGCTGTCCTCCCGCAAGCGTTTTGAGGTTTCACCGGGATATTTTGAGAGCCGTCCTCCTGCTAGGGCGCTATACGGCGTCATAGCGATAGTATCCTCACGGCAGAGCTTCGCCATTTCCCGTTCTTCTTCACGGAAAATCAGGTTATAATGTCCCTGTACGGATACGAATTTTGAAAAGCCCTCTTTTTCAGCAAGTGCATTTGCCTTTGCAAGCTGATAGGCAAAGCAGTTGGAAATGCCGATATATCGAGCCTTGCCCGATTTGACAGCGTGATTCAGTCCCTCCATAATGTCGTAAAGGGGCGTATTGTAATCCCACATATGGTAAATGTATAAGTCAACATAATCCATACCGAGATTTTTCAGGCTCTGATCGAGCATTTTTTCAATGTGCTGTTGTCCTGTGACTCCCGCTTCGATTTCCTCATTGGTGCGAGGCAGGAACTTTGTTGCAATCACAACATCATCACGGTTTGCGAAATCTCTGATGGCTCTGCCGAGATACTGTTCGCTTGTTCCGCTTTGATAAGCGATTGCCGTATCAAAGAAGTTGATACCAAGTTCCAACCCTTTTTTGATAATTTCACGGGAATGTTCTTCGTCAACTGTCCAGCTATGCTGACCATTCCCGGCTTCGCCAAAACCCATACATCCCATACAAATGCGGGATATGGTAAGGTCAGCGTTTCCCAATTTTGTGTATTTCATCATTTGTTCTCCCCTCTCATCCGTTTTGCTTCAACATCTTTTTCACTTCGCAGGGGTTTCCGCAGGCAATCGCATTTGTCGGAATCGATTTTGTAACCACGCTTCCCGCACCGATCACGGCATTATCTCCAATGGTAACACCCGGCAGAATAATCGCGCCGCCGCCAATCCAAACATGGTTCCCTATCGTTACGGGAACCGTTTGCGTGCGGATTGCCTGTTTACCACTTTCATCTGTACAGATACGCTCGGTTGCCGCAATCGGGTGGATAGCAGTATATATTTTTACATCAGGACCGATCAGCGTATTGTCACCAATCGTAATTTTTCCTGTATCCAAAAGGGTACAATTCATATTGATTAGAGTGTTTGCGCCAAGCGAGATATTGCAACCGTAATCTACCCAAATCGGCTGATTGACACGGACATTTTCACCGCAAGAGCCAAACAGCAAACGAATCATTTGATTTCGCAAATCTATATTTTCGGCAGGCAGACTATTATATACCCGCATAAGGTCTTTTGCATTATTGCTCAAACGGCGAAGTTCGGCATCTCTTGTATCATAAAACGCACCGCAAAGCATTTTCTCTTTTTCCGTCATTAGTTGCCCCCTTGCTTAAAAACCTTTGATCCAGTCTGCAAGCTCACGATCTGAAACACGGTTCAGCATTTTACCTTTTTCCCAGTTTGCAGCTGGGCAGAGCGGTTTCAACACTTCCACGGTCTTACCCATCCCGCTGCCACCGCTGGTAGCAAAAGGAACGATGGTCTTACCCGAAAAATCATAGCTTTCCAAAAATGTGCTGATAATGGTGGGCGCAACATACCACCAAATCGGAAATCCGATCAATACAGTGTCGTAGTCCTCCATATTCAATACCTTTTCCGCAATTTCAGGGCGGGAGTTTGGATTGCTCATTTCGATAGAACTGCGGCTCTTTTTATTCGTCCAGTCAAGATCCCCATGGGTATAGGGAACGGCAGGTTTTATTTCAAAAAGATCGGCGTCTGCCGCTTTTGCCAGACGTTCGGCAACAGCTTTGGTCACACCGCTTGCTGAAAAATATGCTACAAGTTTTTTACTCATTTTATTTTTCCTCCAGTTTATTGTACTCTTCGTCACTTACAGGTTCACACCATTCATTCGATGTGTTTTCTCCCGGTACTTCTACCGCAATATGCGAAAACCAGCTATCCTTTTTGGCACCGTGCCAATGTTTTACCTCCGCTGGAATGGTAATGACCGTTCCTGCGGTGAGAGAAACAGGCGGTTTATTTTTTTCCTGATACCAACCTTCACCTGCCGTACAAATGAGAATCTGACCGCCACCGTTTTTGGCATGATGAATGTGCCAGTTATTCCGGCAGCCCGGTTCAAAGGTTACATTAGCAAGGAAAACAGCCGTTTCCTGCGGATTTGTCAGCGGATTCAAAAAAGATTCGCCAATAAAATACTGCGCAAATGCCTCATTGGGTTTTCCCATCCCAAAAGCATTGATCTTTTCAAATTGTTTTTTATCCAACATTTTCATTGTTTTAATCTCCTCTCTGTGATTGAATTTCATTGCTGTTGAGCCAATCGGCAACATCACTTGAAAGCTCCGATCCGCCCAAATCGTGAATCGAAAGCACTTCATCCGTTGCAGCGTTTGGCACAAGTTTAGCGATCGCAGTCAAACGCTGTCCAAAACGCCCGCCGCCGTGGGAGCAGAACGGGAGTATCGTTTTACCAAAAAAATCATATTTTTCTAAAAAAGAAGCAATCGGAATCGAAGCCCACCGGTTGGGATAATCAATCATAGCAGTGTCGTACTCATTCATATTATCTACATAGCCTACAAGTTCTGGCTGGCTTGTGCGTTTTGATCTCGTTGTGCTTCATCCAAAACGGTGTTGTCATCACTTGAATATGGATTTACCAATGTGATTTCAAACGGGGTCTGCGCCTGTTTAACACTGGATTTCTTCGGCAATATCCTTCGTATTTCCGTCTCGCGGGAAATATGCAATCAGTAATTTGCCCCTTCCGAACGATCGGTATGCTGCATTCCCGTACCTGATACGCTGCCCATACCAGGATCTGCATTGCATACCAAGCGAATACCGAGATGAAAGCTACCTTTATTCTGTTCCAGTGTAGCGCGGTAAGCAACGCGCATATTTTTTGCAAAATCATTTCAGTCGCTGCCATGATAAACACGCAGAGGACCGGAAGCGGAACCAACGGGGTCAGTCTGCTCCTCCGTTGGATATTCGCCGCAATCATCCCAGACCCATTCGCTTACATTCCCGCACATATTGTATAATCCGTAAGGATTTTCGGAAAAGTTGTCTGCTGGGGCGGTTTACTCTGCATTCACCGGGTTTTACTTCCAAGTTCCCCTGTGAAAAATAGTTGTCTTCTATTTCACAAGGGTAATGATCATAATCGTTTGCCTTTTCGGCGCTCGGAGCGTTTTCCATATAAAACGGTGTAGTCGTCCCGGTTCGACAGGCATACTCTCATTCGGCTTCGATGGGCAGACAGTAGCCGTTTGCGCTTCTGTTCCAAGAAACATTCTGACCGTCGATTGCATAGACTAGAGTGAAACCTTCCTTTTCGCTTCGAGCATGGCAGTAGGCTATTACATCAAGCCAGGAGATATTTTCAACAGGCAGCGTATCTCCTTTGAAATTGCTCGGATGATTTCCTGTAATTTCTTCATATTCCTTTTCTGTCAGCTCATATCTGCTCATATAAAAATCCCTGACTGTACTCGCGTGCGGTATTTCATCAGCACTGCGCCATGCTTTGGAATCCGGACTGCCCATTTGAAACGAGCCGCCATAGAGAAAATAAGGAAAAATCATAAAAACGGAAATATCCATTTTCTCATAAAATGCCCCTTATTTTGCAAGTCCTATTTCATTTAACCATTCGCTGACCGCATCGTCGGGATTGGATGATGAACCGCTGCCGATATGAAGCCCCTCTGTTACAGTTGCGTCAGGCTCAAGGGACTTTACCTCATTTACTGTGTTAGAAAGTCCGCTGCCCCCGCTGGTACAGAACAAAGCAATTGTTTTGTCCGATAGGTCGTAAGTATCGAAAAATGTATAGAGAATCATCGGCATATCGCCCCACCAGTTGGGAAAGCCTACATAGATGACATCGTACTGCTCTATATTTTCGATGTCATTGGAAATTGCAGGACGTGTATCATTTTTCTGTTCCTCTTGTGCCAAATCCACAACGGTATCATAATCATCACTGTATGGTGTCGTGGGTACAATTTCAAAAATATCGGAATCCGTTTGGCTTTGAATAGACTTTGCTACATTTTCCGTATTGCCCGACCAAGAGAAATAAACGACCAATGATTTTGCGCCTGTTTCGGCGGATGTGGAAGAGTCATTTTGATGATTGGATTCTCCATCAGGCGTAGAACTCAGATCGTTTGATTGCTGTGCAGGAGAGGATGATCCCTCATTCACTTCGCTGCTGCAAGCTGTAAAAGAGAACAGCATGGTAAGAACCATAAAAATTGAAAATACTTTTTTCATTGTGACAACTCCTTTCTAGTTGAAAGATTTTTTATTGTTCAAAGCGGATATTGTGCAACCGCTTTACTTCATCAAGGCTCTGTATATCTAGTATCAAGCTTTTTCCCCTATCCATAGCCTCAATTTTTTGCATATCGTCCGATGAAAGGGTGAAATCATCTATTCTAAAGTTTTCTTTGATACGTTCTGGGTGAATAGATTTCGGAATGGCAGCGATATTATTTTGGTATAGCCACCTTAAAATCACCTGTGCAGAGGATTTTCCGTACTGCTTTCCGATTTCGGATAGTAATTCGTTTCTAAAGATATTTTTTTGTCCCTCTGCAAAAGGCGCCCAAGCCATAGGCTGAATATTGTACTGTGTCATCATCTGCCGCAATTCTTTTTCTTGATAGAAAGGATGCAGTTCTATCTGATTTACCATAGGGACGATTTCATGGCTAAAAATCAAATCAATCAATCTGTCTGGCAAAAAATTACATACGCCGATTGCTCTTATTCTGCCCTCTCTGTAAAATTCTTCCATTGCTTTCCAGCTGCTGTGGTAATCTCCGAAAGGCATATGAATCAGATATAGGTCCAGATAGTCCGTCTGCAAATTGCGCAGTGTTTTTTCAAAAGAAATTTTTGTTTTTTCATATCCTGTATCTTGAATCCAAACCTTTGATATGAGGAAGATTTCTTTTCTATCTGTCCCGCTTTGTTGGATAGCGGCGCCAACGGCTCTTTCATTTCCATAACAAGCGGCAGTGTCAATCATGCGATAACCTGTCTGCAAAGCGGTTAAAACACTTTGTTCACATACTTGCTGGTCAGTGATTTGAAAAACACCGAAACCAAGCAAATGTATTTTTATTCCGTTGTTCAGCTCAACCGTATTCATAAGCCCCCTCCATTACTTGTTCAGCTGCATACAGTTTCCTATGATTTCGCCGGTGCGGAGATATTGATAAGTCGGCATTTCAAATAAAACCGGTTTGAGTACGCCATAATCGATTCTTCCGTTCTCATTCAAAACAGATTCCTCAGCATGAACAGCAATGATTTTGCAAATAAAGCTCTCAAAACCGTCCGTTTTATAGATGTCATCCACCTGACATTCCATAACAACCGGCGCCTCGTCAATCATTGGTGCTCCTGTTTCAGCCGTTTGGTAGGAAAAAACAGAAGATTTGTCCGTTTTTCTTCCGCTTACCGTACCGACATAATCTGCTTTTTTGAGCATAGCCTCATTGACAATGTTAACACTGAAAACATTCGTGTCCCGAATGCCTTTATTTGTGTAATGCGTATCAGACAGGCTAATCATAATGCGATCATGACCGATAATTCCAAGATGTCCAACTAACGCGTAGTTGGGTTTGCCGTCAACCATTGTCCCGACAACAACAAGGGGTGTAGGGTAAAGCGCCAAACCTGTTCCTATATTTTTCTTCATTTTGAATCCTCCTAAATATATTAATTATGCTTTCCTTCCTTTTTGTATTTCAAACCGGAGATAATCCAAGCGGTCCAATTGTTTTTCCTTAAAATGGATTTCATCCAGTGTTCCATTCCTTTTTTCGCTCAACATTTTCAGCCGTTCTTTCTCGGTCGACTTTCCGTGCAAGAGCAACTGCATATATTTTTTTACCTCATCATTGTTAAATCCAATGTCGTGAAGTGTCATAATAGTGCTTAGTCGTTCCATATCGCTTTCATCATAATGCCACGAGCCCATAACTTTTTTGACTTCGCCGCATAGCCCCCAGCTTTCATATTCCTGCAAGATTTTTATGGGGATATTATATCGTTCACTTGCCTCGTTCATTGTCATTTCAAACTTCCTTTCCAATAGGAATAAATAAAGGCGCTCCGTCTTGGAACACCTTTATTATAAATTCAACTATATGAAATGTCTAATGCTTATATTTCATCATAAGATATGCTTTTTAGGAATTGTATTGCAAAATCTATAAAGGCGGACGTTGTCGCAGAAAATATCTGCTCTTTTTTCCACGCCAAAGCAGTTGCCACCTCCAAAACAGGGTGTAATGGGATGAAATGTAAATTTTCATAGGTGCAGTTTAAGTTTAGGCTCAGCATCACACCGATATTTTCTTTTGCCAATACGGCTTCGTTATAAGGTAAATTAGCGGTCGCTACGATTTCCACCTGTTCTTTGGAATCCCCAAGCCATTTTCCAATGCGGCTTTGGTTGAAATCACCCGTTGCAGTAACAATCGACATTCCTTTTAGATCTTCAGGAGTGATATGCTCTTTTTCAGAAAGGAAAGAATCACTTGGCACAAACACACCCCATCGCTCTTTGATCGGCATATTGACAAAGTTATATTTACGCATATCAATAGGCTCTGACATTAACCCGATGTCTAAAAGCCCTCTTTCAATATAGTCTCGAATGTTATTTGCGTTTCCGCTATATATCTCATATTTTACATTAGGATATTTTTTACGAAACTCTGCAATGATTTTTGCCAAATATTCCGTGGAGCGAAACTCACCGCTTCCGATCGAAATTGTACCGGAGAGCACCTCATCTTTTTGCAAAAAATCTCGTTTTGTTTTGTCTGCTAAAGATAAGATTTCCTGTGCACGGCGTTTTAATATCATTCCATCCTCGGTCAAAATGATATTATGATTGCTGCGAATAAACAATTTGACGCCGAGCTCCTGCTCCAAATCAGCAATTTGTCGTGACAGGGTCGGCTGTGTCACATGAAGTTGTTGTGCTGCTCTTGTAAAATTTTCTTCTCTTGCGATTGCCAAAAAATAATTCAGTACACGAAGTTCCATATGCGTTTTTCCCCTCAACAAAAATATTTACTTAATTCCATTTATCAGCAGTCAGAAAGTCTCAAATCGTTCGATGTTTGATACCATTACGGCTCATATCCATTTCATCCATCGTAACAATAATATCGGAGAAAGCCATCCCTGTGCTTGCCATTACATAAGCAATGATTCCTTCCAAGCGGTCTACCTCTCGAATTTTGTTTCTCTTTCCAATATCTTTGAGCCAAACAGAATGGAACAAATTGCTTAAATACTGTTTTGATGGTTCTTCCTCGTAACAGATATCAGAATGGCATAGCATTCTCCCTACGAGAGGATATTTTTGAAAACATTGCTGCTTAGATGCAGCAGAACCTACTGTTATGACAGTTCTAAAAATTCAGAAAAGAAAAAAATAAATGACGAATTCTACCTAACGACCAGCCAAATCTATCGCAAGTTTGCCGAATAACAATTTTGCGTTGGCGCCAGTAATATAAAGATCGCAGTCTCATGACACACGAAAAGAATTGATGCACTTTTCCCAATCCGCAGCCTCTTGAATCTCATCAAAGAAAAGAGCAGCTTTCCCTGTCCTTCACTCTGCCCGTTGTAATAGTTCTCCATGCATTGCCATCGCATTCAAAGGATGTACATTGCACAAATCTTCAAAATGGATAGAAATAAAATTGTTTGCATCAACGCCAAAATTCATCCGCTCTTCCTGAATCAATTCCAACATAATTGACTTTCCGATTCGTCTAATGCCAGTCATACCTTTGAACAAGTCATTTCCAACTAAATGGGCGAATACGTTTCATATACATTTCACATTGAATCATCGTCCTTTTTTTCAGTTTTTCTTTTAGTTTAATTTATTTATATTGGAAAATCAACTTAGTAATTCGTTTTTAAACTTTGATAAACGATAAAATGATATGTTTTATATGTAATAAATATATTTCATTTGCGTATACGCGGTGATATTTGTGCTGCAATGCTTTACTGCAAATTAAATTAGACAACAGTATTTTATCACTATCTATAAAAATTATTGTCTTTCCAAAAACCTTTCTATTGAAATGAAAACAAAACATTCCGGAACAACACCTTTTTCATTCCAGCATGTTTTCATTCCTTGCTCTTTCCGCCATTCTTCTTCCTTTGTCCGCCCAATGCATGCCTCCTTTCATCCGTCTGCGATTCTTCTTTGCCTTCACAACTGCCATGGATACAAAAAAGACAGAACCATTCAAAAGTTCTGTCCTTCATCGTAACCATATCTCCTATATTTTTCTGTTTTGATTACAGAAAACAGTCTTTTTATCTTTCATCTAACCGCTCATACCAACCAATAAATGCTTCATCGCTTTCCTGTTCTTCCAGATACGAACGGTCATAGTTCTCCGGAAGTTCCATTTTGCAATCAATCCCATACGTTTCATCCAGAAAACGATACATTTCCTCTAAACGCGCATCTTCTTTCAGCTTGATATTCAGCTGCAAAGCGTCAAATAACACTTCATCATAAAAAAATGCGTTTCCCATCATGAACATATTGTCCTCTAGGAAGTCATACACATCTGCTTGTGGTGTATACTGCAAATAACAATGGCTGGGACGAATCCATTGCTTGACCCATTTTTTCAGCTTCAAATCATCCGCATCTACGGTAAAGCTTCTGAAAAAGTCAGCAGCTGCATCAAAGCATTCTTTTCCATATTCTTCCCATGGAATGTCTACCGGGTTACTTGTTATGGTATAATACTCCAGCTGCTCCCCATCGCTGACAAAAAAACCTGCTTCTTCTACCAAATATTCATCCCCATCATCGGTATACTTCATTTCGATTTTCAGTTCTTTCTGGTGCATGCGATCCAGAAATTCCTGATACTGCTGTTCTGTTAAAGGTCCATGGTTTTTGATCCAGTCCAGTGTCCATGCATGGAAGGATTCCAGGGTTCCCGAAAACCCCCAGCGTCCACAGCCATAAAAAGAAGCGCTCTTCTTTTGCTCAGACAGTTTGTCGCAATGCTGAATGCCGTACTGCCCATAAAAACTCCAACTGCGCAAAACAGGTTGGAACAGCGCAATATCGTCTGCGTCCCAATTTCCTGCTAATGTGAGGGTTCCATTTGCTCTTGTGATATTTGCCATAGTCTTTCCTCCTTCAAATTGTAATGACCTATCTTAAATATAACCTAATGACTTTATGAATGCAACAATCTTCTGAACACTAAATGACAATATTCTTTCGGCTTTATGACCACTGTTTTTCTCATCTTTTTCAAGGCGCTTCATCGCCTGGCATAAGACTTTTTTATGATTGAAATATATATGGAGGTATGCTATTATGACAAAAAAAGCGATTTTTCTATAATGAAGGAGGTATGTTTATGCAGGGATTATACAAACTGGCGCTGGTGGGAACCAAAGAACAGCTCTCCGACTTTCTGAAAAAAGTCAATGACACTGACCCGGATTCCGTATTCAATGAATACGCCGTGGAAGAAGGCACGGGGCTAAGAACCGTGAAGGGATACGGACTGCAGAAGTTTCTGGATCGCTATAAACTGCTGATTGAAAATACCGGTTCCGGAAATATCAGCGGCATGGAAGAAATGGTTACAGAAATCGGAAAGATTGCTCCTGAATTAGAAATTATGCTTTTGACACAATATTTGGATTATAGCGATGACTATACATGGACCATCTTCTACAAACCTGCAGGCGAAACCGATCCTTCGGAAACCGCAGGAATCCTTTACAACGGAACAATAAATGGCTCACTTTCCTTTGGCGAATTTCTGAATTACAAATCCATGGGCGATACGGTTCTTACATTAGATATTGACCGAGAAAAATTCAAGGAATATTTTGATGCATATAATGAATACAACGAGTTTGCCTATGAAGAAGTGGAACCCATTCTGGATGCCATGAATGATCCGGAACGGACAGATTTTTCGGAATTTGAAGATACGCTGGACATGGTTCTTGTGGAAGACGTAATAAACGGTTATCTGGAAGATCGGGATGGAAAATGTAACACGCCTTATGCCGCAGATGGAAACGGCGTTCCGGCTATCGAATATATTGCCCGATTGTTTGCGGGCAGCTGGGGCATCAACTTCGGCGTGTCCTACCGCTTCCACCCGGAAACCTTTGATGACCGTTTTGCCGGAAAGACCTTCGTGATCACCGGGGAGCCGGATGATTATGGGAAGGACGGCGCAAAAGAAATCATTGAAGCCTTCGGCGGTGTTGTGCGCGGCGCCGTAAGCGGGAAAACAGATTACCTGTTGGTCGGGGAATATGCCGGTGAAAAGAAGCTGGAGAAGGCACAGGAGCTGGGCACCCCCATCATCACGGCGGATGACTTGGAACAAATGATCTCCTGAACCACCAGCAGGGCAAAAGAAAACCCTGAAAAAACCTTCAAACCCACCCCATCCGGTTTACGGTTTGAAGGTTTTTTATGCCCGAACATCTGGATGCCCACCAAAGCTGCCTTCCAAAAATCACAGCCGTCCGCTGCGGACAACCACTTTGCACCGCCCTGGTTCCGGCCAGCGCCGCCATCCTGTTCTTTTCTTCCGGCATCACACGGTTCCCCGCCCTTCCCTGTATCTTCTTCTGCGGGACCGCCCTTTGAAACCCGTTTCGTGTTTTCCACCAATCAAAAACAGCAGGACGGCATCCTGCTGCTTTTCTTCCTTTTATTCTTCCTTTTCTTCCGATTCTTCCGGCGGCTGGCTGCTGTCTTTCGGCAGCACTTTGATGATAAAAATCATGGAAATCGCATACGATATGACTACCATAAACAGGGAAATCTTGTTGGTATAATCATACCAGGAAATCCGGTACATATTACCGATGACATACTCTGCGATCTGCCCACTCTGGATCAGCATCCCGGCATAAATACTGCTGACCAGGAATAATATGAGCCCTCGTGTCAGGTCTGGATTCATCATCAACAACTCCTTTCTTATCTGGCAATATTACCGCTTGAAATTTGTCTCATGCGAAAACCGATGCTTTTGAATTCATTTACCGTAACAACTTCTGCATCATCTTTTATCCTGAAACCATCTATAACATAATATCTTGTCTGTGTCACATCATAAGAGTCATATATAGGTCTCCACTCAATAGCCCAAGTTCCTTTCGCTTTCCCAGCTAAAGATTCTGATTTTGATGCTGATTCCTCCCAAGCATCTCCAATTTCAAAACCAATATAAGCATTTAATTTCCCAAGAGGAACCTCTAAACTGCCTGTATATGTATTGGAGACAGTAGTCATTAACACAGCTGAAAGCGTAGATGTTGAAGTTCCATCTGTATACTCTCTACACACTTCTTTCCATGATCCGTAAGTTTCTCCTTGAGAATTTTTAGACGTTATTTCCCAAACATAATATCCATCAGTTTTTGGTTCAATTTGCTTTTCAACCATTGTTGGTTTACTTACGTTAGGCTCTTGCGTATTAGCGAATGCCGGTGAAGTAAATGACAAGCATAAAATAATGACCAATGTTAAGCATTCAAATTGATGTTTCATCATCATTTCTTCCTTTTATAATTGAAATATTCTACTTCAAGGGTTCTAAGGCATACCACATAATATCCTTTCAAACATGCATCCATAGAACTCATAGAAAATCTTTTTAAAATATGCTATTCTTATTTATATCCTGTTTGAAACGGATTTTGTGTTCCCGCACTGCTCTGCTTTTTTCATACAGGATATTTTTTCACCCTCCTTTCTTTTTTCATCCAATTATTCATATTATCACCCCCTAACTATAAAAATAACATTATTTAAACCCAATTCTACTTATCCATAAATTAGTGCTGGCACTTTGGTTGTGTAACAACCTGAATAACATCACCTTTCCAAATAGCTCCACAAACAGTACATTTTCTTCCTTCATAGTATGTAGTTTTACATGAGCCATCACTGTTTTTCTTATGTTCTTTTAATGTGATATCCACAATCTTGTGTATATGCTGTGGTTCAATTTGACCCTGAATTTGTTCCACCTTATTTTTAATACTATCATTATATATAATTTCATATGTAGTATCTTTTATATCATGGACATCAAACTTCACAAAATTGTCCAAATCAGAAATATCCTTACCTTCACTCTTGGCATCAATCATCATTTCATCTATCTGAATCTCTTCAATTTCTCCCAATTTAGCGACCTCGACATTGTTAGAAAACATCATATTGACTGGTATGTCTGCCGCTTTCGCAACTACATTGCTGCAAGTCAACGAAAATACAACCATTGCTGATACAAAAATTTTTCCACGTAATCCATTTTTCTTTTTCTCACGCATAATCTCTAATATCCTCCTTTTATAGTGCTTCACACGATTACCTCCATAACATACACAGTACAAACGATTTTTATTGTGTGCATGTTCTAACTCCAATGACTTAATAATCAAAGCCGTATACTTTCTTTTCTGCCTTTCATCAAATCTTTCCGTTACCGCTTCATCACAAGCAATTTCCATCCAAACAGAAAGATTATCTTTCAAGAAATAAAACAGCGGATGAAACCAATTAAGACAATTCAGCACAATCATCAAAACTTTTCGTCCTACGTCATTTTGCGATGTATGATAACATTCATGGCTTAATACGAACTCTATTTCTTCCTCATCTAAAGCATTTATTAGGATCGCTGGAATCACAATATATTTATGCAGAATTCCGACTGTAAAAGGGCTTGTTGTCTCGTTACTCCCCATTAACAAAACATTTTGTGTTATATAATTTCCCCTTATTTTTTCAAAAGCACTTGCCCAAACATCACTTTGGATGATAAAACTTGTTCGTTTGATCCGTGCCACTGTATACAGATACATCAATATTTTCATTGCTATGAATATAAGAACCCCGATAAACCAAATATCATCTATATATTCGATATGCGGAAATATATCTCTCACACCTGCAACTACGTTGTTATATGCATTTTGCCCTTCAAAAACAATCAAGTCATACTCTATAAAGCTGCCTTCACTGCCATCCATAATAGACACCAAATAATAAAATGGTATGACGAACGAAAACAAAACTGAACTGCTCCAATTTGTGCGGACAGCACAAAAAAGCGTTCTTACGAGGATAAT
>ERZ1643247.1541-NODE-1541-length-20734-cov-44.824750_pt1 | contig 20734 bp, 18 predicted proteins | sample MGYA00579264_ERZ1643247 | MGnify/ENA primary metagenome ERZ1643247 (study PRJEB29033, sample SAMEA4952262) | chicken gut metagenome | biome: Broiler Chicken; feature: Gastrointestinal Tract; material: Caecum | place: Ireland | collected 2018 | study: Broiler... | reverse complement strand
CGAGGTAGGTGTCGAAGGAGGAAAACGCCTGCGCTCCCGCCCATTCGTTCTGCATAATGCCGAGGAAATTGACCATCTGGTTGCACAGCGTGGCCAAGTGTTTCGCCGGCGCCGAGGTGATTTTGCCCGGGATGCCGCCCAGGCCCTCCTGGATGAGCTGTTTGAGCGACCAGCCCGCGCAGTAGCCGGTCAGCATGGAGAGGTCGTGGATGTGGATGTCCGCATTGCGGTGCGCGTTCGCGATCTCGTCGTCGTAAATTTCCGAGAGCCAGTAGTTGGCGGTGATGGCGCCGCTGTTGGAGAGGATCAGCCCGCCCACCGAGTAGGTCACGGTCGAGTTCTCCTTGACCCGCCAGTCGGTCGCCTTTACATAGCTGTCTACCAGCTTTTTGTAGTCGAGCATGGTGCTCTTCATGTTGCGGATCTTTTCCCGCTGCTTGCGGTAGAGGATGTAACATTTGGCGACGTCGGCATATCCCGCTTCCGAAAGCACCGCTTCGACGCTGTCCTGAATGTCCTCCACGGCGATCTTCCCGTCCTTGACTTTGGGTTCGAAGTTCGCCGTTACCCGCAGCGCCAAAAGTTCGATGACGCCCGGGTGATACTGTTTCTGCATGGCGTCAAACGCCTTGGTGATCGCCGCCGAGATCTTTTGGATATTGAATTCGGCGATCTGTCCGTCTCTCTTGATGACCTGGTACATGATACTCGCTCCTTTCCACCTTATCGCGGGGCTTTGGCCCTTCCTCTTCGGTAGGGTTCCATTATACCACCGCAGTGCCGCCCTGTCAATACCCTATGCCTATATTTTGTAGAAAAAGTTTTAAAACCGGCACAAGATGTTGTGTTCCTTTGTGGAAATGCCCTTGTGGAAATGTGCATAACTTTGTGGATAACTTATTTTGCGGTGCAAAGTGCAGCAAAAAAGGGGGCCCTTTCGCTTACAGAAAGGGCCCCTTTGCATGCTTTTTGCTGCGGTTTGACCGGCCGGAGGGTTTACGGCTTTGTGCGCGATTTGGGGTCGTCTGTCGCGCGCTGGCCCGCCGCAAAGCGGAGCAGGAGATACACGAGACAGGCGAGGAAGGAGAGCGCAAAGTAGCCGATCAAGATGATCCACCCGGCCGTCGGTGCGCCCGAGCCGCCCGTTGCGCCCACCCAAGCGATGAGCGCGGCGGTCGCCAGGATGATCGCGCCGCCCGCGATGAGGAAGCCGAGGTTCAGCCGTTCCAGCTTCGGGTTGCGTTCGGCGATCATGAATTTGCGCGCACATTTTTTGAGGACGATGTCGAGCAGCAGCCCGAAAAAGGCGGCAAACAGCGCCGAACCGATGTATTCGGGCAGGGGCGAAAGGGGAAACCCGAGGGTGGGGAAGCCTGCTTTCAACAGGAGAACGAAGCCGTTTGCCAGCAGAAAGATAAGCCCCGCGATCCATTGGCGGTACAGGCGGTAGCGGCGGTATTTGTCCCGCGCGCCGCGCACCGGGCCGAAAAAGGCGGCGATCCATGTTCCCAGCAGCACGGCATAGACGAGCGCGCACGTCCAGCCCGCAGCCTGTTCCAAAAGGTCGGTCACGTTGCGGTAGTCGAGGGCGGAAGTGAATCCTTCCAGCAGCAAATACTGCCGCACGCCTTCCGTCAGAAGAGAAAACAGGAAGCAGAGCGCTACCGGCAGGAAGGAGAGGATGCTGACGAGCACCGTCCGCCCCAATATGTCCCCTTTTTCTTCCTTGGCGGCGGGGATGGGTTCCGCTTCGCCCGTCATCAGTTCGGTCACGCTCGTTCCGAAACGTGCCGCCATCTTTTGCGCATAGAACAAAGAGGGTACGTTCCAGCCGTTTTCCCAGCGGGTGACCATCTGCCGGGTCACGCCCAGTTCGTCGGCGAGCTGCTGTTGGGTCCATCCGCAGGCCTTGCGCCGCTCGCGGATGTTTTCGTTGTAGTCCATCGGTATACCTCCTGCCCCTATTATACGGCGTACGCGCCCTCCCGGCAAGGGGCAAGCGCTTTGCGATCGCGCATCATTCGGTATGCACGCCTGTTTTGCCCGGTCATTCCCCCTCGCCGCGGATCTTTGCGGAGGGGATGTACTTTGCCAGCGCCCGTTTCAGCGCCTGCATCTCTTCGTCGGTAAAGGGCTCGAGCGTGCAGCCGGCGGGCAGGGTGTCGCCCGCGCGGAAGTTCTGCAGGTAGTACCGCTCCGCGCCCGTAAGCCAGCGGCCGATCTCCTCCATGTCCGCCGCGGTGTGCAGCCCCCGCGCGACGGTCGTGCGCAGTTCATAGGGGATGCTCCCTTTGCGCAGAAAGGCGGCGCTCTCGCGCACGGCGTCCATGTCTGCGGGCACGCCCGCCGCCAGCGGATATTTCGAGGGGGCGTGCTTGATGTCCATCGCCACAAAATCGACGAGTCCCGCCGAGCAAAGCGCTTGCAGCCGCGCGGGGAAGGCGCCGTTGGTGTCCAGTTTCACCGCGTAACCGAGCGCTTTGATCTCTTCGAGCAGGCCCTTTACCTCCGCGTGGATGAGCGGTTCGCCGCCCGTCACGCACACGCCGTCGAGGATGCCTTTCCGCCGGCGCAAAAAGGCGAGCAGTTCCGCGCGCGCGATGTCCTCGCCGCCCTGCGCAAAGGCGATCTCTGCATTTTGGCAATAGGGGCAGCGGAAATTGCATCCCGCCAAAAAAACAGTGCAGGCTACTTTGCCCGGGTAATCGAGCAGCGTCGTCTTTTGCAGCCCCGCGATCTTCATTCCGGATTTCCTCCTCCGTCGTTTTTTTCATTATACTCTGCCCCCGGATAAAAGTAAACGGAAAACCGACGCGAAAATCCCTTCTTTGCTCTTTCTTTCATCATATTTTCAAAAAGAAAGTAATAAACCATCAAATTTTTGCTCTACAATAATAGCGAAATTAAAAATCGGGCAAAAGCCCCGCGGGCATCCGCGGGCGGAGGTCTGTTATGAAGGTTTTGCGAAAGACATGGAAGGGGATCCTCGCGGCGGCTGCGGCTGTCGTGCTGTGCGCGGCGCTGCTGCTTTCCGGCTGTTCGTCGGGGCCGTACGTCACGGGCATCGCCCGCACGGGCGGCGACGGCGCGCAGGACGTGTATACCGTTTACTATTCGGACGGCTCCACGACTTCGTTCACCGTCGAAAACGGCGCCGACGGAGCCGACCTGAACATTGAGGACGTCTATCAGAGCTACTGTGATCGCTATGGCGAGATCGAGTTCTCCGATTTCCTCGAAATGTATCTCGACGTCAACGCGGGGGACAACACCGCCGTCATCCAAAAGAGCCTGCAATCGGCGGTCACCGTCTATGCGGAGTTCTGCGTCACCCAAAGCAGCGGCTGGCCTTTCGGCAGCACGCTCAAGGGCCTCTCGCAGAGCATCGGCTCGGGCGTCATCTACGAGATCGATGAAGACTACGTCTATTTTGTGACCAATTACCACGTCGTCTACAATTCCAACGCCAACAGCGACAACGGCTCCAACATCGGCCGCAAGCTGGTCGTCTACCTCTACGGCAGCGAGGGCGAGCCCGATCAGGTCTACAATCAGACGGACGAGCTCGGCTATCCCGTCCTCGACTACGGTTCGAACGCCATCGAGTGCGAGTATGTGGGCGGCACCTATTCCAACGACCTTGCCGTGCTGCGCGCGGACAAGGACGACGTGTTCGCCATCAACGACAGCGTCGCCGCCGCCACCGTGGCGGATGGCTACACCGTCGGGCAGACGGCCATCGCCATCGGCAATACCGAGGCGGAGGGCATCAGCGTCACCGAGGGCATCGTCTCCGTCGAGCGCGAGGCGATCACCTTTACCGGCGGCCGCACGCAGGAAGTGCTGCGCATCGATACCGCCATTTACAGCGGCAACTCGGGCGGCGGCCTGTTCGATCTGAACGGCCAGCTGATCGGCATCACCAACGGCGGCAATGAAGAGGATCAAAACATCAACTACGCGATCCCCGTGCAGGTGGTGCGCGGATCGGTGGAAAATATCCTTTTCCATGCCAACGACGGGGACGACAAGACCAACGGTCTGCTCACGCCGACGCTGGGCATCACGGTCACCTCGCAGAATTCCCGCTATATCTACGATGCGGCGGCGGGCAGCGGCAAGATCTATGAGGATATCGTCGTCTCCGAAGCAGCATCCGGTTCCATCGCGTCAGACGTGGGCATCCGCACCGGCGACCTCGTCCGTGCGCTCTTCATCAACGGGCAGGAATACGACGTCGCCCGTTCGTACGACATCGGCGACCTGCGCCTGATATTGCGCCCCGGCGATACGATATCCTTTACGGTCGAGCGGGAGGGCGAACAGCTGTCCACCGGCAGTTATACCATCAATTCGGATGATTTTTCCGTCATATCCTGAACAGCCACGCCGGCGCGGGAGCGGTATATCGGCCCGCCGCCGCGGAAAATTTTCCGCGGCGGCGGGTTTTTTTGCGCGTTTTGTTTCCCTTTTCGCGGCGCATGCGGTATAATAGGGGTAGCGCGGCAAAAGAAAAGCCGCGGCAAAAAGGAGTATTGTGCATGAAAAAATTGCGGTATTTTGCAGCGCTCGCGGCGGCGCTGCTGCTCGCGCTCTCCCTGGCGCTTGCGGGCTGTTCGGGCGGCGTGTATGTCGCGGATATCCGTCCCGCCGGAGACGGCACTTACATCATCGAATATTCGGACGGATCCATATCCTCCGTCGTCCTGCAGGACGGCAAGGACGGGAAGGACGGAAAAGATGGCAAGGACGGCCAGGATGGGAAAGACGGCAAAGACGGGAAGGACGGGCAGGACGGAAAGGACGGTTCGGACGGGCTGAACGGTTCCGACGGCCAAGACGGCCAAGACGGCGAGGACGGTCAGGACGGTCAGGACGGTCAGGACGGTGAAGACGGCACCAGCGTCACCGTCGAGGACCTGTACGATTTTTACCGCAGCCTGTACGGGGATATCACCTATGAGGAGTTCTTGCAGAAGTTCCTCGGCCAGGGGGATATGACGGACGAGTCGGTCGGCAGGGCCCTCCTCTCCACCGTCAAGATCGCGACCGAATACTACGAAACGGTCGAACTGACCTCGGGAGCGACGGAAAACCGCACCAATATCTATAACGGCGCGGGCGTCATCTACGAGATCGGCGACGAATATACATACATCCTCACCAATGAGCACCTCTTTGTCAGCGAGTATGTCAACGAGGACAACGGCTCCGATCTCCCCCGCTATATCGCCTGCTACCTCTACGGCAGCGAAAATTTCCCGGAGGTCAAACAGGAGGACGGCGAACCTGTGCAGGAGAACGGTTACAATGTCTATGAGTACGGCGAATACGCCATCGAGTGCGAGTATGTAGGCGGCGAGGTCAGCCAGGACGTGGCGCTCATCCGGGTCAAGACGAGCGATGTGACGGCCATCAATCCGGACGTGTGCGCGATCACCTTTGCGCAAGAATACCACGTCGGCCAGTCCGCTTTTACGGTCGGCAATCCCAATCACGAGGGACTGAGCGTCACGCGCGGCGTCGTTTCGGTCGAGAGCGAGTACATCGACCTGAGCATCGACGGAGAGACCCGTTCCTACCGCGAAATGCGCATGGATGTCCCCATTTACGGCGGCAATTCGGGCGGCGGCCTGTTCAACAGCGCGGGCGAACTGATCGGGCTGTCCAACGCCCGCCGAACGGCCGACCAAAATATCAACTTTGCGGTCCCGCTGCCCATCGTCGAGGGCGTGGCGGCCAACATCCGCTATTTTGAAGAGGACAGCGACCCCGCGACCAACGGCGTCTACCGCCCCGTTCTCGGCGTCACCGTCACGGCGGAAAACGCCCGCTACGTCTACGATGCGGAGCTCGGCTACGGCAACTGCATTGCAGACGTCACCGTCTCCGCCGTGGAGGAGGGGAGCCTTGCCGAACGCCTCGGCCTGCAGGTCGGGGACGTGCTGCTCGGCATCTCCTTCGGCGGCGAGGAAACGGCGCTCCGGCAGATCTACGCGGTGGGGGATGCGCTGCTTTGGGCGCGCCCGGGCGCACCGCTGAGCATCCGTTACAGCCGCGGCGGCACGGAAAATACCACCGCACCCTATTCCCTCGCGCGGGAGGACTTTTCCGTCGTGGAGTAAGGTCCGGTCAGACAATACGGAGCGGGAGGCGAGAAATTCTCGCCTCCCGCATTTCTATGCCGATGAAAAAATGACAGCCGACCCTTTACAGCAGGCCGACAGCCAGAATGACCTGCGCAAAGACGATGGCGACCACAGAGATCAGTTTGATCAGGATATTGATCGAGGGGCCGGAGGTATCCTTGAAGGGATCGCCCACCGTGTCGCCGATGACGGCCGCCTTGTGCGCGGGGCTGCCTTTGCCGCCGAAATGGCCGTCCTCCACGTATTTTTTGGCGTTGTCCCAGGCGCCGCCGCTGTTGCTCATAAACACGGCGAGCAGGAATCCCGTCACGGAGGAGCCGAGCAGCAGCCCCGTCACTCCGTTTACGCCCAAAAAGATCCCCGCCGCGATGGGAGAGATCACCGCGATCACCGCCGGCAGGATCATCTGCTTTTGGGCGGATTTCGTGCAGATGGTCACGCAGCGCGCGTAGTCCGGCTCGCTCGTCCCCAGCAGGATGCCCTTGTCCTGCGCAAACTGCCGCCGCACTTCCAGCATGACATGTTGGGCGCTCTTCCCTACGGCAGACATGGTCAGCGCCGAAAAGAGGAAGGGCAGCATCCCGCCGATAAAGACGCCGATCAGCACCGCCGGGTTGTCGACGGCGAGGTCGAACGCAAAGTCCGGGTCGAGCAGCCGCACCTGCGCGATGAAGGAGGAGAGCAGCGCCAGGGCTGTGAGCATCGCCGAGCCGATGGCAAAGCCTTTGCCCGTCGCGGCGGTCGTGTTGCCGAGCGAGTCGAGCGCGTCCGTGCGCGCGCGGACCTTTTCGTCCATGCCGCTCATCTGTGCGATGCCGCCCGCATTGTCCGCGACAGGCCCGTAGGCATCCGTCGAGAGGGTAATCCCCAGCGTGGAGAGCATCCCCACCGCGGCGATGCCGATGCCGAACATCCCCATCTCTGTGCTGCCCGCTCCGCCGGCGGCAAAAAAGGAGCCCAGAACGGCCGCGGCAATGATGAGCACGGGCGCCAGCGTCGAGAGCATGCCCAGCGCCGTGCCGTTGATGAGCACCGGACCTGCGCCGCTCTCGGCGGAAGAGGCGAGGTCTCTGGTCGGTTTATAGGATGCGCTCGTGAACACTTCGGAGAAGAATCCGATCAGCACGCCCGCCGCCAGCCCGATGAGGATGGGCGCGATCAGCCGCAGGATATCCGCCCTCGTCAGTCCCTCGATGCCCCTTTCCGCGAGCAGCCAGAGGAACAGCGCCGAAACGACGGCCGTTCCGGCGGCGGCAAACCATGTGCCGGCCCGCAGCGCGCGCAGCAGCCCCTTTTGCGTGGCGCCCTCCTTCGTCCGCACGAAAAAGGTGCCGAGCACGGAGAACAGGACGCCGATCGCCGCGATCCCGAGCGGGATGAGCGCGCCGAAAAAGTCCATTCCTGCCGCGACGCCCAGCGCCATCGCCGAGAGCAGCGAGCCGACGTACGATTCATACAGGTCGGCGCCCATGCCCGCCACGTCGCCCACGTTGTCGCCCACATTGTCGGCGATGACGGCGGGATTGCGGTGGTCGTCTTCGGGGATATCCTTTTCCACCTTGCCGACAAGGTCGGCGCCCACGTCTGCCGCCTTGGTAAAGATGCCTCCGCCCACGCGCGCGAACAGCGCCATGCTCGAAGCGCCCATGCCGAAGGTGATCATATTCGTCGCGATAAACTGCGCCTCCCCCATAGCGGGCGCCAGGACGCCGTAAAATCCCTTTAAAATAAAATACCAAACGGAAATATCTGCCAGTCCCAAGCCGACGACGATCAGCCCCATCACGCTCCCGGCGGAAAAGGCGGCGCGCAGCCCCTTATTGAGGCTGTCCTTGCAGGCGGTGGCGGTGCGCGCATTGGCGGCCGTGGCGATCTTCATCCCCAAAAATCCTGCCAATCCGGAAAAGATGCCGCCCGTCAGGAAGGCGAAGGGCATGAACGGCCCTACGAATCCGACGATGGCCAGCACGCCGAGCAGAATAAACATGCAAGCAAAAAAGACGGCGACCACCAGGTACTGCCGTTTCAAAAAAGCGTTCGCGCCCCGGCGGATGATCGCCGCAATGCGGCCCGCCCCCTCCTCTTCGGGCATTTTCAGCACGCGGCGCGCAAAAAACAGCGCGGCGCAGAGTGCGAGCAGGGCGGCGGCGGGCGCGATCAGGATCGCATATTCCATTGTTTCCCCCTTTCAAGGCGTGGGCGGCTTTCGGCCGCAAAGAATGCGCCTTTTTTTTCATGATAGCACGAAATGTGCGCGCGGTCAATACTTGTTTGCAAAAAAGTTGCCCCTTTTTTCTCCATTTTATGCGCAGGCGCCGCCGTTCCGTGCGCGGCGCCGCGCTGTTTTTTGCGCGCCGCGTCGTTTCGCAAACACTGTAGGATGGCTTTTTTCGGCGTTTTTTTGCGGATGGGCGGCGCGTCCTCTTTTCCGCCGCCGTTTGCGCGCTTTTCGCATGCAAAACGGCTTGCTAAAAGCCGCCCGCCGTGGTATAATATCCCGAAAAGTAAACACGAGGAACAATCAATCTTCAACGTATGCTGAACTTTCAAAAGCTGGAACGCAGCCATTTGCCCCGGCTGCTCCCGTACTTTCGCGGCCAGGAGCGCCGCCTTTCCAACTATTCCGCCGGATTTCTGTTCATGTGGGGGCGGTATATGGATACGCACTTTGCCGAGGCGGAGGGATGCCTGCTGCTGCGCGACCGCTATGTCGGCAAATCCTACTTTTACTATCCTCTCTCAAAGGACGGCGACGCTGCCGCAGAGGAGCGCGCGCTGGACGCGCTCGAAGAATATTGCCGCAGCAGCGAGGAGCGGCTGCATCTGACCGCCGTCCCGCGCGAAAAGCTCGCCCCGCTCGTCGAACGGTACGGGGCGGACCTGCACGTCTCCAACATCCGCCGCTGGCGCGATTATTTGTATGACGCTTCCTCCTTCCGCGATTATCCGGGCGGCCGCTACAGCGGCCAGCGCAACCACGTCCATAAATTTGAAAAGACGTACCCCGATCACGTATTTCGCACCTGCGAGGCGGAGGATCTGCCCGCCATGCAGAAATTTTTGTGCGAGTACGCGGATACGCAGTACGACAAGGACGACGTCCTCGCCGACGAGGAGATGCAGGGCACGTTCGACATCCTGCCGCACATCGCCGAGCTGGGGCTGTACTGCGGCGCATTGTATGCGGGCGGCAAGATGGTCGCCCTGTCCGTGGGGGAGCGCTGCGGCGACACGATGATCATTCACATCGAAAAGGCGCTGCGCGGCGTCGCGGGGGCCTATCCCGCCGTGGCGCAGGCATTTGCGCGCACTTTTTGCGCGGACGGCGTGCGCTACATCAACCGCGAGGACGACTCGGGCGACGTCGGACTGCGCAAATCCAAATTGCAGTACCTGCCCGTGCAGCTGGTCGGCAAATACAACCTCGCCGTGCACCGCGCCATCGATTCCCTCTCCAAACTCCCCTCCGTACAGACGGCGCGCCTCACGCTGCGCGCCATTCCGGACGAGGATGCTCCCGCCTTTGCCGTGCTCGCGCGCGATGAGGAACTCAACCGCTGGTGGGGGTACAACTGGCGCGAAAGGACGTCTGCCGAACACCCGGAAGACAAGTGGTTTCTCGAAGATATCCGTTTCGATTTCCGCCACAAAAATGAGATCCCGCTGGGCATCTATTTCGGAGAAACGCTCGTGGGAGAGGTCGTGCTGCACAGCTTCGGCTACCGCGCCGAGGCGGAGATCGGCATGCGCGTGCTGCCCGCCTGGCAGCGGCGCGGCATCGCGCGCGAGGCGCTGCTGGGCATGATGGAATACGGTTTCCTCAAACTCGGGCTCGAGCGCATCGAGGCAAAGTGCTTCAAGGAGAACGAGGTCTCCGCCCGCGCCCTGCGCGCCGCCGGCATGCGGCCCTGCGGCGAGGACGACACCTATTTCCATTTTTATAAGACGGCGGCCATGTAAAGCCGCGTTTTGCGCCCGCCAGAGCCGTCGTTAGATGCTTTTCGCTGTCCGGCCGCCGCGCTTTGTGCCCGACAGAGCCGTCGTTGGAGGCTTTTTGCTGTCCGGCCGCCGCATTTTGCGGGCGGCACCCGGCCGCATCTTCGGCGGAAAGATCTTCCGCGGAAAAGCGGCGGCTCAAAATTTTGAATGAAAAAATTCCCCTTTGGTTTTTTGCCCCCCGCGCATCGCGCGGGGGCTCTTTTATATTCCTTCCTGCCGCTTTTTTCCCGCGCGTTTTGCGCGGGGATTTTTTATTCCGCGTATAAATTTTCGTCACACGGTCGATAACCGTGCGGCAGCAAGGAGGATGGTATGAAAAAGTTCTGCATAGTTTTTGCTTTCCTATTCATAATAATCGTGACGGCGGCGCTCGCGGCGCAGCCGAACGGGACGGAGACGGCTTATCTGCGCATGCATGTGCGCGCCAACTCCGATTCCGCCGCCGATCAGGCGGTCAAATACGAGGTCAGGGACGCCGTCGTCGACTATCTCATGCCCATTGCCGCTTCCTGCAAGAGCAAGGAGGAGGCGATGGATGCCCTCTCGGGGGCGCTCGCGGGCATCGAGGCGGAGGCGGAGAGGGTGCTCTCCGAGCACGGCTTTTCGTATGGGGCGCACGCATCGCTCCGGGCGGAAGAGTTCCCGACCCGCGTATATGAGGGGGTTACCCTCGAGGCGGGCGTGTACGATGCGCTCATCCTCGAACTGGGCGAGGGGGAAGGCGCCAACTGGTGGTGCGTCGTCTATCCGCCCCTCTGTTTTTCCGGTGCGGCGGAGGGCGAAAACGTGCAGTTCCGCTCCCGCCTGCTGGATATCATTCGGGACTTTTTCGCGGGGGAATGATCCCCGCGCTGTCCCGGCGTTTTTTGGATTCGGGAGGAAGAAGTATGAACAAGGTCATCCGAGCGGGCGCGCTGGCGCTCGCCCTCGCCGCCGTTCTGGCGGCGGTCACCTTCTTCACCGTGCAGACGGCGCCGCGCGCAGAACAGACTGCCGCGGCGTCGCAGTCGGTCGCGTCGGTGCTGCGGCAGGGCAGCCGGGGCGATACCGTCCGCACGGTGCAGAACAAATTGCGGCGCTGGGGATATTATTCCGGCAGCGTCGACGGCATCTATGGCCCCGCCACCGAGCGGGCGGTGCGCGCCTTTCAAAAGAAGAACGGCCTCACCGTCGACGGCATCGTCGGCCGCGCCACATTTCAGGCATTGGGCATGCCCGTTTCGTCCGGCAGCTCTTCATCCGGGGGCGGCAGTTCGGGCGGCGGATATACCGACGCGGACACGTACCTGTTGGCGCGCTGTATCTATGGCGAGGCGCGCGGGGAGAGCTATACCGGGCAGGTCGCCGTCGGCGCGGTCGTGCTCAACCGCGTCAAGAGCCCCGAGTTTCCCAACACCATCGCGGGCGTCATCTATCAAAAGAACGCCTTTACCGCCGTCAACGACGGACAGATCAACCTGGAGCCCAACGAGACGGCCATCTCTGCGGCGCGCGACGCGATGAACGGCTGGGATCCGACGGGCGGCTGTCTGTACTACTATAACCCCGTCACGGCGACGAGTCAATGGATCTTTTCGCGCGAGACGGTGATCACCATCGGCAACCATGTGTTTGCCATTTAAGGAGGGAGAGGAATGAACGAACGGGAGCATTCCGCTGGAGCGGACAAAGTAGAGGCGATCGCCCGCAGACATTCGCAGGACGGCGCCGCGCTCGCGCGGCGGGCGGAAGAGGAGCGCGCGGCGGCCGCCGCGCGCGTCTCGGCCGCACAGGAAAAACAGAGGGAGGAGGCGGACAGGGCCGCTCACGCGGCGGAAGAGGAGGCGGCGCGCAGAATGCACGCTGCCGAGCGGAAGGAGCGGCGCGCCGAGCGCAGGCAAAAGCGCAGGGAAAACCGTACGCCCGGTTTCGGCGGCTGGCTGGCGGCGGTCGTATCCCTGTCGGTGGCGGTGCTCGCGCTGGGCGCCATCCTGACCGTCGGGTACTTTGACCTCGACGAGGCCCGCGGCGAGCTGACGGACGGTTACCGCCGCGCCGCGTACGAGCTCGCCGAGCGGGTGGAGGCGCTGGATACAGGCCTCGCCAAGGCGCGCGTCGCCGAGGGGGCCACGCTGCAGCGTGCGCTGACCGAAGTGCTCGTCCAGTGCGAGCTCGCCGAGCGCGATCTCGAGAGCGTCCCCGTCGACGGCGTCGACACGGCGCCGCTCGCGGCCTTTTTCAGCCGCACGGCGGACAAGTCCCGCAGCATGCTGCACAAACTGGCGGCGGGGCAAGAGCTGACGCAGTCGGAGGAAGCGGAAGTGGAGCAGATGTACAGCCGCGTGGAAGAACTGCGCGAAGGGATGCAGGCGCTCACGGAGGACGCTGCCGGCAGCGGGCCGGAAGTATTCGGCGCAGAGAGCCGCTTTATGGAGGGATTTGCGTCCCTCTCCCGCATCGCGGCGGAAGGGGAACGCCCTTCCCGCTCCGCAAAGCCCGGCTCGCAAACGGCGGACGCGCGCCGGACGGAGGGAGAACAGCGTGCGGCCGAGGGCGGGCAGCCCTCATCCGCGGAGAGCGAAGGGTCGCTCCTCGCGTCGGCGGAGGCCCTGTCCGAGCGGCAGGCGGCAGAGCGGGCACAATCGCTCTTTTCTGCTTACGGCTGCAAAGACCTGCGCATAGCGGGGAAGGCGCAGCGGCAGGGCGTCGCCTGCTTCACCGTCGAGTTCTGTGACGGCGAAGGGCGCCCGTATACGGCGCTGCTCACCGAGCGGGGAGGCTATCTCGCCTTTTTTGACGGGCATGAAGACTGCTCCCGCCTTCGCTTTGACCGCGACGCGTGCGTTGCGTCGGCGCAAAAATTCCTTGAAAATTGCGGGTATACCGGGTTCGTGCCCGTTTGGGCGAACGATGGCGGCAGCGAGTGCCGCGTCGAGTTCGTGCCCGAAGAGGAGGGCGTACTGCTCTATACCGACCGCGTCATGGTCAAAGTCTGCCGCGGGCGCGGCGAGGTGACGGGGCTGGATGCCCGCCTGTACCTGCGCAATCATAAGGAGCGCACATTTGCGGAGCCTTCGCTTTCGGAAGAGAAGGTGGAGGCGAACGCCGCGCGGCGCATGGAGCTGATCGGCGTGCGCAAAGCGCTCATCCCGGAGCAGGGGGAAGAACTGCTGTGCTGGGAGGTGCGCGGCACCAGCGGCGGCCGGCTGTATTATGCGTATGTAGACGCCTTCACGGGCGAGGCTGTGGAGATCCGCACCGCCTGCGCAGACGGGATGCTGCATTAAAAATCGTCAACGGGGCGGGGGAGCGCGTGCGCTCCCCCGTTTTTGTGCAAGATTCGGATAGGAAATGTTGACAATCCGCCGCAAACGAAGTATAATAATGTATGACGTAAGTTGTAAGCGCTGCGTCTCGGCACGCGCCCGTCGCGCGTAAATACGATCGCGGAGTATCAAATTTATGGAAAAAACGAACTTCACTCTCAAAGGGATCCGTGCAGACGAGATGAGCTTTCGGCTCAACGCCGTCCGCGCGCAGAACGGAACGAAGATGGAACTCAAACCCACCTTTTCGCGCAAGGTGCGCCGTGCAGTGGAAAACGAAAAGATCTGCTTCGTGACGCTGACCGTGAAGATCGAAAAGACGGAAGATCAGCCCAAACCCTTTGATTTGTGCGTCTCTTATACGGGCGTGTTTGAGTCGGATGCGTCGACGGAAGCGGAAAAGCGCGCCGTCGTCATCGCGGGCACCTCTCTGCTGTACCCGTACCTGCGCGCCGCCGTCACCACGCTGACGACCGCCGCTCTCTCCTCCCCCCTCGTGCTGCCCGTCATCAACGGGCCGCTCTTCCCCGAAGACCGCGAGCCCGCCTCCGGCGAAATGTTCAGCTGAGAGGTCGCGCGGCTATGGACAGAGAGCAGATCAAACAGATCCTTCCGCACCGCGAGCCCATGCTCCTCTTGGACGAGGTCGAGCTCACCGAGGAGGACGGCCAGCCCGTCTCCGTCGGCAGGTATACCGTTCGCGGCGACGAGTTCTTTTTGCAGGGGCACTTTCCCGGCAATCCCATTGTCCCCGGCGTGATCCAGTGCGAGATGATCGCCCAGTCGGCGGTCGCCCTCCTGCCGGACACCAAGGGCGCCGTCCCCATGTATACGGGGCTGAACAACGTTAAATTCAAACACCCCCTCCTTCCCGGAGATACCGCCGTCATGACGGTGCATCTCACCGCGCGCAAAGGCATCTTCTGCTTTGCCAAGGGCAAGCTCGAGGCGAACGGCAAGCTGTGCACCAGCGCAGAGTTTTCGTTTGCCATCGTCCCGCAGCGCACGTAAAAGGGCGGGGTGTGGCGGAAAAGCGCGCCCGCAGACCGGGCGCGCGCTTTGCTTTTTGCGCCAAAACCGCATGCAGGGGCCCCATTCTCCGCGATTTTTCGCAATATGGCTTGACTATGCGGGCCGAATTTACTATAATAGAGTTAAAAACGGAGGGGATTTGGTCAAAGATCTCCCTTTCCTTTACCCCCGGGCCGCACGCGATCTTGCGCCTTCACCCGGCGGCAAGATATTGTAAACGGAGTTTCGTATGTCATTTTATGTAGCGGGTACGGGCAGCGCGCTGCCCGAAAAGGTCGTCTCCAACGACGATCTCGCTCAATTTCTCGATACGTCTGACGAGTGGATCGTTTCCCGTACGGGCATCCGCCGCAGGCATGTGCTCACGCACGAGAGCCTTACCGACCTCGCGGTCGCGTCCGCCAAGATCGCTTTGGAGGATGCCGGCGCGGAAGCGTCGGAGATCGACCTTATCCTCTGCGCCACGATGCGCGCGGATACCGTTACTCCTTCGCTCGCCTGTGCCGTCGGCGAGGCGATCGGCACTTCTGCGCCCGCCTTTGATATCAACGCCGCCTGTGTAGGCGTGCTTTACTGCATGGAGATCGCGGATTCGTTCATCGTCTCCGGCAGGGCTAAAACGGTGCTCGTCATCTCGGCGGAGGCGATGAGCAAGTTGGTCGATTGGACGGACCGCTCCACCTGCGTCCTCTTCGGAGACGGCGCGGGCGCCATGCTCCTGCGCGCGGGGGAGGGCCGTTTGGCGGGCGAGCTGTCCACCCGGCCGGATACGCACGCCATCCGCATGCCCAACATTGAGGGGAACAGCCCGTATAACCGGATCGAGCAGGAAAAGCTCGCCCTGCAGATGGACGGGGGCGAAGTCTATAAATTTGCCGTCAATGCCATGGGCCGCAATATCGAGGAGGTCTGCTCTATGGCCGGGCTCACGCCCGCCGACATCGACTGGTACCTCCCGCATCAGGCGAACGTGCGCATCATCGACGCCAGCCTGAAAAAATTCAAGATCGACAAGAGCAAGGTGCTGCTCAACATCGCCGAATGCGGCAATATGAGCGCGACTTCCGTCATGGTCCTTTTGGACGAATATGCAAAGAAGGGCACCTTTCACTGCGGAGACAAGCTGCTGCTGGTCGCCTTCGGAGGAGGGCTGACGAGCGGCGCCGTCATCATAGAATGGAAAAAGAATTAAAAGGAGAATCAACATTATGACCACGTTGGAAAAATTGAAGGAGATCCTCAGCGAGTGCAAGGGCGAGGATCTGGAGATCACCCCCGAGACCACGTTCGACTCCCTCGAGTTCGACTCCCTCGACAAGGTGGACATCGTCATGCAGATCGAAGAGGCATATGACATTTCCCTCGGCGACAATATGCAGCTCTCCACCATCGGCGAACTGGTCGCAAAGATCGACGAAGCGGTCGCCGCCAAGAACAACTGAGCAAAGGCGCCGACATGCAGACAAAACTGACCAAACTGCTGGGGATCCGGCACCCGATCATCCAGGGCGGCATGGCGTGGATCGCCGACGCTTCCCTGGCAAGCGCCGTTTCCAATGCGGGCGGCCTGGGCATCATCTCGGCGATGAATGCCGGAGCCGACTGGGTGCGCGAAGAGATCCATAAATGCCGCGCGATGACGGATCAGCCCTTCGGCGTGAATATCATGCTGATGAGCCCGCACGTGGAAGAGGTGGCTGAGATGGTCGCCGAAGAAAAGGTACCCGTCGTCACGACGGGTGCGGGCAACCCCTCCCGCTTTGTAAAAATGTGGAAGGAGGCGGGCATCAAGATCCTGCCCGTGGTCGCATCCACGGCGCTCGCAAAGATGGTCGAGCGCGCCGGCGTCGATGCCGTGATCGCCGAGGGCGGCGAGAGCGGCGGCCACGTGGGCGACCTGACCACCATGGCGCTCGTCCCGCAGGTCGTGGACGCGGTGCACATTCCCGTCGTTGCGGCGGGCGGCATCGGCGACGGCCGCGGCATGGTCGCGGCGTTCGCACTGGGCGCCTGCGGCGTGCAGATGGGGACGCGCTTCCTCGTTGCGGACGAATGCACCGTTTCCGACGAATATAAAAAGAAAGTTCTCGCCGCGAAGGATATCTCCACGGCGGTCACAGGGCGCCGTCTGGGGCACCCCGTCCGTGCCATCAAAAACTCGTACATGAACGCCTACGCCAAGCTGGAGGCGGATTCCAACGTTCCCGACGAAGAGCTCGAACAGTTCGGCGTCGGCTCGCTGCGCCTCGCGGCAAAAGAGGGGGATGCCGAGCACGGCTGCTTCCTCGCCGGGCAGATCGCCGGGATGGTCAAAAAGTGCCAGCCCGCCAAGGAGATCGTCGACGAAGTGATGGCGCAGGCAGAAAAGATGATGGAGGGCGTCCGATGGGACGTGTAGCCTTCCTCTTCGCCGGCCAGGGCGCGCAGGTCCCCGGCATGGCGTCGGACGTCAAGGACCTGCCCAAAGTACAAAAACTTTTTTCCGTCGCCGAGGCGATCCGTCCCGGCATCGTCGAAAAAATGCTCGGCGGTACGCAGGAGGAACTCAACCGCACGCTGCTCACCCAGCCGACCATGTTCCTCGCCGACCTCGCCTATGCGTACGCAAAGGAAGAGGAATTCGGTGCGCCCGCGTGCGCCTGCGGCTTTTCCGTCGGGGAAGTGCCCGCCCTCTGTTTTGCGGGCATGCTCTCGGAGGAGGATGCCTTCCGCGCCATCGTTAAGCGCGCGGAACTGATGGAGGCGTACACTGCCCGCGTTCCCGGCTGCATGATCGCCTGCGTCAAGCTTCCCGCCGACAAGGTCGAGGCGCTGTGCGACGGCGTCAATACCCACCCCGCCAACTATAACGGCGCATTGCAGACGGTCGTCGCCTGCCGCGCGGAGGCGGAGGCCGAATTTTCCGCCAAAGTGAAGGAGGCCGGCGGCCGCGCGATGAAGCTGCGCGTCTCCGGCATGTTCCATTGCCCCGAGCTCGCGCCCGAAGCGGAGGAGTTTGAGGCGTTTTTACATACGCTCTCCTGGCAAAAGCCCCGTCTGCCCGTCTATGCCAACCTTACGGCGCAGCCGTATGAAGGGGATTTTGCGCATACGCTCGCTCTGCAGATGCGCTCGCCGGTGCGCTTCACCGCCACCGTCGCCCATATGCGCGCGGATGGCGTCGATGAATTTGTCGAGGTCGGCCCCGGCAAGGTGCTGACCGGCCTGGTACAGCGGGGGTAAACAGCATCCGCGAAAAACTCAGCCAGCGGAAGCCTGCGGTTTACAGGAAAACCCGGGCGGCTTTCCCCTGCGGCAGCCGGTTTAAGGCGCATATATTGGGATGGCGCCGCCGCTTCGCCCCTTCTGTAAGGCAAGGGGTCGCCGGGCAGGGCTGCACTGCGGAAAAGTATGATTTTCCCGGTGCGAAAAATGATTTTAAACTTCTTGCAAATAGCGTGAGGAGGTTTTTGTAATGGAAAACAGAGTTGCGCTCATCACGGGCGCGGGCCGGGGGATCGGCGCGCAGATCGCGCGTACCCTCGCGGCCGAATACATCGATATTGCCGTCGTCGATTACGGAGAACAGGCAGCCGCGCAGGAAACATTGAATGCGCTCGCCTCGATGGGCGTTGCCGTGCGCTATTATCAGTGCGACGTCTCCGATTTCGCCGCCACCAAGGCGGTCGCCGACGCTGTCGTCAGGGATTTCGGCAAGATCGACATCCTCATCAACAATGCGGGCGTCACGGCCGATAAGCTCATTCTGCGCATGGACGAGTCCGACTGGGATCGCGTCCTCAACATCAACCTGAAGGGCTGCTTTAACATGATCAAGCACGTCACGCCGCACATGATGCGCAAGCGCTACGGCCGCATCGTCTCGATCAGCTCGGTCGTCGGGCTGATGGGCAACGCCGGCCAGGCAAACTATGCCGCATCGAAAGCGGGCATCATCGGCTTGACGAAGACGGTCGCCAAGGAATTCGGCGCGCGCGGGATCACCGCAAACGCCGTCGCGCCCGGCTTTATCAAGACGGCCATGACCGATGCCCTGAGCGACGAGCAGAAGCAGGCGATGCACAAGCTCATCCCGCTCGGCACGCTGGGCGAAACGCAGGATATTGCCAATGCGGTCAAATTCCTCGTCTCGGACGACGCGCGCTACATCACCGGCGTCGTCCTTAAAGTGGACGGGGGGATGTATATCTAAAATATTTCTCACGATTTGTTTCAAGTTGATGAAACAAATCGTCGAGAGGGGAGGGCGCTGCCCTCTGTGCCGCGCTTTTTTGGGCACACGTTCAAGAATGCGCGGCACATTCACCCGCCGAGGTCGCAGGAGTGCGGCCTCGGCGGGTGAAACCGCGGCATTTCTCAACGGTGTGCCCGTAAAGATGCCGCGGCGAGGGGAAAGCCGTTCGGGTTTTCCCTCAACTCACGATTTTTTCTTTTGTCAGCTCCAAAGAAAAAGCGTGAACAAATATCGAAGGAGATCTGTCTGGATTATGGAAAAGAGAGTCGTCGTGACCGGCCTCGGGGCCGTCACGCCCCTGGGCAACGACGTAAAAACGACTTGGGAGAACATGAAAAAGGGCGTCTGCGGCATCGATACGGTGACCAAGTTTGACGCTTCCGGCTATAAATGCACGTTTGCAGGCGAGGTGCGCGGGTTTGACCCCACGCTCTATATGCCCAAAGGAGAGGTCCGCAAGACAGATTTGTATTGCCAGTATGCCGTCGCCGCGGCGACGCAGGCGTATGAGGACAGCGGCCTCACCGCCGACGGCGTCGCTCCCGATCGCTTTGGCGTCTATATCGGTTCGGGCATCGGCGGCATCCAAACGCTCGTTACCGAGCATACCAAATTGATCGAAAAGGGCCCGGGGCGCATTTCGCCCTTTTTCGTCCCGATGATGATATCGAACATCGCGTCGGGTACGGTGGCCATCAAATATCATGCGCAGGGGCCGAACATCGGCATCGTCACGGCCTGCGCCACTTCCACGAACAGCATCGGCGAGGCGTATCGCGCCATCAAACACGGCTATGCCGATGTCATGCTCGCCGGCGGCAGCGAGGCGGCCATCACGCCGCTGTGCTTTGCGGGATTTATCAGCTGCCAGGCGCTCTCTCCGGCGACAGAGAAGGACCGCGCTTCGATTCCGTTCGATAAGGAGCGCGCGGGCTTTACGATGGGCGAGGGCGGCGCTGTCGTCCTGCTCGAGGAATACGAGCACGCCAAGGCGCGCGGCGCAAAGATCTATGCCGAGCTCGCCGGCTACGGCTGCACCAACGACGCATACCATATGACCGCGCCCGATCCGGAGGCGACCGCTTCCGCGCGTGCGGTCGAGCTGGCCGTCAGGGAGGCGGGTATCGAGGCGGGCCGCGGCGTGTACGTCAACGCACACGGCACCGGCACGCCGCTCAACGATAAGACGGAGACGCGCATGCTGAAAAAAGTATTCGGCGACGGCGCCTATGCGCTGCACGTTTCCTCCACCAAGTCGATGACCGGCCATATGCTGGGCGCGGCGGGCGGCGTCGAGGCGATCGCCTCCGTGCTCGCGCTGTATGAGGGCGTCGTACCTCCCACCATCAATTACCGCGTCAAAGACGAGGAGTGCGACCTCGACATCACCCCCAACGAGGCAGTTTCCGCTCCGCTTACGTCGGCGCTGTCCACATCGCTCGGGTTCGGCGGGCACAACGGCTGCCTCGCTTTCCGCAAGGTATAAGCGATCGTTTTGAAAAGAAGGAGTTATCTATGGATAAGAAAAAATTGCGCGAGATCATCTCCGTATTCCGCGAGAGCGGCCTCGCAAAGATGGAAATTTCAGAAACGACGGCGGGAGACACCTTTTCGCTGAAACTGGAAGCTCCCGGCAGTTCTGTGCAGCCCGCACCCGTCGCGGTCCAGTATGTGCAGGGCGCGGCCGAAGAAAAGGTCGCCGAGCCGGAACAGATCAAGGATTATAACAAATACCGCGACATCAAATCGCCGATGGTCGGCATCTTTTATGCCGCCCCTTCGCCGGATGCGGAGCCCTTCGTCAAGGTCGGCAGCAAGGTCAAGAAGGGAGATACCCTCTGCATCATCGAGGCGATGAAGCTGATGAACGACGTCGTTGCCGAAGAGGACGGCGAGATCGTGGAGATCTGTGCCGAAAACGGCAGCCTCGTCGAGTTCGGCCAGACGCTGTTTAAGATATTTTGAGTGCTGCTCGGAGATTTTGTTTTGAGCTGTCAAAACAAAATCTTCCGAAG
>ERZ1643247.1540-NODE-1540-length-20770-cov-30.866232_pt1 | contig 20770 bp, 16 predicted proteins | sample MGYA00579264_ERZ1643247 | MGnify/ENA primary metagenome ERZ1643247 (study PRJEB29033, sample SAMEA4952262) | chicken gut metagenome | biome: Broiler Chicken; feature: Gastrointestinal Tract; material: Caecum | place: Ireland | collected 2018 | study: Broiler... | reverse complement strand
AGCGCGTCATGGGTGATTTATACCCCATCAATTCCGAAGGTAAATTTACGCTGTCTTTGTGTCATAAAACCGCTTGCCAACCAAGCGGAGGAATGGTATTCTTTTCATAAGCAGTGGAAGGTTGCTCCTGTTGATTGTTTTGTGTGGTAACTTAACAATACTTCTATTTGGACTTGCTTTCCACTGTTTTTGTTATAGAAAACAAAAAAATCGCTATGCGACAGCTTTCGCAGGCCATCGCGTAGCGATTTTGTTCAATTCGTATTTTCCATACTGGCTATCGGAGTGAATGCCGGATTCGATAAAGCAGAAAACGGACTGAGATGAACCGCAGGAAGACTTGAAAAGAGATGAACGGTATGTGAGGAAGGCGACTTTGAAATAATTCGATGAAAAAGTTAAGGCTCTGAAAGATGATGTTAAGCCTGAAAATGGGGTGTCTGAGGCGAAGACGAGTTTCCCATTTTCAGGCTTTGATTTTAGTCAGCTTTCAGAGCCTTTAATTTTTCCCGAATTATGGAGCGGAGCCTGAAGCACATACCGGTCATCTCGAAAAAGTATTTCCATGCCTCAGCTCCGTCCGTTTTCGGACCTTATCCCCCTCGGTATTTAGTCCGACAAACATGAATTTTCCACTTTAAATCGGCAAAGTATTGTGATATACTGAAACAAGGCGAATGTTTAAGCGAAGGAGGACACATACAATGATATGGGATAAGGAGGAGACTCTCCCCAGAGAAGAGATCGAAGCAATCCAGCTTGCCAAATTGAAGGATACGGTCCATTACATTTATGATCGGGTAAAACCGTACCGTGACAAGATGGATGCGGCGGGCATTAAGCCGGGCGACGTGCAGACACTGGAGGATCTGAAGCGTCTGCCTTTTACATATAAAGCGGATTTCAGAGACAACTATCCGGACGGGCTTTTTGCAGTAGATAAGAAAGAAATCGTGCGCTATCATGCAAGCTCGGGAACGACCGGGAAACCGACAGTTGTAGGATATACGAGAAATGATCTGGACATGTGGCTCAATAATGTGGCGAGACTTGCCTGTATGGGCGGCGCTACGGCCGATGATGTGGCGCAGATCTCATTTGGATATGGTACATTTACAGGAGCGCTTGGCCTTCACGGCGGCCTTGAAAAGATCGGCGCATCCGTGATTCCTATGTCTTCAGGCAATACGAACAAACAGATTATGTTTCTTCAGGATATGGGAGTAACGCTTCTGGTAGCTACTCCGTCCTATGCGCTTCACCTCGGGGAAGAGATAAGAAACCGGGGCATCGATCCGTCGAAAGACCTTAAGCTGCATATCGGCCTTTTCGGAGGCGAAGGCATGACAGAGCCGATGCGTGATGAGATGCATAAGGTATGGGGAGACCAGTTCGTCTGTACACAGAACTACGGCATGAGTGAGCTCTGCGGTCCGGGAGTGGCAGGAGAGTGTACGGAACTTTGCGGTATGCATGTGAATGAAGACTGGTTTATACCCGAGATCATCGATCCGGAAACAGAGGAAGTGCTTCCGCCGGGCGAACTTGGTGAGCTTGTAGTGACATGCCTCGGCAAAGAGGCACTGCCCCTGGTTAGATACCGGACAGGAGACCTTACAAGACTGATGTATGAACCGTGCAAGTGCGGACGTACAACGTGCAGGATGGAAAATATTTCCGGCCGTGCGGACGATATGCTTGTCATCCGCGGAGTAAATGTATTCCCGACGCAGATCGAGGAAGTGCTCCTCAAGATTGATGAGATCGGACCTCATTACGAGATCCTTGTAGAGCGCAGGAACAGACTGGATGTTATGACAATAACAGTGGAACTGATCGACGACAGATTGCTTGACAGCTATGCAAAACTCAGCGAACTCGAGAGCAGGATCAAGAAGGCACTGAAAGCTCAGCTTGGCCTTGCTACGCAGATCAGGCTCGTGGCTCCTAATTCGCTGCAGAGATTTGAGGGCAAAGCGAAGAGAGTGACAGATTTACGAAAGGATGGTTTATGATATGGGGAAAAAAATGATCATGCTGGGCAATGAAGCAATCGCCCGCGGAGCTTATGAGGCGGGAGTGAAAGTCTCATCAGCCTATCCGGGAACTCCGAGTACGGAGATCAGCGAATATCTTGTCCAGTACAGAGACGACGTATATGAAGAGTGGGCGCCGAATGAGAAAGTGGCGACTGAGGTGGCTGTGGGCGCAAGTCTTGCCGGCGTGCGTGCTATGGCGTGTATGAAGCATGTAGGGCTCAACGTGGCTGCGGACCCTCTGTATTCAGTTTCTTATATGGGAGTAAACGGCGGTCTTGTCATTGTTGTAGCTGACGATCCGGGACTTTACAGCTCCCAGAACGAACAGGATACAAGAATGGTCGCGAGAGCGGCACAGATTCCGGTAATTGAGCCGTCGGACAGCGCGGAAGCAAAAGATTATTTTAAGATGGCGTTTGAGCTCAGTGAACAGTTTGACCGTCCGTTTATCTTCAGGACGACGACAAGGCTTGCACATTCCCAGGGGCTGGTAGAACTTCAGGAGCGTGTTGTTCCAGAAGACAAAGTATATGAGAAAAATATACAGAAAAATGTCATGATGCCGGGCAATGCGAAAGTGCGCCATATAGAGATCGAGAAACGCAATCTGGAGCTTGCAGAAGCGGCAAACACGCTCCCGATCAACCGTGTGGAGATGAACGATACGAAAATCGGCGTCATTACAAGCGGTATTCCGTATCAGTATGTGAAAGAAGCAATGCCGGAAGCATCTGTGCTGAAGCTGGGCATGGTCAATCCGCTTCCGAGAAAACTGATCGAAGATTTTGCGTCCAAAGTAGACACATTATATATAGTAGAGGAACTTGACCCGGTGATTGAAGAACAGGTGAAATCCTGGGGAATCAACGCTGTTGGCAAGGAGATCCTTACCGTTCAGGGTGAATATAGTGCAAATATGCTCAGGAAAGCAATCTTGAAACAGGATCTTGACATTAAAGAACCGGCAGCTGCACCGGGAAGACCGCCGATCCTCTGTCCGGGATGTCCGCACAGAAGTGTGTTCTATACACTAAACAAGTTGAAGATGCATGCGGCGGGAGATATCGGATGTTATACACTTGGCGCGGTAGCTCCTCTGAGTGTGATCGACACGACAATGTGTATGGGGTCCAGTATTTCAACACTTCACGGTATGGAGAAGGCAAAGGGCAAAGATTATATAAAGAACTGGGTGGCAGTGATCGGAGACTCCACATTTATGCATACGGGTGTGAACTCCCTGATGAATATGGTATACAACAAAGCAACAGGTACCGTGATTATCCTTGACAACTCTACAACAGGAATGACAGGACATCAAGATCACGCGGCGACCGGAAAGACTCTCCAGGGAGATCCGACCTACGCGATCAGTATACCGGGAATCTGTAAGGCGATGGGTGTAAAGAACGTATATGAGATCAATGCTTTTGATCTTCCATTGCTTGAGAAGACGATCAAAGAAGAAGTGGCAAAGGACGAGATTTCTGTTATCATCACCAAGACTCCTTGCGTGCTTCTCGATAAGAGGAAAAAACCACTTTACGTGGCACACGAAGATAAATGTAAGAAATGCGGTATGTGCATGAAGCCGGGATGTCCGGCCATGACAAAGAATGCAGACGGAACGATCCATATTGATGATACGATGTGCACCGGCTGCGGACTGTGTAAAGATCTGTGTAAATTTGATGCGATAGAGCTTGTAAGGGAGGGTGAGTAGACCATGGCAGTAAAAAATATTATGATTGTCGGAGTCGGCGGACAGGGCACACTGCTCACCAGCCGTATTCTGGGCGGGCTTGCTATTGCGGGCGGGTATGATGTGAAGCTTTCTGAAGTCCACGGGATGGCTCAGAGGGGCGGAAGTGTTGTTACATTTGTCCGTTATGGAGATAAGGTGGCCGAGCCGATTGTGGAAGAAGGACAGGCCGATGTGATCATTGCCTTTGAACGTCTGGAAGCGCTCAGATATGCCCACTTTTTGAAAAAAGACGGTGCTCTGGTAGTTAACGACTGGCGTATCGATCCGATGCCGGTTGTGATCGGAAATGCAGAGTATCCGGAAAACATACTGGAGGAACTCGGGAAAGAATATAAAGTATACAAGGTAGACGCTACAGAAGAATCGAGAAAACTGGGAAATCCGAAAGTATTTAACCTGATCGTACTCGGTGTGGCGGCACAGCACATGGATTTCACGAAAGAACAGTGGTATGATGTGATTGAGAAGACGGTTCCGCCAAAGACGATCGAAATCAATAAGAAAGCGTTTGATGTTGGGTACGGGCTGAAATAGAACTGTTAAATATTAAATTATTAAATAAGGAAACAGAAGGAAAGGCGGTGATAACAATGATCAGGCAGATATCGGTATTCGTGGAAAATCAGCCGGGCAGTATGATGAATGTGACGTCTGTATTGACAGAAGCGGGCGTAAACATCCGCGCGATCTCTACTTTCGACACCCCGGAGTTCGGGATCATGCGTCTTGTTGTCGATGATCCGGTCAGTGCAAAGAAGAGTCTGACAGAGAAGGGATTTGTTACAAGAGTGAGCGATGTGATCGGCGTGGAACTCAAAGATGAACAGGGTAATCTCAATCAGATGCTGAAGATACTTGCAGACGGAAAAATCAACATAGACTATATTTATTCTTTTGTAATACGTGAAGGAAAAGCTCCGGTCATGGTATTCCATACAGATGATTTCGAGCAGGCCGAAAAAGTTCTTGAGGCTGCTGATGTCAAAATCATGGAGGAAAAAGAACTATAATAAATCGAAATAAAGGAGATAAGAAAGAAAATGGCAGGTGTAGCACTGGAAAACTGGGTGGAACGCATCCGTGATCCGAAGATCGAGTGTATGAGCAGGGATGAGATGGCAGACCTGCAGAGTAAGCGTCTGGTAGATGTTGTCAAAAGAGTATATGACAATGTACCGTTCTACCGTAAGAAAATGCAGCAGCGCGGAGTGGAACCGGGAGATATCAAATCTATCGAAGATATCGGGAAACTTCCCTTCACAACGAAAGAGGATCTGAAGAATAACTATCCGTTCGGACTTCTGGCGATTCCGATGAAAGATGTTGTGCGTGTTCAGGGAACCTCCGGAACAACAGGAAAACTTACAATCGCTCCATATTCGCAGAAGGATGTGGATGTGTGGGGAGAGTGTGTCGCACGCGGTCTTACAATGGCGGGACTGACGAACGAAGACATCATCCATGTATGCTATGGCTACGGACTTTTCACCGGAGGTATGGGACTTGATTTCGGGGCAAAGGCTCTGGGAGCTACTGCGATCCCCATGTCTGCCGGCAATACAAAACGTCAGATGATGGTTATGGAAGATCTTGGAGCTACTGCGTTTGCATGCACACCTTCCTATGCCCTGTATCTGGCAGAATCTATCCAGGAAGCAGGACTTGTCGATCACATGAAATTGAAAGCGGGAATTCACGGCGCGGAGCCGTGGACAGAAGAGATGCGCAAGAAGATCGAGGATATTCTCCATATTAACTGCTTTGATATTTACGGGTTATGTGAGGTTACAGGTCCGGGCGTTGCACAGGACTGTATACATAAGGCCGGGCTTCATGTGCACGCGGATTATTTCTATCCGGAAGTATTAACTCCTGCGACTCATGAGAAGTGTGAGGAAGGAGAGACAGGAGAACTCGTATTTACAACTCTTGTAAAAGAAGCGATGCCTCTGATCCGTTACCGCACAAAGGACCTGACAAGCATCACTTACGGTAAATGTGAATGCGGCAGGACGCTGCCGAGAATTTCCAAGTTTACGGGAAGAACGGACGACATGAAAGTTATCCGCGGCGTAAATGTGTTCCCGACTCAGGTAGAGACAGCACTTCTTTCTATAGGCGGAGTCGTTGCACCGCATTATATGATGATCGTAGACAGGGAAGACAACATGGATGTACTTACTGTTATGGTGGAAGTTGACGAAAGAGTATTCTCGGATGAGATCAGAAAACTGGATGCGCTGCGCAATAAGATCGCTGCAGTTCTCAAACAGGCGCTGGGTATCTCAGTACGGGTAAAACTTGTCGAGCCGAAATCTATCCAGAGAAGCGAGGGCAAAGCGGTCCGCGTTATCGACAACAGAAAGCTGTAAAAGGGAGGTAAAAGTTATGGGAATCACGATTCAACAGTTATCCGTATTTCTTGAGAACCGCGAAGGACGACTTGACGAGGTGCTTTCTGTACTCGCGGGAAACGATGTCAATATTGTGGCTCTGAGTCTGGCAGATACAACAGAATACGGAATGCTCCGGATGATCGTCTCTGATCCGAATAAAGGAAAAGCAGTACTCAGAGACAACGGTATTACTGCAATGCTGACTGATGTGGTAGCCCTGCGTGTTCCACACGAGACCGGCTCTTTAAGCCGCGCCATGCATCAGATCGTAGAAGGTGATGTAAATATCGAATATATGTACGCGTTCGCGAACGGAGCAGATGCTTCTGCAGTGCTTAAATGTGATGATCCGGCAAGAGTGGTAGACATTCTGAGAGGCAGTGGATTTGATGTGTGGGAAGCGCCCGAGGCCTATGTGTCAAATACAAAACTGTAAAATTAAATAAAAAGAACCGTCCGGCAGATGATCCGCCGGACGGTTCTCTTTTAATCTCATTTCTCTGTAAAGCTTTTTTATATAAATCTAGTCGGTTTATATATTAAAAAGGTACATTAAAAAATCTGATTAAAGTTTTACTACGTTAGTTGCCTGTGGTCCTTTAGCGCCTTCTGTCACTTCGAATTCGACAGCCTGACCCTCTTCCAGGGTTTTGAATCCGTCCATAACCAGCCCTGAGTAGTGAACGAAGATGTCGTTGCCTTCAGAGTCAGAAATGAATCCGTAACCCTTCTGGTTGTTAAACCATTTCACTGTACCTGTCATTGTGTTACCCTCCATAAGAAAAATAAATAAGTTGCTGTATCTGTTCATCCATTGAACTGATACCGCCTCAGTGTAGCATGTTTAACAATAAAAGTCAACGAGTATCTGGTTTGGTTTGTAAAATTATACAAAAGATGTCGAAGTGTTGTAATTAATAGAATCCTTGATTAAAATAAAATAATATAAGCTGTAAAAAGAAAGGAGAATTTGAACAATGAAAATATATGAAAACGTAACGGAACTTATCGGACATACTCCGCTGATGGAGGTGAAAAACCTGGAGAGTGAATCACAGTTAAAAGCAAAGGTTCTGGTAAAGCTTGAATATTTTAATCCTGCAGGAAGTGTAAAGGACCGTGTTGCGCTGAACATGATAGAAGATGCGGAAAAGAGCGGACGTATCAGACCGGGCGCCACTATCATTGAACCGACCAGCGGAAATACAGGAATCGGGCTGGCGTCAGTTGCTGCTTCGAGGGGGTATAAAGCTATATTTGTGATGCCGGAGACAATGAGTATAGAACGGAGGAAACTCCTGCTCGGATATGGAGCAAAGATCGTGCTCACGGAAGGAAGCAGGGGAATGTCAGGCGCTATAGAGAAAGCGGAGGAGCTGGAGAAAGAAACGGAAAATTCGATTGTTCTCGGGCAGTTTGTCAATAAGGCGAATCCGGAAGCACATTACAGGACTACGGGGCCTGAAATCTGGGAAGATACGGACGGAAAAGTAGATATCTTTATTGCAGGCGCAGGAACAGGAGGAACCGTTACAGGAGTCGGCAGGTATTTAAAAGAAAAGAATCCCGGTGTTGAAGTAATCGCTGTGGAACCGTCGGGTTCTCCGGTTCTTTCCGGAGGAAAGCCGGGGCCGCACGGACTTCAGGGGATCGGAGCCGGTTTTGTCCCGGAGATTCTTGATACGGACATATATGACAAGGTAAATCAGGTGACAGAAGATGAGGCGTATGCGGCAGCAAGACTTCTGGCGGCCAGAGAGGGGATTCTTGTAGGTATCACGTCGGGTGCCGCACTCCATACTGCGCTGCAGGAGGCCCGAAAGGAAGAAAATGAAGGAAAAGTGATAGTGGCACTTCTTCCGGATACAGGAGAGCGGTATCTTTCTACTCCTTTGTTTGAATAAACTGTTTGTTCCGGCGGTTTTGTGCAAAAATACAAAACCACTGACAATCAGTAATTGAAAATTCATCTAATCTGTTATATACTAATACAAGGATTAAAATCAAAGGAGGACATATAAAATGAAAGAATTTAAATATGTGATCACAGATCCGGAAGGAATCCATGCAAGACCGGCGGGAATCCTTGTAAAACAGGCGGCAGGTTATCAGTCAGCTGTTAAAATAGCAAAAGGCGAGAAGAGTGCGGATGCAAAGAGAATCTTCGGAGTTATGGGCCTTGGAGTAAAGACAGGAGAGGAAATTACAGTCACGGTTGAGGGTGCTGATGAGGATACGGCAGCAGCAGAACTGGAGACATTCTTCAAGGAGAATTTATAAATCAGGTAAGGAGAATTTATAAATCATGATTACGATTAGCGGTAAAAGTGTGTTTGGCGGCGTGGCGATCGGAAAGCTTATGTTTTATCAGAGAAATGATAAAGTAATCAAGAGAACACACGTCGATGATGTTGATGCAGAGTGGGAAAGATTCCAGGAAGCAAAGAATACTGCTGTTGACCAGTTGAAAGGTCTTTATAACAAAGCTCTTGAGGATGTCGGAGAGGCTAACGCCATGATTTTCGAGATCCACCAGATGATGCTTGAGGATCTGGATTATCTTGAGTCGATTGAGAATATCATCCGCACACAGGAAGTGAATGCTGAATACGCAGTCGCTACTACTGCGGATAATTTTGCAAAGATGTTCGCGGCTATGGATGACGCTTACATGCAGGGGCGTGCAGCCGACGTAAAGGATGTTTCCGAACGTGTTCTTGATATTCTCTGTGGCGTGGATACGGGCTTTAAGGAAATGACAGAGCCCTGTATTATCGCGGCAGATGATCTGGCTCCGAGCGAGACTGTACAGCTTGATAAGAGTAAAGTGCTTGGTTTCGCTACCCAATACGGATCTTCTAACTCTCATACGGCTATCCTTGCACGTACCATGAATATTCCCGCTGTAATCGGACTGGGAGAGGATCTCCTTGAGGAATACAGCGGCAGAGATGCGATCATTGACGGATTTACGGGAACTCTCTATATTGATCCCGATGAGTCAACTCTCAAAGAAATGCAGGATAAACGTGAGAAAGATCTTGAACAGAAAGCTCTTCTGGAGCAGCTGAAAGGCAAAGAGAACGTTACAAAGAGCGGACAGAAGATCAATGTCTATGCAAATATCGGAAACGTTTCAGATCTTGGCGCTGTTTTTAAGAATGATGCCGGTGGAATCGGACTTTTCAGAAGCGAGTTCCTTTATCTGGAAAATACGGATTTCCCGACTGAAGAGCAGCAGTTCGCAGTATACAAACAGGTGGCGGAGAGTATGGCGGGAAAGAAAGTCATCATCCGTACGCTTGATATTGGCGCGGACAAACAGGTAGATTATTTCGGACTGGATAAAGAAGACAATCCGGCGCTCGGATACCGTGCGATACGTATCTGCCTGACAAGACCTGAGATATTTAAAACTCAGCTGCGTGCGCTCTACCGTGCCGCAATGTTCGGCAATATTTCCATTATGTTCCCGATGATTATTTCTGTGGACGAAGTGCACAGGATAAAGGAAATTATCGCGGAAGTAAAAGAAGAGCTGAAGAAAGAAGGAATCCCATATAAAGAAGATGTAGAGCTTGGTATCATGATCGAGACTCCGGCCTCTGTCATGATCAGCCGGGAACTTGCAAAAGAAGTGGATTTCTTCAGTGTGGGTACAAACGATCTGACCCAGTACACACTTGCTATTGACCGTCAGAACTCCAAGTTGGACGAGTTCTATGATCCACATCATCCGGCTGTCCTTGCCATGATAAAGATGGCTGCCGAAAATGCCCACGCAGAGGGAGCATGGATCGGTATCTGCGGTGAACTTGGAGCAGATCTTGAGCTTACGGAAGAGTTCCTTAAGATGGGGCTTGATGAGCTGTCGGTATCTCCGGCCATGGTACTGCCGCTTAGAAAACGGATCAGAGAGTGTGAGTAAGATCCTGCAGTATATATTTGAAATTTCTACAGATCACATATATTATATTAATATCAGGACGTCCCGATCTGCCGAAAAGGCAGACCGGGACGTTTATTTTTATCCTGTTCAGAAAAGAAATGACACTTGCAATAATCGAACGTACGTGCTATTATACACATAAAGAACAAACGTTCGATTATCGGAGGGCGCAATGTGGGATAAGATACAGAAAGAAATGACACTGAATGAGAAATTGAATATATTGTCTGATGCGGCGAAATATGATGTGTCCTGCAGCTCCAGCGGTGTTGAGAGAAAAGGGGACGGTACGGGGATGGGAAACTGCAGTAAAGCGGGAATTTGCCACAGTTTTTCGGCGGATGGACGCTGTATTTCGCTTTTGAAGATCCTGTTCACAAATGAATGCATTTATGACTGCAAATACTGTGTCAACCGCTCGTCGAATGATGTCAGGCGGGCTTCTTTTACACCGGAGGAAATATGTACACTCACGATGGAATTTTACAGGAGAAATTACATTGAAGGCCTGTTCCTGAGCTCCGGTATCCTGAAAAGCCCGGATTATACTATGGAATTAATCTACGCCGCTTTATACAGGCTGAGACACGTATATAATTTTCAGGGATATGTTCATGTAAAAGCAATTCCGGGCGCGGATCCGGGACTGATCCGAATGACGGGATACCTTGCGGACAGGATGAGCGTAAATGTAGAACTGCCTACCGCAGAAAGCCTGAGACTTCTTGCTCCGCACAAATCGAGGAAGAACATACTGACACCTATGCGGCTTGTTCAGAATCAGATGGAAGAAAATAAACATGAGATTGCATTGTACCGGAATGCGCCCCGGTTTGTTCCTGCCGGACAAAGCACCCAGATGATCATTGGGGCTACTCCTGAGAGCGACTATCAGATTCTGAATGTGGCTGAAGCTTTGTATAAGAAATTTGACCTGAAAAGGGTATTTTATTCTGCTTTTGTTCCTGTCAATGAGGATCAGACACTTCCGGCTCTTGTTGACAACAAGCCTCCTCTTTTGCGGGAGCACCGGCTGTATCAGGCTGACTGGCTGCTGCGATATTATCATTTTAAAGCAAACGAGCTCCTGGATGAGGAGAATCCTAATTTTAATGTTCTTCTGGATCCGAAGTGCTGCTGGGCATTGAAACATCTCGATATTTTTCCGGTAGAAATTAACCGGGCTGATTACAGAATACTGCTCCGTGTGCCCGGAATCGGTTATAAATCGGCAGGCAGAATCGTAAAAGCGCGAAGGATGGGAGCACTCGGGTTTGATGATCTGAAGAAAATAGGAGTTGTACTAAAGCGCGCATTGTATTTTATTACTTGTTCAGGAAAGATGTTATATCCGATCCGGATTGATGAGGACTATATTACGCGAAATTTATTGAATACAAAGGAAAGACTTCCGGAGGGGGCTGACGGCGTAACATACCGTCAGCTGTCCCTGTTTGATGATGTAAACTTTAGCGGGGTGAACATATTATGAAAGAGATCTATATATGTACTGATACACTTACAGGCCTCTGTTCGGCACTGCATGACGCATGGCTTGAGAACCGGAATGGTGAAGCGGGCATCGGGCTGCGCGGCAGGATACAACAGCAGCTTTTCTGCCAGTACAAGACTGTGGTGGAGACAGAAGATAAAGCCCGGCGCTTACAGCGTATGGTAAAGCGTTATCTCGGTTATAACGCCTATTGGGACATCTATTATGCTCTTTTGTCAGATGACCAGGAAAAGGGAACGGAAGTATTCCGGGTTATGCAGGAAGCGAGAACTATTAAGGACAGTCGAAAGATTATGGATCATCTTGGTAATCCTGACGTGGCAAAAGTATTTGCCATGAGCCGGAGCGTGTCGAATGAAGCCCATATGTATGAGGAATTCATCCGTTTCCGGGAACTGGAAAATGGAGTTTTGTTTTCAGAGATTACCCCGAAATCCCAGGTGCTGACCTGCATCGGAGATCATTTTTCTGACAGGTTTCCGCTTGAAAACTGGGCAATATATGATAAGACCCACGAAGTTTTTCTTATCCATAAAAAACAGGAAAAATGGAGTCTTGTTTGGGGAAAATCGCTTGATCCAGAGGCTGCTGCGGCAGTATCTCAAGGAGAGACGGACTATGCATGCCTGTGGAAAGAATTTTTTGAAGCAGTTTCTATCAAGGAACGTGAGAATCCGAAGTGCCAGCAGAGTCATCTTCCGCTCCGCTTTCGGGGAAATATGACAGAGTTTTCGTGTGAAGGCAACAGGGAGCCGTCTGTTTCCTGATATCAGGTGTAACAGTTTTTCCCTTTCGTCCGTGGCGGCTGAACTGTTAAAAAATGTTGTATTAATCAGAAAATAAGATTATGATAGATACATCATCGCATCTGCGTACAGGATGAAATATATGTCATGAAAGAGGCGGCAGTATAGAAGTGGAAATAGGTGAAGAGGAAAAGGTTATCCGCGTCTCTGTGAGAAATCTGGTTGAATTTATATTGAGAAGCGGAGACATTGATAACAGAACTTCCGGAAGCGTGGATAAAGAGGCAATGCTGATGGGCGGCCGCCTGCATCGGAAGATACAGAGAAGTATGGGATCGGATTATCATGCAGAGGTAATCCTGAAAACTGTGGTTCCATGTGAAGGGTTCAGGTTACAGATAGAGGGACGTGCAGACGGTATAATTATCCGTGAGCAGAATGGGGAAAAAGAAGTATCCATCGACGAGATAAAGGGTGTTTTACGGGATCTGGACCATATAACAGAGCCATTGAAAGTCCATCTTGCGCAGGCAAAGTGTTATGCGTATATTTATGCGGATCAGAACAGATTAGAAAAGATAAAAGTTCAGATGACATATTGTCATCTTGATACAGAAGAGATTAAGCGGTTCTATCTGGAATATTCGAAAGAGGAACTGGAAGAATGGTTTGATGATCTGATCAGCCGGTATGAAAAGTGGGCGAAATTCCAGATTGAATGGGAGATGACAAGAAATGCGTCGATAAAGGAAACGGAATTCCCGTATCCGTACCGTCCGGGACAGCGGGATGTGGCGGCTGCTGTCTATCGTACGATTCTGCGGAGAAAAAAACTTTTTATTCAGGCTCCCACGGGTGTGGGGAAAACGATTTCAACGGTATTTCCGGCGGTAAAGGCAGTGGGGGAGGGACTGGGGGATAAGATTTTTTATCTGACAGCGAAGACAATCACCAGAACTGTGGCTGAGCAGGCGTTCCGTATAATGAAAGAGCAGGGACTGCACATGAAAGTGCTTACCATTACCGCTAAAGAAAAAATCTGTTTCTGTGAGGAGACTGCCTGCAATCCGGATGCCTGCCCTTATGCAAAAGGGCATTTTGACAGGGTAAATGATGCGGTCTATGATATGCTGATGGATGAAAATGATATTGATCGGGCGGCGATTGAGAGACAGGCTGAGAAATTTAAAGTGTGCCCATTTGAACTTTCCCTTGATATTTCTACATGGGTTGACGCTGTGATCTGCGATTATAATTATGTATTTGATCCGAACGCACATCTGAAACGCTTTTTTTCAGAAGGGAGCGGCGGGAATTATATTTTTCTGATCGACGAAGCGCATAATCTGGTAGAGCGCGGGAGAGAGATGTACAGCGCGGCATTATATAAAGAAGATTTTCTGGAGCTGAGAAAACTGATAAAGAATCTGGACGGGAAGATGGCGCGCCGGCTCGGGGAAGTGAATAAACTGTTTCTGGAGCTGAAACGTGAATGTAAGGATTATCAGATTCTTAACAGTGTCTCCCATATAGCACTTAAATTGATGAATCTTTTGTCGGAGATGGAGCGGTTCCTGGAAGAGCCGTCGGACGATGCCATACGGGAAAGGGTGCTTAATCTGTATTTTCAGGTGAGATCTTTTATCGGTATACACGACATCCTTGATGAAAATTATGTGGTATACAGCGAACTTGAAGAGAACGGAAGATTCAAAATAAAGCTTTTCTGCGTAAATCCGGCGGAAAATCTGCAAAATTATCTGGAGTACGGAAATGGTACGGTGTTTTTCTCCGCAACCCTTCTCCCAATCCATTATTATAAGAGTCTTTTATCGGTAGAAAAAGACGATTATGCAATTTATGCACAGTCTCCCTTTCCAAAAGAAAATATGCTGCTTCTGCAGGCCAGAGATGTGAGTACAAGATACACGATGAGAGGCAGGGATATGTACCGGCGATATGCCGATTATCTTGGGAGAACGGTGCGATGCAAAAAAGGAAATTATATGGCATTCTTTCCGTCTTATAAATTTATGGAAGCGGTATACGAACAATTCGTCCTCACTCAGGAGGGAATCGACGTGATCCTGCAGTCTCAGAATATGGGAGAGAAGGAGAGAGAAGAATTTCTTGAAGAGTTTGACCGTGAAAGGGAGAACAGCCTCATCGGTTTCTGCGTGATGGGCGGGGTGTTTTCGGAAGGAATTGATCTGACGGCAGACCGCCTGATCGGTGCGATTATTGTGGGGACAGGGCTTCCTCAGGTTTGCAATGACCGGGAGATTCTGAAAGGATACTTCGACGCCCGGGGAATGAGAGGTTTTGATTACGCCTATCTTTATCCGGGGATTAACAAGGTGCTTCAGTCCGCAGGACGCGTGATACGTACAGAGACGGACAGAGGAATCATATTGCTGCTTGACGAGCGTTTCTCCCAAAGACAGTACAGAGACAGCTTCCCGAGGGAATGGGAAAACTGCCATGTCTGTACCATGCTGACGCTTGAGGATTACATAGAGTCATTCTGGAAATAGCTGAGGAATTCCATTGATGCTCTTGAAAGCGGAAGCTGGTCGTTGTAAGCGACGGCAAGTTCACGGAAAGGAAGCTCTTCTTTTGTCTTCAATAGAAAGAGGTTATCTGACTGTTCCGTAATACAGTAGTCCGGTACAAAGGCAATGCCCAGGCCGATGCGTGCAAGATCAACAAGCAGGTCATTGCTTGTCAGTTCAATCTCCGGAACGAGATCCAGCTGATGCTGCTGGAATACCTGGTGAAGAAATTCATTGGTCGTACTGTTTTTGTCCAGCATGAGAATAGGATAATGCAGCAGTTCGGAGAAAGAGACTGTGCGATCCTTAAGCTCCCGGAAAGGACTGCCGGCAATAAACACGTCGTGGAACTGTTTGATCCTAAGAACAGAAGTAGCGGTACCCAGATGATTGTTCGGATAGTTCACTACGATCAGATCTACCTGGCCGTTTCTCAGCAGTTCCGCGCATTTCATGGATGTCTGATTAATTACTTTGATATGAGCTCCGGGAAATGCCTTGTGAAATCGCTCGAGATAAGGAATCAGGAAGTAACGGCAGATTGTATCGCTGGCTCCTATACGGATCTGACCGCCCGTCGAAGCGGCATCGATGAGCTGTGCCTCGCCTTTTTGTATCAGATTCATCGCAGGTTCTATATGCCGCATAAGGATTTCGCCCTCAGGTGTCAGCTGGACTTTTTTTGTGCTCCGTATGAAAAGTGTCTGATCCAGTTTTCGCTCCAGTGTTTTGATGGACTGGCTTACAGCAGACTGGGAAATGAAGAGCTGCTTGGAGGCCTCGGAAAAATTCAGAGTTGACGCCACGTGATAGAATACTTTATATAGTTCGTAATTAATATCGATCATTATAAGACCTCCTAATAAATAATAATTCTATTATAAGCTATAAAAAAGAGAATTACAACATTACACGGAAAGGATTGACGTAAGATGAAAAAATTGCACTGGTGCGCAGGAATAATCCTGGGATTTTCTGTTATAGCCGCACTGCTTATTACGAGTTTTGAGATAGCTATGTATTCGGATTTTGATGTGTACCGGTATGAGTATGAAAAGTATGATGTGCTGTCCGATCTGGATATGAACATGGATGATGTGATGTATGTGACCCATGAAATGATGGATTATCTGCGAGGAAAAGGGGATACTCTTTCTGTGATGACAACAGTTGAGGGACGGGAGCAGGATTTCTTTAACGAACAGGACCGGTTTCATATGGGAGAAGTGCGCGACTTGTTTATCGGAGGGCTGAATATCCGGTTCGGGGCATGCATTGCGGCTGTTTTGTGTATTCTGTTTCTTATAATTACACGGGCGGATATAAAAAAGATTATACCGCGGTCATATTGGATTGCTTTGGGAATAACCGGGACGGCAGTGCTTTTCCTTGGAATCGCGGCAGTGGTCGACTTTGATTCTGTGTTTGTACAGTTCCATCACATATTTTTTGATAATGATCTGTGGATCTTTGATCCGGCTGAAGATTACATGATCCGGATGCTCCCCGAAGGACTGTTTTACGATATGGTAATGAGAATAGGGGCTGTTTTTGTGGCTTCGCTTGTAGTGCTTCTGGCGCTGAGCTTCATACCGAAGATACTGGATCGAAAAAAGAAATTAGCATGACTTATAACTAATTTAAGTTATATTAATTATACTAATGAAGTGAAGTGTGGTACGATACTAACAGATATCATTTTGGGTGCACGAGGCACGAATAATCATGCAAAGGAGATTTTATATGGGCAGCGTAAGACGTGTATTTGTAGAAAAGAAACCAGATTATGCCGTTGCGGCAAAGGAACTGCGTCATGAGATCAGACGTTATCTTGGAATCATGGATGTGACAGGAGTGCGTGTATTGATCCGGTATGATGTGGAGAACATTTCCGACGATACATTTGAAAAAGCGTGCAGCGGAGTGTTTGCAGAGCCGCCGGTAGATATCCTTTACAGGGAAGAGTATCCACTGTCTGAGGGAGACCGCAGCTTTTCCGTAGAATTTCTGCCGGGGCAGTTTGACCAGAGAGCAGATTCGGCGGAACAGTGCCTCCGTTTTATCAAAGAAGATGAAAGTCCTGTGATCCGCACAGCGACTACTTATGTGATTGAAGGTAATATTTCTGATGATGAATTTGATGCAATCCGCAATCACTGCATCAATCCGGTGGATTCCAGAGAGGCGTCAGAGGAGAAGCCGGAAACGCTTGTTTCATCATTTGAGGAACCGGCAGATATCCTTGTGTTTGAAGGATTTAAAGATATGGCTGAAGATGAACTGAAAAAGCTGTATGACTCACTTGGCCTTGCCATGACATTTAAGGATTTCCTGCATATTCAGAATTACTATAAAGGGGAAGAACACCGTGATCCGACTATGACGGAAATTCGTGTCCTGGATACGTACTGGTCAGATCACTGCCGCCATACGACTTTCTCGACAGAGTTAAAAGACGTACAATTTGATGATGGATATTACAGAAAGCCGATCGAGGATACGTATCGCGAATATCTGAAAGACCACAGTGAGATCTTTGCAGGAAGAGAAGATAAGTTTGTCTGCCTGATGGATCTTGCGCTTATGGCCATGAGAAGGCTGAAAAAAGAAGGAAAACTTGCGGATCAGGAAGAGTCTGATGAGATCAATGCCTGCAGTATAGTTGTACCGATTAAAGTTGACGGTGTTGAAGAAGAATGGCTGATCAACTTCAAGAATGAAACGCATAACCATCCGACAGAAATCGAGCCTTTCGGAGGTGCCGCAACATGTCTGGGAGGCGCTATCCGTGATCCTCTTTCGGGAAGAACTTATGTATATCAGGCAATGCGTGTAACCGGTGCGGCAGATCCTACTGTATCTGTAAAAGATACATTGAAAGGAAAGCTTCCGCAGAAGAAACTGGTACGCGAAGCTGCTCACGGCTATAGTTCCTACGGAAACCAGATCGGTCTGGCAACAGGCCTTGTAAAAGAAATCTATCATCCGGACTATGTGGCGAAACGTATGGAAATCGGTGCTGTTCTCGGCGCAGCGCCGAGACGCGCCGTGATCCGTGAAAATTCAGATCCCGGAGATATTATCATTCTGCTCGGCGGCCGGACGGGACGTGACGGATGCGGCGGAGCTACAGGATCCTCTAAGGTTCATACAGAAGAGTCGATAGAGACCTGCGGCGCGGAAGTACAGAAAGGTAATCCGCCTACAGAGCGTAAGATCCAGCGGTTGTTCCGCCGTGAGGAAGTCAGCCGGCTGATCAAAAAATGCAATGACTTCGGTGCGGGCGGGGTTTCTGTTGCTATCGGAGAACTTGCGGACGGCCTTAGAGTGGAACTTGACAAAGTTCCGAAGAAATATGCAGGCCTTGATGGAACTGAGATTGCGATTTCCGAGTCTCAGGAGCGTATGGCTGTTGTTGTAGATCCGAAAGACGTAGATGAATTTATGTCTTATGCCAAAGAAGAAAATCTGGAAGCGACAAAAGTAGCTGTTGTAACAGAGGAACCGAGACTTGTACTGATCTGGAGAGGAAAAGAGATCGTGAACCTTTCCCGTGCTTTCCTGGATACAAACGGTGCGCATCAGGAAACAAATGTAGAAGTTGAGATGCCGGAGCAGGAGGGCAGTCTCTTCAGAAGAAATGAGATTAATGATGTAAGATCAGCATGGCTCAATACACTGGCAGATCTCAATGTGTGCTCTCAGAAGGGACTTGTTGAGATGTTCGACGGCTCCATCGGTGCAGGCTCAGTGTTTATGCCTCATGGAGGAAAGTATCAGCTTACCGAAACTCAGGCCATGGTAGCAAAAGTTCCGGTTCAGAAGGGAAAGACGGACAGTGTCTCTATGATGAGCTATGGATTTGACCCATATCTGTCGAGCTGGAGCCCATATCACGGTGCTGTTTATGCTGTGACAGAATCAATAGCGAAGATTGTTGCTGCAGGCGGAGATTACAGGAAGATCCGTTTTACATTCCAGGAGTACTTCCGTCGTATGTCCGAGGATCCGAAGCGGTGGAGCCAGCCTTTTGCTTCTCTTCTCGGAGCTTATGCGGCACAGATCGGTTTCGGCCTTCCGTCGATCGGGGGCAAAGACAGTATGTCCGGAACATTCCAGAATATTGATGTACCGCCTACGCTTGTATCCTTTGCCGTTGATATGGCGCTTGATAAAGACATTATCACACCGGAGCTTAAGAAAGCGGGAAATAAGCTTGTATGGCTCAGAATCGAGAAAGATGAATATGATCTTCCGGTTTATGACAGGGTAATGGAACAGTATGGAAAGTTCCAGGAGGATATCAGATCCGGAAGAATTGTGTCTGCCTATGCGCTTGACCGACACGGCGTGATCGCCGCTGTCAGCAAAATGGCATTCGGCAACCGAATGGGCGTAAAGATTGAACATAGTATGGATCCGCGCGATATGTTTGCACCTGCGTTTGGAGATATTATCGCAGAAGTAGAGGACGGACAGGTCGGTAATCTGCAGATTACATATACTGTGATCGGAGAAGTGACCGACAGAGACAGTTTTGAGTACGGCAGCACCCGGATCGGCATTGGTGAAGCACTGGGCGCATGGACGGGAACTCTTGAAAAAGTATTTGCGACAAAATCAGAAGAAAGTTCAGACAGTCCGGTGGAAGAAAAGCTCTACAATACTTCAGACGTACATATTTGCAGCCATAAGATCGGCCAGCCTACAGTTTTCATACCGGTATTCCCGGGCACGAACTGTGAGTATGACAGTACCCGCGCTTTTGAGCGCGCCGGCGCGAAGGTTGTCACGAAAGTATTCCGCAATTTAGATGCTGAGGATATCAGATCGTCTGTGAGTGAGTTCGAAAAAGCTATTGGACAGGCGCAGATGATTATGTTCCCGGGCGGATTCAGCGCGGGCGATGAGCCGGACGGATCTGCAAAATTTTTCGCGACTGCTTTCCAGAATGCAAAGATTAAGGAGGCTGTGGAGAAACTCTTAAATGAACGTGACGGTCTTGCCCTTGGAATTTGTAATGGTTTCCAGGCACTGATCAAGCTTGGCCTTGTCCCGTATGGGAAAATTATGGGGCAGACGGCGGATTCTCCGACACTGACATACAATACGATCGGACGCCATATTTCCAAGATGGTATACACGAAAGTTGTGACCAACAAATCACCGTGGCTTGCGGGAGCGGAACTTGGAGGCGTCTACACAAATCCTGCATCACATGGAGAAGGACGCTTTGTAGCCAGTGCTGAATGGATAAAACGTCTGTTTGAAAACGGACAGGTGGCGACTCAGTACTGCGATCCGGAAGGTAATATCAGCATGAATGAAGAATGGAATGTTAACGGCTCGTACTGTGCGATTGAAGGAATCACCAGCCCTGACGGACGTATTCTCGGAAAGATGGCGCATTCCGAGCGTCGCGATTCTTCTGTTGCGATCAATATTTACGGTGAGCAGGATATGAAGATATTCGAGTCCGGCGTCAACTATTTTAAGTAAAAAAACAGTAAAAAAATTTTTTGAAAATAAATGAAAAAAAGTGTTGACATTTGTTGGATATTGATAGTATAATAGCAAAGCGGGTTGCGGAAAAGAACTTCGAAACCCGCGAGAATATGGGGTCTTAGCTCAGCTGGGAGAGCATCTGCCTTACAAGCAGAGGGTCATAGGTTCGAGCCCTATAGGCCCCATATAAAACCTAATATGGCGGAATAGCTCAGTTGGCTAGAGCACACGGTTCATACCCGTGGTGTCGCTGGTTCAAATCCAGTTTCCGCTACTGAAAGGATCTGTTTCTACAGATCCTTTTT
>ERZ1643247.1535-NODE-1535-length-20855-cov-7.847356_pt1 | contig 20855 bp, 26 predicted proteins | sample MGYA00579264_ERZ1643247 | MGnify/ENA primary metagenome ERZ1643247 (study PRJEB29033, sample SAMEA4952262) | chicken gut metagenome | biome: Broiler Chicken; feature: Gastrointestinal Tract; material: Caecum | place: Ireland | collected 2018 | study: Broiler... | reverse complement strand
TATAGATTATCACATCTGCAAGGCGTTGTCAACAGTTTTTTTCATCTGTTTTTCAACGCTTCCGGCCCTTTTTCCCGCTCTCCTGTCCCCGGCTGTTCCGCCTCCGCGTCTCCGGCTGACCTGATCTTCTGCGGCTTTTCAAGGCCCCGTCATCAGCGACAGATGCTATCTTATCACCATGGGAAGGAATTGTCAATGTTTTTTCTCTTTTTTATTTATTTCAGACAATTCACACAATTCCGATAAATATTCCTATATTATTTCTCTTCTATTCTATCAGTATCCGGATCTCCTCCCTGTACAGGATTTCAAACCTGTCCGGGCCAGCACTTTTTAGCAGAAATATATATGGAAGAGAAACATGACACACAGCCGTCCTCTTTTCCATGGTATAATACAGACAGATTTTACGGAGGAACCGCACATGAAAATTGACCGCCTGATCGGCATTCTCTCAATTCTGTTACAAAAAGAAACCGTTACCGCCCCGGCTCTCGCCGAACAGTTTGAAGTATCGCGAAGGACAATCAGCCGGGATATTGACACCTTGTGCCAGGCGGGCATCCCCATCGTTACAAGGCAGGGAGTAAACGGAGGAATCTCCATTATGGACGGTTACAGAATCGACCGCACCCTCCTGACAAACTCGGAAATGAAGGATATTCTGGCCGGCCTGCGCAGTCTTGACAGTGTCAATGGAACAAATCGTTACGGACAGCTGATGGAAAAGCTTTCTGCCGGGTCTTCTGATTTTATGACCGGGGACCAGACAGTACTGATTGATCTTTCTTCCTGGTACAAAGATACTCTGGCGCCGAAGATTGAGCAAATCCGGAGCGCCATTGACAGCCGGAGACTTCTTGCTTTCCATTATTACGCACCGGAAGGCGAGAGTCACAGATTAATTGAGCCATATTATCTGATCTTCCGCTGGTCAAGCTGGTACGTATGGGGATGGTGTACAAAAAGGAAAGATTTCCGGCTGTTCAAGTTAAACCGTATGGAAGCGCCGCAGATGACTGAAAGCATATTTGAAAGACGCATAGTCCCCTGGCCGGATCTGAGCAATGAACGGATTTTCCCCGGCGGTATCTATGTAAAAGTTCTTTTTGACAAGGAATGTAAATGGCGCCTGATTGAAGAGTTTGGCGCCGGCTGCTTTGACGAACTGCCGGACGGAAAGCTGCTCTTTCATGCCGACTATACAAACCGTCAGAATCTGATTTCCTGGATCCTGACTTTCGGCGAAAAAGCCCTGCTTCTTGAACCGGAATGGCTGAGAAAGGAACTCGGTGAAGTCATTCAGAAAATGGCGGCCCTATATGTAAAGGCGGAAGAAAACGAAGGATCTGACAGCTGCCGGGGAATATGTCAGAACACACAAAAAGGAGAGGAAAAATGAGATACATCTGGATGGACGAATATCTGTTAAAAAAGAAAGGTGTAACGAAAGATCTGCAGCCGGTCTGGAACTGGATCCGGTATCATGTAGGAGGCCGGATGTTTGCCGCGGTCTGTCTGAACCGGGAAAATCAGCCCTACTATATTAATCTGAAGCTGGATCCGGTACGCGGAGATTATATGCGCAGAATATATGAAGATATTATCCCCGGCTATTATTCGGATAAGATTCACTGGAATTCCATCCGCCCGGACGGCGCCGTACCGGATGATCTGATGAAAGATATGCTGGATGAATCATACCGGCTGGTTCTCGAAAGTTTCAGTAAGAAAAAGCAGCGCGAAATCCTCGGCATTACCTGCTGCGGCGCTGTCTGTTCCGAATGCAGCTGTTACCGGACCCTGTGCCGGGGATGCAATGAACTTTCCGGAAAAGTATTCCATGCGCCTGACGGTAAGGCCTGCCCTATTTACCGTTGTGCAGTAAACCGGAAACATCTGACAAGCTGTGCAAGGTGTGAAGAGCTTCCGTGTACAATCTGGAAAGAAACAAAAGATCCGCAGCTGACGGATGAGGAATTTCAGGCAGACATTCAGAAACGCATCCATAATCTGAAGTGGGATGAATGTACAGAAGAAGGAGAAAATTAAAATGACATTTGATTATAAAAAGGAATATAAAGAATTCTATCTGCCGCCGAAAAAACCCGTCATTACAGATATACCGGAAATGAATTATATTGCTGTAAGGGGAAAGGGCAATCCAAATGAGCCGGAAGGGGAATATAAAGCAGCAATGTCCCTGCTCTATGGAATTTCTTTTACAATTAAGATGAGTTACAAGAGCGGACATGAAATCGAAGGATATTTTCCTTATGTCGTACCTCCGCTGGAAGGCCTCTGGTATCAGAAAGACTCTTCATCGGGCATTGACTACTCCCGCAAGGATGATTTCCGCTGGATCTCCATGATCCGTCTTCCGGAATTTGTTACCCGGAAAGTATTTGACTGGGCTGTCCGGGAAGCCTCCGAGAAGAAAAAAACGGATTTTTCCAAAGCAGAATTTTTCACGCTTCGCGAAGGACTCTGTGTACAATGTATGCATATAGGAAGTTATGACGCTGAACCTGAGACCATACAGAAAATAGATGTCTTTCTTAAGGAACAGGGCTATGAAACAGAATTTTCCGGCTGCCGGATGCATCACGAGATCTATCTGAGCGATCCCAGAAGAACCGCACCAGAAAAGCTGCGCACCGTTATCCGTCTCCCCATTCGCCGGAAGTAAGAAAGGCGGACCATACCGGAAAATTTGCCCTTGCTATTCTTCCCATATAAGATACAATAACAGCAGGTACGAAATTTTTCACAGAAAGGATTAAGAATATGGATTTTACACACAAAGAAAACGAAATTGTTCTTCTTTCAGAAGAAGGCCCTCTGCTGGCTCAGATCACATTTCCCTATAAAGGTGAAGACAGAAATACAGTGGAGATTGACCACACTTTTGTTGACGCATCCCTCCGCGGCCAGGGAATCGCCGGGAAGCTTATGAAGGAAGTCGTAAATGAACTGGAAACCAGAAACCTGAAGGCAGTTCCTACCTGCTCCTATGCAGCCGGATGGTTTGAGAAACATCCGGAGTACGCTCATCTGCTGAAATAAGCCGGACAATTTCCGAATTGTTTCCGAATTCTGTCCCACGCATTGTTCTTCCACAGCCGGAATGCTATAATCAGCGCAGCAAAAGAGCACTGCACCTGAAAGGCATCTCTTTCAGGTGTATTTTTTATGTGGAGGGACCAACATGAACAGTAAAGCGAAAAGAATCACAACCATTGCCATGCTGTGCGCTGTCTCCTATGCCGTTATGGCAGTCGGACGCGTACCGGTCGTTCTGTTTCTGAAATACGATCCAAAGGATGTGATTATCACGCTGGGCGGCCTGATCTGGGGACCGTTTACCGCTTTTATCGTTTCCGTAATTGTATCTTTTATTGAAATGCTCTCTGTCAGCGACACAGGTATCATCGGATGTGTTATGAATATCCTGTCCACCTGTGCCTTTGCCTGCACCGCTTCCATAATATATAAGAAGTGGCATTCTCTGGCCGGAGCCACAGCAGGACTTCTTGCCGGATGTCTGGCTATGACCTGCGTCATGCTGATCTGGAATTATCTGATCACCCCGTTCTACATGGGCTATCCCCGGGAAGCCGTGGCTGAACTTCTGCTGCCCGCTTTTCTTCCTTTTAACCTGATCAAAAGCGGACTGAACGCAGCCTTTACTTTTCTCCTGTATAAGCCGGTAATAACCGCTTTAAGGAAAAGCGGATACCTGGCTGCCTCGGGGCAGAGCCCCCGCAGACGGCATGTCGGCATGATTCTTTTTTCTGTTGCTGTGATTCTTACCTGCATCCTGCTCATTCTGTCCATGAATGGTATCCTTTAGGAGGATTTATGATGGGAAAAGAAAAGAAAGAACATCTTCTTTGTACAATAACAGGAATTGTTGTCCACGGCCGGGGTATCGGTAAATTTGCGGGGACACCCACAGCGAATCTGGCTCCTGCCCCGGAAACCGTCCTGCCGGAAAATGGCGTATATATTTCAAAAGTTCTCTTAGCTACACAGACATATTATGGCGCAACTCATATCGGAACCCGGCCGACTGTTGACGGCAATCCGGATATTTCCATAGAAACGATTCTTCTGGATTTTCACAGAGAAATCTACGGCTGCAAAATAGAGCTGCAACTGTATCATAAGCTGCGTCCTGTAAAAGGATACAGTACTTTTTCTCTCCTTCACCGCCAGATCCAGAAAGACTGCGCCGCAGTGCGGCAATTCTGGGGGATTCCGTCTGCCTCTTCAAAACCGGGGGCAGAGTTGAAAATAAACGCAGCATCCCGCACGGTATCCGTAAACGGGCAGGAAGTATATCTGTCAGCAAAAGAATTCCAGGTACTGAATCTGCTCCACGCCAATCCGGACGCAGCCTTTACAAAAGAACAGATCTATGAAGCCGTCTGGGAAGAACCGGCAAACGGCTGCTGCCACGCAGTAGAAAACACGGTGTTTCAGATCAGGAAGAAACTCCGCCCCATTTCCGGAGAATCCGGTTTTATCCGGACAGTTACCGGATATGGGTACCGGTACGATTCATGAGTCCCTGTTGTCATTTGCGGGCGGCTCAGAAATATTTCTGTTTTCATGATTTTATTCAGCAACATAAACCTGTGCCTCATAATTCCATTGCAAAATACCCGATACAACAATGAGCTGTACCGTAAATTCCGGCTCCGCGCCATATTCTGTCCGGGCTGTATGTATTAACTGACGCAGCATCTGCTCTCTGTTATCTTCCGTGCAGGCAGCGCACAGGTACTTCCCTTCCGGCAGAATCTTTAATCCGTCTATATCCGCATAACGGATACAGACTGCAAAAAGCCTTGTTATTCCGTTTTCGGTGTATATTCCCGCCAGATCCTCAAAAGAAAACCGCTCTTTTAAAGCAGGCGTAACTTTATCGTAAAAATGGCCGAGGTAATTCCAGAGATTATCAAGTGTGGGTACTTCCAGGGTATCTGAAAGCAGAATAACACGCTTCGGATAATCTTTGAGAAAAATGCCGCTGGTCTTTTGCCTGCCCTGCAGTTTTCTTTCAAAATCTGCTTTTGCCAGCTGAATTTTTGATTTGCTGTACTGGAGCGCCGCTATTTTTTCATCAGCCTTCTTTTCTGCCTGCGCCAGAAAATCAATGATTTTTTCAAGATCGTCATATTCCAACACCTTTTTTATCTCCTGCAACGGCAGGTCCATAAGCTGCAAAGCCCGTACCGTATTCAGCCGGACAATATCCTGCCCGGTATAATAACGATAATTAGTCCATTCATCCTTTTTACTTGGCTTTACTAAACCGATACGGTCATAATGCCGCAGTGTTTCGCTTGTTGTATGGACGACCTTTGCGGCTTCTCCTATTGAAAAATATTTGTTCATTATTCTTTTTCTCCCATTGACTTTTGTGTAACACAAAGGTTTATAATCCATTCTCGCACAGGATATTGTGAAAATCAATAAATATCAACGCTGTTTAGGAGGAATGGCTGAATGATAGAACTCAGACAAGTAACAAAAAAGTACGGGCAGACATCCGTACTGAAGAATATTACCCTTTCGGTTGACGAACCGGGAATCTATTGTCTGCTTGGCAGAAACGGTGCAGGCAAAACAACACTTCTCAAATCAATTGCTGGATTTCAGAACATTACAAAAGGCATAATTAAAGTTGACGGTAAAGTAATAGCAACATCTACTCTGGATACAGGCGTCAGCTATATCGAAAATTTTACAGGACATTTTAATCTTCCGGTGCAGAAGCTGCTGAAGATTGCTTCGGAAGTAAATCCCAGCTATGATTACGACTTTGCTTCGGAAATGACGGAACGCTTTGAACTGGACGGAAAAAAGAAGTTCAAACATCTTTCTCTTGGTATGAAAACCATGGTTTCCACGATTATCTGTCTGGCAAGCAATAAGAATGTTATTCTTTTAGACGAACCCGTCCTGGGTTTTGACGCAATTATGCGGGCAGAGTTTTACGATATGCTGACAGAGAGCTTCCAGAGACACCCGCGGATTATTATTATATCTACCCATATTATTGATGAGATCGCAAAGACAATTCAAAAGCTGATCATGATTGACAGAGGAAATATCCGCTTCTTTGACACATTGAAGGCAGTTGAAACAAAAGCATTCAGCATCAGCGGACTTCAGAAAGACGTGGAAGCCGCTACCCGGAATCTGAATATCATCGGCCAGGATACTGTCGGAGGTCTTGCAACAAGCTATATCTTCGACACTCCGCCGGAACAGACTGCTTCATTGGACATCCATCCCCTGTCTTTACAGGAGTTCTTTATACAAATGGTCGGGCATAAAGGAGGTGAAGCAAAATGACATCTGTTTTCGCAATTGTAAAACGCCTGCTTGCAAGCAATAAAATCAGTTTCATCCTTACGGTTGTTGTAGTACTCTGTGCCACATCTTCCGGCGATGTTGTTTTAAGTAACGGAAACTACACCTGGCTGGCTGCTGTCCTGACGCCGTTCTTTTTTGTATTTTATGATTTCAGAAAGCTAATGCATCTGGGGGCAGGCAAAAAGGATTACTATCTCGGCTGTCTGGTCAGCTATGGACTTCTGGCATTCTTCATTTCTCTTGTCAGTACAGTCATTCATCTGATGATTGATCCCTTATATCCGTCGGATACAGTTATCAATATGATGGATGTGTGCAAATGGACCGATAACGGGATTCTCGTTGCCGGATTACAGCAAATGTGCTTTTTACTGCTTGTTATGGTTTCCCTTCATGTACTGTTATCCATGCAGGCACATTGGTATGGGTGGCTGACTGACGCACTATTAACTGCAATTATCTGTATTTTCACGCCGATTGCACCATTGCGCGCTGTTCTGGCCGGATTTTTTCAGATTATCATGTTCAACAGCAATGCCCCTGTGCACATTTGCATCTGTCTGCTGCTGAGTGCCGCCTTATCTTTCATAGGACTTACAGTTTTAAAAAGAAAAACTTTATAAGCAGGAGGGACATCCATGGTCCGGATCCGCCCGGCCAGCGCACAAAAAACAGCCCGGACGCATACGGATTACAGACCGGGTAATGCAATACGGTCAGAATTCATACTTCTTCAGTTCACAGTTTTTTATACCGAACTTCGCGAATTCTTCATTGCTCATGTCGGTAAAATAAGACTGTACCGCCCGGGCAACTCCGTTATGCGCCACAAGGAGATAGACTTTTTCGTCTGACTCTGTTTTAATTCTGTCCAGAAGATTATAGATTCTCTGGCAGAAACGGATCATGGACTCTCCCCCTTCATAGCTCTGGGCAAAGCACATTTTTGCCTGCCTAAACTCCTCTCCGTCCCGCGGGGTTGACTCATATTTTCCGAAGTTCTGCTCTTTCAGCTCCGGTTCCACCCGCATAGGAACTCCGGTGATATCTGAAATGTGTCCGGCCGTATCCGCTGCCCGCATCAGCGGCGAACAGATAATCTCGTCAATATGTATTCCTTCGTCAAGAATCTTTTTCCCAAGTTCCTTTGCCTGTTCGTGTCCTTTTTCTGTCAGTGCAATGTCCGTAGCGCCGCAGATTTTATTCTCTACATTCCACACCGTCTGCCCGTGACGGGCAAAATAAAAATATCCCATATCGGCTCCTTTCGTACTTTTAACCTGGTTGTTTTCATTTGCCTCATATTCTGGAACTCTTTCCGGTCTTCTCACCGGGGGAAGCGCTTCCATTTTATAATTTGCAGACTATTTTAACACAAGAACTGTGTTTGAAGGAACACCACTTCTTCATTTTTCTGCGACCATATAAAATCCTCCGCATCAAAAAAACAGTCTTCTCAAAAACGGTCAACGAGATATAATAAGAAATATGAATGAGAAATTTTTTACACTTCCGAAAGCCAGACAGGACCAGATCGTCAACGCCGGTTTCCGGATATTTGCACATAATAGTTATAAAATAATAATACGGAAAGGCTGCAGATATGGATATTATCACTACAGAACACCTCACAAAATCATACGGCAGAAACAGGGGGATCATTGATCTGAATCTATCGGTCAGAGAGGGCGAATTCTATGGCTTTATCGGGCCGAACGGCGCAGGAAAAAGTACAACAATCCGGACGCTTCTCGGACTGATACACCCCACTTCCGGCAAAGCCTCCATTATGAACATGGACGTGCAGAAGAACAAGCGGGAAATCCTTGAAAATACGGGATATATTCCGTCGGAAGCTATGTTTTATTCCGGTACGACTGTGTCAGAAATACTTAACCTTTCCGCAAAGTTAAGACGAAAAAACTGCCGGGAGGAAAGCCGCAGACTCTGTGAACGGCTCCAGCTTGATCCCGGGCAGAAGACAGATGAGCTCTCGCTGGGCAACCGGAAAAAAGTATCCATTGTGAGTGCGCTCCAGCACAGTCCAAAGCTCTATATATTTGATGAACCTACAAGCGGGCTCGACCCTCTGATTCAGAAAGAATTTTTTGAAATTCTGAAAGAGCGCCGCGCCGGAGGCGCCACCATTTTTCTGTCGTCCCACATTTTATCGGAAGTGCAAAGATACTGCAGCCGGGCCGCAGTCATCCGCGAAGGAAGACTTGTCGCCTGCGGAGACATCGCGGATCTGGCCAGAACCAATGCAAGACGCGTCACGCTGACGCTTCCGGATTCCACGCTTTTTCTTAAACAGCTCAGAGAGCAGGCTGAACAGACAGGCGGGCATAAAGGCGTCCACAGAGGACCGGAAATACGGGATCTCAAAATTGAAGGGAGCTCTGTTTCTTTCCTTTATCAGGGTGATATGAAAGAACTGGTAGAGTTTCTGACTCAGATTGCTTTTACAGACATTACAATCACAGAACCGGATCTGAATGAAATCTTCATGCATTTTTACGAATAGAAAGGGGAAATTATGACACTTCTTAAGTTTGAAATGAAAAGAAACCGGACCTCGCTGGCAGTCTGGGCAGCGGCGATTGCGCTGCTCCTTATGATCTGCCTGATCATATTTCCAGATATGAAAGATCAGGTAAACGAACTGAACGCAGCCTTTTCTTCGATGGGCGGATTTACACAGGCCTTTGGAATGGACCGTCTGAACTTCGGAGAACTTATGGGATTCTACGGGCTGGAATGCGGCAATATTCTCGGTATCGGAGGTGCTTTTTTTGCTGCGTATATCGGTATAACCGCGCTCGCTGACGAAGAAAAAAATCATACTGCGGAATATCTTTTCACACACCCTGTCAGCCGCAGCCGCATTGTATTTGAAAAACTGCTTCGCATCCTGCTGCAGATTCTCATCCTGAATGCCGTCTGCATCCTGACCGCGCTTATTGTCACTGCTGCCATAGGCGAAAAATTTCAGATGAACGAGTTTCTTCTGCTTCACCTGGCCTATCTTCTGCTTCAGACAGAAATAGCTGCTGTCTGTTTCTGTATCTCCGCGTTCCTCAGGAAAAGCGGGATTGGTATCGGACTGGGGCTGGCTGCATTCCTCTATTTCCTGAATATTATTGCGAATATTACAGAAGACGCAGAATGGCTCAAATACATTACTCCCTTCGGTTATGCCGAAGCGGCCGACATCCTCACGAACGCAGAGATCAGTCCGGCGCCGGCCGCTGTCGGGTGCGCAGTAACAGCCGCGGGAATTGCCGCAGCATTTTTCAAATACTGCAGAAAAGACATTTACTGAATGGAATATATTTATCTGAATCTGTCTTCTATCTTTGCAAGATCTCCCCGGTCTTCCACCCATTCCTCTGCATATCCGCACTCACAGCATATATATTTTATCAGCGGAACTCTGTCGGCAAGCACCACAGATGATCTCAGATATATGTTATTTCCATTGGCATATCTGCCGTTATCCGGGATCCTCGCAATCCTGTCCGAACCGCACTTTGGACATCTGCCCGAATTTTTCATTTACAGCACCTCCTTCTCAAAGATCAGGTCCATTTTACGTACGCATCCATTTCATAACATCCCACCTCAGAATTCTTTCTTCTCCATAATGCGCCTGCTGCACAAATAAGAAATAATCAGAATAACCAGGGCTGCTGTCATAACGCATATCCAGATTCCCATATCGCCCAGTCCGTTGAAAAATGCAGCCGCATTTTCCGTCCAGGATTCCGGCAGATATTCTATTCCTCCCATGATAAGAGTATAGAGAACCAGCATTATGATAACAGCAATCAGGTTGGCATACCTGGCCTTCTCAGCTTCGAACTTCAGCCGCAGCGGAATCATAAAACTGAGAAAGATGACCGCAACTGCAATATAGAGTGTTCCGCTTATAAACCAATCTGTCAGGCTGTCATGAGGAGTTGTCCGCAGAAAAGCAGCTGTCCCCACTGCCATGCCAAAGCACCAGGCAATCAGGACACTGAGAATCCCGAACACATATTTTTCTGTCACGTAGCCTCTTCTGCTTATCGGAAGGGTAAAAAGGAAAAGATATCCGCTGTCATACTCATCATAACTGATCGTACTGGTAGTAAAAAGCGCCACGAAAATTGTAAAATATGCTGTCAGAAAAGAAGAATTCCCATCTGCAAAAATTCCAAATGCAGCGATCACTACAAATATGGCAATCAGTATCTTCCCCTGGTTTTTCATTAACTGAAAATCTTTAATCAGCAGTCCTTTGATAAATCCTCGCCTCCGATCATCATTGCAATTACTTCATCCAGATTTCCCCGTTCCACAACTATATCCGGATAATTTTCCCGGTAATACTGTTTCTGATCAGTCAGGCAGGCATAGCCGTAGTTCTCCCGTCTTACCTTCAGAATATATTCTTTGTCCAGCCGCGCAAACTGTTCCTGATCCGCCTTGATCAGGGCGTAATTATTCAGCAGAACGTCGGTATCCTCATGAAGCACAATCTGTCCTTCGTGTATCATATAGATATCGTCACACAGCCCCTCCAGATCTGTGGAAATATGGGAGCTGATCAGGATACTCCTCTCTTCATTTTCTTCCATATATTCCCGGAGAAGATCCAGCACATCCCTCCGCGCTACTACGTCAAGTCCTGATGTAGGCTCATCCAGAAGAAGAAACTCTGCGTTGTGGCTTACAGCCGCGATCACTTTTAATTTTGCCTTCATTCCGGTAGAAAAATCTTTAATCAACTTATTTTCCGGAATGCCGAATCTTCCGCACATATTTCTGAATTTTCTTTCATCAAACTCCGGATACATCGTTCTGAGAACCGGAATGATATCTTTCACACGCAGATAACCACTGAACCCGGAATTAGTCAGGGCGACCCCCATTTTCTGCCGGTCCCGGGCTGTCAGCTCAGAAGGAGATTTCCCCATAATGGAGACCTCGCCGCCATCACTGGATATCAATCCCAGAACAGCCTTAAAGGCAGTGCTTTTTCCAGCGCCGTTCTGACCTACCAGACCGGTGATATATCCCCGCTCCACCTTCATGGAACAGTTCAGCCTGAAATCCCCGTACGCCTTTACAAGTCCTTTTATTTCCAACATTATCTAGTCCTCCATGATCAATTCAAATAACTCCCTGATCTCTTCGTCACTCATCCCGCATCTTCTGCCTTTTTCCACTGCTTTTTCAAGGCCTTCTTCTACTTCCCGGCGCTGTTCTTCCAGCATCCGCTCCGTATTTGCAGCGGCTACATATGTACCTTTCCCGTGAACCGTAACAGTAAAGCCGTCCTGTTCCAGATTATCATATGCTTTTTTTACAGTCAGTGCGCTGATTTTCAGGTCTTTTGCAAGAGTCCGGACAGAGGGGAGTATGTCACTTTCTTTCAGATCTCCGGCCGTAATCCGGGCCTTGATCTGATCCATGATCTGTTCATAAATCGGTACCATTGATGAACTGTTGATTATAATCTTCATATGTGTCCTCCTCTTGATAAACAGTATATAACAGCATATAACTGTTGTCAACTGTTATATACTGTTATATAAAAACCAGCCGTTAATTGACTGTTTTCTGTAAAATATATTGTCACAATCCGGATCTCACCGCATCCCCGTCCTGTATCATCCGCTTCAGCCGGTCATACTCCTCGCTTAACATTTTCTTTCCGTGGCTTGTAATAATATAAGACTTTTTCCGGCCCTCCTCGGCAGTCCTGCGTATAATCCCTGTTGCTTCAAACTTCGACAGCATGGCATACAGGGTTCCCGGGCCGACAGTTACCCGTCCCCCGGAAATCTCTCTGACCTTTTCCATAATATCTACGCCGCAGCATTCCTCCGTCAGCGCCAGAAGGATATAATACATAGGCTCTGTCAATGTCTGAAACTGTTCTCTTGCCATCTGTCCTTTCCTTTCCGTATTTTGATTTTATAAAAGAGGCTTTCTTTTTCCTGCCATAGTTTTTCCGCTCTGTCTGCTTCCATTCCGTATGTGCTTTTGCATCTTATCCCTGTTCTGCGGTCTTACAGATACTCAGGCTTCCTGCAGCCCCAGTCTGCTTAAAGCTGCATGAAGCTGCTCATCGGTCAGCTCATCGGATTTGTACTGCAGCACCAGAACCGCATCTTTACAGCGGATGGTTCTCTGTCCAACCGCCCGGTAAATGCGAAGATTCCCTTCCGACGACCAGCCCATATCCGCATCTTCTCTTTTCTGTGAAGACCATACCACATCCGCAACCCATGGATGATCTGTCTGGTACAGATAGTAGGAAAACTGCACATCTTTATCCCCTGTTTCTTCCGCCAGCACAAAGCTGCCTTCCTCCATGCTGCCCAGTATGCTCTGATTCGGTTCGTTATAAGAAGTATTCTCCGGCAAAAGGATGATAAGGAACAGACTGAGCACAATGTAACTGCCCCAGCCGATTCTCCTGATCTTTCTTCCGTTTTTTCTTTTTGGCCGGAAATAGTTCTCGGCAGCCTGCAGTCCGACGAAAAACAGAACTGCAATCAATGCGATAACCGCTATTTTGTGCAGACCAAGATAATAAACCCAGACAATTAAAATAGCCAGCGCTATATTCACAAATCCATTCCAGATCCGGTATCCGATCCGCAGGCCGTATCTCACCGGTTTTCCTGAAGAAATCCTCTTTTCCCCGGTCATATACCACTTCAGCGTGAAAATATATTGCAGAACATATCCCAGAAAATAAGCAGGAAACAGAAACAGAATAAACAGATGCAGATCAGAAAAAAGCCAGTTTTCAATCCCTGTTTTTACTGCAGTAACCGGATAATCCACAGCAAATATTCCAAATATAATTGCCGGAATCAGCATTCTCTTCCCTTCTGCCTTCCATATCTCTTCCACCCGCTCCGTCTCCGTTACAATGGGAACTGCATACTCTGATACTTTCCGGAAAACACAGAATTTTCTGTTGGCGTCAACAAATTCCCATCCGGCTGCCCGGCAGTATTCTGCATATTCTTCGGTTTCTTCCTCCGGACAGAGATCTTTCTCTCTTGCCTCTGAAAATATTTCAACGTCGTATACGACATCTTCCGGCTCTCCCTGCTCGAAAACCATTCCCCATTTCCAGCCGCGGAAATGCCATCCTTTCAGTGCCATTCTGTGAAGATATTCTGCAAATGCGCCACGTTCCATATAACGGAAGTTCACAAATCTGTAAGTTACCTTCCTGCCTTCCTTATTACGCATATTAATCCTCCTCCCGGAACTTTATTCCCGCGAGCAACGAGCCAGGCGGACATGCCCGTATGTCCATCCGGCGACTGCCGCGAGGGTCAAATACCCCGATGCCTGCATCTGGGTATTTGACTATCGAGTATCGATATTTCTGGTTTCAGTATATTATCGACACTCGATATATTCAAGTTAAATGAAAGTTAAATATATTCCGTAAAAATACCGTTCTCTATTGACAAGTATACTTGGCATATAGTATATTAAATGCAAAGAAAACTTGGCATTACGTAATAAATATTTTTCCGGCTGAAAGGGGGATTTTTCATGGAAAAAGAAGATATTCTGCTGAAAAGCAAAAATGACAACCGAAAGGGCGATGAACTGCAGGTTCAGAACAAACAGAATGCCGAAATGTTCGGGTATGGAAGCGTTATGTTTGTTCTGGTTATTTTAATGATAATGGGCAGCGAACTGGTCAGCGGAGAAGTGCAGATCGGATCAATGACTATGCTGTTTGAGGATTTTATTACTCTTTTAGTTGGTCTGAGCCTGGTCTGTGAATTCGGGGCAAAATTCTACTTCACCCGCAAGTGGTGGCAGCTTCTGCTGGCGCTGTTTTTCCTTGCCGGAATTATTGCCTATTTTATCCGCTATCAATTGTAAAGGGGTCTTTCCGAATTATGAAAGAAGAACTTATACTGAAAAATCATCTGAAGGAGGCGAGGTCTGAGAAGGGTCTGTCTCAGGCTCAGCTGGCCGAGATAGTAGGTGTATCAAGAAACACAATCAGTTCTATAGAAACGGGCCAGTTTAACCCGACAGCTAAACTGGCCCTGGTACTGTGTATTGCACTGGACAAAAAATTTGAAGATCTTTTCTATTTTGACTGAATCCACTTCCTGCCGGGACAGTCTCTGCTGTCCTGCAGGACAATTTTTACAGTTCTATCTTCTGATGCAGAGACATATACGACAATGTGGCCGCTGCAAGAAGTGTCTCATTTTCATCGCGGACTTCTACCTGATATACAAGAAGATTTTTCCCTTTCTTGATCTCCCTGGATTCTGCCGTCAGTTTTTTTACATTGATTCCCGGCCGCAGATAGCGGATATCCGCATCCGCAGTCGTAACCTGCTCGCCATGAGATACTGCGGCAGAGCCGCCTGTAATGTCCGCCATAGTAAAAAGACATCCGCCGTGAACCGAACCGATGGGATTAAGAAACTCCGGCTTCACTTCAAGTTCTGTGCGGGCATAGCCCTCCCGGATCTCCACAATCCTGACTCCGGCCAGATCTCCGAACCTGTTCTGTTTATTTCTCAATTCCCGCAGTTTTTCATAATCCATAATTTTGTTTCCTGTCTTATCTCTTTCGCTTACTGGTTTTCTTTTTCCATTCCCAGCGTTTTCATTGTTTCTGTAAACTCCGGCATTTCTCTGTCAATCAAAACAGGTCTTCCGTCTTTATTCAGAAAGCAGTGTGTTGTTGTTCCATACGCGCTCAGCTCTCCGCCTTCACTCATATTGTATATGTCATAGCGAAGAGTGAATTTTACCCTGCCAAACTCCTGAAGGCTGACAACAATTTTTACCTCGTCATCGAACTTCACACTCTTCTTGTACTCACATTCCGCACGGAGTACCGGACTCATATATCCCATTTCTTCAAATCTGCGGTACGGATACCCCAGCTGGTCCAGCATATCAATGCGGGCCTCCTCCATCCAGCGGATATAATTTGAATGATGGATTATTCCCATCTGATCTGTCTCATAATATTTGGCTTTTCTTATAAATTGTCTCATTTTTCCTCCCAAAGGGGACAGACTCTTTTGGAAAAGGGTCTGTCCCCTTTTACTGATATTTTCAGAATATTCCGACTGCATCCCCGATGTTTTTTACTCCGATGAGTTTGATCCCCTGAATACCTTTTACCATTTTCAGGGATACTTCCGGCAGGATACACGTCTCAAATCCAAGTTTTTTTGCTTCTGCCACCCGTTGTTCGGGCATGCTGACCGCCCGGACTTCACCGCTCAGACCGACCTCGCCGAAAACGATTGTCTTTTCGTCTATGGGACGGTTGCGGAAACTGGAGGCAATCGCCAGAACAATACCAAGATCAATAGCCGGTTCGTTCATCCGGATTCCTCCGGCGATATTAATGTAAGCATCGCAATTTGACAATGCCATTCCCAGACGTTTCTCCAGAACAGCCATCAGCAGGTTTACTCTGTTATAATCCGTTCCCGCCGCTGTTCTTCTCGGCATTCCAAAATTGCTGCGGCACACAAGCGCCTGAATTTCAATCAGAATGGGTCTGGTTCCTTCCATGGAACAGGCCACAACTGATCCGGATGCATTTTCCGGCTTGCCGCTGAGCATATATTCGGACGGATTTTCAACCTCCGTAAGGCCGTCCTGCCGCATTTCAAATACTCCGATCTCGTTTGTAGATCCGAAACGGTTTTTCACCGCCCGGAGGATCCGGTACGATGCATGTCGGTCCCCTTCAAAATAGAGAACTGTATCCACCATATGTTCGAGGACACGGGGACCTGCCACCGTTCCTTCTTTCGTCACATGGCCTACAATGAAAATTGAAATACACAGGCCTTTCGCGAGCTGCATAAAGACATTTGTAGACTCCCGCACCTGAGAAACACTTCCCGGCGCCGAAGAGACCTCTTCGCTGTACATTGTCTGAATGGAGTCGATGATCACAAGCTCCGGCTTTTCCTTCTCAATCACACCCTGTATGGTTTCCAGATTTGTCTCACACAGAAGCAGAAGATTGGGAGAAAATTTTCCCATCCGGTTTGCTCTGAGTTTGATCTGCGACTGCGACTCTTCGCCCGATATATATAAAATTTTCTTCATCTCTGCCATCTGCTGGCATACCTGAAGCAGCAGCGTGGATTTTCCAATCCCCGGATCTCCTCCGACAAGCACAAGCGAACCGGGAACAATTCCGCCGCCCAGCACCCGGTCCAGCTCTCCGATCCCTGTCCTGCATCTGGCTTCATCGTCCGCGCTTACATCTGTCAGAGGCACGACAGCCGCTTCTCTCACAGATTCTCTCACCGCTCTGGCGGAAACGGTGGTTCCTTTTGTGATTCCAGTGTCAATCCTTTCCTCCACAAAACTATTCCACTCTCCGCAGGCCGGACACTGCCCCAGCCATTTGGACTCTTCATGGCCGCAGTTCTGACAGAAAAACACACTTTTCCTGCTTTTTGCCATAGCATCTTATCCTTTCTTTCATTTCGTATTACATTCCGGCTTTTCCGACATTAAAACAGGGTGGACACCATCCACCCTGCAGCTTTTTTCTTCATTAATACCAGGCATAACATCTCTGCGTCTGCCCGGACTGTTATCAGCACTTGGAAACTCTGACGTCCACGCTCTGATCTGCGCTCAGCTCTACACTGACGCTGAGCTTGCCGCTGAGATTTGTAGTCATTCTGCCTGCCGAAGTGCCTCCGATAAATACTTCATACTCGCTCTCCGGCTCCAGTTCCAGCGTAAACTGCACGTCTCCGCCTGCAGATACGGAAAAAGTCACTTCTGTATCGGTCTCTTTAAAATTTTCCACCGCACTTCCCGGAACAGACTCATATACAAACATACCATTTTTTTCTAGCTTTGTTATCTCTGAAAAAGTCTTTACTTTATAAATGTCTCCTGCAAATTCGCAATTATCCTTTTTTGTCTTGGATGCAAGCGTGTAGTCTCCAAAACTAAGTGTTCCGTCACCCTCTGCACGCAATAATTCTTTCACAGCTGCCATTTTTCATTTTCCTCCTAAGTATTTCATTCAAGACGGCTCCGGAGGCCTCCGCTGAAAGCGGATGATCAGAATCCAGTTCATTTCACTGCGCCGCAGTTTTCTGAAAAAAGATTTTTGCCGCCGGAATATCTGCTATCGCTATTATATAATAAAAACTTCTGATTTGCCACTGGTTTTTGACTGACAAATTATAGTTTGATAACCGCCGCGCCGGCCCTGTTCCGCGTCTGTTTATTTCACGACAAAACGGATCTTTTTCTGCGATACTCCGGCCTCCACGGTATCTCCGGACTTTATTTCTCCGTTTAATATTGCGTCGGCAAGCTTATCTTCCAGTTCTGTCTGCATAGCTCTGCGCAGCGGCCTCGCGCCGTATTTTGCGTCGGTTCCTTTTTCCACAAGCAGATTTTTTGCCGACTCACGCAGCGTAAGGTGAATATTCATCTGTTCCTCCAGACGTTTTGAAAATTCTCTGCTCATCAGGACGGCAATCTTCTTCATATGCTCTTTCTCAAGGGCGTGGAATACGATAATCTCATCAATCCTGTTCAGAAATTCCGGGCGGAATATTAATTTCACCTCGTCCATTACGTTCTGTTTCATCCGCTTATAATCATCAGAAGGATTATCTTTTACCCCAAATCCAAGTTTTTTCGGATCTACAATTGCCTTTGCTCCTGCGTTGGACGTCATAATAATCACAGTATTGGAAAAATCAACCTTACGGCCCTGTGAATCGGTAATATGGCCGTCGTCCAGTACCTGCAACAGTATGTTAAAAACATCCGGATGGGCTTTTTCAATCTCATCGAACAGTACTACAGAATAAGGATGGGTCCTTACCTGATCGCTCAGCTGCCCGCCTTCTTCATGTCCTACATAACCCGGAGGTGAACCGATCATTTTGGAGACAGAATGCTTCTCCATATACTCGGACATATCTACACGGATCATGGACTCTTCACTGCCGAAAAGTGCTTCTGCAAGCGCTTTTGACAGTTCCGTCTTTCCCACTCCGGTAGGACCAAGGAAAAGGAATGAGCCAATCGGCCGCTTCGGATCTTTCAGTCCCACGCGCCCTCTTTTTACAGCTCTCGCCACAGCACTTACCGCTTCCTCCTGCCCGATCACCCGCTTATGAAGTACTGTTTCCAGTTTTTTCAGTCTGTCCGTGTCGCTCTCTGCCAGCTTCTGTACCGGAATTTTTGTCCAGACAGAAACAACATCCGCAATATCTGCTTCTGTCACGACAGGATGAGACGACTGGGTTTTTCTGCGGAATCTTTTTTTCATAGATTCCAGCTTTGTCTCTGCCTGTTCCTGTTCCTTCTGAATCAGAGATGCCTGGTCAAAGTCTCCTCTGCGTATGTTTTCTTCCTTTTGCTGTACAAGTTCCTTAAGAGACTCTTCCAGTGCGGTAAAGTTCTCCGGAACCTTATATTCCTTCAGGCTAACTGCAGAGCATGCTTCATCCAGCACATCAATGGCTTTGTCCGGCAGATTGCGGTCTGTAATATATCTTTTGGACATCTGCACCGCCGCCTGAAGTGCGTCTTCCCCGATTTCTACACGGTGATGTGTTTCATATCTTGTCTTCAGCCCCCTCAGAATATCAAGACATTCGTCTTTTGTCGGCTCTTCCACGGACACCGGCTGGAAACGACGCTCCAGCGCTGCATCTTTTTCAATATATTTCCTGTATTCTGAAATTGTAGTTGCTCCGATCAGCTGCATTTCACCCCGGGCAAGAGACGGTTTTAATATACTGGAAGCGTCAATGGCCCCTTCCGCTCCTCCCGCACCGATCATGGTGTGAATTTCATCCAGGAAAAGAATCACATTTCCCGCGGAAATCACCTCAGAAATCAAACCTTTCATGCGTTCCTCGAATTCCCCTCTGTACTTGGAACCCGCAATAAGTCCGGGCAGATCCAGGGTCAGAATTCTTTTATCTTTCATAGACTCCGGTACCATTCCGGAGGCAATCCTCTGGGCGAGTCCTTCCACCACAGCCGTCTTTCCCACACCGGGCTCCCCGGTCAGGCAGGGATTATTCTTTGTTCTCCGGCTCAGGATCTGCATCAGACGGTACATTTCCTTTTCCCGTCCGATCACCGGATCCAGCCTGCCTTCTTCAGCCTTGCGTGTCATATCTGTACAGAACTGTTCCATCATAGTGCCGCCTTTGGCTGTCTCCTGCAGCTCATCCTGATATTCTTTCGGATCAACACCGGCGGCAGTCATAATATCTTCAAAAATCTTCTGCAGATTAATATTAAGGGTAATCAAAATCTTGGCAGCCACACAGTCCACATCCCGGATTATGGCAAGAAGAAGATGCTCTGTCCCTATCTCGGAGCAGTGAAGCCGGACCGCCTCTTTCTCGCTTCCCTCCAGAATAGACTCAAAGCGGGGACTCTCCTTCGGCTTTACACTGTCCAGAACATCCCCTGAGGGAGCGATCAGTTCATCCATCAGATGAAGAATCTTTTCTTCTTCAACACCATTTTTAGCAAGGATCTGTCCTGCCACACCACTGTATTCCCTGCGCAGTCCCAACAGAAGATGCTCACTCCCTATATAGGGATGTTTCATCTCTCTTGCAGTCCTGCCCGCGGCACGGATTGCCTCATCCGCCTGTTTGGTATATGATAAACGCATAAATTCCTCCTGTTGTCTGTTTTATATTCTCATGCCAGACACTTTTTAATATAAAATCTTATTCAATCCCGCAGTCTTCATCGTTTTTTATTCGTAATCATCAAATATTTCATCAACAAGTTCATGTACTTCCTGCCGTGAAATATTCTTGCAGCATCCCCGGGCAAGAACAATTTTAAGCTGGCGTCTCATTTCTTCCAGCTCTTCCATTTTATCAATATCCAGAGCAATTACCGCGCCCCGTCTCTTGTCCAGGCTGATATATCCTTCTCTTTTCAGCACACTGTAAGCCTTATTTACAGTGTGCATATTTACACCGATCCGGTCGGCCAGCTGACGGACGGACGGAAGAGAATCTCCTTCCTGTATCACAGAAGTCGCAATTCCCATAATAATCTGATTGCAGAGCTGAATGTATATTGCCTCGTCACTGTTAAAATCAACTTCAATTAACATAACAGCAAGCTCCTTTCTCTGGCGTGTTATAGACATAATAGCACAGACATCCCCGACTGGCAAGACAATTCGGATTTGTCGGAGAGCTGTGAGTGGAGAGGCGTCCGAAAACACCTGGATACCAGGAGATTGGATAATCGGATCTGGAAATGAGGGATGTGTGCTTTTGTTTCCGTTCCGCAGATAAAGAAAAACTAAAAAACCTGACGGCAGGCGTTAAAGCACCCCTTTCTTTTTTAGTTTATGAGGATCTGTGAAGGGAATTTCCGGACTGAGGAACAGAAAAACGGAAGTCCGGAGAGTTTTTGGATGC
>ERZ1643247.1534-NODE-1534-length-20862-cov-4.654684_pt1 | contig 20862 bp, 18 predicted proteins | sample MGYA00579264_ERZ1643247 | MGnify/ENA primary metagenome ERZ1643247 (study PRJEB29033, sample SAMEA4952262) | chicken gut metagenome | biome: Broiler Chicken; feature: Gastrointestinal Tract; material: Caecum | place: Ireland | collected 2018 | study: Broiler... | reverse complement strand
TAATCCAGGACTAAATTGCAGTCCTTTTATGTTGCACCACCTGATTTGATCATAGGACAAAAAGGATGCAGAAGCTTCCTTTAATGCAATAGCTCCCATAGAGGGATGTCTTCTATATAAATGAAAAGGCGTCTTTTGAGCAAAGACGCTTTTTCTAAAATTACTCTGCGATTTTTTCTGGTTCTGCAAGTTTTTTAGCAGAACGCCTTTTCGTAACAACAGGAAGTGCTTTTTTCTCTACTACATCGCCCGTAATGCGGACGCGCTTAACATCCGGCTCAGACGGAACGGAAAACATTAAATCAGAAAGCGTATCCTCTAAAATGCCGCGCAGGCCGCGCGCACCGGTTTTTCTTGCAATAGCTTGTTTCGCAATAGCCGCTATTGCGTCGTCCGTAAACTGAAGTTCCACACCGTCCATACCAAACAGCGCCTGATATTGTTTGATAAATGCATTTTTCGGCTCTGTCAAAATCCGGCATAGCATCTCTTCATTTAACTCTTCAAGCACTGCAATGACCGGAATACGCCCTACAAGCTCAGGAATCAGCCCATACTTCACTAAATCATGCTGAACAACCTGTTTCATAATATTTTCACCGGATTTTTCTTGCTTAGAAACTACTTCGCCTCCAAATCCCAGTGATCCCTTTTGTGAGCGCTGCGCAATGATCTTTTCCAACCCATCAAATGCTCCGCCGCAAATAAACAGGATATTTTTCGTGTTAACCTGAATATATTCCTGATGCGGATGCTTCCTGCCGCCTTGCGGCGGCACATTGGAAATCGTTCCTTCTATAATTTTTAAAAGTGCTTGCTGCACGCCTTCTCCGGATACATCTCGTGTAATCGATGTATTTTCCGACTTGCGGGCTATTTTATCGATCTCATCAATATAAATAATGCCGCGTTCCGCAGCCTCAACATCAAAGTCTGCTGCCTGCAAAAGACGAACCAAAACATTTTCAACGTCGTCCCCTACATAGCCGGCTTCCGTAAGCGTAGTAGCATCTGCAATGGCAAACGGCACATCCAATACCTTTGCAAGTGTTTGAGCCAGCATTGTTTTGCCGGTTCCGGTAGGCCCCAAAAGCAGGATATTGCTCTTTTGGATCTCCACGCCATCGTCCTGCTCGCCGCTTGTAATACGTTTATAATGATTATATACAGAAACCGCTAATTTGCGCTTGGCATCATCCTGCCCTATGACATATTCGTCAAAAACGGCCTTAATCTCCGCCGGCTTCAATACAATCATTTCATTCCTTCGCCGGCCGTGTGCATGCGTCCCAAATGCCGGATCTTCATCATGCAGCATCTGATAACAAATATTGACACATTCATCACAGATGAAGACACCATTTGAGTAAAGCAGGCGCTCTACATCTTTTTCACTCTTGCCGCAAAAGCTGCAGCAAGGCATTTTTCTTTCATCAGTCGTACCGGGCATGCCCGCACCTCTCTTTAAATAATTTGAAAATTCAGATTACCGTTTAAAAAACGAATACCGCAGTCTTTTACCGCTTAGAAATAACCTTGTCAATTAAGCCATAGGTACAAGCCTCATCCGCAGACATAAAGTGATCGCGTTCACAATCGCGCGTAATCTCTTCAATAGACTTCCCCGTATTCTGTGCAAGGATGCCGTTCAACTGTTTTTTCATCCGAAGAATGCGGTCCGCCTGAATTTGAATATCCGTTGCTTGGCCCTGACTGCCACCAGATGGCTGATGAATCATAATTTCACTATTTGGAAGAGCGAAGCGTTTTCCTTTTGCGCCGCTGGACAGCAAAAACGCCCCCATTGAAGCTGCCATACCAATACAAATGGTGGAAACATCACATTTGATATATTGCATGGTATCATAAATCGCCAAGCCGGAAGTGATGGAACCTCCTGGGCTATTTATATAAAGGCTGATATCCTTATCCGGATCCTGCCCTTCCAAGTATAAGAGCTGCGCCACTACCAGCGAAGCGGAAGCGTCATTGACTTCTTCACAAAGCATAACAATGCGGTCATTTAACAGCCGGGAAAAAATGTCATACGAACGCTCGCTGTTGCCGGAACGCTCTACTACCATTGGGACTAAACTCATTTGGAATCTCTCCTTTCGAATAAACGCGGCTCCTGTCGGATTTTCCGCGTAATGCAACAATGTTCCGCACACCAAAGGCGCGCGAAACATTGTTTTGCTGCTTATTTGCAGTTTTACTGTATTACAGCGTTTTCCTTTACCAGATCCACTGCCTTGTTGACTGCGATATCTTTTGAAAGCTCAGAAGCAGACACAAACTGTTTTACCTGATCCACTTCCATCTGATACATATCGGCAAGCTTTTTATATTCAGCTTCCACGTCTTCCTCTGTTGCTTCAATATTTTCAAGTGAAACAATCTTTTCTAAGGCAAGACGAATCTGTACGCGCTTCTTGGCCTGCTCTTCAAACGTTTGACGGAAAGAAGCCAGCTCCATACCGGTATATTTCAGATAAGTATCCAGATTCATCCCCTGAGACTGGAGACGGTAATCGAAGTCCCGAACCATATCGTCAATTGCCGCTTCATACATTTCATTGGGAATTTCTGCTTCCATATTTTCAATTACTTTGTCGATCAGTTTGTTCTCAACTTCAGTATTTGCCTCTTTTTCATTCTGCTCTTCCATCTTTTTGCGGATATCGGCGCGCAGTTCATCCAACGTATCAAACTCGCTGACATCTTTCGCAAATTCATCATCAAGAGCCGGAACCTCTTTGGCTTTGATTTCATGCACCTTGCACTTAAAGACTGCCGCTTTGCCTTTTAACTCTTCCGCATGATAATCCTCCGGGAATGTGACGTTCACGTCGAACGCATCGCCAATATTGCGGTTTTCAAGCTGCGGCTCAAATCCCGGGATAAACTGGCCGGATCCCAATTCCAAACTATATTTTTCTGCTTTTCCTCCATCAAATGGAACACCGTCGACAGAACCCTCGAAATCAAAAACCAAAGTATCGCCGTTTTGAGACGGGCGATCCTCTACTTCGATCTGACGGGCATTTCTGTCCTGCATTGCCTTCAGGCGTTTTTCTACATCCTCGTCCGTAACTTCTTTTACTTTTTTCTCAACGGCGATGCCTTTATAATCTTTTACGGAAACTTCCGGTTTCACAATGCAGACTGCGGTAAAGGTTACACCCTTTTCTTTATCCGCCTCTTTCATCTCAACTTCAGGCCGGGCAACTATTTCCAATTTAGCCTCTTCAATTGCATCGGCCAACGCAGAAGGGTACAGATCATTAATCGCATCCTCAAAGAATACACCCTCGCCATAAAGTTTCTCTACCATCTTGCGCGGTGCCTTTCCTCTGCGGAAACCTGGAACGTTGATTTTTTTAATATCTTTTCTGTAAGCTTTTTCAAGCGCTTTTTCAAATGACTCCGCGTCAATGTGAATGGTCAGCTCGTATTTGTTGGTATCGAGCTTATTATTTGCTGTTAAACTCATGTTCGTCCTCCATATGAAACGTTAATCGGCCGGCAGATGTTGATCTAAACAGAAAGCCGAGCCGCAGTTTGCTTTTTATTATAGCACAGAAAAATTCTGTTGACTATACTTTTTCTCATAAAATACGTGGATTCTTTCAATTTTCTGTGAAAACGCAAATGCCGAAACCCTTTGACAGGGTAAAATCCGTCAGATTGCGCACTGCACATTAAGCAAGTATCTCCACAGGCGTAAAATCCGTATAATCACAGGAAACCAGCTGCATATCAATCCCCTGATATTCCCCGTCAATGGCATATCGGTGACCCGCGCCATGTATATGCCCATAATAGCAGCGTTTTATTCCGTATTCTTTTAACACATTTAGAATTTCAGAACATTCGTAAATATAATAAGCCGGTGGATAGTGAAGAAAGACCACCCGCTCCTTTACCTCCTTCGGCGCGGCGTCAAGCGATAGTCTAAGCCGTCCCGCCTCCCGGTTAAGCACCTTTTTATCTGCCTGTTCGCCATGCTCGCTCACCCAGCCGCGTGTGCCGCAAATGGCAATATCGCCGAAACGGTAAGCATTATTGAACAAAAGCGAAAGGGATGAAAATCCATTCTCTTCAAAAAAGGCCACTGTCTTGGTATAAGTCGAAAACCAATAATCATGGTTTCCCCGCAAGAGAATTTTTTTTCCATTTAAGCGATCAAGAAAAGCAAAATCCGGCTTTGCCTCCTCCAAATCCAATCCCCATGAGAGATCGCCGCAAATAACGGTGGTATCTTCTGCTGTAACAACCTTATTCCAATTTTGCTCCAGACGTGTCACATGATTTTGCCAACCCTTAAAAATGTCCATCGGCTTACTGCTGCCAAAAGACAGATGCGGGTCGCCGATTGTAAAAAGCCGCACGAAGCACCTCCCTTTAACATGGCCTGATTTTTTGTTATGCAAGTCCCAGTATAGAAATCACTTCATTTTCAATAGCATCTTTTTCAATCGATCGAGTGAAACGCACCGGCTTATCCTTCAATTCTGCAAGTCCCTCCGGTACAGGCAGCCCCGAAAGACGTGACAGCATTTCTATCTGCATGTACTCGTCTTTTGGAACATCATCGTATACCGCCCCCAATACGCTTGCTGCAAATTTATACGGATTTGCCGTAGATGCAATCAGCATCTGCGTATCATCCTGCGTCTCTTCTTGATACCGTTCAGCAGCATAAATTCCAACAGCCGTATGCGTATCGCAGAGGTAAGCTTCCTCTTCAAAAACAGTCCGGATTGTTGCCTGTGTTGCATCATCATCGCAATAATCGCCCCAAAAAAGTGTTTGCAGCTTTTTCTTTACGCCTTCACTTACGGTAAACTTCCCATCCCGTGCAAGCGCATCATAAAGCGCACGGACTGACGCATCATCTTCCTCATAAAGATCAAAAAGTAGCCGTTCCAAATTGGAGGATATCAAAATATCCATAGACGGTGATATGGTTGCATGGAAGACCCTATTTTTATCATAGGTTCCGGTACGGATAAAATCAGTCAGCACATGGTTCTGGTTCGACGCACAAATAAAGCGGTTTACCGGCACTCCCATTTTTTTGGCATAATATGCTGCAAGAATATTTCCGAAATTCCCAGTTGGTACGCATATATTAACAGCGTCTCCCGGTTGGATTACATGATCGGCAATAAGCTGCGCATAAGCAGCAATATAATAGACGATCTGCGGCACAAGCCTGCCCCAATTAATAGAATTTGCAGAAGAGAACATCTTCCCGTTTGCATTCATTTTTTCCCGCAATGCCTGATCTGTAAAAATCTGTTTTACCGCACTCTGCGCATCATCAAAATTTCCTTTGATTGCACAGACAGAAACGTTTTCCCCTTCCTGCGTCGTCATCTGGCGTTTCTGCATTGGGCTCACGCCATCCTCTGGGTAAAAAACGGCGATACGCGTGCCTGGAACATTTTGAAAACCAGCAAGCGCTGCTTTCCCGGTATCCCCAGATGTCGCAACCAAAATAACGATTTCCTTTTTATTCCCAAGAATTTCAGCCGAAGTTGTAAGTAGATGCGGCAGGAGCTGCAATGCCATATCTTTAAACGCACACGTTGGGCCGTGCCACAATTCCAGCATATTTACGCCCTCACGAAGCTCTTCCACCCGAATAATAGAATCCGATCCAAACTTTTTTTCCGTATAGGCATTTTCTACACAAGAAACAAGCTGCTCATCCGAAAAATCGGTAAGGAACAGCGACAAAATTTCAATGGCCCGCTCAGTATACGGTTTTTGCGCAAGGCACTCAATATCTTCCATCTCAATTTCCGGAAACACCTCTGGAACGAACAGCCCGCCGTCTTCTGAAAGGCCTTGCATAATAGCTTGTGCTGCCGAAACACGAAGCTCCCGGTTTCGCGTACTTTTATATTTCATTGGTCAGTTCCCCTTTTCAGCGGTCGTTAAATCATGTTTCATAAACGACGCCGCATTACTGTAAAACAAACGGTCTGCGAACGATTCTCCATACCATTTTACCACAGACCCATACAACCTGACAAGCTTTTCGGCGGAGTTAAGGCAAGAAGGCATAGGCGCACCATCAAAGTCCGATCCGAGCGCGACAGTCTGCTCGCCGCCTAATTCCAGCATCCGGTCAAGATGTCGGCGTAATGCATCATACGTATATGAGTCCTGCTTTTTCCCTGTTACAAACAACGGATAAAAATTGATACCGCAAAGCCCGCCGCGGCGTACCAATTCTTGAAACTGCGCATCCGTCAAATTCCTTGGGTGTCCGCAAACAGTTCGCAAATTAGAATGCGTTGCCACAACCGGCGCATCTGTTAATGTAAATACGTCTTCCACCCCATCGTCATTCAGATGCGAAATATCCGGTACGATACCCGTACGGACTAACTCTCTCAAACAATCTTTCCCAAATGGCGTCAGCCCTTGCTTTTGCCCGCCGATTCCATGGGCCAACTCATTGTCTCCATTCCACACAAGAGAGAAAAAGCGAACGCCCATCCTTGCCATACGCGCAATATTGCCAATATCCCCACCGATGGCTGTACCGCCTTCAACAGATAAAAGCGATGTGCATAAGCCAGGCTGCACTTCTGCACTTGGATCATACAAAGCAAAATGTTCCGAATCGCAATACAAGGTTTCGTCAAACAACCGCCGCATAGAAAGAAAGCGCTGATACGCTGCCTCTCCACGGCATCCGCTTTCAATAAAACATGCGAACGTCTGTACCCACGCTACTTTTTCTCCGCATATACGCGCACCGTCAAGCTGACCGCTGTTTTTATAAAGGCCTTCTCCGCAGTCCAAACAGCGCGAAAGGGTATCGCAGTGCAGATCAAATATACGAATCACCCAGATCCACTCCTTCATTAGCGGTACTTTGCAAAAAATTTTTTCCGCTTCCTCCTTACGCTTAAAAGCAAAAAACCCTTATTCAATCGGCAGTAAAAGCGTTCGGATAGTACTGCAATCCGGTTACAAATAGATTCTTTTCACCAGCAAGCTCTACTTCCGCCACATCGAAACGGCACTGCCCGCACGCATGCGCATCTGCATATTGCAGCGCTGCAAGAACCAGCTTTTTCTGCTTTGACGGTGTAACAGCTGCCGCCCCGCTTACTTTTGCCCCTTTTTTCCGTGTTTTCACTTCCACAAAAGCAGTTATTCCATCTTTATATGCCACAATGTCAATTTCACCATAGGGCAGAGCACGATAATTGCGCGCAGCAATTGTGCATCCTTCGGATCTCAGCCATTCACAAACTGCTTCTTCCCCTATTCGTCCCCGCTTTTGCGCTGGTGTTTCCTCTCCTTTCAGTATTTTTTTCAAAAAGGTCATCCGGTGCACTGGAGAGGGGCCAAATTCTCTGATCTTTTCTATGTGGAGCGCTGAACCGTAGCCCTTGTGCTTTTCAAAAGCATACTGTGGGTATTGTTCAGAAAGTGCTTTCATATAGCGGTCTCGCGATACCTTCGCAAGTATAGAAGCTGCCGCGATACAGGCGCTTGACGCGTCGCCTTTGACCACAAGGCGGCTGTGGATGGGCAGCTGTGGGTTACGGTTCCCGTCTACCAAAACAAGTTTCGGCACAGCTTGCAGCCCTTCCACTGCACGGCGCATAGCAAGAAATGTCGCCTGTAAAATATTCAGCCGGTCAATTTCTTCTACCGACGCCGTCGCTACGCAATACGCCTCTGCCTTTGCACAGATTTCATCATAGAGCTGCTCCCGCTTTTTTTCTGAAAGCTTTTTTGAATCGTTGAGTCCTTCAATCCGAACATCAGGTTTCAAAATAACAGCCGCAGCGTATACGTCGCCAGCAAGCGGCCCGCGGCCCGCTTCATCTACGCCGCAAAGCGGCCGGACGCCAACCATTTCATCATACAAAAATAAATCATCCATCATTCTTCCTCCGGCGGCGTTTCAAACGTCAGGCGTCCAAGTTTTCCTCCACGGTACTCATCCATCACCGTAATCGCCGCACGCTCGGTGTTTACTTCTCCGCCGGATACCAGCATCCCGCGCTTTTTCCCGGCAAGCTCCAGCAGTTCCCAGCCGGAAAGCCCATCAAGTTCAGTCATTTTGAACCGCTCTTCAAGCCGCTTTGGGTAATGTTGTGCAAGATAGGACAAAAGTCGTGCCGCCAGCAGTTCAATGTCCACGACGCCATCTTTTACCGCACCGGTAAACGCCAGTTTTTCTCCTACCAGCGGATCCTCAAACTTTGGCCATAGCACACCGGGCATATCCAGCAGTTCAACATCCTGATCGAGACTTACCCACTGCTTTCCACGTGTCACGCCCGGCCGATCCTCCGCCTTGGCGCGTTTCGTCCCTGCTATCCGGTTGATAAAAGAGGATTTCCCCACATTCGGCACTCCTACCACCATAACACGGATCATGCGCCCTGCCATACCTTTTTCCTTTCTGCGCATTAAAAGCTCCGCCAGCGTCTTCTTTACAAGCGGCAAAAAAGCCTTTACCCCTGCACCGGTTTTGCAGTCGCATGCCATAGCTACAATGCCCTGTTTTTCATAAAAGCGGAGCCATTGCTTCGTTGCCGCAGGGTCAGCGTTATCACATTTATTTAATACCAGCATCCGCGGTTTCCCTTCGATCCACTTGTCAAGTTCCGGATTTCGGCTTGACTGCGGGATTCGTGCGTCTGTAATTTCAAGTACAATATCTACAAGTTTCAGATTGGACTGAATAAGCCTTCTGGTTTTCGCCATATGGCCCGGAAACCACTGAATAGATGGGATTTCAATCCCTTGATTTTGAAGATGCGCAAGCTGTTCCATTTCCCGCTCCTTTCGTACCGACAGCTAAAAGGCAGTTCCCCCTATAATAAATCCGCTAATACGTATAATCCGGTTCGATAGAGCCAAACCTATCAAGCGGCCAGATGCGGAAAATCGCTTTGCCGAAAACATCTTTAACATCGATTTGACCGATTGTTGCACAGCGCGAATCAAGCGATCCGTTGCGATTGTCTCCCATTACAAAGATATGCCCTTCTTCCACCGTAAGCGGCAGCTGCGTATTCCCATCGCGATAATCGATATAGGCCATTTTTTCACGGATAAACGGTTCATCCAGCGGCTCTCCATTCACATATACGGTACCGGTATCGTAGTCAATATCAATCGTATCGCCTTCTACTGCAATGACACGTTTAATCAAAGGCATATCATTTTCCCGCCGGATCACTACGATATCATTATGCTTAAGCTCCCCGTACAAAGAAGTTGTGATAATTCGTTCCCCGTTTTGCAGCGTGTTCGTCATCGATTCGCCCTCCACTGTCATAACGCGGGCAACAAACGTATTGATTACAAAAACAATAGCCAGCGCAATCCCAATCGTCCACAACCAGCTAATAATTTCAGATTTTAGGTTAAACTTTTTTTCTTTCTTTTTTCCTTTTTCTTCTGATAAAGCCGCCGCTTCTTCAAGCTGTGTATTGCGCATACAAAGTTCCTCCTTCGCCGAAACAAAAAGGGGACGTGTTACCGCCCCCTTTTTCATATACCGTACCTCTTTTAATTGTTGATCTTGTTTTTAACTTTAGCAGCCTTGCCAACTCTGTCACGCAGATAGTACAATTTTGCCCGGCGGACATGACCGCTTCTTACAACATCTACTTTTACAACATTCGGCGAATGAATCGGAAATACACGTTCAATGCCGCAGCCGTGTGCAATACGGCGGACGGTAAAGGTTTCCTGAATACCGCCGTGTTTCATTGCGATTACAGTGCCCTCAAAAATCTGGATTCTCTCTTTGTCGCCCTCTTTAATCTTACAGTGGACTTTAACCGTGTCGCCGATTGCAACAGCCGGTTTCTCTTCTTTCATACTTGCGCCGGAAATTATTTTCAGTGCATCCATGGTTGTGTTATCCTCCCGATTTGATTTTCAGGCATTCGTATGCAAATCCTGCACAGAGGACTGCCCGCTTAAATTTTGAAACAACGTTCTCATTAATCCCCGCCAATAATGCGGAATGCCGTTATACGGCGACGGCCCGGTCGAACAAGCGCACAGACAGCCGTCAAAAGCCCGAAGGATCACACCCGGAAAGAGGGAGCAGTCACTTTTCATGAGCAGATTAATGCCTGTATATATTATCACAAAAGGTTTTGTAATGCAAGTGTTTTTTTCGCTTTTTTTAGGCCAAAACTGAAAAAATCAAAAAAGCGGTTGATTATTTACACGACGTGTGTTATCATGATATGGAAAAAAGCCTGTCTGATACCGCATATGATCACAGCTTTTGCTTATAACAATAATGATAACGGAGGTTGCCGCTTTGGACGCACTGAAAATTACTGCAGGTATTTTGCTGCTGATAGCCTGTATCCTGCTGATTGTCTTGTTTTTGATGCAGACAAGTAAACAGTCCGGTATAAGTTCGCTTACCGGTACGCCGGATTCTTATTTCAGCAAAAATAAGAGCAAGACGCTTGATGCAAAGATCGTGAATTTGACCCGTATCTTTGTCGTTGTTTTTTTTGTTCTCACGGTTGCGCTGAATATTTTTGTCGCACATCTGAAGTAAGGTCTTTCAAATGCCCTGCAGCAAACGGCAGGGCTTTTTTATGTCCAAATATTGCGTCTAATACGAGCTTTCCGTACCATTAACCGATATCAAAATAAAATGGAGTTGAGATAATTTGAACGAAAAACTGGCTGAACGGATTTTATCCGTTCTCTATCACGCAGGACGCAACGGCATGCGGTTTGCTGATCTGATGCAGCGCTGCCGCGTTACGCGCACGGCACAAGGTGAATTCCGCACTTGTTTGAAAACACTGGAACAGCAAAACGACATTACGGACACCCGTTTTATGCTTTATCACAACAAAGCCGCAGGGATATGTGAAGCAACCGTCACCCGCTTAAGCCGTACTTTTGGCTTTGTCCGCCGTAAAGAAGATGACATCGAGGTTTTCGTTCCCGGAAAATTTTTCATGGGGGCAATGGTAGGCGACCGTGTAATGGTAGCTCCCATCCCACCGCGCGGAGTTTCTCCGGAAGGGCAGATCGTCAAAATTTTGGAGTACGGACGCGCTGAATTCACAGGCGTCATGACGGTGGAGAATGGCGCTGCATATGTTCAGCCCGACAGTATGATCAAATTCCCAATCCGCCTTACAGCCCAAGATATGGCGGCTGCAAAGCCCGGCGATAAAATCCGCTGTACCATTGCGCGGCGCGGTAAAACCCACGCGGAGCATGTTGCGCGTATTCTGCAAAGCTACGGGGACAGTCAGACCGCCGTACACTGTGCAGAGGCCATTCTTGATTTAAACGGCATTCAGCGTACCTTTCCTGTTATGGTAGAAGATGAGGCCAATCAACTTGCTGCACGCGGCCTCTCCCCGACAGATTATGAAGACAGATCCGATCTTCGCGCACTCCCGATTTTTACGATAGATTCCGCTGAATCAAAAGATCTTGATGACGCCATCTCTATTTCCCGTCTTGAAAACGGATATCTTCTTGGCGTGCATATCGCAGATGTCTCACACTATGTACGTGAGGGGACTCCGCTTGATACAGAGGCCTTTCGCCGCGGTACCAGCATTTATTTTGCCGACCGCGTGATACCCATGCTGCCGCAAGCGCTTTCCAATGGAATTTGCTCGTTAAATCCGCAGGAAGACCGCCTTGCCTTTTCTTGTTTTATGGACATTTCAAAGGACGGAAAGCTTTCTGGTTACCGGTTTGAAAAATCCGTCATCCGTTCCCGTGTGAAAGGTGTTTACAAGGAAGTCAATTCGATTTTAGACGGAAGCGCCGACAATACCATAAAAGAAAAATATGACGGGCTTATCGATTCTATCTTTTTATTGAAAGAGCTCGCCGATATTCTAACGGAATGTAAGCGCAAACGCGGCGCACCAGAAATTGAAACCAGTGAAAGCTATATTGTTTTAGACGAGAACAGCGTGGCTGTCGACATCAAGCCCCGTTCCCGCGGTGCGTCTGAAGTAATGATAGAAGAATTTATGCTGATGGCCAACGAAGCTGCTGCAACGTTTGCAAAAGAAAAGCGCATCCCATTCGTATATCGTGTACACGAACCGCCGGCGGAAGATAAGCTGGACAGCCTGCACGATGCATTGCGCGCACTTGGCCAGCCCGCTTCCGAGATCAAACCCGGCCTTGCACCAAAAGTCCTTGCCGAAACACTGGAACGCGCTAAAGGGGAGCCGTGTTTTCCTCTCATTAACGTCTTGGTTCTGCGCTCTATGTCCAAGGCCAAGTATCTCGAAACGCCCTTAGGGCATTACGGCTTAGTCCTCCAGAATTACGCTCAGTTCACCTCGCCGATTCGCCGATATCCGGATCTCTCGATTCACCGAATCCTATCCGACTTTCTGCGCGGCGTTCCGGCTCAGCAGATTACAGAACATTATCATGGCTTTGTAAAAAAATCGGCACAGCAGTCTACCTCAACTGAAATTGGAGCCATGGCGCTGGAGCGGCAATGCGACGATTGCTATAAGGCAGAGTATATGAAGGCGCATGTTGGAGAAGAATGCAGCGGCTATATTTCCTCGCTGGCTCCTCATGGCATTTACGTCGAACTCCCCAATACCGTCGAAGGGCTAATCCGGAACGAGAGCCTCCCGGAGGGTGAGTATGACCGAAATGAAATGATCCTGTTAAAAAATCTAACAACCGGAGAAGTTTACCGCATTGGTGACCCAATTCGTGTCAAATGCACTTCAGCCGACGTCAGCAGTGGAAAAATCGATTTTGTCATGGTAAAGTAACGCGGTATTTATCCCAACAGGGATTCCTTCCCCCCCTCATACAACAGCCAACCGGTGAGATACAAAACATTTTGTATCTCACCGGTTGGCTGATTTGCTTTTTCTTTAGATTATCAATATCCTGTTTCCGCATAACGCTCTTTCATGCGGCGATTATATTCCGGTCCGTCTGCAAAATTTTCACTTTTTAATATCGACGGCGTAATTCCATGTTCTTTCATCAAACTCTCCACCGCCTGTGCACAGACACTCCAAAGAGCCACGGCGGCCGAAATGCCCGAAGCGGCTGCAAATCGCACATCCACACCTTCTATTTCAAGCATTGCTTCTGCCGCAGGCGCACAATTGTCAATGACAAAATCTGCACACTCAAACAGGCGCTTACCGCTTTTGTGCAGGCTTTCTACCGACTTAGAATATTCCACGGAAGTCAGCGCCACCACGGTGAGCCCGAATTTCTTCGCTTCAATCGCCAAATCGATAACATTCTGGCTTTTACCAGAAACAGATCCAATGATAATCATATCGCCCGGCAGAGCGCTGGACTTTTTCAACGCATATGCGGCAAGGCCGGTCATATCCTGATCTACAGCGCTGCGGTCACGCGGGCGTACGCTGTCATCAACTGCTAAATCATATTTGAAAGCTTTTAAAAACAGCACACCACCGCCACGGTAGATCAACTCGCTATTTACGATGTGGCCCGTATCGAACACATGCACAGCACCGCCTTTCGCAACGCAGTCCGCCATCGCCTTTCCTACTGCAACACAGACGTCATGCTGTGTCGTCGTCACTGTCTTTACCTGCTGCAAGATCCTCTCCTGATACCGATCAATCAAATTCATTTTTGTTTCCTCCTAACTTTTTTTAATAAGAAAATCTTTATATTTTTTCTGATAAACCGCCCAATCCCCTGTGTTAATCCGTTGGCCGTGCATTATCATACAGAGAAAAATGCCGCCGATGACCGGCTCAAACATCGGCCGATATACTGAAATGTCCGGATAAAATCGTTTCAAGCATCCTTCAAATCCATCCCGCATATCCCGGCAATACCGGAACACGCTCCCCGTTAGGCACACGGGGATGTCGCGCGGCAGATTGCGCGTACGGATCATTTCCATACACTCCTCCGCCAATCGGACCCCAGCTTCTTGCAATATGGAAATTGCCCGGCGATCCCCTTGCCCAGCCGCTTTTTCAACCGCTTTACAATATGAGCCAATCTGAAAAGCCGGCGCCTTTTGCCGGTAATAGATAATATCGTATAAATGTGCCCTGCTCTCGATTCCGTACTCTTCAGACAAAATGGAATACAGCGCTCCCGGCTGTTCCAATTTTTCAAAAACACGCATCATAAACCGGAGTGCCTGTTGGCCGATCCAGACCCCGCTCCCGTCGTCCGAAAGCAAATATCCCCATCCACCGATCACATCTTTCTCCATTCCATCGCGCACATAAAACACATCGCTTCCAGTACCGGAAAGGACACAAATCCCTGTATCTATCCCGCACACCAATGCGCCAATGCTTCCTTCTCCGGAAGAGAGAAAATGCTTGCATCGGATATGACGCCGGATCGCCCTTTCGTACCGCTCGCTGTCTTGTGAGGCAAACAAGATTTCTATTTCCTCAACCTGATTTCCAGCTTGCTCCAGCATTTGGCACAGGCAATCTTCCATATGCCGTTCCGCTTCCGCCGCAGAGTGTACTGTACCGTTGACGCCGCCCGATCTTCCGGAAGCAAGAATCGTATATGTCTCGTCAAAGAGCACACCCTGCAGTTTGCTGCCGCCGCCATCAAACGCAATATAATACTTCATGATCTTCCTCAATTATAAAAAATCTGGTCATGATATTCTTCAAAAATCCGTTTGTTGTGTTCGTCCCCGCCGTCTAAATTTGCGCTTAAAAAGACCGGCGGAACCTCCCCGTTCTCCAGAATGCGGCCCACCGTTTCAATCACTACTGCATTGATCAATGCAGCGCCGCATGCCGTCGAAGTCGGTCCAATTTTTTCAGGAAGCCCCTTAAGCGTTACTGCTGCGTCTCCAACATCCCCTTTATTATCCAGTACAAAATCACAAACTTCAAACAGCCGCTTACCGGATGGATGGCGCGACGTCACGGCTTGAGAATATGCCACATTGGTAATTGCCGCAGTCCGGACACCGCGCGTCTTTGCCTCTATCGCCATTTCAATTGGTACATTATTTCGCCCGGAGACAGAGTGAATCAGCAAAAAGTCACCGTCCTTCAGCCGGTTTTCCTCCACCAAAATTTTCCCAAGCCCATTCAAACGCTCCAGCTTGCTCGTCATCGTAATGGGCCGGGTATTTAACATAAAGCCTGGGAAAAAGATCGGGTTGAGTATCGCCAATCCCCCCGTCCGGTAAAAGACTTCTTCTGCTAAAATCCCCGCATGGGAACATCCAAAGATATAAACGCTATGCCCTGCTTTCAGCGTGCTGCAAATGGCTTGCGCAACAGCGGAAATTACTTCCTTTTGTTCCTCCCATGCGCGCTGAATGGTTTTCTGTACAATATCGATATATCCATCTGCATACATCAAAAATCCCCTCTTTTCTTGTTGTTTAAAAATAGAATATACGCTTGCACAACATTTTGCAATGATATATGATGTTAATATATTGATTTTTTCTGCTAAGAGGTGTGCACTTGTTTCATTTAATTCATTGGATTGTTGATTATTTGCATCCACAAGGATTTTGTATTGACCGCCCAAACGGCATGGATATGTACACAATTTTACTTTTTAAACAATCGATTACAATATGGCAAGACGGAACCTTTATACAGACAGGAGAAAATGCCTGTATCCTTTTTACACGCGGTGCCAAACAACTCTATTTTCGTGACAATGGCGATTATACGCATGACGGCGTCTTTTTTGAAGGTAAGATGCCGCAAGAAATATGGGAAACATTGGGCATTCCAACCAATACTGCATTTTATCTTCGGAATCCTAAAATCATTTCTACTTTAATTCAAGATATTGCTGCTGAAGCTGCGCTTAAACAGCCGCATTCGCCTGAAATTATTGATTTGCTTTTGCGAACCCTTTTTCTCCGCCTTTCAGATGGAATGTGCCGTGGCAGCAACATAGGGGATGGATATTTTCCCCAATTCCAACAAATCAGGCGCCGCATTTTCAAACAGCCTGCTGCCGACTGGCACGCAGGTATTTTGGCTGAGGAACTTCACATCAGTGTCTCACGTTTTCACCACTAATATAAATTGTTTTTTCAATCCACTTTAACACAAGACGTGATTCAAAGCCGCACCGATTATGCGCAGTACCTGCTGCGCAGCAGCAGCCAAACCACCAATGAAATTGCTTCGCTTTGTGGATATAACGCTACAGAACACTTTATCCGGCAATTCAAAAAACAAACCGGACTTACCCCGGGCCAGTACCGCCGCAATAATGCGGCTATGAACCGCAAATAGCGGCGCCCAATACATTTTGCCCTTGCTTAAATGTCAAAAGATATGAAACAGGGACAAGGCCCTTTTTTAGAGCCTTGTCCCTGTTTCATATCTTTTCTTGTTTATTCGCAAATCTTAAACGTTTTGATTTCAAACGGCTTGATCGTAAAGGTATAATCCGCAATTTGTTCTGCTGCCTCTCCAATCTCGTTTTCCATCAAGTCGCATTCAACAATACGCTTCATTTCCGTATGCCAAGTTAACGTAACCGCTGTACGTGCGTTATGGTCTTCATACATCCGCACGATGATGCCGCTGCCGTCCTCAGCTGGTTTTACTGTCTCCGCGATCACATTGTCTGCACTTAAGGTAAATAAGCTTGCTGCATCAAATGTACCGTTTCCGTCCTGCTCCATACGCAGCGCAACAGCTGGCACATTTAAGCAGTATGCCTCTTTTTGCACATATGCCGCGTTGTAGTCCCCGATATGCGGCAGCAATGCATAGGTAAAGAAATGCTCCTCCTGATCTGTCGTTGGGTTTGGAAGAATGCCGGATTTAATCAAACTCAGCGTCATTTTTCCATCATGGATATCATGACCGTATTTGCAATCGTTTAAGATCGATACGCCATATCCGCCTTCTGATACGTCAGCCCATTTGTGGCCGCAGACTTCAAACTTTGCACCATCCCAAGAAGTATTTTTATGCGTAGGCCGTTTAAGACTGCCGAATTGGATATCGTATGTAGCTTCCGATGCATTGACATCGATTTCAAATTCTGTTTTCATCAAAAGCTGATGCTGCTTCCAATCTACGTATGTCTTAAAATCAATTCGGCGGCTCTTCGTATAAAAAATAACATCCTGCACAATGTCAGACTCACAAAAACGATAGATGAGGCGCAGCACAATCCGCACAGGTCCGTTTTCGATCCATTCTGCGCTTTTTAAATCGTCCACAACCCAGCTCTTTTGCGTGTAGTAGATGTCAATATCCCAGTTATCATAATAAATCGGCTTATCTTCATAAACACGCAGCACGTTTCCTAAGCCGTTTGGCTTGAGCACTTCCCGCTGTGCCTCTTTATCAAAAATACTTGTAAACTGGCCAAGGTTGTTGAGCTTAATCCTATAATAAGGCGTCTCTATTTCGTGAAGCGTTTTGATCGTAATCCCGTTTCCAGCAGGAACCGGCTCTTTCACCGGCGTCAAAACGGTATAGCCTTTTGCAGGAACCTTTGCGCCTGCAATCAGCAGATCACCTGAAACGGTACGCTGAACCGGCAAAACATCGCCAAAAGCGGTTTGGAACGCTGTAACGTCCGCATAGCTGTTTGCCGGGATTTCCACCGCATCACTTCTTTCAAACGAAAGAGAGTTAAAGATGACCAAATCATCCTTTTTCGCTTTAAGCGCTTTTGCGATTGCAGCAGTCTTTTCCTCAATTAGCTCATGCGCCCGTTTTTCAAGCGCTTCATACTGTACTTTTGTAACCTCGTATACTTCTTTGATGGAGGAACCGGGCAGAATATCATGGAACTGATTTAGAAGAATTGTTTCCCAGCTTTTATAAATTTCTTCCGCATCATATGGTACCCCCAAAAGCGATGCCAATATGCTGTAAAATTCAACATCCTGCCAAAGCAATTCACATTTGCGGTTACTGCGCTTGTTTCTCGCCATCGTGGTATACGTACCCCGATGATACTCAAGATACAGCTCACCAACCCACTTCGGCAAGTCTTTATTGCCGGCGGCACGGTTATACAATTCTTTAAAATACTGATGCGAGGTTTCCATCCGGACCTTTGGCGCACCGGTTACACCGTTTTGCAGCTGCACCCCGGTTTCAATCATTTCACGGGTTGGGCCGCCGCCTCCGTCACCCCAGCCATAGGAAATCAAAATATCGTTATTGATATCTTTTTGCTGGTAGCGCTCCCATCCGCGCATCAGGCAAATCGGATCCAGCTTTCCATTATAAGTTGTATAAAAGCTGTCCTTTGGCTGATCTACATCCTGCGTCGTAATTAAATGCGTAAAAATCTCAGTCCCGTCGATCCCTTTCCACCAGAAAGTGTCCATCGGCAGCTCGTTAAACTGATTCCACGCAATCTTTGTCGTCATAAAGTACTGAATACCGGACTTTTTCATGATCTGCTGCAATGCTGCAGAATAGCCAAACACATCCGGCAGCCAGAGAATCTCATTTTCCTTTCCGAACTCTTCTTTAAAAAACTTTTTCCCATGTAAAAATTGGCGTACAAGGCTTTCACCAGAAGTAACGTTGCAATCCGCTTCAACCCACATACCGCCTTCCGGCTCCCAACGTCCCTCGGCGACACGCTGTTTAATTTTTTCAAATACTTCCGGATAACGCGCCTTCAAAAAGGCATAAAGCTGCGGCTGGCTTGACATAAATTTATACTCTGGATATTCATCCATAAGCTTTAGAACCGTTGCAAACGAACGTACAACTTTTTCTCTGGTCTGTTCAACCGTCCACCACCATGCCACATCGATATGCGTATGGCCGATGCAAGTTGCAATGACATCATCCTCACCCGCAAGCTTTGTATAAATTTCCTCTTTTACAAACGCATTGCAGGCACGAACCGACTCATAAAAAGATTCAGAGTACGGCACACGCAGATCCAGCATATTAATTGCCTTTTCAAGTGCAAGCTGCAATTTAATCCTGCTCTGATTGTCCCGTTCCAAATGGCTCACGATACGATTTGGAATATTTAGATTATAGTAGCAGCTTTGAATTTCAGGATCAATCTCCTCCATCTGAGCTGAAAGGCGCAGATGCGCTGTTGACCCCTGATTGTGGTCATTGTCGCGTCCTGTGTAGGCTTGCAGGTCTATTACATACCGATCGCCAGCCTTTGCACAGTCCGTAATCCGAACTTCCTGATGGTTCGTATCTAGCCCCTGTGTGACCTCGCCGTTTACAAATAACAAAAATTGAGGGTTTACCGCATCCCAAAATGTGACCTGGGTGACAAAATGCAGCCACAGCGGTTTTCCGTCAAAGCAATCCGGTACAATAACTTCTGCGCGGAACCAATAATGCTTATCGGGCCCCGGCCATATATCACGGTCGGTATCAAACGCGCGCCACTCTTCCGCAGCTGCGTCCGCCTCGGCAGGTGTTAGGTAGAAGCCCGGTTTCATTTGAAAACCAGTGATCGGCACAGTCTGCACCGTTGTCATGGCCAAAAGATCTGTACAGATTTTGTTGACCCGTTCATATCTGTAATTTTCCATATCACATACTCCTTTTAATGTACGTTCCATCAAACAAAAAAGCAGCCAACAAAAGCGCGCTTTCGTTGGCTGCTTTCCCGTTTAACAGAAAATATGCCGTCGGCAAGCCTCGCTTACAGGGAGTTTTCCTTCATATAGTTCAGCACGTCGTCGACAGTAGTAAACGCAAGGCCCGTCACCGTATCAGCGCAGCCATAATAAATGGCAATGCGGCCGGTATCCGCGTCGGTAAGTGTTGCGCATGGGAATACAACGTTCGGGACATCCCCCACGCACTCATATAGTTTCTGCGGAGAGAGCAGATACGGTCTGGTGCGGTATTTTACTTTCCATGGTTCATCAATATCCAAAAGCGCAGCGCCAAAAGAATATACAAAACCATTACAGCTGTTTAAGACACCGTGATAAAACAACAGCCAGCCTTCGTCCGTTTCAATCGGCACAGGGCCCGGGCCAATCTTTTTAGACTGCCATGCAGAACGGTCGTCATTGATAATCCCCATAACATACCGATGTCTGCCCCAGTATACCATATCCGGGCTTTCAGAATAGAAAATATCGCCAAACGGCGTATGTCCGGTATCAGAAGGACGGGAAACCATTGCGTATTTTCCATTGATCTTGCGCGGGAATAATACACCGTTTCTGTTATAAGGCAGGAAAGCATTCTCGCACTGGACAAATTTCTTGAAATCGTATGTATACGCAATGCCGATAGTCGGTCCGTGATAACCATTGCACCAAGTGACGTAATACCTGTCTTCAATTTTTAGTACGCGCGGATCATAGCGATACTCTCTTTTAAGGATTTCCGGATCGTCGCCTTCAAATTTGATCGGCTCGTCTTCAAATTCCCATTTCAAACCGTCTTTTGAACGGCCGACAAAAATGTCCATTGAACGGGAACGGTTGTCACAGCGGAACACGCCGATAAAGCCGTCTTCCCACGGAATAACCGCACTGTTAAAAATAGAATTGGAATCTTTCTGCTCGTCTCTTTGGATAATTGGGTTCTGGTCGTAACGCCAGACAATGTCTCTGCAGTTTGCCGGTTTGTCCTGCCACGGAATATTCGGGAGGGCATTGCCGATGATTTTAGCCATAACATTACCTCATTCTCCGGCGGCGTTTGATAAAGCCGTTTCGACGCCTTTTCCGCCGGGAGGCGTCCGGCTTATTTCCGATCAGGGAACGGCGTGCCTGCCCGCATGCCATTCCGCAATATCTATTGTCATTATAAACGATAGGCGCCGTTTTTTCAATCGTTTTTGTTGAAATTCATTAAAAATCATTTCACAGTACGGTATATTTCCGCTTCACAATATATGGATACT
>ERZ1643247.1529-NODE-1529-length-20937-cov-4.814577_pt1 | contig 20937 bp, 19 predicted proteins | sample MGYA00579264_ERZ1643247 | MGnify/ENA primary metagenome ERZ1643247 (study PRJEB29033, sample SAMEA4952262) | chicken gut metagenome | biome: Broiler Chicken; feature: Gastrointestinal Tract; material: Caecum | place: Ireland | collected 2018 | study: Broiler... | reverse complement strand
CCGTGAAAATCTTTCTGGAATGATGGTAGTGCGCGCATTCGGCAATCAAAAAAGGGAGGAAGAGCGTTTTGAAAAAGCGAATCGGGATCTTACGCAAACCAACCTTTTTATTAACCGCGTGATTGTATTTATGATGCCGTTTATGACGTTTGTGATGAACGCTGTAACTTTATTGATTGTATGGTTTGGCAGCAAACAGATTGAAGCATCATCTATGCAAGTTGGCGATATGATGGCATACATGCAGTGGCGTTTTTGATGATCGCGGTGATGTTTATCATGGTACCGCGTGCTTCCGTTGCCGGTGACCGCATTGCGGAAGTACTGGAAACAAAACCGTCTATTCGCGATCCGGAATCCCCTGTCAGCCTGACGGCCCCAGTACGCGGCGAAGTTGCTTTCCATGACGTATCGTTCCGTTATCCGAATGCGGAAGAAAATGTGCTGGAACATTTAAGCTTTACAGCGAAACCGGGGGAAACTACGGCTTTTATCGGGAGTACCGGCGCTGGGAAATCTACGCTTGTGCAACTGATCTTGCGTTTTTATGATGTAACAGATGGTTCAATTACGCTTGATGGTGTAGATATCCGCGAACTTACGCAAAAGGAGCTGCGTGCACAGATCGGCTTTGTTCCGCAGAAGGGGCTTTTGTTTTCCGGCGATATTGCTTCGAATATCCGGTATGGCAATGATCTGGCAACAGATGAAGAGGTCCGCCGTGCTGCGCAAACTGCACAGGCCTTGGAGTTTATCGATGCATTCCCTAAAGGAATGGAAACAGGGATTGCACAAGGAGGGACGAATGTTTCAGGCGGACAGAAGCAGCGCCTCTCTATCGCGCGGGCTTTAGCCAAAAAAGCGCCTGTATATATTTTTGATGACAGCTTCTCTGCGCTGGATTTTAAAACAGATGCGGCGCTTAGGCGCGCACTTGCAAAGGATACGGCAGGTGCAGCCGTATTAATTGTAGCGCAGCGGGTTAGCACAATTATGCATGCACAGCAGATTGTTGTACTGGATCAAGGGAAGATTATGGGTGTGGGTACACATAAAGAGTTGTTAAAAACATGCCCGACTTATCGTGAGATCGCAGAATCTCAGCTCTCGGAGGAGGAACTGCAATGAGTAGACAGCAGAAAAATCCCTCCGCAATGCGGCGGATGGGCCCAGGCTCCGGTATGGCTGCTTCGGGAGAAAAGGCAAAGGATTTTAAAGGCAGTATCGCCAAATTGTGTTCCTATCTTGCAAAGTATAAATTTCGCATTTTTTTGGTTATGTTGTTTGCTGTGGCATCAACAGTATTTATGATTTTAGGCCCCAAGATTCTTGGTAATGTGACAACTGAGCTGTTTCAAGGGATCATGCGGATTGTAGGCGGCAGCAGCCAAGGAATTGATTTTGTTTATATTGGGCGAATTTTGCTTGCTTTATTGGGATTGTATCTGGTTAGCGCCGGCTTTTCCTATCTTCAAGGATTTATCATGACCGATGTTTCCATGAAAGTAACTTATAATCTTCGAAACGAAATCATCCGGAAAATCAATCGTATGCCGCTCGGATATTTTGATACAACAAGCCATGGCGAGGTGTTGTCGCGCGTGACAAATGATGTCGACACTCTTTCGCAGTCTTTAAACCAGAGTATAACACAATTGATCACTTCTGCTACCAGCATCATTGGCATTTTGATTATGATGCTGTCGATAAGCTGGCAGTTGACGCTGGTGGCGCTTTGCATTGTGCCGGTTTCCCTTATTTTTGTTGTAACGATTGTGAAACATTCGCAGAAGTACTTTATGCAGCAGCAGGAATATCTGGGGCATGTAAACGGCCATATAGAGGAAATGTATGGCGGCCACATTGTAATGAAAGCATTCTCCGGTGAAGAGAAATCGGTGGAAGCATTTGGGGCATACAATGAAAAGTTGTATACTTCTGCATGGAAGAGCCAGTTTCTGTCTGGCTTGATGATGCCGGTAATGAATTTTGTTTCTAATATAGGCTATGTCGTAATCTGTCTTTTAGGCAGTGTAATGGCCACAGGCGGCGCTATGACGATCGGTGACATTCAAGCCTTTATTCAATATGTGCGGCAATTTACACAGCCCATTACGCAGGTTGCCAACATTTCAAATATGCTGCAGCAGACAGCGGCAGCGGCAGAGCGGGTCTTTGAGTTTTTAAACGAAGAAGAGGAACCGGCAGATCAGGCTATTGTTTCGATCAATAGAACAGAGGCGCCGGATACGGATACCTGTTTTCATGTGGAGGGCAGCGTACAGTTTGCACATGTTCATTTTGGATATCGCCCAGATAAAATTATTATCAACGATTTTTCGGCCCAGGTTAAGGCTGGACAGAAAATTGCTATTGTCGGCCCTACCGGCGCCGGAAAAACAACGATGGTGAAACTGTTGATGCGGTTTTATGACGTAAATGAAGGCGCTATCCTGATCGATGGCAATGATATCCGTTCTTTTGCACGCAACGATCTGCGCGGGCTATTTGGAATGGTTCTGCAAGATACATGGCTGTATAATGGAACGGTTATGGAGAATATCCGTTATGGAAGGGAAAGTGCGACTGATGAGGAGGTTTATGCGGCGGCTAAGGCTGCACAGGTAGATCACTTTGTCCGTACGCTTCCGGGCGGCTATTCTATGGAGCTGAATGAAGAAGCAAGCAACGTATCACAGGGCCAAAAACAGCTTTTGACGATTGCGCGTGCCATCCTTTCCGATCCTAAAATTCTGATTTTGGACGAGGCGACCAGTTCCGTCGATACTCGTACAGAAGTTTTGATTCAAAAGGCGATGGATAATCTAATGAAAGGACGGACTTCCTTCATCATTGCGCATCGGCTATCCACGATCCGGGATGCAGATTTGATTTTATGCATGAAAGATGGAGATATTGTAGAACAAGGGACACATGATGAATTGATGGCGATGAAGGGCTTTTATGCTAACCTTTATAACAGCCAATTTGAACAGGTCGATTAAGATTTGTAATAAAAACCATGTTATACGCAGGCTCCCCGTTATCAGGCTGCAAATTATGCAGTCTGATAACGGGGAGTTGTGCGTGAAAAGAAATGTTCAAAAAGAATATTGTACCGGCTTAATCAACAGGATATTTTTTTAATTCATCGAGCAGTTCGCTTAAACGCATTCTTGCCATTGCCACAACAGTATCGGCGGCGCCATAGGAAATATAAAGCGTATCGCCGTTAAGAAAGCTTCCTTGCGGAAATATGACATTATTGACGTCCCCGGATTTTTCGTACTCTTCGGTTGGTTCCAAAATAGGGTAGGGCAGCCGTGCGAGTATTTTGGAGGGATTCTGAAGATCCAGAAGAGCTACGCCGCCACGGTAAACACCGAGATCAACACCATGATAAAAGAATATCCAGCCGTCTTTGGTTTTAAAAGGCGGAATACCTCCACCAATATGGCTGCTTTCCCACCAGTAGGAACTTTTCATTATATCGCTTCTGCCTACACAATAATTTTTCCAAAAAGCCTTGTCAAACAAATCGTCCATCTCATCAAAATAATCGATTTGTATAGTCCGCCCGATGCGAGAGGGGGCCGGAACAATCCCTAACCGCTTGTAATGGATAAAGTCATCGGTTTTGGATAGGCCTACACGTGCTTGCTTTAGATCATAACAGGTATAAAAGATATAGTAAGAGCCTTCAAAATCGACAATACGGGGATCTTCTATACCGGCTTTGTCATATTCGCAGCAAGGAGAAATCACAGGTGCGTCGTCATCACAAATCAAATTTCCATTAAGATCAAGAGTAGCGTGTGCAATAAAATTTTTTTGATATCGAAAGTTTGAGCTTTGCGCTTTTTCAAAATTCTGAGCCCAGCGATATAACATGTGCACTTGACCATCGGCGCGAACCATCCCGGCATTAAACTTTGCGCCAAGGCGGACGGATGGTGCAAGAAGAATGCCGCATTTTTCTATTTCAATCATCTGAAAGCACCTCGCATGTACATATTTTATATATAAAGATGAAAATTTGCAGGTCTTCGCCAATATAGGCAAGTGGGCGGCACAAAAGCAGCGATATTGCCCTGCTACTATTCATATCATGTTTGAAAAGGAATGTCAATTACAAGTTAAAGCCTGGGCCTATTCTCGTCTTGCAATCTAACCCATTTGGAGGGGAAACCGATGTATCCTGTACATTTATCTTGACAAACGTTCGTTCTCTTCAGTATAATAAATACAGTATAATTGAATGATAAAATGTCTTCAAGATGGAATTTAACTGATTTGCAATGAGTGAAGACTGTAGTTTTTATTTAATGGGATTTATGGGATGTTTTCAAAGAGAAATATTTTTATGTGCATTCCATTTCCTGTCTGTTTTGTTGAAACATGATATCATATTAGATTGGATCGAATACATCAAAGAAAAGGGGAGCGAAAATGAAAGAAATTAGTAAGCGGATTTATGAGTTGATAAAAAGTGAGGCGACCTCAGCGGGCACTTTAAGTGTACGGGATATCTGCGGGCGGCTGAATATAAAATCGACTTCTACCGTCCACCGTTACCTAAATGAATTGGAAGAAGCCGGTTTAATTAGCCGCACGAATGATAAACATCGGTATATAACGCTTCCGGCACAGCCAACTTGCCAGGTTCCGTTGTTGGGAACGATTACAGCCGGCCAACCTATTGCCGCTATTGAGGAGATTGAAGGATATATTCCGCTGTCTGATTTTAATGGGGACGCCAAAGACCTTTTTGCATTAAATGTCCGTGGCGACAGTATGATAGAAGCCGGAATTTTAGATGGAGACATCGTGATTTTACGGCAAACACCGGTAGCGCATAATGGGCAAATTGTAGCGGCCATGCTTGATGGAGAAGCAACACTAAAGCGGTTTTATAAAGAAAACGGCCGATTCCGCCTTCAACCGGAGAATTCTTCCATGGAACCGTTTATCGTAGATGAAGTCGTTATACTTGGGACGTTGGTAGCGTTGTATCGCCGTTATGAATAAGGTTTAAAGAAAAGAGGGAGAAAGTATGGGTTTAGCAACCATTCAGGTTTTTCCGGAAAAGGTGCGCTTTCCTTTAAATGAGGAAATGTACGGCGTATTTTATGAGGAAATTAACCATGCAGGAGACGGAGGATTGTATGCGGAACTGATACGTAACCGCAGTTTCATGGATGCGCGGCTTCCAGAGGGCACGGCTTGGTACAAAGGAAAGGCATGTACGGCACTCGGCCACTCAGAGAATCATGATCTTTCGGACGATTTGCCGGGATGGCATGTACGCATGACGGGAGCGGCGCGTGCACAAATTACAGGAAGTACGGACGCTCCGCGCAATCCAACAGTTCCCAATCAGCTTTATTTGATTGCGGAAGGGACATCGGAAGGCAGTGTGGCACTTCTCAATGACGGCTATTGGGGCATCTCAGTCGAGCCGGGGGAATATCGATTAACTGTAATTGTACGAGGGAATGTCCCTTCTTTGCGCGTCTCTCTCGAAATGCAGTATGGCGGCGAGGCAGGATGTGTACAGATTGATGGCGTCACATCCGTATTTACCAAATTTGAAGTATTGTTTGCCGTAACAAAAAAGGCAAATGGATGTAGGCTTGCCATTAACCCGCTTTCTGATGGCGAACTTTGGTTTGACTTTGTTTCCTTATTCCCGGTTGATACATTTTGCGAACGAAAAAACGGTATGAATCGGCGTATTGCGGAAAAAATAAAAGCATTGCGCCCTGGATTTTTACGTTTTCCCGGTGGTTGTATTGTAGAGGGGATTAGCCTCGAAAATGCCTTTCAGTTTGAAAAAACACTTGGCCCGGTTGAAGACCGCCCGGGATGTTGGGATCTTTGGGGATACCGCCGGACGGATGGGATCGGGTATCATGAATATCTTGAGTTTTGCGAAGATTTAGGCGCTTCCGGAATGTATGTTATAAACTGCGGCATGTCCTGCCAGTGGCGGGAATCGGAACATGGCACACCCGAACAGATCGATGCATTTTTACAAAGTGCAATCTCAGCAATCGATTACGCAATCGCTTCCCCGGAGGAAAACGAATGGGGTGCGCTTCGCGCCAAAAACGGACATCCGGCTCCTTTTCCGTTAAAATACATAGAGATCGGGAATGAAAATTGGGGTGCACAATATATTGAGCGGTATAACCAATTTTACCGTGTTTTAAAGAAAAAGTACCCGCAGCTTATTTATATCATCAATGATATCGGACGCTATCCGGATATTCGGCCGGAAGGATATGATCTGTTTGACGAGCATTTCTATGTTACACCTCAACGCTTTCCTGCTATGGCACATCGCTATGACACGTATCCTCGGAACGGAAAAAAGATTTATGTAGGGGAATATGCTGCAAATCAGGAAGTTGGCATTGGCAATATGGCGGCAGCTTGCGCAGAAGCTTCGTTTATGATTAATATGGAACGGAACGGCGATGTTGTAAAAATGGCATCATATGCACCGCTTCTCTGCCATATGCGGGACCGCCGTTGGCCTGTAAATTTAATCTGCTATGAAGATGGAAATATTTTTGGCATTCCATCTTATCACGTGCAAAAGCTTTTCAGTGAAGTGCGTCCGCGCGTTATTGTACAAAGCAATTGCAACGTCTCGTCTTTTACTGGAGAGACTAAGGTGGATACTGTGTCAGGACTGGATGAAAATGGTGATTTAATTGTAAAAATTTCAAATTTTTCAAAGGGCGAAACGACGGTTTGTATTACGGCAGAGGGCTTTGTTCCGGCTTCACTGATTGGAATTTCAGCAGATTCACCTGAGACAGAAAATAGTATTGATGACCCAGAAAAGGTCTGTGCGGTTGAACTGCCGCCGACTGCGTCATTTAATATGCGTCCTTACGGTGTGTATGTTCTGCGTATGGAGGCAGAGTAATAGCAGAAGCTGATATAGGAAACCACAAAGCATCGGGAAGGGCATTTTTTCAGTCTTCTCCGTCTTTCTTATTGCAGGTATGAAGGAAAACGGGAGCAGAAAGAAAAATGTCCAATAGCGGCGGCTCTATAAATTTTTTATTCTTTTCCTTGACAGACCGTCCAATCGTATTTATAATAAATACAATATCAAAATGCATTGACAGGGAAGCGAAAGCAGTTTTTCTGTTCCAGAGAGCCGTCGGATGCTGCAAGACGGTACAGAAGTTGTTTTTTAAATCACCCTTGAGCAGACTGCTGAACCTTTTAGTAGGCAGATCCGGAGGCCCACCGTTATAACAGGGCGCACGTTGTTGGACGTGTCAGAGTGGCCGAAGTATTTTCGGCAAAAAGAGTGGTACCGCGAGGAGTTCCCCCGTCTCTTAATATGAGACGGGGTTTTTTTATTCATTTTCGGGTGCAATGAAATAAAATCAGGAGGTCAAATGAATGAAACGGACAGGAGCAGAAATTATTATGGAATGCCTGCTTGAGCAGGGCGTTGATACGATATTTGGTTATCCGGGCGGTGCGGTATTAAATATTTACGATGCACTGTATGCTTATCGCGGAAAAATCCGTCACATAACAACGGCGCATGAACAAGCGGCTGCCCACGCGGCTGACGGATATGCGCGCTCCAGCGGGAAAACCGGCGTATGCCTTGCAACCTCCGGGCCTGGTGCAACCAATTTGATAACGGGAATTGCAACGGCGTATATGGATTCCATCCCAATGGTTGCGATTACAGGAAATGTGGGAAGAAGTCTTCTTGGAAAGAGCAGTTTTCAGGAAGTTGATATTGTTTCAATTGCTGCACCGATTACAAAAAAAGCAGTATTGTAATGGATATTGCGGATTTGGCGGATACAATTCGGGATGCTTTTTATATTGCCAATAAAGGACGAAAGGGACCCGTTTTGATCGATATTCCAAAAGATATCACGGCTTTGTCTTATGATTATGAGCCCAAAACGCCTGTAAGGCGGGCGCCGCATTTTGACTTGAATGAAACACAGTTCAACCGTGCAATAAAGTTGATTTCAGAATCGAAACGTCCGCTTTTATATGCAGGAGGCGGCGTGGTGTCAGCGGGCGCTGAAAAGGAGTTTGAGGCCTTTGCTGAACGGCTTGACGCTCCTGTCTCAGCTTCTCTGATGTGTCAAGGGGCATATGACCAGAAAAAAACACGATATCTTGGTATGCTGGGGATGCATGGGACAAAGGTCAGTGCTCTGGCTATGAAAGAATGTGATTTGTTTATCGCGGTTGGATCCCGTTTTTCTGATCGTGTAACTTGCAATACGGATTTGTTTGCAAGGCACTGCCCGGTGATCCACATCGATATTGACGCAAAAGAATTTAATAAAAATGTTAAAGCGGATGCAGCGCTGCGCGGAAATGCTTCTGCGGTACTTACAGAGCTATTGGGACGTATGGGACAGCAAAACCACGCGGAATGGATGCAGAAAATTGTAAAGTGGAAAGAGGAAAACCCTTTGCTGCAAAAAGATACACAAGGAGGGGTTACACCACAATTTGTTATGGAGACGCTTGGTAATTTGACAGACTCACAAGCGATGATTACAACAGAAGTCGGACAACATCAGATGTGGGCGGTGCAATACTATTACTATCGGTATCCACGCCAACTGTGTACTTCTGGCGGACTCGGCACGATGGGTTATGGATTGGGAGCAGCTATTGGTGCCAAGCTTGCAAATCCAGATAAAATCGTAGTGAATATCGCAGGCGACGGTAGTTTTCATATGAATGCAAATGAACTTTCTACACTTGCAAAATATCAGATACCCGTTGTTGAGCTGCTGTTTAATAACGAGGTTCTCGGCATGGTGCGGCAGTGGCAAAAGCTGTTTTATGGCGGCCGTTTTTCTGAAACAGATCTCAATAAACCGACAAACTATGAAGCGCTTGCAGAAGCCTTTGGTGTAAAAGCATATACGATAACGCGGCGGGATGAAGTCGAATCTGTTTTGAAAGAGGCGATTACACTTGGAAAGCCCGCTTTTATCAATTGTTATATTGACCGTGATATGAACGTTCTGCCAATGGTTCCCGCAGATGGATCTGTTACCGATCCGATTTTTGAAATGGAATAAAGGAGGAAAGGAATTATGCTTACGTTGGATCGCATTTATCATGCTTCTTATGTTTTAAAAAATGTTGTACGCCGGACAGACTTAATCTATGCGCCGCAGATTAATCCGGATGCGCAGATCTTTTTAAAAACAGAAAATTTGCAGATTACAGGTTCTTTTAAGGTGCGTGGTGCATACTATAAGATTTCTCAGCTCTCACAAGAAGAAAAGGAGAGAGGCGTGATAGCGTGCTCTGCCGGAAACCATGCGCAGGGTGTAGCGTTGGCTGCCACTAAAAACGATATCCGTTCTCTTATTTGTCTGCCTGACGGCGCTCCTATTTCGAAAGTAGAGGCTGCCAAGCGTTATGGTGCAGAGATTTGTTTGGTCAAGGGCGTGTATGATGACGCGTATAATCGTGCTGTAGAACTTCAGGAAGAAAGCGGGGCAACCTTTATCCATCCTTTTGACGATCCGGATGTCATTGCAGGTCAGGGAACCATAGGGCTGGAACTGTTGGAGCAGCTGCCCGATATGGATGCAGTAATCGTACCAGTGGGCGGCGGCGGTTTGATTTCCGGAGTGGCATTTGCTATCAAGTCGTTAAATCCAAATTGTAAAGTGTATGGCGTACAGGCGGCTGGTGCGCCTTCTATGTATAATTCCATCCGGCATCATCAAAAGGAAATACTGGATCGTGTTTCTACCATTGCAGATGGAATCGCCGTAAAGAATCCAGGAGAATTGACATATGCACTATGTGAAAAGTATGTAGATGATATTGTCACGGTGACAGACGACGAAATCTCTACGGCTATTCTGGCGCTAATCGAACAGCAGAAGTTAATTGCAGAAGGCGCAGGAGCGGTGAGTGTAGCAGCGGCAATGTTCAATAAAGTTGATATTGCAGGGAAAAAAGCAGCGTGCCTGCTATCGGGGGGCAATATTGATGTTACAATTCTCTCGCGGGTTATTACACGCGGCCTTTTAAAAGCGGGACGCAGTGCAGATCTTACGATTGCTTTGCAGGATAAGCCCGGTCAGCTGAAAGATGTGTCACGTATTATTGCGGATCTCGGTGGAAATGTTACATCTATTCATCATGACCGCGCAAATGAAGGAATGGATATCAACGGATGCTTTTTACACATTGTAATGGAAACAAGAGATTGGAAACATGTAGAAGACATACGGAAAGCATTGTCAGATGCAGGTTTTAAAATTGTATCTTAATTGAAAAAGAAAGGAAATGCAAAATGAAAATCCTCAATACAAAAAATGCCCCCGCAGCTATCGGGCCATACTCTCAGGCAATAATCGTAAACGGCATGCTTTTTTCTTCCGGCCAGATCCCACTTGATCCTAAAACCGGGATGCTGGTAGAAGGGGATATACAGAAACAGACGGAACGTGTTATGCAAAATATCAAAGCGGTGCTCGAGGAAGCGGGAACAGACTTTTCCCATGTAATCAAAACAACATGTTTTTTACGCGATATGAACGATTTCGCCGCATTTAATGAGGTATATGGTACCTATTTCACCGGAAAGCCAGCGCGCTCTTGCGTACAAGCAGTGCTGCCGAAAAACGCTGCCGTGGAAGTTGAAGTAATAGCCGTTTTATAGATTGTCATCCGTTTTCTGTTGTGTTATGATAAGCTCAAGCCGTACATGCGGATGCTCATAAGCAGACTGCGGCTGGAAAGGTTGATATCCTGTGGCGATCCTTCTTCAAATTGGCGTGGTTTTATTGATTTGCTTGTTAAGCGAAATAGTCTCTCTGCTCCTGCCGTTTCCTTTTCCGGGCAGTGTGATAGCGATGATCATACTTTTCATTTTATTGGCAGCGGGTGTGATAAAAGTTGGCCATATCCGTCAGAAGGCGGAGTTTATGTTAAAAAACATGGCCTTCTTTTTTATTCCGGCAGGTGTTGGGATTATGGAGTATTTTGATGTGTTAAAAAGCTGTATTGTCCCCTTTATAGTGATTTGCGTTGTCTCTACCATTTTAACTTTTGCAGCAACAGCCGGTACGGTTGCGCTCATTATGAGATTGCAGCATAGATATCGGGGACGCAAAGGGGGAGATCAAGATGCGTGAAATTACTTCTTCTCCTTTTTTTGGCATTACACTTTGTGTTTTTACTTATACATTTTATCAGCGCCTGCAGCACCGTTTTCATACGCCGCTGCTAAATCCCATGCTATGGACAGTCGTGACGATAATTGCTGTTTTACAGCTGTTCGGGATCCCGATTGAAGATTTCAATCAGGGTGGTGATATCATTTCCCTGTTTTTATCTCCGGCAACAGCAGTTTTAGCTGTTTCCATTTTCAATCAGCTTTCTGTTCTTAAAAAAAATTTGTTGCCGATTTTAGGCGGCTGTTTTGTAGGAGCTGTTACATCAATTACGAGTGTAATATTACTCTCAAAAGCATTTGGTTTAGAAGAACAAATTCAAACCGCATTGATTCCTAAATCGGTTACGACGCCGATAGCTATGGCTGTTTCAGAGCAAATGGGCGGATTGGTTCCGGTCACTGTTGCAGCGGTTGTTGTGACGGGGATAATCGGTTGTGTGTGTACGCCGTTTTTGCTGCGCGTGCTCCGGATTAAAGACCCTGTGACTGCTGGTATTGCAATTGGTGCGTGCAGCCATGCACTTGGCACAACAAAAGCAATTGAGATTTCAGAAACGCATGGTGCGATGAGCGGAATTGCAATCGGAATGTCGGGCATTTTAACGGTATTGATTACGTTGTTTTTGTAAGAAGGAAGGAAATTCGAGAATGGAGGAGCAATTGGAAGCATTGCGCCGTTTGATTGCGCAAAATAAGCATATTGTCTTTTTTGGAGGCGCAGGTGTATCAACAGAAAGTGGGATTTCAGACTTCCGAAGTGAGGATGGCTTGTATCGGCAGCATTACGACGTCCCGCCGGAAGTTTTGCTTAGCCATTCCTATTTTATAAAGCATCCAAAAGCCTTTTTTCATTTTTACCGTGACAAGATGCTTGTTCTGGACGCACAGCCCAATTGTGCCCATCTGGCTTTGGCTAAACTTGAAAGTAAGAGAAAGCTTTCTGCTGTTGTAACGCAGAATATTGATGGTCTCCATCAAAAGGCGGGCAGCAGCACCGTCTATGAATTGCATGGAAGCATTTGGCGGAATTATTGTATGAATTGCGGGCGGTTTTATCCCGTCAAGGCGATTATAGACAGTACAGATATCCCTTATTGTTCATGCGGTGGTATTATAAAGCCGGATGTTGTTTTGTATGAAGAAGCGCTTGATGAGCGAGTTGTAAGAGCAGCTGTAGATGCAATTCGGAAAGCAGATCTTTTGATCATCGGCGGAACATCTCTGGCAGTTTATCCAGCCGCCGGATTGATCCGTTATTATCAAGGAGAACAGCTTGTCATGATCAATCGTTCGCCTACGCCTGCGGATAGCGAAGCCACGCTTTTAATCAATTCTTCTATTGGCGAAGTATTTAAAAACATATCAGAAGAATAGAATTGAAATACAATATTTTCAAATTAAATTTTGTATAGGGAACATGATAGCGGTTATACTATTTTTGCGCGGGACACCGCGCAAAGGGGGAAACAATCATGTCGAGCTGCTGTAACTCCAACGCGAACCAAAGTATAAAATGTACAGTGACGCAGTGTGTGCATCACTGTCAGTCCAAAGACTACTGCTCTCTTGATTCCATTATGATCGGGACGCATGAACCGAATCCGACGATGTGTGAATGTACGGATTGTAGATCTTTTGCCAAGAAGGCGTAGTGCACGAAGATTTCCGTCAGCTATCGGCCGACAGACCGGAATCTGTAAAATGATTGAATGGGCGAGCGGAAATCTCCTTATGTAGTGCGGTTTTTCAATAGGGAGACCGTATGAAAACCAGAGAATCACAAAAAGACGAAGCAATTGCTTCGTCTTTTTGTGATTCTCTGGTTTTTGAAAAAAGCGAGCCTTCAGCTTTCCTCAAGCAGGCGTTGAACCCAACGAAGAGCTGCGCCTGTACTGCTGGTTAAAGTACGAAGGCGTGAAAGCGAAAGATAGCTGTTGGTAAATTGCTGTAGGCTATGCCTGTCAACCATTGCAGACAGCTGCGGCATATACGGCTCTAAGAAGGGAGTAAGCTGGCCGCCGATTACAATGTCGCAATCCAAGATCATATGAATATTGGCAATCCCAACGGCTAAATCGGATAAATATTCTTGAAAACGATCAGTATAGGGTTGCTCGCCCCTTTGAAGGTGCATAAAGAAATCTTCCAACGGAATGCCAAAATCAGCAGTAAGGCGATCAATAGAACAGTGCGCCTCTAAACAGCCGGTATTCCCGCAGCTGCATAAAATTCCATTCTGTGGATGTACACAGATGTGTCCAAATTCAGCACTGCGGCGATTTAAGCCGTCATACGGTTTCCCGTCGATGAAGACAGCACCGCCCACACCTTTTTCGATCGAAAGATACGCCATCGTCTTTCGTTCATCTCGCCCGAATTGTTCAGCAAAGCCGCCGGCGGAGGCATCATTGTCAAACAGGCATGGATAAGGGAGCGCTTCTGAAAATCGCGAAAGAGGGAATTGCGTCACACCGAGTGTAGGTGCCGTTTCTAACAATTTAGAATCTAAGCTGATAATACCGGGAAGGGAAATACCAACACCCGTGATATAACGCCGCTCAATTCCGTTTTGATTTAGAAAGGTTTCCAAATTGGCAGCAAAGGATTCAAAGTATGCTGGAGCATCTTGAAACCGGCGCATAATTCGTGTAGCGCCGATTCGTTCACCAAGAAGGTCAATGGCTGTAAAGCGAATCATAGATGAAGAAATTTCTGCACCTATGGAAATAAATGATTTACTTGCCAAGGAAATAATTGTTGGGCGGCGTCCGCCGGTTGATCCAAATGTGCCAGTAAATTCGATGAGACCTTCAGAGGACAACTCCTTTAAATTTTGATTGACGGTTGGGAGGCTTAAAGAAAGTATATTTGAAATTTCCATTCTGGATATTTGCTGCTTTTCATAGATCAGGCGAAAAATGCGGTTCCGATTTTTCCGGCGTAGATCATACATTGCAGATTGTCTTTCTTCAACGGACATCCTGTTCACCACTTTTATAAAAGTATTCATTAAATGAATTCTATCATACTTTTACTACCTTGAAAAGCCCTAAAACGAAATTTGTCAAATTATTTAACAAACTATTTTTAATTCATTTTTCTATGATTTCCAAAATAGAAGAAAGCAGCGGGAGGGCTGTTCCGATTTGATTTATCCGATCTTTAGACAACCTACAACTATGACGGATTGTTTTGCCGCATATAACTTGACGGTACTCTTTGTTTCTGATATTATAAAAATGTATATCGATTTGAATAATTAAAAGTGCATTGTATAGACAAGTAAAAAAAGAGAGTTCAAAATATTGTTTTGCTGCCATAAGAAGATTTCAATGTTAAGACGGACTGTTTCCGCCGCGCCGGAGGATGGTTTTGCGGCAGCAACAGCATCCTGTGTAAACGGAATGTCAAAAGAAGAGATAAAACGGGTTATCCCGTCTTCTTGAGCATAAATGCCGAGAAGACGTTTTTTTATTCATTTAGATTTAGAAGAGATATTCCAAAGTGCAGATCAGAATGGAGGAGAGTACGGTTATGCCCATTAAAATATCAGATAGTTTACCAGCAAGGGCTGTCCTTGAGCAGGAACATATTTTTGTTATGACAGAATATCGGGCTTTACATCAGGATATTCGCCCGCTTAAGATCTGTATTTTGAATTTAATGCCGACTAAAATTGCAACGGAGACGCAGATTTTGCGCTGCCTTGCCAATACGCCGCTTCAGATTGAAATCGACTTGCTTCAGACGAAAAGCCATGTATCCACGCACACGCCGGAAGATCATCTGTTGACTTTTTACCAGACTTTTGATGAGATTAAAAATCAATTTTACGATGGATTGATTATTACAGGAGCTCCGGTTGAACATCTGGCTTTTGAAGAGGTGGAATATTGGGAGGAGCTTTGCCACATCATGGAATGGAGCAAGACCAATGTCCAATCAACGTTTCATATTTGTTGGGCGGCACAGGCGGCGCTTTACTATCATTATGGCGTCCCAAAGTATCCGCTGCAGAAAAAGCTTTCCGGTATTTTTGCCCATCGTGCGCTTACGCCGAAATCCCGTCTGTTCCGCGGCTTTGATGATGTTTATTTGGTACCGCATTCAAGGCACACCGAGGTAAGAGCGGAGGATATTGAAAAAATTCCGGAGCTTAAAATTATGTCGGTTTCAGATGAAGCAGGTGTGCATATTGTAGGAGATCGGGATGGACGGCAATTTTTTGTCACCGGACATTCGGAATACGATGCGGAAACCATAGGGCTTGAATATCAGCGGGATCTTGCAAAGGGGTTAAACCCACCGATACCAGCCCATTATTATCCGGACGATGATCCGTCTAAGACGCCGCAAAATATGTGGCGGTCACATGGGCATTTGCTTTATACCAATTGGCTGAATTATTTTGTATATCAGACTACACCTTATGAGATTGGGAACCGGCCAAATAATGGACCTGTGTCTTCCGAACATACGGTCGAAGAATAAGAGGTGAGGGCAGTGAAGCTGATATCATGGAATGTAAACGGCCTTCGTGCTTGTATTGCGAAGGGCTTTCAAAAGGTGTTGGAGGAATCGCAGGCGGATATTTTCTGCATTCAGGAAACAAAAATGCAGCCCGGCCAAGCGGATCTCCAAACAGCAGGATACAAAACATATTTCAACAGTGCGGAAAGAAAAGGGTATTCCGGGACAGCCGTTTTTACAAAACAAGATCCGATTGCTGTTGCATATGGATTAGGGATAGAAGAGCATGACCATGAAGGACGGGTTATAACACTTGAATATCCGGACTTTTTTTTGGTGAATGTCTATACGCCAAACGCGCAGGACGGTTTGAAGCGTTTGGACTATCGGATGCAGTGGGAGGATGCGTTCCGCGAATACCTTTGCGGGCTTGCTTTAAAAAAGGCCGTTGTCGTCTGCGGCGACATGAATGTGGCTGCGACAGAGATGGATATAAAAAATGCGAAGGCCAATGAGGGGAATGCAGGGTTTACGCCGGAAGAGCGGGGAAAATTCAAACAGTTGCTGGAAGCAGGATTTGTGGATACTTATCGCTATCTGCATCCGGATACGGTCAAATATTCTTGGTGGAGCTATCGGTTTAGGGCGCGGGAGAGGAATGCAGGTTGGCGCTTGGATTATTTTCTTATATCGAATGTTGCAAAAGAAAAAGTCGCGAAAGCCGATATTTATACGGAGATTATGGGTTCGGATCACTGCCCAGTTGTATTAGAACTGAGAGAATTTTAATTTTGTTAGGCAGTAGCGTATAAGGGGCCGTTATTCTTCAATACAAAAAGAGAAAGCTTTATTTGTATTTTATAGGAGGCTCTTTATTGTGACAAAATATATGCAATAAAAAAGAGCCTGTTTAAACAGGCTCTTTTTTATTGCATAAGACAAATTTTATACCGCGCGGGTCACTTTATTTGAACGTAAGCAACGGGTGCAGGCATTGATGCGGCACGGTTTACCGTCAACGATGGCGCGAACACGTCTTACATTCGGTTTCCAAGCTCTATTCGTACGTCTGTGAGAGTGAGAAACCTTAATCCCAAAAGTAACACCTTTTCCGCAGATATCGCATTTTGCCATGATCTGCACCTCCTTTATGTTACTAATTTCGACTATCAAAAGTCCAACAAATAATATTCTATCAGATTTCAAAGATAAAATCAAGCTTTTTGAGAACTTTTTTCATTTTCTATTGCTTCCGGAAGGTAAAAATGCTCCCGAAAGGATCCGGCGAATCAGCCGTTCTGTGAAAGCACCGGTCTCACCGTCAGTATCATTGAAGGGATTATATTCAACAATGTCAATCATCGAAATATGGTATTCCGGGAGTACTCTTTCAAATATGTGAAAGACGTCTTGCTCCAAAAAACCATCGGCAGCAGGAACGCTTACCCCTTTGATATAAGCGGGATCCATCGAATCAAGATCAAAACTGACATGGAGGCGGCTGACTTTGGAAAAGCAGCTTTTTATTTCATTTAAGCAAACGTCCAAGCCGCGCTGCATAATTTCAGAAAAGTAATAACACCGGATATTCAGGCGCTCAATAATATCAGCTTCAAGCGGATCAACGTCACGCAGTCCGAACAAAACGACATCTTCCGGCAAAATTTTTGGTTGTTCGCCATAAACAGAACAGAGCTTTTCATGGCCGAAGCCCATAAGCGCAGAAACCGGCATACCGTGAATGTTTCCGGTAATAGTAGAGGCATCTGTATTGATATCAGAATGGGCATCAATCCAAAGAAGCCCAAGCCGGGATTCTGTAGCGGCGTCTCCTGAAACGGATCCAATAGCAGAAGAATGATCTCCGCCGATAAAAAGAGGCGTGTTTCCGCTTCGCTTTATTGCATCAATCTCTGCTGCGATGTCTTCACAGGTAGCCGTAACACTGTTTAAATATTTTAAATTGGCGAGCCCTTGCTCCGGAAGCGTACGTTCAGGAATTTCTCGGATTGGATGGTCTGGAAGGCGTCGATTCAGCGACTGAACGCATTGAGTCAGCCCCTCTCCTTTATTCGAAACGCCGTAGTGCGTGGAACAGCCGATCAGTTCGTACATATAAGCCTCCTGTTAATTTGTTGCATAAAACTGCGCAAGAAACAGTATAGCACCTATTCGGAAAAATGTAAATGCCAGGACGGCTGATACGGAATACAGTTTACAATTTGTTCTCTTTCAAATAGGATGCAATGGCCGTGATAACGCCCCGCTGTGCATTGCTTTTTGTGAGGAACCGGCAATGCTTTTTTACCTCTTCCTCCGCATTTTCAACCGCATAGCTGTAATAGGCAAGATCCAGCATTTCGATATCATTATAATAATCGCCGAATGCCATTGTTTCTTCAGGTTTAACCTGTAAATGCCGCTGTAAGGCGGCAAGCCCTGTCCCTTTATTGACACCGGTTTTCATCACATCCACACAGACGTAATCTGTTGCAGTAACACTCATACAATTGCCCAGCGCTTCCTTTAAAACCGGGAGTGAATGGGTAAGCGCACCGGCAGGGTCGTAAAGCGTTGCACGAAATACTGCTTCAGGAACATCGCGAAGATCGGAGATGTAACATTTATGATACAGGGAATTGACAGAAAGCGTTACTTCGTTATCATGCTTTGCGGGTTCTCCGCGGTAATACATTGCATTCCGGGCAGAAAGTGAGAGGTGGGTACCGGGGATTTTTTCGCATACTGAAATAATGAGCGCCAATTCTTCTTGGCTAAGGGGTTTTCCCTCAAACGGCTGGCTGTCTATCTCGCCGTATGCGCCGTTATCGCAGATAAAGCCCATCAGGCCGGCAGCGTCTTCAAACATCCGATATAGGACGTCGTAATGCCTTGCACTCGCTGCAGCAAAGCGGATCCCTTTTTGCCGCAGGGTGGCAATGAGGGGGAAGATTTCTTTTGGCATGGTTTTGTCCGGCAGGATCAATGTATTGTCCATATCTGTTACAATCAGTTTAAGCATGGAATCCTCCTTTTTGACAATTTGTTTGATAACCAGGGAAGCAATATGCGGCGTAGACAATCCAATTAACACGTGGCCTATAAAGAATGATTGCAATTAAGATGAAGAAGTCCATCTTTTTCCAGTCAGAGCAAACGGCTGTGTGCCTTTTGCAGGAACACAGCCGCGTCTGTTTAAAAAATAGATTATTTTTTATCTCCCGAATAAATAGAAGTCATAGCCGGCTCATCGTGCAGAGCAAAATACTCTTTTTTAGGCGGAGTGAGTGGAGCGGTGAGGTCAACGCCAACAGACTGTGAAAGTTTGTAAGCAAGGATTTGTACAGCGGGTGCAAATTCAAGCGCCCGGAAGTCATTGGAAACGACATCAAAAGCGAGATCTGTGGAGTCAAACCCTTTGCCTCCGATCACAAAACCTTTGCCGGATTCGGACTTTGCCATCTCTCCGCATCCAAGCGCTTTCTCGCTGCCATAATCACCGCCGTCGAGCGCAATAACGCAAGTTTTTTCATTAAATGCCATTGTTGGCCCATGGAGGCCGTCTTCCAATTCATAGCCTATTGCGATTCGCTTCGCCATTTCCATGATTTTTAAAGCGCCCTCAAGCGCAACTCCCCAAAGGCTTGCCGCACCATACAGCACATAACAATCTGCATCCACAAGACTCTTTTCATTTGCCGCATACCAGGCAAGTGTTTTTTCACAGATCGCCTTGTGGCTGTCAGGCACTTTATAAGCATCTGCGATGTAAGCGTCATATTCTGTTTGAGATAACCGGCCGGAAGCCAAGCCGATTTCCAAAGCAAGCAGCATGTGTGTAAGAACAGAGGTACAATAACCGATAGTACGGCACCCATATTCTTCTTTGCCGCAGCTCATGTCTACGTGGACGCCAGCTTCTTTGCCGATATCAGTCGAGGCAGCTTCTGTAATGCCACAGGTCAGGTAGCCGTCCTTTTTAAGATTGCGCATACACTCTCTTGTTAGAATAGAGTTGCCGGATTGAGAAGTAAAAACGTAGAGTGCGTTTTTATTATAGCGCTTCCTGTCATATATAAATTCATTGGGAACAATAGTGGTGGCACGAAGCTTTGCCATCTTTTCTACTGCTAAACGGGACGTCCAAGCCGATGTATTGGAAGTACCCGAACCGATAAAGACGATCTCATCAATTTCTTTTACGCGGCCGCCAAGATAGTCTATCAGGCTTTTGGTGATTTCTTTCCTTTTATCGAGCATGTTTTTGATAATGGGTTGAACCCGCTCGATACAGTCCAAAACGGTAACCGTCATGTTACATTCTCCTTTTACTGTTTTCAGATAAGCTGAAAGAACGAAAAGATTTCATCCTTGTAAACTATTTTAACATACTTTAATTCGAAATGGAAGGGGTAAAACGGAACTTTTTGTGTATATCTTAAAAAGTCAATCAGGGAAAAAAGGATTTGCGTTGACAGATCAATATTTGTTCGTAAAGATTATAAACAATAAGTAAAATACCATTAAATTTTGTTTGCTCGAGAAAATAAAGCGATAGCTCTACTGAAAAGTATAGTACGATGCCTGCAACTGTTTTAATGCAGACAGTATTTTTTGAATTTTTACGTCTGGTCAAAATAAAGCAAACATCAAACCGACAACGGCTTGGCAGTGGGATTTTCCTTTGTATCTTTTGTCTTCTTATTATCGTAAAGCAATGCTCTTACTCTTTCTCCCCTGTTTTTTGCATTATAACAAAACCTCCTATGGCATAATTGTGTCCTGCCATAAGAGGTTTTAAGGATTTTTTATTCTTCAGATGTGATGGGCCGGAGTATTCGGCAGGGGTTGCCGACTGCTACAACACCGGCAGGAATATTTTTGGTTACTACACTGCCGGAACCGATTACAGTTCCATCGCCGATAGAAACACCGGGAAGTACCACGGTGTTTCCGCCGATCCAAACGTCATTTCCAATTGTAATGGGGCGGGCAAATTCCAGCCCTGCATTGCGGCGCTCGGCGTCGAGCGGATGTCCTGCGGTATAAAAGCCGCAGTTTGGGCCAAGAAAAACGTGATCTCCGAAGATAACCTCAGCACAATCTAAGATGACTGTATTGTGGTTAGCATAAAAATTCTCTCCAATTGTAATATTATAGCCGTAATCACACCAAAAGGCAGACTCGATGTGAAAGAATGAACCGACCTTTCCAAGTATTTTTCGCATCAGCATTTCGCGTCTGGCACGATC
>ERZ1643247.1524-NODE-1524-length-21027-cov-23.994278_pt1 | contig 21027 bp, 17 predicted proteins | sample MGYA00579264_ERZ1643247 | MGnify/ENA primary metagenome ERZ1643247 (study PRJEB29033, sample SAMEA4952262) | chicken gut metagenome | biome: Broiler Chicken; feature: Gastrointestinal Tract; material: Caecum | place: Ireland | collected 2018 | study: Broiler... | reverse complement strand
GAAACTGCAGACGGCACTGTAAATGTAACATTTACCTTTGATGGAAGCAACCTGTCCGGAAAGACGATTGTAGTCTTTGAAAACCTGGAAAGAAACGACACTGTGTATGCCGTACACACAGACATCAATGACCAGGCCCAGACAATTTACTTCCCAGAGATCGGCACTACAGCAAAAGACGCAGTATCCGGGACACAGTTTTCTTCAGCAGGAAAGGTTACCCTGGTAGATACTGTTTCCTACAGCAATCTGACTCCGGGAACAGAGTACATACTGAAAGGAGTCCTGATGGATCAGGAAACCGGAGAATCTGTAAAGGTTGGCGGCCAGGAAGTAACGGCTGAGACAACCTTTAAACCAGAAGAAGCTTCTGGAACTGTAGATGTGACGTTTGCTTTTGACGCTTCTTCCCTGGCAGGACATACCCTGGTGGTATTTGAGGAGCTTTTCCAGACAGAAGCCAGCATTGCAGAGCATAAAGACATCACAGATGAAGGTCAGACCATCTATATCCCTGAGATCGGCACAACTGCACTTGACCAGGAAAGCGGAACACATAACAGCAATCCGGACAGTAAAGTAACGATTGTGGATACAGTTGATTATAAAGGACTGATCCCAGGCAAGGAATATACCGTAAAGGGAACCCTGATGGACAAATCAACCGGAGAGGAATTGCTTGTAGATGGAAAACCGATAACAGCAGAGAAAACCTTTACTGCAGAAAAATCAGAAGGGTCCGTGGAGCTTACCTTTACCTTTGATGGAAGCGCCCTGGCTGGAAAGACGGTAGTAGCCTTTGAGCATGTGTACTATGAAGATAAGGATGTAGGAAGCCATACAGATATAGAGGACGAAGACCAGAGTATCCACTTCCCGACCATTGGAACTACTGCCAAAGACAGCAGCACGAAAGAACATATCGCCAATGCAAGTAAGGTAACGATCATTGACACTGTATCTTATAAAAACCTGATCCCAGGCCAGAAATACACACTGAAAGGCGTATTAATGGATAAGGCGACAGGAAAAGAACTTCTGATCGGTGAAAAGAAAATAACTGCAGAGAAAGAGTTTACCCCAAAAACAGCAGATGGATCTGTTGAACTGGAGTATACCTTTGACGCTTCTGCCCTGGCAGGAAAGCAGGTAGTTGTCTATGAAGAGCTGTATACCGGCGATAACCTGATCGGGGAACATAAGAACATCAATGATGAAGGGCAGACAGTGACCTTCCCGCAGCTCCATACAAATGCTTCCGATGGTGTTACCGGAAATCATACCGGAACTGTCAATGAAAAAGCAACTGTGGTTGATACTGTCACTTATACAGGTCTGCTTCCGGGAAAAGAGTACACCGTAAAAGGCACTCTCATGAATAAAGAAACCGGAGAGCCTGTAAAAGACGAAGAGGGAAAAGAAATCACTGCAGAGAAGACCTTTACCGCTGAAAAAGCAGATGGCAGCATAGAGTTGGTTTACGAACTGGATTCCAGCCTGCTTGCAGGCCAGACAGTCGTAGTATTTGAAGACCTTCTGTATAACGGCGTGGAAGTCGGATCCCATGCAGACATCCATGATGAGGACCAGAGTGTCCATTATCCGGATCTGGGAACCCAGGCGAAAAATCAGGCAACCGGAAACCAGGAAGCGGCAGCAAATAAGTCTGTAACGATCCTGGACACGGTATCCTATAAAAATCTGATCCCAGGCCAGGAATATACCGTAAAAGGAATCCTGATGGATAAATCAACAGGGAAAGAACTCCTGATAGGCGATAAGACAGTAACTGCAGAGAAAACCTTTACTCCAGAGAAAGCGGACGGATCTGTAGAGCTTGCCTTTACTTTTGATGGAAGCACGCTGACTGGAAAAACAGTGATTGTCTTTGAAAGACTGTATGTAGGAGAAAATGAAGTAGCTGCTCATGCGGATATTACAGATAAGGGACAGACGGTAGACTTTCCTGTTCCGGAGATTGGAACCAAGGCAAAGGATAAAGACACTGGAAGCCAGCAGGGAATCGCAAAAAAACAGACTACGATCATAGACACAGTAAGCTATAAAGGATTGGTTCCTGGAACTGAGTATACCGTAAAAGGCACCCTGATGGATAAATCAACAGGAAAAGAACTCATGGTAAACGAAAAACCAGTGACCGCAGAGAAAACCTTTACTCCAGAAAAAGCGGATGGATCTGTAGAGCTTGCCTTTACTTTTGACGGAAGCAACCTGGCAGGAAAAACGGTGGTAGTTTTTGAAAGCCTGTTTGTAGAAGACACAGAAGTAGCTGTTCATGCAGATATTCAGGATAAAGGACAGTCTGTAGAGTATCCAGAGCACAAGATCCAGACCCAGGCCAAGGATAAGGAATCCGGAACCCAGGAAGCCCAGGCCAAGGCAAATACAACGATTTTGGATACTGTTTCTTATGAGGGACTGATCCCAGGTCAAAGCTATACCCTGAAGGGAGTCCTGATGGATAAAGCTACCGGGGAACCGCTGCTTATTAATAACAAGCAGATCACAGCAGAGAAAATCTTCATTCCGGAGAAATCTTCCGGAACTGCAGAGATGGAATTTACTTTTGACGCTACGTTTGCAGCCGGAAAAGAGATTGTTGTCTTTGAACATCTGTATGTACAGGGAACAGAAGTTGCTGCACATACAGACATCAATGATAAAAACCAGACAGTGACCGTGAAAGTAAACACACCCGCAGTACCGAAGAAGAACGACACTACCATAACACCACAGGTAAAGACTGGAGATACGACACCAGTTGCCGGAATCGTCGTGGCACTCCTTCTTTCAGGAGCAGTGATCGCCGTTGTGATTGTAAAGAGGAGAAAAGGCCAGAAAAGCAAATAATAGCTGAGTATGCCAAACTACAAATCTGAAAGGGCGGGCGGAATGATCCGCCTGCCTGAAAAAGAAAGGGTGGAATCATGAAGAAAATAAGAAAAACTGAAAAAAGAAATCAGTATAGAAAAAAAATAATGTGTATGGCAGTTATGCTCCTGATCTGCATGACCTGTTACACGATACCGGTCTTTGCCAGTTCAGCAATCATTACTTCAAAATTTAATACATTAAAAGATATTGTTGCAGGTGTAGTAACCGCAATCGGAGCGATTGTAGTTCTCTGGGGTATTTTTGAGTTTGGTAATGCCATGCAGACCCAGGAAGGCGGCGCCCAGTCCCAGGCTTTAAAGAGGATCGGCGGTGGATTGGTCATGGTGATCGCTTCCCAGCTTTTGGCTCTGCTTGTATAAACGCATTACAGAATAAAAAGTAAGGAGGCGAGACCGATATGTTAGATTGGCTGTTTGACCTGTTAAGCGGTAAGACCCTTGTAAAGTTCGGATTTGACTGCTGGAACAGCCTGTCAGGGGTGGCTATGACGCTTCTGGGATCCACTCCGGCACAAGTGGCGGACGGGACGCTTTGGAATGTAAGTATGAACCTGGTTACGGTCATGAAGATTGTGGGAGCTTCCCTGTTTAATCTTCTCTTTTTTGTAAATTTCTGTAAAAATTCTGCAAATTTAAGGGATAACCAGACGTTAGAAACCATAGTTACCATGTTTATCCGAGTGATCCTGGGAAATGTGCTGCTTCTGAATTTTAATACGATCATAAACGGCTTGGCAGAGATTATGCAGGCGGTATTTTTTATTGTGGCTCCGGACGGAACAGGCTCCATTGCCTTGCAGGGAGACAGTGTAGATGACTGGTTCTGGGATTATGACGCTGACAGTATGATGTTAAGCTTGATCCTGAGCATGGTGTTCCTGCTGGTGGCCCTGGCCGTAGGATTGCTTCTGATCCTGCATGTGTACGGGCTTTTTATAAAAGTATTCTTTTATATCGTAGTAGGTCCGCTGGCAATCGCAACAGTTCCGGGACCGGAAGGGGCTGCAAAGTCGGCAGAGAGCTGGTTTAAGACATTCCTATGCGCCTTAGGAGAATTTGCTGGTACAGCATTGGTACTTCGGTTCTGTTCGGCAATGATAAACGATAGCGGATTTATCATCCCAGTTCCGGATAACCTGCTGGTGTATGAGAGCCTTTGGAATATCGGACAGTGTATGCTGGTTATGTTTCTGGCAATCCTGTCTGTGAAAACGGTAGACTCTATGATCCGCCGGTCCTTTGGATTTTAGGAGGTGAGAAGAAGTGAATATACCAATCAATAAGGATTTTGAACATGATTATAAGTCTTCGGTCTGGAAAGGGTTTTCGTTAGTAGAGATGGTACATCTCTGCATAGGCGTTTCAGTTGCCGTAGGGCTGTGCCTGATCTTATGGCTTGTTGTTAAGCTTCCGGTTGTACCGTCAATATATATCAGTATCCCGATAGGTTTCCCTATCCTGGCTTCTGGGTTCTGGAAATCGGTAAATGGGCTGAACCTATGGCAGTACCGCAAAGCAATCCGTTATAGAAAAGCAACTCGGATCTTATACAGCAAGGCCGGGGAATATAAACCAATCCCAGATTCTTTTTCTGAAATAGATCTGCAGCGGAAAGAAGCGCAGAAAAACAAGATCCGGAAAATGAAAAAGTTACATAGAAAAGCATACAAGAAGATAAAACAGAGAAAATCCCATGAAGTATATGAGCCCCAAGAGATTGTAGAAGAAACTGCAGCTTTGGCAGCTTCGCTTCAAGTCCAGGAAAATCATGAACCGAAAGTAACAGAAATTTACCTGAACCCTTTTGAAATTCCGGAAGAAGTCCTGGCAGATCCGAAGATAAGGGATTCTTTCATTAGCCAAAAAATAGATTTTGTAGAAAACTTTATGGTTTCCTGCGGTGCTGCAGATACAGAAATGAATAAAGCTCTGGTCGGACGCTGCGTAAAAAGGCTGTATGACCAGGTTTTCAAGAAGAAGGAACCCAGATCCCCGATTCTTGAAGAGTTTTGCCGGATCCTGCGGGAACAATCAGAACCGGAGGCGAAAGAATTGTATGCAGCACTGGAGCCATATGTAAATGGCACTTATCAGATCTTTAACCAAAACAGCAGCCCTGATATCAATGACCGGGTGATCGTTGAAGGAAAAAGAAATCTCCCAAATGCGGTAGCGGAAACTTATATGCTCACAGCTATGCATTTGCTATCTATGCGTATGGGCTATAAACCATCTTCGGAAGAAAAAAATTAAGGAGGGACCTATGAGTTTTTTCAAAGGTAAAGATTTTACATCTTGTAAGAAAATGACAGATCCTGTGTATGCAGCACCTTCCTGTATCCGGGAAATGCTGGATATCGCAAAGGTATATGAGGACGGGATCTTTGAAATAGAGACAGACGGCGGGAAGAACCGCCCCAGACTGTTTGATAAAGTGTATGAATTTTCGGATATCAATTACATAAACAAGGATAACCGGGAGAAAGAACAGGTCTGCCTGTCTTTCTGTAAGTTTCTAAATTCTATGAATGTAGACTTTAAGATACATGTGGTAAATGAACCCCGGAACATGGAAGAAGTAAGAGAGAAGGTCCTGATCCCGGAAAAAGAAGGGCAGGAGGAGGGGGTAAGGGAGTTATTAAAAGCAAATAACCAGTTGATCGAAAAAGCTCTGGAGAGGGGGGAACCGCAGATTCACAAGAAAAAGTACCTGACGGTTACCTGCAGAAGAAAAAGTTATAAGGACGCAAGGGCTTATTTCAATGTCCTGGAAGCAGCAATCTATCCTGTATTCCAGGCTATGCGGAGTAAACTTGTAGAATTGGACACGCAGAAAAGAATGGAAGTTTTGTACCATTATTTCCATGATGACGGTATCCCAGATTTCTCCTGGACAGAACTGAAAAAAACTGGACGGGACTGGAAAAATGAACTGGTTCCATACAGCCTGAATAACGAGGTACGCAGGCTGGACTTTGGGGAAGAATGTATGCAGATCCTTTTTGTACCCCGCCTTCCCAGCTCCTTAGATGAGAGCAAGGTACTGTCGGGACTCTCAGAAGTGTCTTTCTTTTCCAGCGTTACCATAGACTGCGCCTGTATCCCCAGAAGTATCCTGAAAGAAAAGCTGGAGGCCCTGAACCTTAATAATGAGGTTTCCATCAACCAGGAGCTGCAGCTTAACGCCAGGAATAAAAATTTTTCCTCCGGCCCTTCTTATCAGAAGTCAAAGAAAAAAGAAGAACTGGAAGATTACATGGATCAAATTGACGACAATGACGAAAACGGATTTTTTATGCAGATGTTAGTTGCTGTCCGTGGAAAAAACCAAAAGGAATTGGCGGAGAACGTGGAGACCATGAAACTGATCGGTGCAGGTATGGGGATCCATTTTGTGATTGACTATAACCAGCAGCTCCAGGCACTGAATACATTGCTCCCGATCGGTGCAAGAAGGGTAGACCATATGCGGGCTATGCTTACTTCCTCTATGGTGGCTTTCCAGCCTTTCCATGCAAAGGATTATATTCAGCCTGGTGGCACATTTTTCGGAACCAATAAGCTTACCAAGAATATTATCATGCTGGACCGGAAGAAGATGAAAAACAGCAACGCCTGCTTTTTCGGCCATTCCGGATCCGGAAAATCCATGATGTTAAAACTTACGGAGATCGGCCAGGCTTATGTAGCTACAGATGATGATATTTTCATGATCGATCCACAGAATGAAATGGAAATGGTGACACAGAGATTTGGCGGGCAGTTCTTTGACCTTACTGCCAGCTCTGGGATCTATTTAAATCCTTTTGAAGTCCCAGAAGAAGTTATGTATGCTGTGGATCCGAAAGTCCAGGCACAGTTTATCGGGAAAAAGGCAGATTTTGTAGAAGCCTTTGTCTATTCCTGCCTGAAAGGAACGATCCCCACGGGAGTACATAAGACATTGATCGTCCGCTGTATAAAAAAACTGTATGACCAGGTATTCCAGATGAAGAAACCGAAATCCCCGGTCCTTGGTGATTTCCGACAGATACTGATGGAACAGCCAGAACCTGAAGCAAGGGATCTGTATGCTGCACTGGAAGCCTATACAGATGGCACTTTCGATATGTTTGCCAGAGATTCAAACTTGAATATTAACAACCGTATGGTTGTTTTTGGCATGAAGAACGTCCCGAATACCATGTGGGAGACCTGCATGATAACAGTTATGCACCTTTTGTCTATGCGGATGGACTACAATACTTCCTTACAGAAAGCTACCCACTTTATCTGTGACGAAGCTCAGTATGTCTGCAGGAACAGCAGCTCTGCCGACCAGATGTTGAAAGCCTTTATCACATACCGGAAGTATGGAGGAATCTGTACGGCATGTTTCCAGAATATATCCGCTATCTTAGCAAATCCGGATGTAAAGGATATGGTGTCCAACTGTGACCTGAAAGTGCTGCTGGATCAAGGCGGGTCAGACCGGAACGCCCTTAGCAGTATTTTGGAGCTGTCCAGTACAGAGTTTCAGGAGTTAGCAAACCCAGAACCGGGCCAGTGTCTGATCGTATATAACAATCAGATCCTGCAGTGCAATGCATATATTGATCCGGAAAATCCATTGTACGCTCTGTATAGCACGAACTTCCATGAACGGGCCGAAGAGGCGAAGAAAAAGGAGGCGCTGAATGAAGATCTTACAGAAGAAAGGGCTGCAGCTCCGTAAACAAGGGCAGGAAATTGGAAAAGTTTCTTTCTTACAGACCCAGAGCAGGCGGATTGTAAAGGAGCGGGGGCCAAGAGCGGCTATGCAGCTACCGGACGCAAGACTGGCAAGAGCCTGGGAGACTCTGCCGGAAATGAAGAAAGCGAAAATACTGTCACAGGCAGGAGGAAAAAGCGTACAGGCTGCTTTCCTGGCATATCAGAGGGAACCGGAAAGCAGGCAGGCTTCCTACTTTGTCGAACAGTATATGGGAATCGCCCAGGAAATCCGGGAAGAAGCACTTCCTTATGAGAATGAACCCTTCCCATTCCTGGAGGAGTACCAGTCAGAGGCATTTAACGACATTGCTCTGCAAAGAATGGCAGTGGACCGGCAGGAATTACTCTATACCTCCAGTTCCTATGGAAATACTGTAAATGCATTCCAGAACGCAGAGGGATATCATGAGGCGGCAAATGCAAATGTAGCTCCAACTTTGCCATATCCGCAGGATAATGTCTTTTACCATACAGACACGTTCCATCAGTCTGGGAGTACAGCTACCTTACCCCGGAATATTTTGAACGGTAAGAGAAATATCCGGATCGCTGCTATGGAAACGGCTATAGGGATAACGGCAGGTGCTTTGGCTCTTGATCCTGTTGGTGAGGGAATTGCGGTACAAAGGCCCCAGGCACTGGAAGATATGCGGAAAACGGCAAATGATTATGAAGACCAGGATTCTGCAGAGGAAAATGTGCCTGCTCTGCCTGACGGGGAACCTGCCAGAGAGGAGAATACAGGAAACACGGGAGCTGTAAAAAATACAGCGCAAAAAGCTGAGACAAGAAAGATCCAGCGAAGAGTCATGCGCAAGCTTTCAAGGAAAATGATAGTTTCAGCCGCAGCGGCTTTTTCCGGGAAAGAGGAAGATATGCAGGCAGTACAGACAACCCATACGCTATCTGAAAAGGCCATGGTATCCGTACAAAAATTATTCAGGGCAGCTTTAAAGAGTATTGGAAGAAGCCTTGCGGCTCTGGTTGCTGCTTTCCCACCAATCAGTCTGCTCTTGATCCTCTGTTTTTTCCTGATCGTGATCATTACAGCTATCGGCGGATCACAGCAGCTATTATCTGCCCGTGCGGTAAATCTAAGCCAGGAGGTGGAAGCTTACCGTTCCACGGTTCAGGAAATTGCAAGGGAATATAATATGTCAGAATATGTTGAACTTCTTCTTGCAGTAATGATGACAGAATCCGGCGGCCAGGGAAATGATCCTATGCAGGCTTCTGAAAGCGGATACAATACGCTTTATCCCAGAAGACCGAATGGGATTACCGATCCAACCTATAGTATTGAGTGCGGTATCCAGGCATTGCGGGACGCACTCACAAGAGCGGACGTTTCCAGCCCTACAGATATGGTCAATATCCGGATTGCATTGCAGGGTTACAATTTCGGATCCGGATTTGTTACATGGTTCCGAAATAAAGGTTACACAGAATGGAGCTTTGAGATTGCCTGTGAGTTTGCAGAAAGCACTGGCTGGGGCAGACGCAGCGATCCGAACCATCCAGCCGGTCCCTGGGCTTATGGGGATCAGTATTATCCGGAACATGTGCTGCGGTATTATACCGTCAGTGCGGGGAGTGCTGAGCTGCCGGAAAATGGCTTGCCTATTCCGATTTATTATCAATGGGAGTATCAAGACCCTTACGGGAGCAGCACAATCGCACAGGCAGGCTGCGGGCCATCCTGCTTCGCTATGGTGGTCAGCTATCTTACCGGGCAGACAATCACTCCAGCAGATGTTGTAGCCTGGTGCGGAAATACCTACTATGTTCCAGGAGCCGGGACAAGCTGGAGCTTCTTCGCAGGGGCTGCAGAACACTATGGGATTGGAGGAGTTACTACAACGACCAGCGCAGAAGAAGTCATGGCCGCCCTTAGTGAGGGCCATCCAGTGATCTCTTCCCAGTCACCAGGGCTTTTTACAGGGGGAGGACATTTTATCGTTTTGAGAGGTATCACTGCAGATGGAAAGATTCTGGTTAATGATCCAAACGACAATGACAGGAAACAATATCTGAACAGACAGTTTGATATGTATTCAGAAATTGATTGTACCAGCAGAAATTACTGGATCTTTGAGGCAAAACAATAAGGGGGAATGACAAATGAGATTACCAGTGGAGAAAAAAGATAGGAAGAAATTGTTCCTGACGATAGCAGGAGGGATTGTATTACTTGCACTGATTATCGGCTTGGCTGTCCTGGGAAGCTATCGGGCCGGAAAACAGCAGGAAGCGGCCAGACAGAAACAGCAGGAAGAAACACAAAAAGAAGAACAGGAACAGATAGAAGAAGAGGATCCTTACAAGGATGACTGGCCCCCGGTCTATAAAGAGGAAGAGGAGGAGACGATCCCCCGGATAAAGACTACAGAGGAAGGCCAGACCTATACGCCCTATGCAAGTTCCTCGAAATGGAAACAGCTTACAGACGAACAGAAGGAAGAATTGATAAAAAATACAGTCCCGGTCCTGGAAGACTGGAACAAGACCATTGAACGGATCTGTACAAGCCGGACCAATGCAAAGGTTGAGCCATATTCTTATACACTGGCTACTTTTCTGCATACTTTTTGTGAAGAAAACGGGATCCAGGCAACGGAAGGATATTTTTGGGCTTATGCAGGCTGGGTTTCTAATGATGAGGAAGACGTATACATTGTACTGAATGATGACGCTGAGACAGTATTATTAGCGAGGGCGATTGACCAGGGCCGTACCTGGAAGTTTGAGATTATGGATGAAACTAAGGAAGAACTTCTTGAAAAAGCCCAGCAGAACGAGAACGCAGTAGAGCCGGACTACGAGGGATAGCTTATGGTAAAGGAAAAAGTAGAGGAGGATTATAAGAAAATCAAAGAAGATTATAAAGCCAAGGAGATTGAGCAGATCTGTGCGCATGGTGTAGAGGCAGCAAGGAAGTTCCAGATATACCAGTGCTGCCTGGACTGGGCGGATAAGCTGGAGAAGATCCCTCTTCTGTCCAAAGATATCTTGGAAAACCATAATCTGATAGAGGCTGTATATGCTGCAGAAGATCCAAAGGGTGACGCAAAATGGCAGTTCTTCCTCTGGCTGGAGGGCCAGATGGAAGAGAAGAGGAAAGTATATTACCGCCAATGCGTACATTCTGGCAAGGGGTATTAGGGGCTTTCCCCTAACAAGTGCATTTTGTGACACAAAATGCGTAACTTGCCAAACACCTACGGTGTTTGAGGCAGAATTTTCTCTTATTCTTGCATATAGTTTATGTACAAAATATATGTAACCTTTACATAATTACATATATTTTATGTACTGGTTGTACATAAAGTATGCATAAAGAAGAGGAAGAACAACGCTCAGTACATAAAGTATATGCAAAATTTATATGCAATCTTTACATAAAAGGCGGAAAATCAGGAATTTCATATGCAAAGTTTATGTAAGATTTGTATGCAAAATATACATACTGGGGGAGAAAAAATCCTTTGACATTGCATATAGTTTATGCAATGGGATATGTAAACATTACATAAACAACGGAAAATCAGAGATCTAATATGCAAAGCTTATGTAATAACCGTACATAAATTTTGCATACAGGCAGAAAAATATCCCTACTGTACATAAACTTTACGCAAAAATGGTATGTAAACTGTACATAAAAAGCCTTAATAAGAGAATGTGTATGCAAGCTGTACATAAAAAGGTAAGAGGTGATGACATGGAAACAAACCGTATATATACGGTTAAAGCAAGGCTTACTCCGGAAGAATATAAAATATTTTGTGAACATGTCCAAGGATCCAACAGACCAAAAAATAAATCGAATTATATCCGGGAGTGTATCTTTTCTGAAGATATCCAAAGATCTACAGCTGTAGCCAGGGAACTGAAAAACCTGAATTTCCAGATCCGGAAGATCGGTGTACTGATAAATCAGATAGCCGCCAGTGCCAACCGTGGAGTCTGGTATCCAGGAGATACGGAACTTGTCCTGAGTAAGCTACAGGAAGTTAAAGATCTCGTAGAAAGATTTAAGGAAGATCTGAAGGAGCTATAAATGGCGCTTACAAAGTTAATGCATATGAAACAATGCGGAAAAGGAAACCCTGCCCGTCACTTAAAAAATGGGATCGCTTATATCATGCAGGATAAAAAGACAGATCACGGCCGCTGGATCGGCGGCAACGCCGGTAGTACTTGGCAGGAGGTTTACCAAACCATGCTGGAGACTAAGCAGGAATTTGGAAAACAGAACGGACGGCAGGGATACCATTTCGTGATCTCCTTTAAAGAAGAGGCTGCTCTGGAAGAGGTCTATAAAGTGTTAGAAAATTTCTGCCGGGAATATCTGGGGGAAAACTATGATTATGTGTTTTCTGTCCATACGGACAGTACCCATGTCCACGGCCACATTATTTTTAATTCTGTATCCCGGATAGACGGACTAAAATACCATTACAAAAATGGTGACTGGGAAAAATCTATACAACCGTTGACGGATAAGATCTGCAATAAATATGGATTTGAAAAATTTGAATACGAAGGAGGAGAGAGCAGAGATTACGGGGAATGGAAACGGGAACAGGAAGGGAAGCGGACCTGGCGGGAACAGATCCGGAGAGATATTGATTCCCTGATCCCGGAAGTGAAAAATACAGATGAACTCTGCAGACGGCTGATCGGCATGGGGTATCATGTCCGGCAGGGAAATTCCAGGGAGAAGGGAGCGTATCTTACCTTGCGTCCGGAGGGAGGCCGCAAAGCTATCCGGACAAAATCCCTTGGAAAAGGCTACATGTTAAAAGACCTGGAGCTACGGATTAAAAGCAGACAGGCCAAAGTGGAAGGAGACGCAAGTTTTCAGATCCCCAGGATTAAGAGTACTTATATTCCCAGGAACAGCAGTATTGAGCGCAGAACGTTCTATCCATCTGCATATCAATACTATTACGTCCGGAAGTTCTGCGAAAATACAGTATTGTATCAGTATCAGAATACGAGAAATTATAAGGATATCCGGGAAACGGAAAATCTGGCGGAAGCCTGCCGGTATCTGTTGAGAAACCAGATCCGGTCAGAGGCAGATTTAAACCGCCGAAAAGAAACCCTGCATGGAAGAATTTTGGGCCTGGAGGCACAGAAAGGAACACTATACCAGGATTTCATGACCGGGGATGAACACAAGATCTTACAGAAATATGAGAACCTGGAAAGTAAAAGATCCCAGGCAGAAAAAGATTACCAGGAAGACCTTTGGGAGAACCTTGATGATGAGATGAGCAAGATAGAGAGACAATATCCGGTGCTGCAGTGGAAGGAGCAGGAACAACAGCGTAGAAAGAATCTGCAGGCAATTAATAAAGAGCGGTGGGCGCTGATCCGGGAGGAAAAGCTGCTGGATAGAATCCAGAACAGGGAGGCTGAGGCGAAGGAGGTGAAGATATGCAGACCTACGATAGTGAGGAGATAAAAGCTTATGTGGCGCATTGTAAGGAGAAGGGAATCCAAGATTCCAGCCGTCTGTTCTGGCTACAGAGTGCCATGCGGGCAGGTGTAGACAAAAATGTGCTGGAAATACTGGAAGATCCCAGATTGACAACTTTCGACGCTTTCCGGATACTGGCATGCGCAATAATTGAAATTCCGGAAAGCTTGTTAAAAGAAATTGCAAAAGCACCGGACACGATTACAGACCATCTGCAAAAATACTATGAGGGAAAATATGAACCCGACAGGAAAAAAATATATCAGGAGATTTTTGATAATTTTCAAGTTCAGTGGCAGCAAAATTTTAACCAGCTTTTAAAACAGACAGAGCTTCTTTCTGACACCCAGGAATTTCTAAAAAGCCAGATCCTGGAGAGAGAAAAAAGGGTTGCTGATCTCGAGAGAACAATAGATGAGTTAAGGGAAAGCGTCAGGCAGGAGAGACGCCGGGCAGAAAATCTGGAACAGGAAAAAGAAGAGTGGAAGAAATACCAGGAGAAGACAGATGTAAATGGAGAAGGTGAAAACGCTGCTAAGACTGGAGACCTTCCGGCGCAACAGCTAGAAAAACAGTGGGGAGTTATAAATTTCCTGCAGCGAAGTATTCAAAAAAGACCGGGGGAACGTCTGCTGGCATTGATTAAACCTTTGGAAGATGACCAGATCGAGGAGGTGATAGATGGGCTGGAAAAAGGACTGGAATACCGGGAAGTAAAAAGGTATGCGGATCCGGATTATTCCGCAAACAAAATGAAAGAAATGAAAATTATTTTACTAAAACAGAGAAAGGGGAAAAAGACATGAACTTAGATATAAAAGATTATGAAGCGGTGAGAAAGCAACTGTTTATAAAAGTATCATCTGTGGGGAAAATTCTATATGCACAGCAGGATATACCCTATGAAAGAAGAGAAAACCTGGCTATAACGGCACATGTTTTGCTGCAGCAAAAAGAGGAACATCCTGTTTCAGCAGATGTGACTAATCCTATGCTGGAAGCTTTCGGTATAACAAAAGATCAGTTGTTCCGTGACGCTGCGGCAAACTCATCCAGAATTTTCCCAGCACAGATTACGGACATGAATAAGCTAATGGCCGAACTATGCATGGATATGATGCCGGAAGAGGAAAAGGCTGAAATGACAGCGGAGGAGCTGCAACAAATATTAGATGATCTGGAAACAACAGCAGACACGAGATACCCCATGCTTGTGATTACAAATGAGCGAAAATCAGAAGGGGCGGCAGCAATCTTTTATCCCGGCGTCATGGATCAGGTCGGAAGACAAATGAAAGGCAATTATTACATCTTGCCCTCATCCATCCATGAAACAATCGTTGTACCAGATGATGGGAATACAAAGCGCCAGGATCTGGAAGCTATGGTAAAGGCAGTAAATCAGAATCAAGTTGCGCCGGAAGAACGTCTGGCAAACAGCGTATATCATTATGATACGAAAAATAAGGTGTTTGAGCTGGCAGAATCTTTTGAAAAACGTTTGAAGAACCAGCAACTGTCTAAGGGCGACCATAAGAAACCAGAAAACCAGGAGAATAAGAAACATAAAGGTCTGTCTTTTTAATATTTGAAAATAGGAGGAAACAGAATGAACCAGAAAAATAAAGCAGATACCATACATAGATTAAACCATTACAGAGTGCTGATAAATAAGACAAGAGAAAAATCAACAGAGAAAATACCGGATAATAGGGATAAAGAAAAGAGGTGAAAAATTATGGAATATACAGACGGAATGGAGAAGATCCGGGGATATCTTACAAAAGAACAAATAAATGCATATGAGGGTCTCGCAGAAAGTATGGACCGGCTGTCACTTAATTTGACTGACCGGATAAATGTGCTCCGGGAATTTCTGGAGAAGGAAGGACTCCTTGATGTTTATATGGATCAGCTTTCGGAAGATCAGAAAAAACAGTTCCTTGCTGCAGCTCCTAAACCTCCGGGACAGGAAAAGGAACCAAAGAAAGATGAGAGAAACAACGAAAAGAAAGAGATGATTGAAAAAGAGACTTACCGACATAAGGTATTGAAATTGTAAAGAAGTAAAAGCAACAAGCCAAAGCAAAGCTGATGACTTGTTGCTTGCCTGAATATTATTTCACAAGGAATGGGGAATTTACAATGAATGAAAATGCAGAAATGGGTTATGTGCTGACCGGAGCTATAGAGGGAACTGCTATGCTGGTTAAAGGAAGCGCCTACGTAGTACAGGAAATTCTTAGACTATTGCAGTGGGCCATGAAAAAAGTTCAGAACCGGGAGTTGACTCCAGGGGAATATGAAAATCTAGCAAAGTTTATCCAAAAAACAGGAGGAAACTTGGACTATCTGAATATACCTGCAGAAGATGAGATCCATATGCGGAGAGTACAAGAAGACCTGGAAAAACTCAAGATCCCTTACCATATCCTTCCGGATCTAAATGCCGGGGATGGGATGGTTCAGATCGTATATCCCTCAAAATATAAAAGTATCGTCCGCCCGTGGTTTGAAAAATACTGTCAAAAGCGTCTGGAAAAGGGAGACTTTGCGAATGATAAGATTCTGAAGGAACTGGCCGGGGGAGAAGCCCATACTGGGATTATGACGATTCCTACAGAAGAAAATGGCCTGCTAAAAGAAATGAAAGAGGATCTGCAGAAATTAAACGTTTCCTATTATTTGTTGCCGGATACCAATATAGGGGATGGGACAAGAGAAATTCTCTATGCAAAAAAAGATGAAGAGAAGATTCGAAGTTGGCAGGAAAGCTTCTGCCAAAAACATATCCGGCAAGGCGGAGAAAAAACGGCCCAGGAACTCCAGACTATGGCTGGTAATAAAAGCCAGATAGGGTATATGAATGTACCGGCTCAAAACAGCGGTGAAATATTAAGCCAGATGAAAGAAGAATTTCAGCGACTGGGAATTAACTACCATATTATAGATGATATGCGGACAGGAGACGGATTGCTCCAAGTTATGTATCTGAAAAAAGATGAAGTGGCTGTTAGGAATTGGTACAGTAATTATGCTACAGATCAATTACTGCGTGGTGGCAGACAGGAGTATAAAGACCTCATGAACCTGACCAACGGGAAAACCCAGCTTGTCAATATCCCGATCAGCCAGGATAAAGTGGAAGAAATGCTGGAGGACTTTAATAACTTACATATTAATTATTGTGTAATGCCAAATTTGAAGATCAACGACAAGGGAACTATGATCTTATATGCGGCGGCAGACGCAGACCGGGTAAAAGGCTGGTACGGGATGTATCAGGATCAGATCATGCAGGACAGCGGAAAACCAGCGCCGCCAATGCAGGAAATGAGCATGGGAGAATATATGCAGTCTTCAGAAATGCGGGCAGAAGACTATATAAAGAGCGCCCCAGAGGTAAAGACAGGACGGTCTGGTATCTCAAAAAAAAACGAAAATCGGACTGATCTGAATGTGGATCCAAATTACCGGAAACTTGACGCAGACCCGGCATATCAAAAAGTGACCATAAATGAGAGCATGGTAGTAGAAAAAGGAGAAGAAACTTTCCTGGCAAAAATACCGGGATTAAAAGATTCTTATTTTCTGTGCCCTTCTGGGAATGTTTTTGAAACAGATCTCCAGGGCGGAAATAGTGGGAAAACATTTGTTGCTTATATCTCTAAAAATCACAGACAGTTGATCTGTGACGGAAAAGGGAAGATGAAACCAAGTATGGACAGTAAAGAGTTGCTTTCCCATTTTGATCCGGTGAAACGTGGATTTAGCACTGTTAAGAATCTGACAAAAAACGAACCGGAAAAATTAAAACTTATCAAGGGGTGAGGATATGAAGAAAAAGCAAGTATATATTTTTTCCGGCATAGGTATGCTGCTAGTCTTTGTGATCGCCTATTATCTCTCTGCCTTACTGGAGAATGGCATGGATCTGGAGTTTATGGAAAGGCGTTTGGAAGAGATACAGTCACACCCTATTGCAAACTATTGGAATCGGACAACACCCCTGTTTTTACTGCTGGGATTTGCCATTGGTATCTTTTTACTGGCATATATGCTTCAGCAGAGCGGCAACTTCCGGTTCGGACAGGAATACGGGACTGCAAAATGGGGTAATATTAAGACTTTGAACCGGAAGCTTGCAGAGCCTAACGAGCAGGATAACCACATTCTGTCGGAACATTTACGGGTTAGTTATTATCCCCAAAAATCAGATATGAATAATAACCAGGTGATTATTGGAGGCTCCGGCCGAGGTAAAGGCTTCCGTGTGATCTATCCGAATGTGACAAACTGTCATGGAGCCTATGTAATTACAGACGCAAAAGGCGATACCCTGCGGTCCATTGGCAATTACATGGAACAGAAAGGGTATCATGTCCGTGTCCTGAATCTGATCGACTTTACTCGGAGCTTGCACTACAATCCGTTTGCCTATCTGCAGGAAGAGGAAGATGTAAGCGTCCTGGTGGATAACATTATGGCAAATACGAAGGGCGGTGACCGGATCTCGGGGGACCAGTTCTGGGAAGATGGCCCGAAAATGTTGCTGGTAAGTATTTTTGACTACGTTTGGTTTGAGTGTAGCAAGAGCGAGCAGAACTGGAGCAGTGTATTTAAGTACCTGGATATGGTCACAGTTTCAGACGAAAAGAATGAATATGAGAGAATCCTGGATTACCTGGAAACTTCCAGTGAGTTCGGAAGCAGCCACCCGGCTGTAAAGAATTACAAGATTTTTAAGAGTGGTGCCCAGGAGACTATGCAGTCAATCCTGGCAATCCTCTATGCCAGGCTGCAGTGTTTCCGGCTGGAAAAGGTGCAGTGGCTAATGAACTATGACGAGTGCGATCTTTACGCTGTCGGATTGGGAGTACATGGAAATCCAAAGAAAAAGGTTGCGTTTTTTGTTCTGATCCCAGACGAAAACATTTTATATTCCCCTATCGTTGGTATGTTCTATACCCAGCTCTTCCAGATCCTTTTCCGCCAGGCCAGAGAATGCGGCGGCGCACTGCCTTTTGATGTAGGGTTCTACCTTGACGAGTACGCAAACATTAAAATGCCAGGAGACTTTATCCGTGAGATTGCAACGATCCGATCAAGAAGGATCTATGCAAAGATCTTTATACAGAGTATTTCACAATTAAAGTCTATCCATGAGAAGGACTGGGAGACTATCTTTGGTAACTCAGATACATTAATCTATCTAGGATCCGGAGAAAAGGGATCCTATGAATACATCAGCAATCTGCTTGGAGAATTTACCTTAAACAAAAGAAGTAGCGGAAAAACCTATGGTGAACATGGATCTGTGAGCAGTAATACGGATAGTTTAGGCCGCAAGCTCATGTTTGAGGATGAAGTAAGAAAGTTAAAGAAAGAGCAGTGCATAATCCTTCTGGGAGGAGAGGATCCGGTCCTGGATGATAAGTATAAGACGGAAAAATGTCCCCGTTTTCAGAAAGCGGCAGAACTGGGCCCCTACATAGTTCCGGAACGTGCAAAAAAGGACCGGCTGACATACCGGGATATAGAACAGTCTTCGGTTGAATCTTTAACAGAAGATGAGGTGACTTTTTACAAGGATATGGAAAAAAATGGAATGAAATCCCAATATATTATCCTGGATAAAGATAGTTTCCTGAATCTGGACCTTTTTGAAGAGCAGCTTCCTGATGAAGAGACAGTCAAAGGGATCATGGAAAGAAATGCCGAGCGGATCAAAGAAATGGACGAAAAAGACAGAGAGTTTGATTTATCAAAAGGGAACGTCTATGACTGGTTAAACTGGTATCCACTGGATCCGGAGCAGACGGAGGAAGTCATACAGGCATTAGAGGACGGTATGACAAAAGAAGAAATCCAGACTTTTTATGATCCGGAGCTATCGGCACAAAAAATGAATCAAAGAAGAAGATTACTTATGCTTAATAGAAAGGAAAAACAAATATATGGATAAAAAAGAGTGGGAAGAATTTTGGGGTATTACGGAAGAAGAAGGAATTGTTGAAGAAGAGGATCTGGAAGAGGAGGAAGAGGTGAAGGAAAATGGCAGGAGCCTTTGAGAAGGTCATGGACAGCCGGAAAGAACTTGTAGAAAAAGTAATCCAGCTTATGGAGGAAGGATACCATAATAATGCCAGAGCTTGGTCTATACAAGGGCTTGTGCCATATAATCCGGAAAGCCAGGTGACTTACCGGGGAGGAAACCGACTGCGCCTAATGATTGCAGGAAATGAGGCTGGATATAAAGATCCACGGTGGATGACCTTTCGTCAGCTCCAAAAAGCAGGATACCGATTAAAAAATGATGAGCATGGTGTTTTATGTGAAAAATGGATTTTTGAGACAAAAGTAAAGACACAGACAGAAGACGGCCAGGAGATAGAAGAGATTAAGGAACTGGATAGGCCGAAGGTATCTTACTTTTATGTGTTTAACGCAGAACAGGTGGAAGGCTATCCGGATCTTCCGGTTAAAGAATACGAACTAGATATTATGCAAATAGGAGATCAGCTTATAAAAAGCAGCGAATGTCCTGTTTATGAAGTACCGCAGGACAGCGCCTATTATAATAAAAGTGCGGATCATATTGTAATTCCCGCACGCTATCAATTCAAAGACGCTAAGTCCTTTGTGGCTACATTGGTTCATGAGATGGGGCATAGCACCGGGCATTCAGCCCGGCTGAATCGTAAATTTGGCATGAAATTTGGTGATGAAGATTATGCCAAAGAAGAACTGCGGGCTGAACTGGGCGCTTTATTTATTGAATCGGATTTGGAATTAGACCCTTCCGGGGAAGTGCTTGAAGACCACAGCGATTATCTGTTGTCCTGGATCGGAGCGCTCCGCAAAGACCCAAACGAACTTTTCCGGGCTTGCGCAGACGCAGAGAAAATATCTGAGAGGATCATACATAATTATAAGCTATATATCCAGCAGGAGGATCTGTCGCAAAATGAAATAGTCTCTCGAACAGAAAACGTATCTGCAGATGAAGCTGCCTATCATTTAGATCAAGAGTCTTATTTATATGTTCAGACTTCAGAAGGAGGATACGATTATACTCTTTTTGACCGCTTTTTTAAAGAAATTGATGGCGGTCAGTTGGACAATCCTTCGTTGAATATAGAAGCTGCCCGTGATGAAATCCTTGCGCTGCATGAAATTTCCCCAGAATTGATTGAACAAATACCTATAGAAGAATATGAACGACTTCCGGAGCTTATCGGGAAAGAGCCGACGGTCACTATTAATTTTTCTGAATCCGGGGAACAGGTGGAAAAGGAGATAGAACAGGAGGCTCGTGACGCAGGCATGACTGTAGAAGAATATGCGGCCAACGGCTATGAGCCATCTCAAGACATAGAGGTACAGACCACTGTTCAACCTCTTATTGGAGAGCTTCAGCGACAGTCTTCTATAGAACCAGAAAAGACACAAAAAATATCAGCTGGAAAAAGAAAAACAATGGGTCTTTAAATGACAAACGCGGAAATGACATTATTCGAGGTGATAAATTTCGTTGCAACCACGCACTCTTTGTGAAAAAGAAATGCAGGAGAGGAGACACCGATCGAATAACTTCATATTTAAATACTTCCCCCGGCTGCCAACCGGGGAAAGAAATATTGTATCATCTTCTAAAATAAAGCGTGTTGTATTTCGTGTTGCATAGCTTCAAAAATAGGCTCAAACATTCAAGTATAAACATAAACAAAGTTCCAGAAAAATATGATAAATCCAGTATATATGCGAACATTTAAGCTATATCAGAAACATTAGAGTCTAAAATAGAATATGTATACGGGTTCGAATCCCTCATCCCCTGTAGAAAAAGCCTTTATTTCAAGGGCTTTTTTT
>ERZ1643247.1523-NODE-1523-length-21040-cov-13.356636_pt1 | contig 21040 bp, 20 predicted proteins | sample MGYA00579264_ERZ1643247 | MGnify/ENA primary metagenome ERZ1643247 (study PRJEB29033, sample SAMEA4952262) | chicken gut metagenome | biome: Broiler Chicken; feature: Gastrointestinal Tract; material: Caecum | place: Ireland | collected 2018 | study: Broiler... | reverse complement strand
CGAAGAGCGAACTGAGAAGCAATGTACAGGTTTGTATAGCTTCCAGATAACGGTTGCCAATATTCACAAAACGCATTTCGACACTTTTGAATGCCTACAGTGTCACAAAGGCCACTCACAGTCCGTTATTGCCTGCGCCGAGTGCCACAAAGGCGCACAAAGCATCCAAGTCCCTTAATTACTTAACTTCTCACCAAGGAGAATAAAAATGTCAAAAGTTGAACTTTCTCGCCGCGGTTTCCTTAAAGGTACGTTGGCTGCAACAGGCGCAGCCATGGCCGGAACTGCAGCTCATGCCGGTGATATTCCTGAAAAGTGGCAGCAGCCGAAGTGCAGCGGCTGGAGCTGGGAAAAACCGGCGGCCAAGATTGCTCCGGAACAGATTAAAAAGACAGTGGATACCGACGTTGTGGTGATCGGTGCAGGTCTTGCGGGTTTTGCAGCCGCACTGGCAGCCGCTCAGGAAGGTGCCAAAGTCGTTTTGGTAGAAAAAACACGCGGCTGGAGCTGCCGCGGCGGTCACATCACCGCATTCAACAGCTCTCTGCAGAAGAAGATGGGCATCGATATCGATGCAGCTGAGATCGTTCGTCGCCTGGTTGCTTGGGGCCAGGGCAGGATGGATGAACGCCTGCTTTGGATGTTTGCCAGAAAGTGCGGCGACTGCATGGATTGGGCCATCGACATCGCAGGCAAACACGACACAAACGTGACGCTGTGGGAAGGCTACTACAAAGGTCCGACATACACCGAGTTCCCCGTCACGCACTTCTTCTATAACAAGAACATCAATCTTGACTATACCTATGGTAACTCGGAAGGTATCGGCAATGTCGCGCTCATGCCCTGCTTTGAAGAAGAACTGAAGAAAGCCGGCGTCACACTGATGTACCGTACTTCTGCCGTTCAGTTCCTTCAGGACGCGAACAAGCGCGTTACCGGTCTTATCGCCGGCAGACCGAATAACTACACACAGATCAATGCCGCAAAAGGCGTCATTATTGCAACCGGCTGCTACGGCTCCAATGAAGAAATGAGAAAGGCTTTTGCTCCGTATTCTCTGCATGCCGACGCTCAGATCTACTTCCCGACCAAATCCAATACCGGTGACGCTCACATCATGGCAATGCAGGTCGGCGGCGTGATGCAGAAGAACGATAATCATGCCGCAACCGTTCACTTAGAGGCCGGCGCCGGCAGCTATGGCTTCCTGCATGTGAACGCCAACGGCGAACGCTTCATGAACGAAGACGTCAACACGCAGTCCAAGTCTTGCTCCAAGGAGCTTCAGCCGCACGGAATTGCATGGACGGTCTACGACTCCAACTGGACACAGGATGTGAAGAAACAGGTTGACGGTAACCTCGCCGGCGGTCTCTTCTACGGACAAATGTGGCAGCCTTGGGGCAACGGCTGGAACGTTGAAATTGAAAAGGCTTCCCAGGCGCAGCACATCAAGGACGGCAAGGTTGTCGTTGCCGATACACTGGATGAACTTGCTCAGAAGATGGGCGTTCCTGTTGAAGCCTTTAAAGCAACCGTTGCCCGCTACAACGAATTGGCAGCTAAAGGCCATGACGATGATTTCGGCAAGCGTCCCGAACTGCTAACACCGATTCAGAAGGGCCCGTTCTATGCCGGCCGTCTTGTCAGCACGCTCTTGGCTATGTCCGGCGGTCTCCATACCGACCCGAGCCTTCATGTCTTAGATAAGAACGATAAGCCCATCGAGGGGCTCTATGTTTGCGGCGCGGCCGCCGGTGATTACTTCGGCTCCGGTGACTATCCGACAATTTGCCCGGGTATGAACCATGGAAGAGCTTTGACGTTCGGACGTTTGGCAGGCGTTATGGCCGCCGGCGGTGACATCGATAAGACAGTGAAGTCTATGGATATTAAGTGATTTTGAGACTTGGGCGCCGGGACACGTCTCTCGGCGTTTTATAAAAACCAAAAGCGAAAATCGGATCTCCGGTTTTCGCTTTTTCAACAGAGGCTCTTGAAACGGATTGTTCTAAGAGCGCTCTCAAATATTTTTTCGGTTTAGTACCGATGGTAGCCGCGGTGCGGCATTCTCTGCTGAGGTTCTGCGCAAGGATATTGCGGATATGCAGAATTGTCATACCGATGGGGGCCGTAGTAGCCGTCGGAGGCGTACGGACGATGGTCGTTGTAATAATGGCCGTGGTGCATACAGCCGGCAATGAAGGGTAACGACAGCAAAGCAAGGACGATTGTAAAACGCTTCATAACGATCTCCTTAGAACAACTTCTTCCAATCTAAACGATCTTGTGTTTGTGACAAGTGTTAGAGCTTAGGATTTCTACTTAAGCTAGTAGTATCTCTGTCTTTGGTACAGACGGTTTCCTGCCTAGGTGTGAAGGCTTCCATTTGCTAAAATCAACAAAATAGGCTCGGTGCGAGCAGAGGCTAGGAAGCTTCGACTCAATCCGGCTGTTCCATTAACGAAAGGAAGTCCGATGGCCTTAAAAATTTACAATACGCTCTCTCGTAGCGTGGAGCCCTTTAAATCCATTACACCCGGAAAAGTCGGAATGTATGTATGCGGCGTTACCGTCTACGATGACTGCCACATTGGACACGGAAGAACATTTATCGCTTTTGACGTGGCAAGACGCTGGCTTCAGGAGAGCGGCTACGACGTCAAATTCGTCCGCAACGTAACGGACGTTGACGACAAGATTATTAAACGCGCGGCAGAACGCAAGATTCTGCCGTCCGAACTGGCAGAAACCTACACCAAGCGTATGCAGGAGGATCTCGAAGAACTCGGCTGCCTGCCGCCGAGCGTTGAACCGAGAGCGACTCAGTACATTCCTAAGATGCTTGCCCTGATCGAGAAACTCGAAGAAAAAGGCTATGCCTATCAGGATAAGAACGGCGACGTCGATTTCTCCGTTCGAAAATTTAAGCCTTACGGCGCTTTATCCGGCAAGAAAGTCGACGAACTGCAGCCCGGAGAACGTGTCAAAGTCGAAGAAGCAAAACAGGATCCGCTGGACTTTGCACTTTGGAAGAGGGCTAAACCCGGTGAACCTGAGTGGGATTCCAAATGGGGCAAAGGCCGTCCCGGCTGGCATATTGAATGCTCGGCAATGAGCTGCGATCTGCTCGGAGAAACGTTTGACATCCACGGCGGCGGCCCGGATTTGATGTTCCCGCACCATGAAAATGAAATCGCTCAGAGTGAAGCCGCCAACGGCAAGAAGTTCGTGAACACTTGGATGCATTCTGGTCCGCTGCGCGTCAACGGCGAGAAGATGAGTAAGTCTCTCGGCAACTTCTGGACCATCCGTGATGCCTTAAAGGAAACCAATACTCAGTACGGCGACAAAAACGGAAACGAAACGCTCCGTTTCTTCTTACTGCGCTCCCATTACAGAAGCCCGATTGATTTCTCTTCTGCTTTGGTAGAAGACGCCCATCAGGCGCTGATTCGTCTTTATACGGCGCTTAAAAATACGTCGGCAGATGACAAGCCTCTGGACTGGAACGAAAAGTATGCCGCTCAGTTCAAAGAAGCGATGGATGATGATTTCAACACTGCCCAGGCTGTTGCCGTTCTCTTTGAATTGGCTAAGGAAGTCAATCAGACAAAGTCTCCGGAACTTGCCCGTCAGCTCAAAAAACTCGGAGGTGTGCTCGGTATTCTGCAGTTGGATCCGGAAGCCTTCGTCAAAGGCGCTGTGGATTCAGTAGACGAAGCCGCCGTCGAGGCTTTGATTGCAGAAAGAAAGGCTGCTAAAGCCGCCAAGAACTGGGCGCGGGCTGACGAAATCCGTAAGGAGCTCCTAGAGAAGAATATTGTCTTGGAAGATGCTCCGGGCGGCGTGACAACTTGGCGCAGAGCTTAATGCCTATGACAAAGCAAACCGGTAAGCCCGAATGGTGGGAGCAGGCGAAAAAAGAGCTTTCCGAGGCAGATCCTGTCATGGCAGAAATCATTAAAGCCAATCCCGAAGGGTACCTCGAAACGCGCGGGAACCCTTTCGAGACGCTGCTCCATTCCGTGATCGGACAACAGATCTCTGTAAAAGCAGCCGCTAATATTTGGGAACGGTTTGCTAAGTCCTGTAAGGAAATCAAACCTGAAATTATTAGCCGCAAACATCGCCGAACTTTGAGAACCGCGGGTTTGAGCGAACGTAAGATCGATTACGTTTTTGATATCTGTCGTTTCTTCATAGAAAATCCGGATGCGGCCGACGGCTTTCAGCATCGTTCCAATGAAGAAATCATTAAGGAGCTTTGCACGATTAAAGGTGTGGGCCCTTGGACGGCAGAGATGTTTTTGATCTTTGCGCTCGGACGCCCGGATGTTGCCCCGATGATCGATTACGGTTTCATCAAAGCCGTCGGTCGAGCCTACTTCCCGGAAATCGCATTTGAAGAGTGGTCAGCGGCTGACCGCAAAGAAGAAATGTCATCGGTGATTGCCAAATGGGGTCCATGGAAAACCGCCGGCACATGGTATTTATGGCGAAGCCTGAAGAACGGACCGATGCAGTAGTAAAGGAATAACATGGCAAAAGTCACCTACTTAGAATTTGAAAAACCCGTTGCACAGCTTGAGGAAAAGATTCAGGAGCTCCGCGATATGAGTTCCGGATCCGAGGGTCTGGATTTAACGAGCGACATCAACGGGCTCGAAAGGAAAAAAGTCAAACTTCTCAAGGAAATCTTCAATAAGCTTTCTCCTTGGGAGATGTCGCTTCTGGCTCGCCATCCGAATCGTCCGTACACGTTGGATTACATCAACATGATTTTTACGGACTTCCACGAATTGCACGGTGACCGTGCTTACGCGGATGATCCTTCAATTGTTGGCGGCATGGCTCGTTTCAACGGTGAGCCGGTCATGGTCATCGGACATCAAAAGGGCAGAGATACGCGCGAAAGAACCTTGCGTAATTTCGGCATGAGCCGTCCGGAAGGCTATCGCAAAGCGCTCCGCCTGATGCAGACAGCCGAGAAGTTCTCCATGCCGATCTTTACCTTCGTCGATACGCCGGGCGCTTATCCCGGCATCGGGGCTGAAGAACGCGGTCAGTCCGAAGCGATCGGTCACAATCTCTATGTGATGAGTCGACTGAAAACCCCGATCGTGGCAACAGTGATCGGTGAAGGTGGCTCCGGCGGCGCTTTAGCCATCGCAGTTGCCGACGTCGTACAGATGCTTCAGTACTCTACTTACTCCGTGATTTCACCTGAAGGCTGTGCTTCCATTTTGTGGAAGAGCGCGGCTAAAGCTCCGGATGCGGCAAAAGCCTTGGGATTAACAGCTCATCAGCTCTTGGATGTCGGACTGATCGACAAGATCCTGCCCGAACCTTTGGGCGGCGCTCATCGCGATCCTGAAGCGATGGCGCAAACCTTAAAGCGTTCTCTGAGCGATTCACTTCGCACATTGAAACGCATGAGTACGGAGGAGCTTTTAGAAGAGCGCTACAAGAAGCTTCTCAACTACGGAAAATATGCCGAAGTCGAAAAATAGTTCTTCAGAAAAGAAAGCTGTCCGCGGCATCACAACACGTGTCCGGACAGCGCTTGAAAACACCGCCCGACAATTGCAGTTGTCAGCCGACGGGCTGCCGATTGCATCCGGTGAAAAACCGATCAATGTGGTTGTCGCTTTCTCGGGCGGTTTGGATTCTTCCGTCCTTCTTTACGCCGCCTCCCAGCTCAAGGGAAAGTCTTACGGCGAAATCACTGCGGTCCACGTCCACCACGGACTCTCAAAGCACGCCAACGAATGGGCCGAATTTTGCGCAGAACGCGCCAGGAAATACGGCGTGAATTTTGTACTCAGAAAAGTGACGGTGCCCTCCGGCGGTGCCGGCTTTGAAGCCGAAGCGCGTCAGCTTCGCTACGCTGTTCTTGAAGAAGAAGCAAAAAAGGCAGGGGCCGATGCAATCTTAACGGCTCATCATTTAGACGACCAGCTCGAAACTTTTCTTATCCAGTGGATGAGAGGCGCCGGTCCTGCGGGTCTTGCTGCCATGCCTCCGCTGCTTCGTAAAGACGGATGCACCATCATGCGGCCGCTGCTCGGATTTCAGAGGGCAGAGCTGGAACGTTTTGCCGAAATCCGCGGCATCAAATGGATCGAAGACGAAAGCAACGAAGATACGAAATATCTTCGTAACGCGATTCGACACAACATCATCCCCGAACTGGAAAAAATTCGTCCGGGATTCAAAGCGGCAGCTGCACGCAGCGTAGAACTGATTGCGGAAGCAGCAGAAACGCTCCGAGACGTCGCAGAAGACGACTTTAAACAGGCGTCCGAGAATGAAGGTAAATATCTTCGCATTGAAGATTTTTTGGCACTTCCTGCAGGACGCAGAGCTCGTGTCTTGAGACTGTGGCTGGACAGAGTCGGCTTTAAACCTTTACCGAGGGTCCGCCTCCTTGAAATCATTCGACAGATCAAAGAAACGACCAAGCAGAGTGTCTGCCTCTTGTTTTCCGATGGTTTGGAGATTCGGAAATACGGTTCCCGCCTAATGGTGACCGAACATGAAAAACCGGAAAGCGAAGCTGAGATCGTTCTCGAATGGAACGGAGAATCGGAAATCGACTTGCCGCAGTACAACGGAAAGCTTGTTTTCACACCGGCAGAAGAGGGCTTTAACGAAGGCTATCTGAAAGCGCAGCCGCTCTCGATTCGCCGGCGTTCGGGCGGAGAAAAAATCAAGATTCACAAATTCCGGCCCCGCAAGGCCCTCAAAATGCTCTTTCAGGAAGCAGGGATTCCTGAGTTTGAACGCAAGAACCTTCCTTTGGTTTGGCGCGGCAAAACCCTGATTTATGTGGGCGGTGTCGGGTCCGAAGTTCGCGAACAAGTGGATGATGACGGGACGCCGCGGTACCGAATTGAATTCATAAAAAATCCCGGCCTATTTTCTTAACAGACCGGGAACGGAAGAATTTCAAAAGTTTTTGTTAGTCGACGGTAAGCAGGGCTTCGGGATCATCGAACTCTGCACCGCTGGCCTTCTCGAAAAGCTCTAGCAGAGACTGAATCGTCAGCTCTTTCTTCTGTTCTCCCTTAACATCCACAACGACGCGGCCTTCGTGCATCATGATCAGACGATTGCCAAAACGCAGAGCATCGCGCATATTGTGCGTGATCATAAGCGTCGTGAGATTGCCTTCAGAAACACGTTTCTGTGTCAGGTTTAAGACTTTTTCAGCAGTTTTCGGGTCTAGTGCAGCTGTGTGTTCGTCGAGTAACAAAAGCTTTGGCGGGACCAGAGTTGCCATCAGCAGCGTGATGGACTGTCTCTGACCGCCGGAGAGCGTTCCGATACGAGTCTCAAGCCGATTTTCCAGTCCCAAATCCAGCTCTTTCAATGCCTCTTTGAATTCAGTCAATTGACTGCTTTGGGAGCTCCATTTGAGGGACAGGGGCTTGCCGCGGCGGCTGGCCATAGCAAGGTTCTCGGCAACCTGCATGTCTCCCGCAGTGCCTTTCATCGGGTCTTGGAAGACTCGTCCGATGTACTTGGCACGAACATGCTCCGGCATGCGTGTGACGTCAACCCCGTCAATGAGGATATGCCCTTTATCAGGATAGAAGACGCCTGCAATGCAGTTCATTAGAGTGGACTTGCCGGAACCGTTGGAACCGATGACTGTGACAAAGTCCCCTTCCTCGAGCGTCAGGCTCACACCGCGAAGGGCTTTTTTCTCGTTCGGGGTGTTCGGGAAGAAGGTCTTATGAAGATGAGTGATCTTAAGCATCGGCTTCCTCCGAACGCTTCATGATGGCGAATTTGTTTTTGATCAAAGGAAGAGAAAGTGCAATCGCAACCAGTACGGCCGTGAAGAGCTTGAGGTCATTTGGCGGCATACCGAGTTCCAAAACGATGGCGATCACGGCACGGTAAACCACAGAGCCGAGAACAACAGAGATCAGCCAATTCTTGAAGCTGCGGGTTCCGAAAAGCACTTCACCGATGATCACAGAAGCCAAGCCGATCACAATCGTACCGGTACCCATTCCTACGTCGGCAAAGCCGTTGCTTTGGGCAACCAGAGCACCGGAAAGCGCAACCAAACCGTTAGAGATCAGCAAGCCGAGAATGACCATGACGTTGGTGTTAATGCCTTGTGCACGGGCCATCTGAGGATTGCAGCCGGTGGCTCGAATAGCAGTACCGAGAACTGTTCCGAAGAACCAGTACATGATCGCCCCTACGATAACTGTGGCAACCAAGCCCACAATCAAGGTGGCAACGACCGAAGAAACACCGAAGAGATTTTCAGTCAGCGTGAAGACAGTTTCTGCGCGGAGCAAAGGGACGTTCGCTTTGCCCATGATCATGAGATTAACGGAGTAAAGACCGATCATGGTCAGAATGCCGGAAAGCAATGCGGGGATCTTGAGTTTGGTGGTCAGAAGTGCGGTGACCGTACCGCCGATGCAGCCGGCAATCAGCGCAATCAGCATGGCGAACCAAACGGAGTGGCCGGCGTCGATCAGGGTGGCGGCGACGGCAGCACCGAGAGGAAACGTGCCTTCAACGGACAAGTCCGCGATATCCAGGACGCGGAAGGTAAGGAAGACGCCGAGGGCCATGATGGCCCACAGCAAACCTTGAGAAACGGTGGATAAAACTAAATCTAACATTGTCAGAACTTTTGATTACTTAACCAGTTCGTGTTTTACGTCAGCCGGAATGGTCAAGCCGAGATTCTTGACGCTGGCTTCATTAAAGACAGTCTTGAAGTTCTTCTGATACTGGATCGGCATCGTTTCAGGTTTGGCTTTGCCTTCAAGGATCTCTGCGGCCATAGTGCCTGCGATCTTGCCGAGTTCGTAGTAATCAATTGCGATCGCAGCTGTAGCTCCGCCTTTGACTTCGCCGCCTTCACCGGCAAAGACCGGCAGCTTAGCTTTTTCTGTGATCTTGATCAGAGCCGGAACGGCAGAAGCAATGGTGTTGTCCGTCGGGGTATAGATAAGATCGACTTTGCCTACCAAGCTTTGAGCAGCCTGCTGAATGTCATTGACGTTGGAAACCGTAGCCTCGCGAACGCTGAGGTTGTACTTCTTGGCTTCTTCTTTGAAGATCTGAACCTGGCGTTCGGAATTGATCTCGCTGGAAGAGTACATCACACCGACGTTTTTAGCGTTCGGATAAATCTTAACGATCAGCTCGAGCAGGCTGTTAATCGGAGCCATATCGGAAGAGCCGGTGACATTGGTACCCGGCTTGTCATTGCTCTTAACGAGTTTGGCGATTTCAAAATCGGTCACGGCGGTTGCAACGATAGGAATCTTATTGGTCGCATTGGCCATTGTCTGAGCAGCAGGCGTTGCGATTGCTCCGATCAGATCTACTTTGTTGCCCGTAAAACGGGTGGCAATGTTGCGCAGGTTGGATTGGTCGGCCTGGGCATTCTGAAAATCAAATTTGACGTTCTTGCCTTCTACGAAACCCTTGGAGGCGAGTCCGTCGACAAAACCCTTGTTAGCGGCGTCCAAAGCCTGATGTTCGACAAGCTGAACCACACCGACGTTATACGTTTTAGCGGCAGGAGCCTGAGCTGCGGGAGCAGCTGCTTTTTTATCATCGCAGCCGGTAACGGTCAGGACTGCGGCTAGGGAGGCCGCAAGAAGGCAAAGACGAGAAATTTTCATATTTGTACTCTTGTTATGCAAATTTTTATAGAAAAAACGATAAATCCTATTCTATTTAAGAATGGCAAACGAAAAATCTTTTCTGCATAAAAAATCAGACCCGAAGGTCTGATTTGCAAAAAATATCTGAAAAATGGATTTTTAGAGAATCTTAGAGAGGAAATCCTGCGTACGTTTGTTCTTCGGATGAGAGAAGAACTCTTCAGGCGTCGCTTCTTCAACGATTAAGCCGCCGTCAACGAACATAACTCTGTCGCCGACTTCTTTAGCAAAGCCCATTTCGTGTGTGACCACCACCATGGTCATACCTTCTTTGGCAAGCGACTTCATAACGTCTAAAACTTCCTTCACCATTTCCGGGTCGAGCGCACTCGTGGGTTCATCAAAGAGCAGAGCTTTCGGGTTCATAGCCAAAGCACGTGCAATGGCAACACGCTGCTGCTGACCGCCGGAGAGTTCGTCCGGCATCGCGTCAGCTTTGTGCTCCAGACCGACGCGCTTGAGCAGACGCATGGCTTTCTCTTTGGCTTCCTCTTTGGATTTGCCGCGGACCTGCATGGGGGCGAGCATGATGTTCTGAAGAACCGTCATGTTCGGGAAAAGGTTAAATCTTTGGAAGACCATGCCGACTTCACGACGGATGGCATTCAAGTTGGCACCTTCTTCGAGTTTGATACCGTCGATGACGATTTCGCCTCCGCTCGGAGTTTCCAAGTGATTCAAGCAGCGAAGAATCGTACTTTTACCGCTTCCGGACGGTCCGATAATCACGACCACTTCTTTTTCTTTGATATCAAGGCTGATATCTTTAAGGACCGTCACATCTCCAAATTTCTTAGAAAGATGTTTGACGGAGATCATCGTTTTTGAATCTTTTTCTTCCATGATTATTTTCTCGTGCCTTTAGAGAAGCGTTTTTCAAGTAAAGCGACAAAGCGGGAAATGGCCAAGGTCATGATGAGGTACAAGAGAGCAACCACGATCCAGATCTCAAATGCAGCGTAAGTTCTGGAGATGATCAGCTGGCCGGTACGAGTCAATTCTTCGAAACCGATCACGGACACCAACGAAGAGTCTTTCAGCATAGCAATGAATTCGTTGCCGAGCGGCGGAATGATGCGCTTAAAAGCCTGCGGCATGATTACAAAGCGCATGGCCTGGAACCAGTTAAGACCAAGCGCTCTGGAAGCCTCCATTTGTCCCTTGTCGATGCTTTGAATACCGGCACGGAAAATTTCTGCCACATAAGCGCCGCTGTTGATTGAGCAGGCGCCGACGGCTGCGACGAACGGGTCGATTCGGTGTCCGATAATTTGAGGAAGAGCAAAGTAAACCAAGAAAATCTGAACCAGCAGAGGCGTACCTCGGATACAGTCAACGTAGACAGAAGCGAGTCCTCGTATGAGTCGGTTGTCAGAAAGTTTGGCAACGCCGACAAACATACCGATCAGTAAGCCCAATCCCACGGAAAGAGCAGTAATTTCGAGCGTGATACCGGCGCCCTTTAAAAGGAGCGGCAGGTTCTCCGTGATGATGCTCAGGTTAAGTTCCAAAGCCATTGTGATGTGATTTTCTCAGTGTTTAGATATAACAACAGGCAGGAACTGTGCATTCCTGCCCTCTCTTTCTACAGCGCAGTCAGATTAAGCTCCGAACCACTTCTTGTAGATTTTATCGTATTCTCCGTTCTTTTTAAGCGCTGCTAAAGCTTCATTTACTTGTTTTACAAGCGCTTTGTTTCCTTTTTTAGCGGCGATACCGTAGTACTCAGCTTCCATGATGTCACCGACCATCTTGCCTTTGCCGCCGTTGACGAGATAATAAGCAACGACAGGCTGGTCATTGATGACAGCATCAACGCCCTTGTTGTCGAGCTCGATGAACGGTTCATTGGCGTTGTTGTACTGTTTGACATCAGCACCTTTGACAGAGCTTGCCTTCGTGGCGCCTGTCGTTCCGATCTGTGCACCAATTCTCTTGCCGACGAGGTCATTGATGCTCTTGATGTTAGTTTCATCCGGACGAACCAAAACAATCAGACCGGATGTGTAATAAGGATCGCAGAAGTCGACAGCGTTTTTACGTTCTTCGGTAATGGACATTCCGGAGACAGCCAGGTCGATGTTGCCGGTAGAGAGCGCAGGGATCAAACCGTCGAACCCGAGATTAACGAGTTCAACCTTGTAACCCATCTGTTTACCGAGTGCTTTAGCCAGGTCGATGTCAAAACCGGTCAGGTCATTGGATCCTTTAGCCTGGAATTCGAACGGTGCAAATGTGGGGTTGGTACCAACGCGCAGAACCTTTTCTTCCTTGGCCGGGGCTGCGGCTTCTTTCTTATCGCCACAAGCTGTCAAGAGACTCATGGAGAGCATAGCCACAAGCGGAATGGCCAAAAACGAACGTTTTAACATTTAGACTCCTAATTCTTAAATGAGGTTAAATTTTTTAGGTGGTAATCCAATAACCTTAAGTCTAATTGATTAAGGTATCAAAAGAAAAACAGGTGATAGATAAATGTTTCTGGGCGTGCTGTACGGAATACTCGGATGTTCCCTTTGGGGTTTTATTTACATCATTCCGCTGCTTTTACCTGAATATTCACCCGCGACCGTCGCGATGGCGAGATTTACCGTCTATTCGATCGGTAGTTTAGTGATTTGCTACTACTGCCGAAAGACGCTGGCGCTTCTCACAGCTTCGGACTGGGTTAAAGCTTTCTGTTTAGGATTTTTCGGAAACGCTGTCTATTACGTTCTTTTGACTAAAGGAGTCCGCTTGGCGGGGGTTCCGACCTCCAGCATGCTCATGGCCTTGATTCCGCTGAACGTTGCGCTGCTGGCGAACCGGCCGGGGGCAGAAACGACTGTCGTTGTTCCCTGGCGCCGACTCTCTTTACCTCTGGCGATGATTTTGGTCGGATTATGGATCGGCAATATTGATGAATTCTCAGAAATCTCCGTTGCGACTTCTTCTGCCGAGTATTGGCTGGGCTTTTTATGCAGTTTCGGGGCGATGGCGTTGTGGACTTGGTTCCCGATTCGAAACAGTCAGTGGCTGCTGAAGCATCCGAATGTCTCTCCTCTGGCTTGGACCACTGCTCAAGGCGCATCCATGCTGCCTGCAACGCTGCTTTGTTATGTAGCGGTGAACTTTGAGACATTTCTTCACGGAGGCGCGGTATTAGGACCTACTCCGGTGAAGTTTGTACTACTGATGGTTGTGGCAGGTTTGGTCTGCGGATGGGCGGGGATGGCGCTTTGGAACATGATGAGCGCCCGTCTGCCGGTGGCCTTGAGCGGGCAGATGATTGTGTTTGAGACAATCTTCTCGGTGATTTACTCGTTGATATATAAACAACAAGCGCCCAAATGGACGCTTGTTGTCGGTGTTTTTCTACTTCTCGGAGGAGTCCTGCTTTCACTGAAGGTTTTTAGGGACTCCGGCAGGAAAGTCAGCTGACCAAATTAGTAGTTGGTTTCCTGAAGCTGGAAGTAAGCCTGCGGATGAGAGCAGACGGGGCAGATTTCAGGAGCGCGCGGGCCGATAACGAGGTTGCCGCACTCCCGGCACTGCCACATAACGATTTCGCTCTTCTCGAAGACTTTCTGCATTTCGACGTTGTTCAAGAGCTTGAGATAACGTTCTTCGTGGTGCTTTTCGATGGCGCCGACACCGCGGAACTTAGCGGCGAGTTCGGGGAAGCCTTCTTCTTCGGCGTCTTTAGCGAATGTCTCGTACATGTCGGTCCATTCGTAGTGTTCGTCGCCGGCAGCAGACTTGAGGTTTTCAGCAGTGTTGCCGATGCCCTGAAGTTCTTTGAACCAAATCTTGGCGTGAGCTTTTTCGTTAGCAGCAGTTTCTTCGAAGATAGCAGCGATCTGCTGGAAGCCTTCTTTGCGAGCAACGCCGGCAAAGTAGTCGTACTTATTGCGGGCCTGGGATTCACCGGCAAAAGCCGTCCACAGATTCTTTTCGGTCTTTGTTCCGGCTAAGGATTTGGACATATTTATATTCTCCATTTAAAAGCATAAAGAAATAAGGTTTCCGGCGATTATAGCGACAACCATTTGCTTTGTTAACCAATTCGAACAGAGTTGCATGAAACGCAAAATCAAATCCTATACAGTGGGAAAACATCACTAAAAGGTAAGAGAATATGACGAAAAAGATCATTTTTATGGGGCTTTCCGCTTTGGCAATCACCCTTGCAGGATGCAGCTGGACAGACCGTCAAATCGGACCGAATGATTATGAGATTTCCGGGTACTTTGACTTCACAATGAAAGGCGAAGTAGTAGTGAAAGGACTGGAGGATCAGGCTCGCTTGTACTGCAAAGGGGTGGGGCAGAATTTAGTCCCGCAGGTTTACTACATTACGGATAAAAACCGGATCTTTGATTACGAAGCTCAGCGGGCAAGTGCGGTCATTCGTTTCCACTGCATCCCGGACAATGGAAGTTAGTCCGATAGCGCGGAGAATGTGAGCATTTGTAATTTTCCAGACCCGTTTCCAGACTCGTTTGCCAAAACGAAACTTTATCTATAGAATACGCTTTCCTGATCGCGATGATCGATGTGCGGAGAAGTGGCCGAGTGGCTGAAGGCACACCCCTGCTAAGGGTGCAGACTGGCAAAAACCGGTCTCGAGGGTTCGAATCCCTCCTTCTCCGCCATTTCTTTGTCTATAGATGTCTATAGAAATCTAAAAATCCTTTAAAATTCCATCTGTTAGCGGACAATTAAGGCCAATTTCATTTATCTGTTGTCTATAGTTGTCTACATACATCTACGACCGAAAGGTCACTAAAAAGGTCACTAGTTTTTTTCTTAGTGACCATTTGAAGTTTGGAGTTTGGGATGCAGGTCTCGACAGTTTTAGAAATTAAAAATCTCTCGGCAGAAGGCTATTATTCGGTTGCCGGTTGTCGCGGCCTTCAGTTGCGCGTTACCAAATACGGAAAAGAATTTTATTATCGCTACACTTGGCAAGGAAAACGCGTATTGCTAAAGATCGGCAATATGAAATCTGTCTCCTTGTCTGACGCTAAAAAAAGAACTTTTGAGTTGGCTGAGCTGGTCGCAAAAGGCATCAATCCTAAAGAGAAAAAAAACTACAACGAGCAGGATAATTCTGCAAGAGCGAAGCCAAAGATATTCAAAGAATGTGCTCTGGAATGGGTCAAAGAGAGGGCAACTAATAATTTCTGGAAAAATAACGCCAAGGGCGAGTCAGATACGCTGAGTCGTTTGGTTAATCACGCTTTTCCGGTAATCGGTCAAATCGAAATTGAAAATATCCAGCCGGAGCATATTAGAGATCTGTTGCTTCCTATCTGGGGAAGGAGTCCGTCAACATCATCAAAAGTTTTGGCGGATGTGCGCGCCATCTTACGTTGGACAATAGCTCTTCGTCTCAGAGAAAATCGAGAAAATCCGGCAGATCTTAACGGGGCTTTGGGTGTTCTGATGGAACCTTATTCTAAAAACAGAAAGACTCAGGATAATCATTCAAGTCTTGATTTTCATGAAATTCCTGCCTTTGTTAAAGACATTAAAGCATTGAGAAGCCGAACCTCCGAAATGCTTCTCTTCTCAATACTTCTTGCAGCAAGATCAAAAGCTGTCAGAAATGCCAAATGGGAAGACATAGATATTGAAAACAAGATTTGGCATATCCCGCCGGAGGACGATAAAGTCAAAGATGAAAAACGTTCCCGGCACATATATTTAAATGACGCAGCAGTTTCATTGCTAAAAGAAGTAATACGTTTCCCGGAAAGTCCTTACGTGTTTTGCAGTCCTCATGGGGGAACCTATACCGACATGGCTATGAACCAAGTAATCCGAAAAGCTCATGCACGAAAAAAGATCGTGGATGGAATCGGCTGGATTGATAAGGAAAAAACCAAGAGGATGGGAAAAGAATGCATTGCAACGCAGCATGGAACGGCTAGAAGTTGCTTTCAAACTTGGGCAAAAGATGATGTCCTTGGTAATAACAAAACGTTCGATCAGGACGCAGTTGATCTTAATTTGCTTCACGAACGGAACGATCCTTACAAAGGTGCCTACGACAGAAGCAAAATGGAGCAGGAACGCAGAAAGATTATGGAGGAGTGGGGTAAGTACTGTTTATCTCTCGTGCAGCATTGATTGAATGAGAAGGAAGCTCTGCCGTGGCAGAGCCTCCTGTTCTCGGCTTAGAAGACACTAAAATCGGTCGGAGTTCGTCGGCGACTATTCTAAAGTTTTTTAATCGAGTAAGTCACTACCCCGATGACTTCCCATTCCTGTCCCTCAGACGGATAAAGAGGTTTGAAAACCGGATTGGAGCTGTCCGGCGTCAGAAAAATCTTTTCACCTTGTTTATTAAATCTTTTGACGGTAAATTCCGAATCAACCCGCATAATCACAATGTCATTGTTTTTCGGTGTCAACGAACGGTCAACAATCAAAAGATCTCCTTCATCCAGTCCGGCTCTATTCATTGAATCTCCTGTAACCCTTACAAAAAAGGTCGATGGCGGATTGGCAATTAAAAATTGATTCAAATCCAAAGCCCGGTCAACATAGCTTTCAGCCGGGGAGGGGAACCCGGCTTGGACATATGAATTGAATAAAGTGCAAAAACAGCTCTCAGGATTCTCGGCTGCCAAGAGAGCAGAGGGCGGTAACGAAGGAGTAGGTCTTAAATATTCGATGTTCATTTTACTTTGAAATGGTATGACTTTTTCAAAAGTATAACCTTCTATTGAGTAATCGCAAAACCGGGCCTGAATACACTCAAAAATTACCCAACAAGTTCGCAAGCTAATTAAATAAACAAGAGTTTTTTATTAAAAAAATCCCTAAAGAGAACCTGAGCCTCTACAAAGGCATTCAAAACTAAGTTTTTTATTGCTTCAGTTATCTAAGATTGGAGCTTTTGAAGAAAATGATTGCAGCCGATACCACAATATCATCCGTGAAAAAGAACCCGGCCCTTGCTTACCTTTCAAGATTGGGCTCCGCACGCTCGGTAATCACGATTTCCAATTGCTTGAAGCACATTGCCAATATCTTAGGCGCAAAAGATATTGAGTCTTCGGACTGGTCTAAATTGAAGCGCACTCATTGGACCGAAATCCAAAAGAAATTGTCGGCTCAGGGCTGCTGCGGATCGACCCAGAATCTCTATCTGACAGCATTCAAAACCGTAGCAAAGGAGGCATGGACCCTCGATCAGCTGCCTCAGTCGTCTTACCTGAAAATCCAAGCATTAAAAGGCGTTAAATATGAACGTCTTCCTAAAGGCCGAAGCCTGACTATCAAGGAAGCCGCAGGGCTCCTTAAGGCTTGTGACGACGGCACAAACCAAGGGAAACGGGATATGACTTTATTTGCGTTAATGCTCGGCTGCGGCTTGAGAAGGGCTGAATGCGTCCAGTTGGAAATGAAAAATTGGGATTGCATAGGCAGATCCTTTTGCTTTATAGGAAAGGGAAATAAAGAACGTCGCGTCTTTTTGCCGAAAAAATTGAACCGGATTATCGACGAATGGCTAATGGTTCGAGGATTGGAAGACGGTATTTTCTTTCCCCGAATCTGCCCGGGTGCAGATAACAATAAGTTCATTTTTAGAAAAATGCAGCCCTCATCCATCTATAGGATTCTTCAAAAGAGAGCTGAATTAGCACTTATCGGTAAGGTTCGCCCTCATGACCTGCGCCGAACGTTTGCAACTCGAATGCTGGAACAGGGCTGTGATCTTTTTATTTTGCAAAGAGCGATGGGGCATACTTCGGTAGCGACTACCGCCCGCTATGACTTTCGTTCGGAAACCAGCCGAGAAAAAGTTTGCAAGAATCTGGAAGTTTTCGGCTGACGCCTACCTTTCAGGATTTTGAGAACCTTTCTTCAGCCGTTTACGCATGGCTTGCATCCGCTTGATTTGCTGCTGTTTTGCCTCATTTAGCTGACGCAGTGTTTTTTGATCGGCGCTCTCAACGGGTTCGAGCTTTGAGTAATAATTCTGCATTTTTCTGCCGAGGTGCTTCTCCTCGGCATAGGGAGAATCAAGAAGTTTCCTCGACGCTTGTTCAGCTAAATAAGCAACTGTCTTTCGCGTTTTTTTAGTTTTTTGAATGGAGGGGGAGTCCGGTATTGTTTTTCCTTCCCTAAAGGCAGAATGAACTTTTTCAACCTGAGCTTGCTGCCGTTTCAAAAGTTCTCTCTTTTTGGCGATTGCATAGACTCGAGCTCGATCTTGTTCAGACATTCGGCGATTATTTAAAACATGGTGTTCCGCTTGAGAAATTCCCTGCTGCGTCTTTCCTCTTGACCACCTCCGGGTCGCATTGGCCTCGATGCCGTTTTTAAGGAGACAAGCGGCAAAATGCTCACGCATTGCTGCCAGCTCGTCGTTTGCCAGATGAATTCTTTTGCCCTCTCGGTTTTTTGTGCGAAGAAGAACGTGACAGTGGGGCTGATTAGTTTTTTTATCATTCCCGGGCAAATGAAAAGCCAGCAGATAATCGTATCCGTCAAGCATATCCTTAGCCCATTGACTGCAAGCCTTCTTGAATTTTTCTTCGTCAGTTCCGGCAGGCATTGAAAGTATGACTCTTCTGGCGTGGCCCCTTTTGGACGTTCCGTCGCCCATTTCTGAAAGCAGCTTCCACTCATAGAGAACTTTTCGATATTCCGCTTTGCCCTGCAAACTGTTTCCGGTCTGGTCGATCAGTTCAATATCTCCGTTTCGCGCAATGTAGTCGGCTGCTTTGATCGTATGAAGATAACTTTTTATGTTTGCCTGTCCGAACCGAAACATAACCTCGGCGCGCTTATCGACAACACCTTCGGCTTTAACTTTTGAGCTGAGAGCAGAAAATCTGAAAGCGGCAGTATTTGAAACCTTCTCATATCCTTTGAAAATGCGTGCTTTTCTGGCACGCATCGGATCAGGAAAAAGATCGTCAAGAAAAGGATTCTTATTGGATGCCATTATTAATTGCCTTTGCCTTATTGATTTCCTGCAAAATGAATTTTTGCTGGCTTTCAATAAAGGAACTCAAAGTGCTTTTGCCGGATTCCACATCCCTTAGTTTTCTTTCAAATACAGCCGTAAGAATCGGGTTGCGGACGAGCTCGGGCACGAGCTTCAGCAATTCAATCTTAAGAATATTGAATCCCAGGTAATGCAGGAGCGGTGCTCGAGACGTCGAGACACATTCATGGTTGTCACGAGGATTGAAAATTAAGAGATTGCCAGGAAAGACTTGAAGGTTAAGCCCGTTGCAAAGGAGCTCCCGCTCACCGGAAACCACGAAACCCAAAACGTAGTAGTCGTGGAAGTGTTTCGGGAAAGGCTGAGCATAGCCCTGAAGGCAGAATGCTTCCAACCCGAGCACTTCGTCATGTTTAATGGTTCGTGAGATGGTTTTCATATAGTGTTCTTTTGTTTTTTCTAACTATCTCAAAAACGGTGCCGGTAGGCTTGTAAAAAATTGCCATTTTTTAGGCGACAAGAAATCGTATCTTCTAAAACGAATGGAGAATGTTTTCAGAACATAATGTTTCGTATTCGAACGAAGAAAATTTTAGGGTGAAGTGATGCTTAGACGCCAGTTAATTCTAGGAATCTCCTCCGGTTTACTTGTCAGCCAAGGGGTTCGGGCTAAAACCGTTTCTGATTTGGTCGTTCCTAAAGAAAGAAAACTTCAGTTAAATGCAAAGCCTTATTATCAACTGATAGAAATTAAGGGGACAGCCTTTGAACGAGGAAAACGCTACGGATCATCGGCTTCGGGAGCGATCAAGAGAAATATTGACTTTTATTCCTCCGCGTTCGAAAAATCCGCGAATATTGATTGGCCGCAGGCACAGAAACTCGCCATGAAGTTTCTTCCTGTGATTGAGAAGTATTGCCCTTCATATGTTGAGGAAATGAAAGGCATTGCTGAGGGCGCGGGAAGAAGCTTTGAGGACATCCTGACTTTGAATTGCAGAAGCGAGGTGCTTTTTGCCAGGGCAGATGCTTGTTCCTGCATTATTATTCCGGAAGAACGAGGCAAGAACGGTCATGTCTTTATGGGACAAACTTGGGATTGGATGGCAAGTGCCAGACAAAATTCTGTGGTTCTTAAGGTCCATCAAGAAGGTGAGCCAAGCATTCTGATGATTTGTGAGGCAGGCATGGTCGGAGGAAAGGGACTGAATTCGGAAGGTATTTCTATCTGCCTTAATGCAACGTCAGTCGGAAAAGGGAAAATCGGCGTTCCGCTTCACCTAATGATGAGGAAAGTTCTGGATTCCAGTCTGGCAACAGAAGCAATTAAAGCGGTTTCTATGCTTCCGAGAGCCGGTTCCGGTGCTTTTAATATCGCGACTCGCAGCGGATTTGAGATGGTAATTGAATTCTCTCCTGATCAATTTGATGTCATCATGAGTCAGGGGGAACCTTTAATCCATACGAATCATTATCTTTCTCCCCTCATCGCACCTCAGGATAAAGCCAAAAGTTTTATTCCTTCGACGTTTACACGCTACAACACCATGGAAAAATGGTTAAAGAGACACGGCGGAAGGATCGGAGAGAAGGAGATTTTCAAACTCCTAAGCAATCACGACAACTATCCTGAGTCGATTTGTTATCACGAAGATCCTCGAATCAGCGGAGAACGCTATTGCTCTGTTTATGCCATGGTGATGGACGTGACGGCTGGAAAACTTTGGGTGACCGACGGATATCCGTGTGAAGGGAAGGTTTCGGAGTATCGGCTGTAACACCTGAGGAAAAATAATTGAGATCGAAGGGCAGTTGCGGGTAAGGCAACTGCCCAAAAGAAGACGCTATTAAATTGATTTGTTCTCTACGAGCCATAGACTTCTTAAAACGGTTTTAAAACATAAGGTGTTAAAAATGGCTTATTTAAAGAATATTGCTTCTTCTGAAGTTCTGAAATTAGCTGATCAAGTTCAATATGCACTGGGACAGGTTGTAAGTAAAACTTTGGTTCAAAACAAAGGTGTCGGTATCACGTTATTTGCCTTTGCCAAAGGCGAGGGAATCAGTGAGCATGAAAGCACAGGAGATGCTTTTGTTACCTGCTTAGACGGCAAAGGCAAGATCATGATTGACGGAAAACCTTACTTTTTAGAGAAAGGCGAGAGCATTGTCATGCCGGCTAATCATCCGCATGCTGTTTATGGCGAAGAGGATTTCAAGATGATGTTAGTGGTGGTTTTTCCGCCAATGTAATTCTTAGCCTTCTGATTTTTCTAAAAGCCGCTCTAGAGGCGGTTTTGTTTTGTTTGAAAAAAGGCCTGAAGATTTAAGGAACCTCTGCACAAAAGGTGGGTGATATGCTATAATTAGCACACTACCG
>ERZ1643247.1522-NODE-1522-length-21052-cov-30.241606_pt1 | contig 21052 bp, 19 predicted proteins | sample MGYA00579264_ERZ1643247 | MGnify/ENA primary metagenome ERZ1643247 (study PRJEB29033, sample SAMEA4952262) | chicken gut metagenome | biome: Broiler Chicken; feature: Gastrointestinal Tract; material: Caecum | place: Ireland | collected 2018 | study: Broiler... | reverse complement strand
TTATCCTCTTCCTTAGCATTGGACAGCAGATTCACACTGCCATACCAGACAATCTCCTTGTCAATAACAGCAAAATGCTCATGTATTCTGGGCTTTTCCATCACGGCAACTCCCAGCTCCGTCAGTTCGGAAAGCAGTTCTTTTGTCTTTTCAATCCGTTCTTTCGGGTAACCATCTGCCGACAGAGTCAGAAGTGTGATCTTTACCCCTGAGTCATGGCTTTCTCCCAGACCTTTTAACATCCTGTTTCCCTTCATAATTCCTGTCATGGAATTATGACCGGCATATCGGGTTCCGATCACGCTTTTTCTCCGTTTTACGCGTCCTGTCGACGTCATATACTCGGGCGATTCTTCGTTAATATCCAGAAAAATATTGCGTTGCATTTGTAATTCGATTTTACAGCGCTGTCTATGTTCCTTTTGATTTTTATTTCGTTTTTTCCATGATCTCCGCGATCATCCCGGCCCTGTTAAAGGGCACCATAAAATAATATCCGTCCGCCACAGCACTGAGCTTTTCCGCAATCTCTACAGCGATCCGCACACCCACAGCCTGCGCTTCTTCCCTGCCCATATCTTTATCGTACTGTGCGATGATCTCATCCGGCACATCAATCCCGGTGATCTCATTTTTCATAAACAGAGCATTGCGGTAGCTGACAAGCGGCATGATTCCGCAGATAATTTTTGTGTCGATCTTGCTCTTTATGTACCGGATCCTCTCGATATCTTCATCGGAATAAATGGGCTGGGTCAGGAAAAATGACGCTCCCGCTTCGCATTTCTTCCGCATTCTTTTTATTTCCGCATCGATATTCTTTCTTCCGTAATTCAGCGCTCCTCCGTAGGCAATGGGATCTTCGGAAAAATGTTCCCGGTTCATCTGCCTCACATAATTCATCAGCGTAACAGAATGATAATCGTATACAGACGTAATACTGCCTCTGTCGCCCGAGGGCACCGGATCACCTGTCACGATCAGGAAGTTGCGGATCCCGTTCATGTAAGCTCCCAGTATCTCCGAACCGATCCCGATCGCATTCCTGTCACGGCATGCGATGTGGGGCATAGTCTCAATCTGGAGCTGATTTGCGATCTTAACCGCTGACATAGACGCCGAAGCGCGCATCTTGCCCATAGGAGAATCGGAAAAAGTGATCATCTCCACGCCCGCCTGCTTCAGGACTGCCGCAGCATCTGTCATCTTTCTGTCATTCCCGTCAAATGGCGGATCCAGCTCAGCGATCACCACTTTTTCTCCGGAGTAAAGTTTTCGGATAAACGGATTATTGTCATAACGTATTTCCGACTCCGCGCGCTGCTCCGGCCGGTCCGAAAGCCTTTTTGCGAGTTTCCTGCCCCCCGCTGCCTGTGAAAGTTTCCTGATATATTCCGGGTTAGTCCCGCAGCAGCCTCCTATGATGTTGACTCCCTGGCCGGCGATCTCTTCCATGGCATCACAGAAGTAGCCTGAATTGTCTCTGTATACCATCCGGTTCTCAATCCGGTCCGCATATCCGGCATTGGGCACCGCCGCCACGATCAGATCTCCCAGATCGTGCCTCTTCAGCAGTTTCCCCAGATGAGAAGGACCGATACCGCAGTTAAAGCCGATGCCGTCGATCAGTTTACTTTCTTTCGCTGTTTTGATCAGCTCTCTCATCCCTATTCCCGTCTTAGTATACCCGAACACATTGACGGAAAAGCTCACCATAATAAAAGCATCGCTGACAGACCTGATCCACTCAGCCACCGGCAGGATCCGCTCGAAATCTGAAAATGTCTCAAACCAGATCAGTTTCAGTCCGGCATCCAGATGTGCCTTTGCCATGGTTTTATATTCTTCAATCAGTTCTGCATCCTGCTCTTCAGCTCCCCGCTTTTCCGGCACTGGCCCGATATCGCCGGCGATATAAATCTCCTTTGTTTCCCGTCCGGCCTCTTTCGCGCAGCTCCGTTCCTTATCTACCGCAGACTGTGCGATCCGGCAGGCTGCAGCGACATTTTCATAGACAGTCCGCAGCTGTTCTTCTCTCGTCATGCTGACCGTATTGCCCGCACACAGAGTCCGGATATTGGAAGCGAAGCTGTTCGTCCTCAGGATATCTGCCCCGGCTCTTATATATTCCCTGTGGATCTCTTCTATCTTCTGCGGGGCTGTCAGATTATCCGTCTCAGGCGTTCCTGATTCCTTTCCGTATTTCTCACCGTAGTATGTTCCCATCGCTCCGTCTGTGATCAGGCACTGCGATCTGAATATTGTATGAAAATCCATATATTTCCTCCCGAGTCCGCTTTTTACAACTTTTTCTGCCAATACCGGCAGCAAATGAAAATATTATACCATATTTTTATATTTTCGAAAAAACATAAATAATTCACTTTTTTACAAAAAATAATTCACACTGCTGCTATACATTGAATTTAGAAGATAGGAGGTTATACCGTGAGCAATTATATTTATTATTCAGACCTGCCTGAAACTTCTTCCCATATTCCTGAAGTTCCGACAGATGAAAAGAAAAAAAGAATGCCGCGTCGGATCATACGTATTCTGTGTATCTGTCTTTTCATAGCTATTGCGGGACTGGCCTTTGCCGCTGTAGTTTTTCTAAGTGGTTCCTTTGTTTCGGAAGATGAAACAAACGACACAAATGCAGCATGGAAAGTCTCCGCCTCATGCAGTGAGATTACGGGCAGCGATCTGCTATATTAAGTAAAGAAAGCCGAAATACTCCGGTCATTATAGTATTGGAGATATTCCGACTTTCTTTATTATATGTTATTCTTACAGATTGCCAAGCAGTTTATCGATGCTGACCAGTTTTACACTGAGTACAAAGATATCTGTTGCAACAGCCAGTTCTTCCGGCGTCGGATAGGACGGCGCGATACGGATATTGCTGTCGTGCGGATCTTTACCGTACGGATAGGTAGCTCCTGCTCCTGTCATAACCAGTCCGGCCTCTTTCGCCTTAGCGACGATTGCTTTCGCACAGCCTTCCATCGAATCGAAAGAAATAAAGTAGCCGCCCAGCGGTTTGATCCATGAACCGATCTCCAGACCGCCCAGTTCTCTCTCAAGTCCGTCGATGACTGCCTCGAACTTCGGCCGCAGGATATCTGCGTGTTTCTTCATATGCTCAACAATTCCGTGAACATCCTTGAAAAATCTTACATGACGCAGCTGGTTTACCTTGTCGTGGCCGATCGTCTGCATCTGCATCATGCTGCGGATCTCATCCAGGTTAGCTTTGGACGCTGCAAGAGCCGCGATACCTGATCCCGGGAATGTGATCTTTGATGTAGATGAGAATTTGTAAACCATATCCGGATTTCCGGCTTTCTTACACTCTGTCAGGATCTCGATCAGATAGTCCTGCTTATCCTCATACAGGTGATGTACACAGTATGCGTTATCCCAGTAAATGCGGAAGTCTTCAGCTGCCGGTTTCAGGTTAGCGAAACGGAATACCGTCTCGTCTGAGTATGTGATTCCCTGCGGGTTGGAATATTTCGGCACACACCAGATTCCTTTTACTGCCGGATCTTCATTTACATACTTCTCTACCAGATCCATATCCGGTCCCGTCGGTGTCATCGGGATGTTGATCATCTCGATTCCGAAGTGCTCTGTAATACCAAAATGTCTGTCATATCCCGGTACCGGGCAGAGGAATTTTACTTTGTCCAGTTTGCACCACGGTGTGCTTCCGAGCACTCCATGTGTCATCGCGCGTGCAACTGTATCATACATAACGTTCAGACTGGAATTTCCGAAGATGATCACATTATCCTTCGGCACTTCCATCATATCTGCAAGGAGCTGTTTTGCCTCGGCGATTCCGTCCAGACCGCCGTAATTCCTGCAGTCAACTCCGTCTTCACAGGTCAGATCGGCGCCGCTGTTCAATACGTCCATCATACCCATGGACAGATTCAGCTGTTCGGCAGACGGTTTGCCGCGGGACATATCCAGTTTCAGGCCTTTTGCCTTAATCTCTGTAAAACGGGCCTCCAGCCCACTCTTCAGTTCCAATAACTCTTCTCTACTTAAATCTTTGTACGCAGTCATTGCAGGACTCCTCCACTCTTTCTTCATTATTTTTAGTCACTGAATGGTATTGTATCTGATTAATGACGCTTCGTCAATCCTTTCTTGCATTTTTCCACTCATTTTCTTTGAATTATTGCTATACGTCATCTCTGTTTTGAAGTTTTGTTCCTCTCTTCATTCATTTTTATCCTTAATAAAACTTATAAAATATGCCCGGGCCATACAGCCGATCCCAACAGTGAAAAGTGTATAAACAATATCTAAAAATTGTATGAAATTTCTTCTTCCCTTTATCGTGGTCAAGTGATATAATGTTCAAGACTGCGTTAAGAAGTCGTTAAAACAAAAGAAAGGAATGTATGTAACATGGACAACAAAAACGAGTTTAAGCCGTATATCCCGGCGGACAAAATCGTCCCTGAGTTTACGGTGACATCAGCCCTGATCGGTTGTCTTCTCGCAATTGTCTTCGGTGCAGCGAATGCATACCTCGGTCTTCTCGTTGGTATGACCATCTCCGCTTCTATCCCGGCGGCAGTTATCTCAATGGGTATCATCCGTGTGATCCTCAGAAGAGATTCCATCCTCGAGAACAACCTGGTTCAGACAATCGGTTCAGCCGGTGAATCTCTGGCGGCAGGTGCGATCTTCACACTTCCGGCACTGTTCCTGTGGGCAGGAGAAGGAAAGATCGAATACCCGAGCCTCCTTACTATTTTCTTTATCGCACTGTTCGGCGGTCTCCTCGGAGTCTGCTTCATGGTGCCGCTGCGTCAGGCTCTCATCGTAGAAGAGCACGGAACGCTGCCGTTCCCGGAGGGAACTGCATGTGCGGAAGTTCTTCTCGCAGGTGAGGAAGGCGGCAGCAAGGCAGGTTCTGTATTCACAGGACTTGGAATTGCAGCAGTTTACAAATTCATAGCAGACGGTCTGAAGCTCTTCCCGAGCGAGATCGGATATGCATTCAAGAGCTATGCAGGATCCCAGATCGGTATTCAGGTACTCCCGTCACTTGCAGGTGTAGGATTCATCTGCGGTCCGAAGATCTCCAGCTACATGCTGGCCGGCGGTACATTAAGCTGGTTCGTGCTGATGCCGGCGATCGCACTGTTCGGCGGCGACGCGACGATCTATCCGGGAACAGTGTCTATTTCAGAGATGCTTGCAAAAGGCGGGCCGTCTGAACTGTGGACCAACTATATTAAATATATCGGTGCCGGAGCCGTTGCAGCCGGCGGTGTGATCAGCCTGATCAAAACATTCCCGCTGATCATCCGTACATTTAAACAGGCAATGGCAAGTATGAGCAAGAAACATGCACAGAAGAATGCACTGCGCACACAGCAGGATCTGCCGATGCCGTTCCTTCTCGTGATCATCGTGGCAATCATCATCCTGATCTGGCTCATCCCGACATTCCCGGTTAATCCGGTAGGATCACTGATCATCGTAATCTTCGGATTCTTCTTTGCATCCGTATCCTCACGTATGGTCGGTCTGATCGGATCTTCCAACAACCCGGTATCCGGTATGGCTATCGCGACTCTGATCATCGCCACACTGCTCCTGAAGGTTACAGGAACAGAAGGCACAACAGGTATGGTCGGCGCCATCGCTATCGGCGGCGTTATCTGTATCATCGCGGCAATCGCAGGTGATACTTCTCAGGATCTGAAGACAGGATTTATCGTAGGAGCTACACCGAAGAAACAGCAGCTCGGCGAGATGCTCGGTGTTGTAGTTTCCGCAGCAGCAGTCGGATTCGTACTCTATCTCCTGAATGAGGCATGGGGATACGGTACAGAGCAGCTGCCGGCAGCACAGGCTACGATGATGAAGATGCTCGTCGAGGGTATTATGAACGCAGAACTTCCGTGGGCGCTGATCTTCATTGGTGTGTTCATCGCAGTTATGGCTGAAATCCTGAAAGTTCCGGTTATGCCGTTCGCAGTTGGTATGTACCTGCCGTTCAGCTTAAGTGCGGGTATCATGGCCGGCGGTATTGTACGCTTCATCGTTGAGAAGATCAAAGGAACTGATGAAGAGAAGAAAGAGCGCTCCGACAGAGGTGTCCTCTTTACTTCCGGTCTGATCGCCGGAGAAGGTATCATGGGTATCGTGCTTGCAGTACTTGCAGTATTGAAAGTAGATTCCGTGATCAATCTCAGCGCGAGATTCGGTTTCACGACTCCGCAGTTCGTAAGCCTGATCATCTTCATCCTGCTTCTGTACTTCCTGTACACACGCTGCATGAAGAAAGACAAAAAATAAGATATAACGACTACGAAGATTCAGCCTGCCTCTTGCAGGCTGTTTCTTTCTGTGTTATGGTATGTTGCAGCACCCGGTCAACCCTGCCTCTTTTCCGGCATCACCCCGGAGAGGCCATTTATAATCAGGAAGAGGAAATCTCTATAATAAAATATGAAGAAAAAGAATGATAACAACTATCTCGACTATATCCCGGTAAAGAATCCGGAGATCGAATATGAAACAGACGACAACAGCAAAGTCACCGTCTATATTGAGTGGAAGGGATTCTATCACAGGATCGCCCAGAAGTTCTTCCACCGTCCCCGCGTAAGCGATGTAAAGATGGACGACTACGGAAGCTTTGTGTGGCTTGCTATTGACGACAAAAAGGACGTGCATCAGCTTTCCAAAGAGCTTGACGCACAGTTTCCGAAGATGGAGAAATCACTGTCAAGGCTGATCAAATTTCTCGAGATACTCCATGACAATCACCTGATCCGCTGGAAAGGAGAAAAAGTAAAGTAATGTTAAAGTATATCCCTTATGTCCTCCTTTTCGCCCTTGTGACTATGATCGTCTATGCATGGGGAATGTGGCGCGCCATGCGCCAGCAGCAGGATCTCTCCAATATGCTGAGCGCGAAAGGCATCTCGAAAGTCAAAAAAGCATTGAAGAAAAACGGTTCCCTGACAGAAAAGGAACTGGAGCCTTTCATAAAAGATCTGACGGCAAAGCAGCCCTTCAGCAGGGAGCAGATCACCGTGACCGATCCGAAGAAATTTCTTGACTCTATTCTGCCATATATGATAAAGCAGAAAATGATCACGGAAACACAGGAAAATGGAAAAGCTGTCTATCAGTTACGCAGATAACTGACAGGCAGCTTTCTTTTATGAGTGGTAATACAGTTCGATCGGATCAATAGGATCGAACGGATGCTCTTCTTCCATCTTTTTATTTCTCCCGCGTCGTTTGATCAGCTCGCCGCTCTTATTATATACCCAGAATGAATAGACGAGCAGCTTGTTGATCTTCCCGATCTTTTCTTTTGTCGTCTTTCCATAGAGAGTGCCTCCGGCTTTGAACGGTGTCTTCTTATGGATCAAAGAGATCAGTTCCGTCTCACAGGTCACCGGCTCGGGCAGGATCGTATAGCCTGTCCCTACGCAGTCCGGCTTGTGGGCATCGCTTCCGCCTGTGGTAACTTTGCCATATTTCTTTGCCAGCTTTTCCGCGCCCGCATTGGATTCTGTGGACTCACAGCTGTTAAACGCCTCAACAAAATCAAACCGCTTTGTAATCTCCGGCGAGAGATAGAACCTTCTCGCGTGGGTAAAACTCATATACTTCTCCCCGCACGGATGAGCCGGCCCGAGCACACCGCCGTTTCTGTGCACCAGATCTATGAGAAGTGCGAGAGGCATTCCCCTCATTTCAAGGAGACGCATTTTCACTCCCTCCGGCATGATTACGATGATATGTCCCGCATCCCTTGTATCATATTCAATTCCTTTGAGCACCACAAAGTCCGTATGTTTCTTCCCCTTGATATGCTCTTTCCAGTAGCGGTATCCGTTATAAGTGTCATGATCCGTAATGACCATTCCCTGAAATCCGCGCTGCTTTAATATTGTAATGTATTCTTCCAGACCGACCTTGCTGTCGATGGAACCTTCCTTTACGTGGCAGTGCATATCAATCTTCATACACAAGCCCCCTTTTGTTCTGTTCTCTTTATGATGTGGTTATCATAAACTAATTATACATCAAATAGCAGAACAATGACAATATAAGATCACGGACTTTTCATTTTATCAGTGTATACCGGATGCCCCCGCCAGCATCGCGGCCAGACACCCGAACCATACAGCCGCATATACCGGCATAGGAATCGCAATATCGGTAAAACAGTACATCAGCGCTACCGCTGAAAGAATAATAATTCCAATTACCGCTGTGATTACTCGTAAAACTGATTTTCTGATATACATAAAAACACACCTTTCTCCAGTAAGATATACCTCTTGTTTTCTTTTAACAGGTATATCCTACCAGATCAGGTGTGTCATAAAACGGACTTTACTTTCCGTTTTTTCTCCTGTTTTTGCTGTTTTTACTCATTTTGCTCTCTTCCGACAGATCTTCTGTATCGAACTCTATTATTGTCATGTCCTCTTCTTCAAATTCACTTTGTTCATCATCGGCTTCGTCAATGTCCTCGTCTTGAATATCTTCTTCGGATTTTTCTTCTGCGGAGCCGGCATCGCCTGCTTCCTCATCCGGGATCTCATCCAGATCATCCATCATGGCACGTGCTCTTTCCACTTCGTTTGCAGTGGATTTTTCTTCCCGAATCTCTGCTGCTTTCTGCAGACTTTTCTTCTTCTGTTTTCTCGATTCAAGCAGAAGCTGCACAAGAACACCAATGATACAGATAACCGCGCACAATGCTATAAGGATTATATCTCCGCTTACCGGCAGCAAATGATACACTGCTGTTCCTGCAACCGCCGCCCCATATATTGAAGTAGCTATAATTGTAAACACGACTACGAACCGTACCGCCAGAATCGCAGCCACGAGAGCGATTGCCAGACAGATCACGGCAGCAGCCCAGTTCTTCGGAGCGATCAGACAAACTGCCATACCGCCTGTCGAAACAAACACGGTAAGGAATACACCTACACGATATAATGCTGCTCCGAGGACTGCCAGGATCAGCCCCAGCACACCGCCGGCAATCAACATTCCTGTTCCGCTCAGACCGGCCAGACCTCCTGCCGTAACACCTGCGGCAAACCCGAATGTCAGTCCGGTCAGTGCCGCCCATGCCCGGATTATCTTCAGACCCAGCAGACAAAACAGCAGTCCCAGCACTGCCGTGACCGCCAGTGCGATCATCTCTGTCTGCGTCAGGACATGACTTTCCATACCGATTTCGCGTATTACGCCGTTCAGATCAATCTCACGTACTGTATCAAAAATTTCATTTGCATTCATAACGCTACACCTTGCCCCTTAATTAAAATTTTTATATGTTTCCCCCAAATCTTCAAGCAGGTTCCTGTATTCATCGACAACAGACTGTGGGGAAAGGATCTGTACATCTCTCCCAAGACCGGTGATCCAGCCGAAAAACTGTTCGCTCACGGCGACCTCAACACGAGCGGTAAAGTGTTCATCTCCGTCCGGCCGGAGCGGCACATTCTTGCCGAACCTGTCAATCACAACTCCCACAAACCTGTTGTGAAACCGAATACGAACTGTCTCTTCATTGCCGCCAAACATTCCGAACGTCTGCTTCGTATAACGCGCAAGATCAAACCTGGAAAATTCATCACGGCCATCCCTCTCCTGTTCTGTAATCTCGATATGCAGCATCTTATCTACCCGGAAATGCTTGATGATCCCCGCGTCTGTATCATATCCGATCAGATAATAGTTCTCGCTGTCCCATGTCAGTGCCCAGGGGCTTACGTGATAGTTTTCCCCACCCTTTTTCAGGCGAATCTCTTTTGAAACCGTCCACTCAAAATACCGGAAAATAATCTGCCGGTTCAATGCGATCGCTGAATGTATCTTATCTACATTATAATAGATGCTTTCATTCATCGCTTTAATGCGGTCCGCCACTACAACCTGCCGCTGCAGTTTACGAGCCTCAAATCTGCTGGTCAGTTTTTCTATCTTTCGGATCAGGGTATCCGACTTTTTCTGTGTTATAAATCTCGAAGACTGTACTGCATCCACAAGCAGTTTGAGCTCCGGAAGTTCAAATTTCCTCTCCGCAAGATAATATCCCTCCGGATGTTCCTTCCGGTATAAAATGTCCATGCCGAAATTTTTCAGAGTCTCAATATCATTATAAAGGCTCTTTCTCTCCGCATGGATACCAAGATCTGCCAGTTTCTCTTCCAGCTCTTTCCGGGAGATTGGATGATCTTCGTCTGTCTCTTCCATGAACAGTTCCATCAGATATAGGATTTTTGCTTTCTGGTTACTGCTCTTTGCCATAGCTCACCCAGCCCCTTCCATGTGTCTGTTAACGCATTATACTCTATGTATCCGGCGCCTGCTTCCTGCTTATTCTACCAACGATTCCTTTTATTGACAAGATGAAACCGGATATATTTACACACTGAAAGTGGATGCCAACCAATTTACCTTGATCAACATCCACTTTCATACTGATATTTCTATCATTCTTTTTTTACCTCTTTCTTCTATCTTTCTTTTTTGATTGATAGAATTAACTTATGTTCCCGGTGGTCCGTACCTCCTTTACTTAAATTCCCATTGAATTTGAGTTCCTCGATAATCTTCTCTCTGATATAGATTTTACCTCTCTCATAACTTTCTCGTCATTATGATCTTTCTCTATATCTGATTACCCATTTCTCAATTCCGCTATTCAATGGGTTTTATAAAACTTTCAATCAGTTTTATTTGTTGTCATTATAATAACTCTATTCTCCTTGTTTGTCAACTTATTTTTCGATATTTTTTATATTTTTTCAAAAATTATCAGTTAATTATACGATTGACTTCTATACAAGGTACATTTAAAATAGAATGGAAATGTCAAAATCACTGAATTTACGATAAGGAGTCTTAACAATGGAAAACTTGAAAATACCTGAGGGCTACTCTTCACCTCTCACGATCCGTGAGACAGAAGTTGCCATCAAGGAAGTCAAAGATCATTTCGAGCGGGCGCTTGCCAAATCCCTGCATCTGACACGTGTATCCGCTCCTCTGTTTGTCCGTCCGGAGACGGGTATGAACGACAACTTAAACGGCGTGGAGCGTCCTGTCTCTTTCGGCATTAAGGAACAGAACGACGCAGAAGCCGAGATCGTCCACTCACTCGCAAAGTGGAAACGCTATGCACTGAAAAAATACGGCTTTCACTCAGGAGAAGGCCTCTATACTGATATGAGCGCTATCCGCAGGGACGAAGACACCGACAACATCCACTCTCTCTATGTGGACCAGTGGGATTGGGAAAAGATCATCTCCAAAGAAGAGCGCAATATGGAGACGCTTGAGTACACAGTACGCAAAGTTTACAGCGCCCTGAAGGATACTGAGGATTACATATCCAGAAGGTACAACTATATCGAACCTCTCCTTCCGGACGATATCTTCTTCATCACTTCACAGGAACTCGAAGATATGTATCCGGACTGTACTCCGAAAGAAAGAGAAAATAAAATCGCCAAAGAAAAAGGAGCTGTATTTATTTCCCAGATCGGAAAAATCCTTGCTTCAGGCGAGAAACATGACGGCCGTGCGCCAGACTATGACGACTGGGAATTGAACGGAGATATCATCGTATATTATCCGGTGCTCGACATGGGGCTGGAACTCTCTTCCATGGGCATCCGCGTAGATGAGGAATCACTTAAGAGCCAGCTTAAGATCGCAGGCTGTGAAGAGCGTGCGGAGCTGCCGTTCCAGAAATCTCTGCTGAACAAAGAGCTTCCCTACACAGTAGGCGGCGGTATCGGACAGTCCCGTATCTGTATGTATTATCTCAGAAAAGCGCACATCGGCGAGGTTCAGTCTTCACTCTGGCCGGACGATGTGACAGAAGAGGCACTTGCCCACGGCATTAACCTGCTGTAGAGGAATTGACATGACACACTTATTACTCGCAATCATATATCTGGCGTTTATCAGCCTCGGGCTGCCGGACGCACTGCTGGGTTCCGCGTGGCCTACAATGTACACGGAATTTAATGTTCCCGTCTCTTATGCAGGAATCATATCTATGATCATTTCGCTGGGCACGATCATATCCAGCCTGCAGAGCGACCGGCTCACACGGAAACTGGGTACCGGGAGGGTCACAGCCATCAGCGTGGCGATGACCGCCGTTGCCCTTCTGGGCTTCTCCTTTACCCACTCTTTCTGGAGGCTCTGCCTCTGGGCTGTCCCATACGGGCTGGGCGCCGGCAGCGTGGACGCTGCACTGAATAACTATGTAGCGCTGCACTATAAGAGCCATCATATGAGCTGGCTCCACTGTATGTGGGGTGTGGGCGCAACACTCGGACCTTACATCATGGGATTCGCTCTTTCCGGCGGACAGACATGGAATTCCGGTTATCGCTATATCGGCATACTTCAGATTGTACTGACCGCATTCCTGATCTTCAGCCTGCCGCTATGGACAAAACAGAAAAACAGGACCGGAGTACAGGCATCGGACAATGCCCCGGAAGGAACACACAATAAGGCGCTCTCCCTCGCAGAGATCATACGGATCCCCGGAGCGAAAGAGGTCATGCTCTGCTTTTTCTGCTACTGTGCCATAGAACAGACTGCCAGCCTGTGGGCCAGCAGTTATCTCCATCTTTTTAAAGGGATTCCTGCGGAAACCGCCGCTCGCTTTGCAGGTATGTTCTTCATCGGCATCACTGTAGGCCGGGCGATCAGCGGCTTTATCACAATGAAGCTGAACGATGTGCAGATGATCCGTCTGGGACAGGGAATCATCGCGGCCGGTATCGTTGTCATGCTTCTGCCCGGCCCGGACATCGTATCCCTTGCCGGCCTGATCATGATCGGACTGGGATGCGCGCCTGTGTATCCCTGTATCATCCACTCTACACCGGATCATTTCGGTGCGGATCGGTCACAGGCAGTCATCGGCGTGCAGATGGCAAGCGCTTATGTCGGCACCTGCCTCATGCCGCCTCTGTTCGGACTGATCGCCAACCATATCAGTATCACTCTCTTCCCGATTTATCTGATGGTGGTGCTCATTCTCATGATTGTGATGCATGAACTGCTTACAAAGAAGACGATGCATTTATAACGCCCACCGCCTGCATATGCTGCGCGCGGTGGCGTTTTTCTGTAATTTTACGGGGATATCCGGTCAGCCCGTTCCCGTTATGCGGGTCATTAAAATAATAATTTTCTTCATCATATCCCACAAGCAGCATACAGTGCTCATTGGATATCCATGTAAAGACCTCGCCCGGGCTTTGGTTTGTTGCAGTATCAAAAAGGTACCACTGCGGACCGATGACCGGCTCACGCATATCAATACACGCCCAGCAGATTACCGGCATTTCGTGATCGATATACTTTGTCAGAAGTTCTTCCAGAGGCGTGCCGGTCTCATCTATCGCCCGGTATTGCAGGACATCTTCCTGCTTTATGCCGTACTCTCCGGCTTTCATATTTAAGAATACTTTATCAAGAGCATTTACGATCACCGGCGCATAGCAGCCGAATGCGTCTTCATCATACGGGTTTCCGCAGAAATATTTTCGCGGATCGGGGCCGAACAGCTCACCATTTCTCACTTCAAATGCCTTCTGTTCCAGATAGTTCCTTATAAATTCATCTACCGTAATATCAACCCCGAGATGCCGAAGCAGCATCACCGCTGAAACGCTCTCGCACCCTGTAGGATAACGACCGCTCTGGTCAATATAAGGTGCACGGATGATAACTTTCTTTCCTTTTCCCATGATTTCTCCCTCCTGATACAGCTGACGGCCGGACAGACATCTGCTGTCTGCCGGCCGCTTTCACACTTTATCTATATTTATCTGCCGCCCTGCTTTGCCTCTGTCACTTTCCGGATTACGGTGAGCACTCCTATAAGAAGAAGCAGACTTACGCCGAGCACGATCCACCAGACGTGTACGACTCCGGCGATCAGATATCCTACAATGCAGACCGCAGCGACAACCGCCGCATACTGCATCTGCGTGGATACATGATTGATATGATTGCTCTGGGCTCCCGCCGAGGACATAACCGTGGTATCGGAGATCGGGGATACATGATCACCGCACACAGCCCCCGCAAGAACTGCCGATACAGAGATCACCATCATGTCCAGATCAGCGCCGCCGGAGAACATAGCTGTCGCGATAGGCACAAGAATCGCAAACGTTCCCCATGATGTTCCGGTCGAAAATGAGAGAAATACCGCTGCCGCGAACATTACTACCGGAATGAAAATGCTAGCGGATGCATTATCTCCAACAATATGCCCTACGAAATCCGCAAGGCCGAGAGCATCTCCAACTCCTTTCAGCGACCATGCAAAGATCAGGATCGTCACCGCCGGCACCATCAGCTTGAACCCCTCTGCCAGACTGTCCATAAAGCCTTTGAATGTAACTACTTTCCTCGGAAGGTAAAGGATAAGCATAAAAAAGATTGTGATCATTGTCGCAAAAATCAGACTTGTCTCCGCGTCGCATCCGGAAAATGCCGTGATCACATCTGTGGCTCCGCCCAGATATCCCGTATAAATCATGGCTCCGATTGCGGATATGATCAGGACCGCAACCGGAAGAACAAGGTCAATCACCTTCCCGTTCGGGTTGACCTCGTCTTCGGATATCTGCTCGAATTCCTCCGCACCGCTTGTAAAGAGATCCCCTTTCGCGGCATTTTCCTCGTGCTTTTTCATCAACCCGAAGTCAAATACCGTCACGGTGATGAAAATGACCATGAACAGCGTGAGGATCGCATACAGGTTGTACGGAATCGTGCGCAGGAAAAGCTGAAACCCGGTAATCCCCGCATCTTCCGGCACATAGGAGTTGACTGCGGCCGCCCAGCTTGAGATGGGTGCGATGATGCACACCGGTGCAGCGGTAGAATCAATGATATATGCCAGCTTTGCCCTGGATACTTTATAGCGGTCTGTCACAGGACGCATAACCGATCCCACTGTAAGGCAGTTAAAATAATCATCCACAAAGATCAGTATCCCCAGACCTGTCGTCGCCAGAAGCGCACTCTTCTTCGATTTGATCTTCGTTCCCGCCCATTTGCCGTATGCAGCGGATCCTCCGGTCTTTGCCATCAGCACGATGATCATGCCGAGCAGGACGTCAAAGATCAGAATATTCAGATTCATGCTGTTCTTCATAATCTCGAAGAAATTCACAAACGACTCCCACGGGTGAAATCCACTGTAAAGCATGGCTCCCACAGCCACACCCAGAAATAGGGAACTGTATACTTCTTTTGTTACAAAGGCGAGTATGATCGCCAGAAGCGGCGGGATCAATGCCCACCATGTTCCGATAAACATAGAACCATCCATAACTTTTTACTCTCCATTCCTTGAATCAGGAGCGCCGTAAAAGGAGCGGCCGCATACGCAGCCGCTCCCTTTGTTTCGACACTCGCATTTGTCTATTATTGTATAAGAAATACAGGAAAATAACAAGTTATAATTTACAGCAGAATCACGGCTGCTTCACAGCTGCCGAGAGTGATCGTTCCTTTCCCGCTGATTTCCCGTGTTCCGGCCTCCTCTTCTCCTGTGTTGGACAGGAGTACTCTTCCTGACTGTCCGGCAAGTTTCAATGTACATGGCTCAGTCCCGTAATTTGCTGCAATAAGTATGTCCTGAACTGCTTTTGCATCGTCTTTCCCGGAGATCCTGTGATAAGCAAAGATACCGTCCTGCTCCTCATAATCAGGAACAAATCTTCCATATGTAAATGTCTCTTTATATTCCGGAGATTTCTTCAGCGCAAGGAGCTTTTTATAATAGGAGAGTACAGAATCCGGACGTTCTGCCTGTTCCTCCACATTGATCTGTGTATAATTCGGATTGAGGGCAAGCCAGGGAGTTCCATGTGTAAACCCTGCTCCCTCTCCGGCGCTCCACTGCATCGGCGTCCTTGCATTATCCCGGCTGTTCTCATAACAGCATTCCAATGCCTGATTTCTGCTGCATCCTGCTGCCAGAGCTTCCCGGTACTGGTCTTTTGTGCTGATATCGTCATATTCCGAGATATCATTTCTCCGGCAGTTGGTCATACCGATTTCCTGTCCCTGATAGATGAAGGGGATGCCGTACAGAAGCATGGATGTAGTAGCAAGCATTTTCTTGCCTGTCTCATTTTGCGCATATTCCGGAAGGAAACGGCTCGCGCCTCGCGGTTCGTCATGATTTTCAATAATATTTGCCGGGAATCCGACTCCCTGCATCCTCTTCTGGGAAGCAAAAATGGTATCACGCCACTCTTTAAATGACGGTTTACGACTGTTGTACCAGCCGTTTTCTCCCTGCGCGAGCATATGCGCGCTGAAGTCAAACATCGTTGAGAAATGTCCGTCATCGCCAATGAACTCTGCAAGCTCATCATCTTTCATATTGAAAACTTCCGCCACGGTAAACGCATCATATTTCTCAAATGTATTCTTCTTTATATCTTCAAAATAGTCTCCGACGCCCTGTACTTCTTCCACCATCTTCACACAGGAAGCAAGCCCGTCCGGGCCGTCCGGCTCAAAGGATGGGAAACTCAGATCTTTCTTAATGTTGATGATCGCGTCGATACGGAATCCTGCCAGCCCTTTGTCCAGCCACCAGTTGATCATCTTATAGATCTCCTGCCTCAGTTCCGGATTCTCCCAGTTGAGATCCGGCTGCTCTTTTGCGAACATATGGAGATAGTACAGATCGGTTCCCGGCACCGGCTCCCATGCGCTTCCGCCGAAATAAGAACGGTAATTGCTTGGCTCCCTGCCGTCTTTTCCTTTTACAAAATGAAAATATCCCGCATACTTTCCGTACGGATCTTTCAGCGCTTTCTGAAACCACTCGTGCTTGTCGGAACAGTGGTTCACTACCAGATCCATCAGGACATACATGCCGCGCTTCTTTGTCTCGGCGAGCAGCTCATCGAACTCCTCCATCGTTCCGAACTCTTCCGCGATCTTATAATAGTCGGAAATATCGTATCCCTGGTCTACAAAGGGGGACTGATAGATCGGGGACAGCCATATAATGTCGATCCCCAGATCTTTGAGATAGTCCAGTTTTGAGATAATTCCCCTGAGATCTCCGATCCCGTCGCCGTTCGTATCGAGAAAACTTTTCGGGTAGATCTGATATGCTGCCTTATCATGCCACCATTTCTTTTTCATAGAAGTCCACTCCTCTCTTTAACGGATGCTCTCTTGTATTTCTTGTATGATGCTGTTATTATAGGCTTAAGATAAAAAGATTTCTTGCACAATTATTTGAATTAATAACACAATTCTGCTTTTTAGGAGGGTGGTTTATGAAATCTGCTTTTGATCTGTCACCGGAACAAAAAGAGAAAGCCCAGCACGGAGAAAAGATGTTTCCGCTGAAAAGATACATCACAAAACTTTCAGATCTCTACCCCGCGGTCACCGCTCACTGGCATGAAGAGGCCGAGCTGACCCTGATCACCGAAGGATCCTGTACATACCATATTCATCTTGAGAATTATGAAGCGCAGTCCGGTGATATTCTGTTCATCCCTCCCGCTGAACTTCATTCAATCAACATAGAACCGGGCACGGAAATGACATCTACGACTTATGTCTTCCACATGGATTATCTGAACGCTGATTCAGCCGATATATGCGCTGTAAAATATCTGCATCCGATCAGCCGGCACACGCTGATGCTTCCCTATATCATAAAAAAAGACCACCCGGCTTATCCTAAGCTTCTGGAGGTCTTTCAGCAAATGGAGCAGGCATACAGTGAAATGCGCCCCGGTTACGAAATGATGCTCAAAGCGCTGCTTCTCTATGCCACAGCGCTCCTGCTGCCCTACAGACAGGCAGAAAACACACGTCCGCAGCTTGAAGATGAACATACATCCAAGCTTAAACTGGTCCTTGAATATATCGGGGAGCACTACGCGGAAGATCTGACGATCCCGCAGCTCGCACGGCTGTGCTTTTTCAGCGAGTATCATTTTATGCGCTTTTTTAAAAAGTACATCGGTGTATCCTGTCTGGAATATATTAAGAACTTAAGGCTGGAAAAAGCCGCCTCGCGCTTGGCGCAGGGCGGCCAGTCAGTCCTCGATATTTCCATGTCGTGTGGCTTTTCCAATCTGTCGTACTTTTACAGAGAATTCAAGAAAAAGTACGGCATGACCCCGAAAGAATTTATTCGGAAAATGCCTGAGCTTCCTTTTCTTCCAGAACAGAAGTACAGTGCGGGCACCGGGTCGCCTCGAGCGGAATCTCGCTGAAGCAGTACGGACACTTCTTCACAGTCGGCGCAGCAGGCTCCTCTTTCTTCTGTCCAAGCGACATGATTTTATTGATCGCTTTGAGCAGGCAGAAAAGGACAAAAGCCAATATCAGGAAGTTAACCAGATCTGATACGAACTTTGACGCAAAACCGGCGATGTTCTGGAGCGTATAAGTCTCTGCTCCTGTGACAAAGTTCAGGATCGGATTGATAAAGTTATCCGTAAGTGATGTCACGATCCCGGTAAAGCCGCCGCCGATGATAACACCGACTGCCATATCCATCATGTTTCCCCGAAGGGCAAATGACTTGAATTCCTCAATAAATTTTTTCATAGGTTACTCTCCTTCGTATTCTCTTTTGTCAGATTATCAGTCAGAGATTGTAACATGCCGGCCGGAAAAATGGAATACGGGATCTGTGTTTCTACCTGTTTCTCTTTACTTTTTACACATTTTACGCCCGGACGCTTTTCCTGATATTTCCTCCACGATCAGACAGATCACGATCACCACCGCCATATCCGGCAGCGTATTGCCCACCGGTATATCGATCGTCATGAACCATCGATAGACAATAAATCCGATCAGCCAGATCACCAGATTCTTCCAGTCGAAATCTGTCAGCTTCTTCGCTTTTCTCAGGATGAACACATCCGCGATCTGTACCGCGATCATAGGGGCGAACACGGAACCGATGAGGTATAGGAAATCCGTGATATCATCCATTGGGAAAATGATGGCCGCGATCGTGCCGATGACCGTCACCACGATACCCACATGATTTCCTTTCAGTTTCGCAAATACGGACTCGGAAGACACACCTGCTGAATATGCGTCAAGGAACGTAGTCGTAACAGTGGAGAAGATTACAATCAGAAGCGCCGCGATACCGAGCCCCGCCTTCGCCATGATTACAGCAATGTCTGTCTCGCCGGTGTAGATAGCGGCTCCCATACCGATCACATACATCCAGCAGCTCACCAGACCGTAGACGATCACGCTCGCCGCAGTGGCCTTCACCGGTTTCTCGGCCTCTCTTGTATAATCGCTGATAACGGGCAGCCACGAGAGCGGCATTGCCACGGACAGTTCCACCGCCGCGCCAAAGCTCATCGCGTCACTGCTCAGATCCGCGCCCGCGTCCGAACCGTCGAAGAAGATAACTCTGCACAGCAGGATGGTCAGAATAAAGAGTGCTGCCATGGCAATCGTATTGATCTTTCCAAGATTGGTCACTCCGACAGCGATCCAGAGAACGATCAGCGCTCCGATCACGATGCACCACACCCATGCGCCGGTGTGGAAGATACCGTCTGCGGCAAGGGCTCCGTCATAGATCATGATGGCTGTCCATCCGACAAGCTGGAGGACATTGAGTACGGCAAAGAGCAGCCCGCCTTTGCGTCCAAAGCTCATTTTCACAGTCTCCATGGCGCTCTTTCCCATTCTCGCGCCGATCAGTCCGGCAAAGAACATCATACAGCATCCGATAATGTGTCCGATGATGACCGCTGCAAGGCCTCTCTGGAATCCAAGGGGAGCCAGATAGGTTCCGGTCAGGATCTCGGCAATGGATACACCGGCGCCGAACCAGATTAGGCCATTTTCATATACTGAAGTACGTTTTGTTTCCATGTCAGACTGTCTCCTTTCCGGCAGAAGGCATATCTGTTTCTGTCACTGTACTTTCCGGTGTTTCTTTAGCTGTATCTTCCGGAGTCTTTACATATTCCCCTGTAATGTCAAAGGCATGGTTCATCGGCCCGCTGCCTTTTCCCAGATCCAGCATAGCTCCCAGCGCACCGGAAATATATGCTTTCGCCCTCTCTACGGATGTATCCATGTCAAAACCTTTCGCCAGATTAGACGCAATGGCACTGGACAGCGTGCATCCTGTCCCGTGAGTATTCGGATTGTCAATGCGCTTTCCGTAGAACCAGCGGTAACTTCCGTTTCTATAAAGCAGATCATTGGCGTCATTTAACTGATGTCCGCCTTTTAAGAGAACAGCACAGTGATAGTTCTCACTGATCTTCTCTGCGGCTTTTATCATATCTTCCTCAGTTCTTACTTCCATGCCTGAGAGTACTTCCGCCTCCGGAATGTTGGGTGTCAGAACATCTGCCATGGGGAGCAGTCTTTCTTTCAGCGTATCTATCGCGTCATCGCTGATCAGTTTTGCCCCGCTTGTGGCTACCATAACCGGATCGACCACAATATTCTCTGCATGATATTCCGTAAGTTTCTCTGCAATGGCAGTGATCAGCTCTGCTGATGATACCATTCCGATCTTGACCGCATCCGGACGGATATCTGTAAAGATACAGTCAATCTGCTCTTTTAGAAATTCAGGAGATACCTCCATGATTCCTGTTACGCCGGTCGTATTCTGTGCAGTCAGTGCAGTGATCGCACTCATGGCAAACACGCCATTCGCGGTCATTGTCTTGATATCTGCCTGAATTCCGGCGCCTCCGCTGGAGTCACTGCCAGCGATTGTTAATGCTGTTCTCATTTTTCATACTTCCTTTCCTCTTTCGTGTTATGCGTATCCTTATCCGCCATATAAGGCTGCCGTCATTTTCCGGATATGCACTCAGCATTAATTTTATATAGCGGCAGAAAGTGGTGCCCCCGGCCTGCCGCTGAAAAGTGCCCGCTGTTATACGGACGCTCTTTTCCAGAATATATTAAAATCTTTAAACTCCGGCAGATAGATATC
>ERZ1643247.1521-NODE-1521-length-21055-cov-76.140000_pt1 | contig 21055 bp, 15 predicted proteins | sample MGYA00579264_ERZ1643247 | MGnify/ENA primary metagenome ERZ1643247 (study PRJEB29033, sample SAMEA4952262) | chicken gut metagenome | biome: Broiler Chicken; feature: Gastrointestinal Tract; material: Caecum | place: Ireland | collected 2018 | study: Broiler... | reverse complement strand
ATACGGTATAAAAAACATCTTACCTAACAATGTAAAAAAGTGGTTGACATTTGCAAACGCTCAGCAGAGTATTTATCTGCCAGTTTCAGAAGCCCCATACAGCTTCGGTAGGACTGCTGCTCAACCCTCTGGGAGGCAAGAATCGCATTAACAACCTTGCACGTATTGGTTCCAATCCGCTCAGCCCATTTGCGGAAACGGTCACCGTTCCATTCCAGATATTTCTGGTGATTGGCGGGCATATGTTCCGTAACAGTGCTGTATTGCCCCTTTCGGCCATACAGACGGCGGTGGGAAGCAATGCGGTTGTGATTGTAAAAGATTTCGATAATAGTGTCAGTTACCCGCACATCCACCTTGCGTTTGATGTATTCGTAAGGAACGGAATATAGCATTCCGTCGACGGATATGTGATAATTGAACTGAACGGTGGCTTTTTTCCATTCCGCCAGTTCATAAGGGGTAGCCGGTAACTTGGCCAGTAATGGCAGTTCTTCGTCGCGGAAGATCTCGTATCGGGTACCCTCTTTCTTTTGGAAAGGACGGTTTACGAATTCCTCCAGCTTCCTGCGGATGGCCTTGTTCAGCTCGGCCAGAGAAAAGAACTGTTCATTACGGAGCGCCGCGGTGATCCAGGTAGAAATGACACCTACAGAGCCCTCGGCATTTGGCTTGTCCTTCGGTGCCCGGACGCGGGCAGGGATGATAGCCGTATTGTAGTGCTCAGCCATCTCGTGGTAGATGGTGTTGAGTTCCTGATTGTACCAGTCGTTGTTGTGGATCACTGCAGTCGTGGTATTATCAGGCACCAGAATACGGGTTACACCACCGAAGTACTCATACATGTGAACGTGTGCAGTAATCCATGAGCGCTGCTTTTCATTAATAAAAGCCTCAACGTAAGGATACTGGCTGTATGTCATGACACCCACAAAGAGAAATGCGGGGATGATCTCGCCGGTATCCGGATCGGTGATCTGCGCAGGATCTCCTGCCCAGTCAACTTCGATCTGCTCGCCGGGCTTTCGGTTGATATGCATGGTTGCGCGGCGCTTCTGCTCATCCTGCTGGATGTAATAACAGAACTGGGAATACATGAGCGGCTCGTCGCCGGACTGGCGGCATTCCTCCAGGTACTCCGTCCAGAGGAGTTTCTTGTTGACACCGTTGCGGAGCAACTCCTTCTGGATGTAGTTGAAATCTGGCATCCGTTTTTGTTTGGATACCTTTGATTCCTTGGGAAACATCAGCGTCTCAAGCGCTGCATCTGTCAAGTTTTCATCCAACGGCCAGGATAAATGCATTTCCCGTGCTCGTTTTTGAACCTTGACTACGGTTTTCTGCGAAACACCGATGCTTTGAACAATGTTTCGCTGTGATAGTCCCAAAGCGGTAAGCCTGAGGATCTCACGATACTTGGTCATTGTCTTGTGACCTCCTTATAATAGATTTACATCTTGCGATGCATGTCTCTATTATAAGGCTCTGGAATATGATTTCCTGTCCCGGAACAGTGATTTCCGTTTATCCGGAATAGAGATTTCCTATCGCCGGACTGGTGATGGAAAATGCCCCGGAATACTCATGCAAAGGCGAATGGCCATGCTGGCACTAATATATCATTGAAGCGGAGGCCGTTCTGGGGAATGTTAAAACATTCTTCAGGCGGCATTGCCGCAGATGATATCATGAAACTTTATCGGTTGCCTTTGAACAAACACGGAAGTAAGAATCGGTGACCTCGTATCCGTGATCAGTGATCTAAATCTCCGTGACAAGTGATCTATTTATCCGTGAACAATGATCTACTCACGCGTAATATACAGGTGATTTCCAAAACACCGGACAGGCGCTTTCAGCGCACTGGTATATCCACCTGGAAAGAATGGACTCGATCAGCCCAGAGATCAGTTTTTGAGATTTTATTGCCATCCATCTCTATTGGTATCACCTCCATCATTTGAGAACATCTTATCAAATGCAGGAAGGGATTTGAAGATACGGATGATTACCTACTTACGTATGAGTTCCTCCTTGAAAAAATCTATTGTTTTTCTCAAGTATGGACTAAAACTCAATTTAGCGAAAGGCGAGCGATTTGACGTTTACGAGCGATTTGACGTTTACCTTTGTAGGTACGGATGATTACCTACTTACGTGAAAACAGCTGCATGAAAATACTCATATTCTCATACAGCCGTCTTATACATTTCTATATTTTATTTTTGTATATAACAGTTTTCAGTGGAGCCGGGGGCCTCACTTCCCTTTGGAAGAATCTGTATTTCTATCCCTTCCAGACGTTTTGCAAGTCCAGAAGTACCTGCCTTTTCTCCGTTCTTGGCCCATCCCAGCCAGCCGTAAGTCTGTGAGTGAACTCTGTAATAAATATCATATTTCTCACTCATTTCACCAGTAAGCCGTATTCTTATTGCCTCTAAACGTTTTGCCTCTCCGGCAGTTCCTGATAACGCCCCATTTGATACATATCCCTGCCATCCATCTTTCTGTACATGGGTACAATACTCTATTCCTCCGGAATACTGGGCATTACTCAACTGAATCTGTATAGCTTCCAGGCGCTTTGCCTCTCCTACTGTTCCTGACAAAGCTCCATTTTCCACAAAATCCAGCCAGCCAAGTTTCTGTACATGGGTTCTGTACTGAACTGATACAGCTTTTTCCAGATATGCATTTGATGTTGAACCTGGAGCTTCTCCTCCTTTTGGCACTAAAACAATCTTTATGGCCTCAAGTCTCTTTCCATATCCGGCAGTTCCAGCAGGCTCTCCATTTTTAGCCCATCCCAGCCAGCCGTAAGTCTGTGCATGGACGCAATAATAAATATCATAATTTTCACTGGCTTCGCCGGTAAGCTCTATTTTAATAGCTTCCAGCCTCTTTGCTTCACCTGTAGTTCCTGACAAAGCTCCGTCTGATACATAATCCATCCAGCCATTCTTTTGGACATGGGTACTATATCTTACTCCGCCGCTAATATCACTTCCCAATTTAATCCTGATGGCTTCTAACCTTTTGGCTTCGCCTTCTGTCCCTGAAAGGCTTCCGTCATAAACTTCACTCTGCCATCCATCCTTCTGCACATGGGTAGAATAAGCTATCTGGCCACCTTCTCCTCCTGTTTCTCCTGAATTATTGTCATCTGAATTATCAGAGTTTTCTTCCTCGATCCAGAAGTTCAAATCCACATTTGTAGAAATACCGTCTACTTTTCCTGTTGAGGTACACTGCCACATGTCGTATTCGCCATCATAAGTGCAGGTATCATTCCACTGAGCCATCCATCTGGACCATGAGTCAAATACAGGATCTGTCAAGTGGTTTGTCCACCAGTCTAAGTTAGAATAAATACCTACCTGATATCCACTGCCGGAAATGACATCACAAAAGGTCTTAGCCACCTGTGTCTTCATATCATCCGTCAACGCTAAGGTAATATTATCTTCCAAATCATAATATACCGGATAAGATGGTGAATGTCCCTGCAAAAGCCGCAACACATGACGTGCCTCACTCTCTGCTTTTGACAATGTATTGGCATAGGAATACAGATATACACCGTATGGGATTCCTAACCGTTCGCATTCTGAAACATTATACTCCCAGTAATCATCGTCCTGGCTCTCCATATCCTGTCCATAGCCACAGCGGATAATAGCAAAATCAATCCCGTCATTTTTAACCTTCTGCCAGTCGATTTTTCCATTATGCTCACTGACATCAATGCCTTTTTTCACAGCTCCAGGGATTACTTCTCCATTGCTGTTCACAAATTTCCCGTCAACTTTTTCCCATGCATAAGGATAATCCGTATATGTACTTGGCAGGGAAATCAGATTTCCGTTTGAGTATCTCCAGCTGTTTTCTACTGCAGGATCCGCTTCCAGAACAGTCTCTGTTTCCTGTCCGCTTTCTTCTGTCATTTCCTGGCTGTTTTCATTTACAGCTGCTTCCTGATTATCTTCTGTCTCAGCTTCGCTGGTCTGGTATGTATCTTCTTGTGAATTATCTATTATTTCTGACTCTTCATTCTGTTCCTGATTGTCTTCTGTATTTTGCTCTTCAGAAATAGCTTCTTGTTGACCTTCCTGTTCTTCCACTGAATCATTTTCCGAGTAATCTAGTGATTCACTGTCTTGATTCATCTGCACTTCCGATGTTTCGGCAGCACTTATCGAAACAGGCGCTACAAATATACTTCCACTGGCCACGCATGCGGACAATGCAAGCGCCAACACTTTTTTCATCCTTCTCATTAGCAGTTCCTCCTAATTCTTTATTTTTTTAAGATTATATACACCTATTAAAAAAATCGCAACCCTTTTATTGGTATCTTCCTTAAACCTAAACGATATTTTAAATTTTGTCTGCTATTTCTGCAGTAAAACAAGTTCATCTTATATCCGTTTCAAAGTATACACAATCTCTAGGAGACCCTCTTCTTATACTCAAGTCTTAATCGACAAACTCAGGGTTTGGAATACCTATCGTTAACTTTTAGTGTCATATATATTCTTTTATATAGTTTTGCCATCATCATATAAACAAATTCAATCCCCCATGAACTAAACATGGAGCAAGCAAATACTATTGGAACTACTATGAAATAATACTCGAACATATAATTAAATTCATAAACTCTATTCAACATATATGGATAAATAACAGAGTCAAATATATCCGACAACAAATAGGCTCCCAAAGCTCCATCAGACAAAAGTTTCAACAAATTTTTCGTAGAAGTTGGTAATTTATTCAAATTATCTGTTTCCAAAAAAATCTGAAAAACTAATACTGCCATTAATACTATTATTATAGAATTATAGTCTGTCCAAGGTCCCCCTATAAAATTTACCCCATAGCTTCTATAAAAGCTTATTCCGCCCCCCACTCCAATCATAATTACTAAAGTACAAAAACTAATTTTTCTGCTTATAGGCAGACCATATTCCTTTAAATATGCCCCTATAAAATAGTATGTAAGAGGATATATTCCTTGCCACCAATCCGGCAATATTTTCTGATACTCAGTTGTAATTGCTGGATTTCTCCACCATGACTCAAGAGAAAAATTATAAATATTAGTTATTGTTGGTAAAGAAGTCAATAATAAAAAAGTAATTAACATAATCTGCTTTTGTCTTTTATTATTCAATGCAGTATACATCAAATTTAAAAAAGGAATTAGCAAAAACAGACCTATATACATTTCTATATACCAGGAATAAGTTGATGCTGAAAAATCTAATATACTCAAAATACCTGTCTTTACAGTGTACTCTTTATTCAAATATGTAACTTTAAAAATAACGCATATAATGCTTGCCATTATATACGTAAATAAGGTCTTCTTTATTCCTAAATAATATCTTTTATTTAGTTTTTTAGAAGACATCAGATACCCTGTTAACATAATAAAAAGTGGCACACAGATCATAAAAAATTGTCTGGCTATAGTCATAATCATCATACGTTTCCCAATTACTGGTGCATTATAAAAGCCACAATTTAAGAAATAATGAACCGAAATAACTGTAAATACTGCAAATACTCTAATAGCATCTAAAGATGTATTTCTCTGTGACATAGTTTATTCCCTTCTAAATATTTATCAGAATTAATCAGTCTCTTTGATAAATATCACGCGTATAAACCTTATTTCTTACATCATCTAGACAATTATCATACCTATTTGCAATAATCGCCTGACTTTTATTTTTAAATATCTCTAAGTCATTAATAACCACAGAACCAAAAAACGTCTCTCCGTCCTTAAGTGTTGGTTCGTAAATTACAATAGTAGCACCTTTAGCCTTAATTCGTTTCATAACTCCTTGGATAGAACTTTGCCTAAAATTATCACTATTAGATTTCATGGTCAAACGATATACACCTATCACCACTTCTCGTTCTTTCTCCTCAGCCCAGCTATCGTTCGCTTCATATGCCCCTGCCATTTCAAGAACGCGTTCTGCAATAAAATCTTTACGTGTACGATTAGACTCTACAATTGCTTCAATCAAATTTTCTGGAACATCAGCATAGTTTGCTAATAGTTGTTTTGTGTCTTTTGGTAGGCAATAACCACCATATCCAAAGCTAGGGTTATTATAATGTGCGCCTATTCTTGGGTCAAGACAAACACCATTTATAATCTGCTGTGTATCTAATCCTTTCATTTCTGCATATGTATCTAGTTCATTAAAATAAGAAACTCTTAATGCTAAATAAGTATTTGCAAATAGTTTTACAGCCTCTGCTTCTGTAAATCCCATAAACAATGTATCTATACTTTCTTTTAAAGCGCCTTCTTGAAGCAGTCCTGCAAACGTTTTTGCAGCTCCTAACAATTTCTTGTCTTCCATATCCGTTCCAACAATAATGCGGCTCGGGTATAAATTATCATATAGTGCTTTTGACTCCCTTAAAAACTCAGGGCTAAAAATAATATTTTTACTTCCTATCTTCTCTCTAAGTGCTTTTGTATATCCTACTGGAACTGTCGATTTAATTACCATAATTGCTTCCGGATTATACTGCATAACTAAGTCTACTACATTTTCTACTGCTGATGTATCAAAATAGTTTCTTTTACTATCATAATTTGTTGGCGCTGCAATAACAACAAACTCAGCATTTGTATATGCCTCTTTAGCATTCATTGTCGCATATAAATCTAATTCTTTTTCTGCCAAATATTTTTCTATATATTCATCTTGAATAGGCGATTTCTTCTCATTAATTAATTGCACTTTTTCTGGAAGAACGTCTACCGCCATAACATGATTCTTTTGGGCTAATAATGTTGCAATTGATAATCCTACATAACCAGTTCCAGCTATAGCAATATTATACTTTCTCATATTTATTCTCCCTATATCATATCTTATAAAATTCTTTATACCATTCTGCAAAACGGCGTAATCCAATCCTTAAATCTGTATTTGGTTTAAATCCAAAATCTTCTTCTAATGCACTCATGTCAGCATAAGTCACTGGTACATCACCTGCCTGCATGGGAACAAGTTCTCTATGGTTCTCAAAATCATAGTTTTTCGGAAGGACCTTCGCCCGAACAAGTTCTTGCTGAAGAATATCTACAAATTCCAGCAGATTTTCTGGCCTATTATTTCCAATGTTGTAAACTCGATACGGAGGAATGGGAAGTCCGTCTTCTCCGGTTTTCTTTTTTGGTGGTACCTGCATAACCAATTTTACCCCCTTTACAATATCATCAATATATGTAAAATCTCGTTTACAATTACCATAATTGAATATTTGTATTTTTTCTCCATTTATTAATTTATTGGTAAATCCAAAGTAAGCCATATCTGGTCTCCCTGCAGGTCCGTAAACTGTAAAAAATCTTAATCCTGTAGAGGGAATATTATACAGTTTTGAATAAGCATGGGCCATCAATTCATTACTTTTTTTCGTAGCTGCATATAGAGATACTGGATTGTCCACTTTGTCCTCGGTTGAATAAGGTACTTTTTTGTTCCCCCCATAAACTGAAGATGAAGAAGCATATACTAAATGCTCAACTCCTTTTTCTCCCTTATCATATGAATGGCGACACGCTTCCAAAATATTGTAAAATCCAATAATATTATTTTCAATATAACTGTCAGGATTAGTAATTGAATAACGTACACCTGCTTGTGCCGCTAAATTAACTACAATATCTGGTTTATAGCGGCTAAAAATTTCTTGAATTAGTTCTCTATTAGTAATAGATCCCTCTATAAATTTCCAAAAAGCCGAAGCCTTAACGGACACCTCCTCAATCTGCTTTATCCGGTACTTTTTAAGTGTAACATCATAATATGAATTCATATTATCAATTCCCACTATTTTTACTAATGGAATTGATTTCATCAATTCCATAGTTAAGTTTGCCCCTATAAATCCCGCCACTCCTGTAATTAAAATGACTCTATTTTCTAAATTAATCTTTTCCACATTCTCACTCCTTAACTCTTTAATTACTATATTTTTCTTCGCTAATACTTTTTCAGTACTATAGCAATTATTTTTCTATAAAAAATAATATTTATAACTATGCTTATACCTAGTACAACTAATCCTACCTTTAAAGCCATGATAACCCATGCAATATAGTTAAGGCTATTGAGTTCAAACTGCCTTGTGCAAAGAAAAGATAATATCGCAATAATACTATCTGTAATCAAATATTTTATAAAATAGATAATTGAACGTTTAATAATATTTCTACGTAAATACCATGCAAAATAACAGGTATGATACAACATTGCAATCAACGTTCCGACTGCTGCTCCAACGAGCCCAAATTCAAACACTGTTCCTACTGTAATTATTACATTCAATACAGCTGATATGTAAGCTCCATTTTGTGTTTCTTTAAAATGTCCTGCTGCCTTGATTATTCGAAAATATGGAATTCTCAGGCACTGTACTGCATATGCTGTAACGAGAATAAATCCGAAAATAGGAACAATATAGTTTGCGTCATTTATTCCTCTAGTATATACGGCAATAAATGGACTTATTGTAATTGCGGCTATTGTAAAAATTCCTGTTACCCCTACATGGGTAGTCCATTCCACAATACTAAATGTTTTTAGCAATTTTTCATGTTCATTGTTTGCAATCATATTTCCAAACAATGATTCTATACCTGTAGCAGCAGTCATTATGATCTGCTCTACACCATTAGTAACATTATAATAAACTGAATAGATCGAAACGTTTTTCAAAGTAGAAAAAAATGTTAATACTGCCATATCTATATTTTGACATATTACAGCAGCAAGATGTTGCGAAAATCCATTCCACTTCTGTTTAATAGGCTCTCCTTCTACCTTAATTTTTCTGTTTATCTGATAATGTTTTCGGACATAAGCTGCTTGAACTAATGGGCGTAATACATAGAAAGTTGCTGTTGTTAACTTTACTACATGCACAGACATTCCCATCTTAATCAAGATAATTGTAAATACTGTATTTAATATAATTGTTCCAATCTGTATTATTAACTGAATATATGATTTTTGGTCCGCATTCAGCAAAAGTTCATATGTCATACCATATAAATATTGTGCCAAGGTGCTAATTGAAATAATAATAACCAAAGAAGCTGTAAACCATTTATCATATGTTGTGTTTATTACCGTTGGAAATACAAAACAAAGTATTCCTATATAGCCTAAAAAGATATACCCCAATCGTCTAAAAAAACGTTCTGACGATAATAGTATTCTGCTGATTTGGTCGTTATCTTTCTGAGCTAATGGTTTATACAAATTCGCTTGAATAACTGCCCCAACTCCCATATCTAATAGCGAAATGAATCCCAAAAAATTAGTTATAGCTGATATAAGTCCATTAACAGAAGATCCATAATATAGAAGCATATATCGTGGCAAAATAAATCCACAAATTACTGTTACAATTTGTTTTATAATACCAGTAAACGTATTTAAAAATAGTTTCTTTTTTCGTGTCATCTACAACCTCTCAATGAAATTTCAAATTACTTAGACCTTTTAGAAGTAGTTCTCTATGCGCTTCGCATTCTATAAAATTCTGAATTTTAATCCTATCTACATTTCTGTACTTATGCCTTATGAACCATCTTCCAAAGCGATAGTTCGTAACTTTATTGATTGCACGAAAAAAGAAGCTCTGTCCTGTCCCCCCCATGAACGCATTTAAATAGGTTTCAAGCATAGAGTCTGCAAACTTTTGATAATTACGCTCTACCTTTACAGGATCAATTATTTCTATAGATCTCTCTTGGAACTGTGTAAGAATCTCCTTTGCATTATCTTCTTGTGCAAGTCGAACTTTTTCTGCTAATTTTTGAAGTGGATAATAATGAATTTTTAATGCATCAATATTTTCCTCTTTTATCTCAGTATTTGTCTTTTTTCTCAACTCTATTTCGATTAATAATCCAGTCTTCCAATATTCACTATCACTATCATCAAACAAAAAATTCCCCTGTCCATAAATAATTCGTCCATTATGAACATAACCATTAATTTTATTAGACCATTCTTCTTCTGCACCTATACAATGACTATGCTGGCAAATAACTAAATCTGCTCCTTTTTCTATCATTTTTCTACAACGTTTTTGTAACTCGGGAGAGGGGTATCTAAAATGTTCTTTTCCTCCATGATATAAAACAATTACATAATCACATTGATTTTTTAATTCTACCACATGTTCCAAAGTTTCTAAGGGATCAAATGGATTCGCTCCAGCTTTTCTTTCTGTTGCAATAGTAAATTCGTGTTCTGCACAACAGTATATCCCCATTTTAATCCCATCTATCTCACAAATAAATGGCTGCTTTGCCTCTTCTAAATTGCTTCCCGCTCCTGCATAGGCTATACCATTTTCGTTTAATAATTTAATTGTTGATTCTAATCCTTGTTCGCCTTGATCTAAAATGTGATTATTAGCCAAAGAAAAAAAAGAAGGATTAATAGCATTCAAACCCTTAATTGTATATGTCGGTGCTATCAAGTTAGGACCGCACTTTTCTATTGGAGTCATTTTGTCTGTCAGTGGAACTTCTAGATTGAAAATAGTAAAATCTACATCTCTTAATTTTTTTATTAATTTATCTCCTAGCAAAGCATCAACATTACCACTTTTAAAATATTCATAATTGCTTTCCGTCGGAACTAAATCTGCGCCTATCATCAGTTTAACGGACATATATACGCCTACCTTTCTTTAACTATATCTACTCTTCTCTTTTTTCTGGAAGTTTCAATTTTGCTCCTAATATATAGTCCCAATCCTTAGGCTCAAATTTTGCGAACCCACTTCCATCAAAAAAAGTCATTTCACCAAAATAAATATTCCCATTTGAGAAATACAAGTCTATACGGACATGAGGTATTCCTTCTGCAAGTTTTTCCGCAAGTTCAATCATTTCACTAAACTTTTCTGGTTTAGAAGGTAATTCTTTCGATCTATCATATCCCCATTTCATCTCTAAACGATTATACTCCCTATCAACATAATCTGCTCTCGCTCCCCCCTTAGAAAATCTCTCTGTATTAATCATTACAAATTCAACTCGACCAGAAAAGCAATAGAATTTATAATCATTCAATCCTTCTTCTCCATTTTTATTTTCCATATATTTTTCTGCAATGATTTTTTTCGGTACATTTTTATATGGCCATTCTCTTCCTATTAAATAGTAGTTCTGATCCATACCCCTTTTTAGGTCCTTTTTTACCTTATGAACATCAAGTTTCGCTTTGTCAGTGCAAATTTTCATCCCCAACCCAGAATTATGATTACACTTTAAGACAAATTTATTAGGAAGTATAGAAAAATCTATCTCAGCGGGGCTGTCCCACACTCCCAATAGCGGAATAAGATAATCTTCACCTATTTTTTTTGCAACATACTCTCTAACTTTATATTTATCAACATAAATCGTATATTCAGGCCTTCTATTATATAATTTTAGCCACTGTAATTTTTCATTAAAAGTTCTTGGTACTTCTAAGTTTAAGTTTTCCCCCATAATTGCTGCATATTTCTTTTTCAAGAATTCCTCATCTGTCCAGTTGTCATACGCTCCTTGTTCGGCTCTCACTAAAAACCTATAGTCCTTATCTATCAGAAATCTTAATCCCTTTTTCAATAAATTTGTCATCTGTTTTGCCCAATCTTTTTTATTTTCTTCCAGTCTTATTCTTCTCATATAAATATAAAAAATCAATAAATTAAAATATGTTTCCTTTGAATAATATGATACTTGTCCCATATCCATAATAAGCTGTAACGCAAATAACGCAATTATAATGGAGTATGTTTTATCCCCGTTTTTTCTATATTTAAAAAAGTTACATCCTATATATACATATGGCATATAATATAAAACAAATCCTATTAATCCTTCTCCAGCCAGCACTTCAATATAATTATTATGTAAATAATAATCATATCCCAGCTGTTCTAAGGATAAAAATCTAGTATTATCTATTCCGATTCCTAATAAAGGAGTTTCTTTAAATTGCTCCCAACCGATACTAATTAAATCTATTCTAATATTGGTAGAAAATTCCCCCTCTCTTTGCCCCATTAAAACATGAATCATTGCTTCAATTCTTGTTGATATACTATCAAATATATCTAACGTCATAATAATATAAAAAGCTATCAAAAAAGCCAGAAGTAAAATTACTATTTTTTTTAATTTGTCCTTCCAAGACTCTTTTCTATCTATCAGCAAAATTACAATAGCGATTCCCATAGCCAAAAATAAAAACGCTTTTTTACTTCCAGAACCAACAAGAACAATACTACTGGGAATAAGTAGCAATACAGTCCATTTAAATTTCTTTCTATTTATACAATGATAAATTTCAATTAAAATAGAAGTAGCAGCCACCAAGCCTAATGTATTACTATTTAAATAATCGTTGGATATTCTATCACCTGTTGCAACAATTGTCATAATTTCAAATGGACCATAATAAATGACTGCTCCCAAAATTACTATATAACCGCTCCATTTTAAAGCATTAATTAGCTTTTCAACATCACAATATTCTGAATAAGCTGGATATAACAACATTAAAAAAATAAACATGGAAATAATTGTACCTGCACGCGCTAATGCTGTGTTCATAGATATTGCCCATAATGATGTTAACACGCTATAAATTCCGAATAACAATATAAAAAAATGTAGTTCAGTAAAAGAAAATTTAATTTTATACCCGTTTTGTTTAAATGAAAAAAAATATGTGATTAATGCCAAGCCAAATATGCATAAGCTTCCCACCTTAAAAGTACTTAATATGTAAAAACTAGAGCATATTAGTATAGCCAAAAGCATCAAATAGTCTTCTAAAGAATATTTAGATAAAATAGTTTTTATCTTTTTCATTGTTTCTCCTTTGTTTACTATTAGTCTCTATATAATTTTGCTTTTTTATAAAAGATCTGCAATTTTCTTAACCCAATCAAAGCAAAGCTCTTCTTTTCTATTTTTCTGTCTGTTGATAAGATCATTTCTATTCTTCTCTTCCATAAAAAATAAAATTCTGTTCTTTAACTCTTGAATATCTGGGGCAAATAATGCTTTATCGTCTTTTAAGATTTCCGGAATTCCTCCACATCTAGTTCCAATCACCGGAACATCATTGTATAGAGCCTCCATAACAGTATTAGGGCATGAATCCGCTCTAGAAGGAACTACTGTTAAATCCATTTGCTTCACAAACTCACTTGGATTTTTAATTCTTCCTAGGAAATAAATCTGTGTATACTTTCTATATTTTTCTTTATAATCATTAAATAACTTACCGTCTCCTGCAATATACCCTTTAAGCGGAATCCCTTCATCTATTAGTTCTGCTATAGCTTTCAAAAATATATCACATCCCTTTCTTTTGCTTGTAAAATCATTTACACTTCCTACCAAAAAACTTTCTTCCGATTTATTCTTTCCTTCATTTTCAAAACTAACTGCCCAAGAAGGATTCACATTATTTATCTGAATCTTTGTTTTCTTATCAATAAGATTGGCAAAAAATTTATGTCTCCTCTTTAATTCTTCTTTATCATATTTACATTGAACAACTATTTTTTGAGCGTGTAATATGGTTATTATTTCTGCAAGACTAAACATCTTCAATGCTATAGCTTTCTTCAATCTACTTTTATCAATTTCCGAGAATCTGATTTTCTCGTATCCAATTAAGTCTTTCCTAATCATAAGTGTAATGCGAGGAATCCTAAATAGTGCTAGCCAAATCGCAGGAGGGATATCAAAAACTATAAGTGTATCATAATGTTCTTTCTTTATTTTTTTCAAATATCGAAAATTATGAATTGCACATTTCCATTCTTTATCATATATTCTTTTTTGATTCATTGAAATATGCCTAACTCCCTCAGGAGATAAACATGAAGTGTCACCTGACATAAACGTTAGCTCTACATACTTTGGCAATTGATTTAATAACTCTAGAAATCTTCTTACTCCTCCTGTTTGCCTTGTATGTGTGATTTGCCCTGATGTATATAAAATTACTTTTTTCATATATTATCCATCTCTAATTAAAATACTAGTTCTTTTAAAAATATAATTTCTTTATTAATTGTATTTTTTGCAAAATATTTCTTCCATTTATTCTGATTTTTTTTTCTATTTAATGAATGAATTGCTTTTTCTATATTCGGATTATCATTAGATATAAAAGCTACATTTTCGCATGTATCAAATACTTCTTTACAAACTTCTATATCTGACGTAATTAATGGCATACCATATGTAGCAAATTCGCATGCCATCAATCCTTGTGTGTCTTCCCTCGTTGGTAGTAATGCATACGCTGAGGAGTCCATATATTCTTTCATCTCATAATGAGTCAATTCCTTTTCAACATATGTAACGTTTAAAGGGCATTTATAATGCTTAAAAAACTCGCCTTTACCGATAATGCAAAATTTATATTGTGGGTTTTTTTTAGCAATTTCAACAACCAAATCTGCACAATAATTACTACCATCTAAGTAATTTCTAATTGTAAGAAAATCAAATTTCTTCTCTTTCATTGTGTATGAATTGTGCTCAAAAAATTCACCTACACTGTTTGGAATAACTACTGCATTTTTTTCAATATCTGTCTTTTTTATTTTAAATTCACTACAAAATTGCTTTAAAATCCAGTTGCTAACAAAAATCAGCCTTATATTATTTAAATCTTGTAAGAAATATTTTTTCCATATTTTTATTTTATAGTCATCATAAAAATCTTGTAATATTCTTTTTAATATGCTTTGTTTAATATAAAAATATGGTTTTGGATAATATTTATTTAGATGCAATACTTCATGTCCGTGCACAAAAAACACTTTTTTCTTATAGAGTAGCCCATATTTTTTCAGAAACATATAATGATTTCTAATATTAGCGGCATGACATATAAGCAAATCAGATTCTATCGGACTTTTTTTATATTCTTCTAAAGTAATTACCCGAATACCCTCTATAACATAATTTTTATCAGCACTAAAATTTAACACAACTACTTCTATACCTGCATTTAAATAATACAGGTTTCTAGAATGTACATAATACATTGCTCTGCTTCCAGTCAATGTTGGATAAGCAGCAGAACAGACTAATACTTTCATTTCTTACCTCTTTTTATTACTTAATCTTCACACTCTTAATCAAACACCAATATCCTATATGAAATAAGCTTCTGAAAATATTCAAGTGTTCTATCTTCCTATATAAAATCCAGTGATATTTTATCACTTTCAATTTATTACTTGAAATAGAATTTTTACGAATCCTATATTTCATTAAGACATCGGGCATACCCATAATGTATTTTTCCCTTTTCAGCATTTGCAACCAAAGTGCATCATCATTTCTTTTTCTGATATTGGGAACTTCAAATTTCCCCATTTTTTTTACACTATACATAACTGTAGAGTTCCCCACAGGGCAATCCAATAAAAGACGATTATAATCTGTTTTCGGAATCGTTTTGACAATTTTATTTATTAAATTTCCTTCCTCATCAATTTGTTCATATGCCGTACAAGAAAAGGCATAATTATTTTGTCTCATAAACTGAATCTGTTTCTCTAATTTGTCCTCTGACCATAAATCGTCTGCGTCAAGAAATGCCATATACTCGCCATCTGCCAACTGCATCGCACGTGTCCTCGCTACAGCAGCACCAGAGTTGTTCTTCAAACAATAATATTTAATTCTGGCATCTTTGTTTATATATTCTTTGACAATTTCTTTTGTCCTGTCTTTAGAGCAATCATCTACAATAACCATTTCCCAGTTGGTATACGTCTGCCTTTGTACAGACTCTATCGTCTCACCTATAAACTTTCCACAATTATATGTCGGTGTGATGATTGATACTAACCCTTCTCGCATCTCTACCCCCTACTTTATCACTGCTACTACCGTAGCAAACATTGTTTTAATATCTTCCCAAAAGCCAAAGTTCTCAATAGCCTTCAAATTATACTTCATTTTTCCAGGCAGCACATTTTGAACATAAACCTCATCTGCATTTTCAGCATTTTCAAGTAATTTTTCTTCATCTTTATATTCAATGCTTGCCCTGGATGTCACACCTGCCGGTAAAAGCAAAGTAGCTTTCATTTCATTTGTATATTGCTTTACATACTTTTCCACTTCTGGTCTAGTACCCACAAAGGTCATATCTCCCGATAAAATATTAAAAAGCTGTGGCAGTTCATCCAATCGGCAACCTCTCAGCAATTTTCCCATTCTAGTCACCCTGGCATCGCCTTTCGTTGTCACTTGTGAGCCCATTTTCTCTGCGTGATTCACCATAGTACGAAATTTACAGATTCTGAATTTCTTTCCATATGTAGTGATCCGTATCTGGCGAAAAATCACAGGTCCCTTAGAATCTAGTTTAATCAGTAAACTTAAAATAAGAAATATCGGCGAAGTAAGTATGATAAGGATTCCCGATACCAAAATATCAAAAATTCTTTTCCACAGGATCTCTGTCTTATGTTTCTGAAGAATTTCATAATATCTTCTGACTTCCTCTACTTGCATATCCTCTGGAAGCTCATTCCATTTTCTCATGTTTCTATCCTATCCCATGCATTCTTTAAATACTTGTATCACATAGTCTACCTCTTCATCAGTAAGTTTTGTATGAAGCGGAAGCGTAATCTCATTGCTAAATAATTCATAGGCGTTAGGATAGTCTTCTATCGAAAATCCGAGATTTTTATACGCAGTTAACATTGGCAGGGGTTTATAGTGTACATTTGCTGCTACACCTCTTTCTGCCATTTTTGTAATAATCTCATTACATTCTTCTCTCGTCTTGCCTATAAGACGTACCAGGTATAAATGCCCGCTGGAGCTATAATCTTCTCCGTAATGTTGGAGAACAGTTACCTCTTCCGACTTTAATCCTTCATTATATTTCTCTATAATTTTCCTTCTCCGCATCAGAAGTTTCGGATAACGCCTAAGCTGGGCAATTCCCAGAGAAGCCATAATATCTGTCATATTACACTTAAAATATGGCGCCGCAATATCGTATTCCCAAGCTCCCAGCTGTGTCTTTGCCAAAGCATCTTTAGACTGTCCATGAAGAGACAAAAGCATAAACTGTTTATACAGTTCCTCATTATCGATTCCCTGGATATCTCTCCAAACCAAAGCTCCCCCTTCCGCTGTAGTCAGATTTTTCACTGCATGAAAAGAAAAGCTTGTAAAATCTGCAATTTCCCCGCAGCGCTTCCCCTTTTGCTGAGCGCCAAAGGCATGAGCACCATCCGCCAAGATTGCGATTCTTCCCAACTGTCTTTGGATTTTATTTGCCGGCTGAAATATAGTTTTCTTTCTATCCGCAATCTCAAAAAGTTTTTTATAATTGCCTATAACTCCTGCCAGATCCACAGAAATGATCGCTTTTGTTTTCTCTGTAACAGCTTGCTCTACTTTTTCAAAATCCATCTCATAGGAATTTTTCCCGGTATCTACTAACACCAGCTTTGCTCCCACATGGCATACCACACTAGCTGTGGCTGTATATGTATATGCTGTCGTAATTACTTCATCCCCTGGTCCAATTCCCAAAACTCGCAATGCCATTTCCATACATGCTGTAGCAGAATTTAGACATACTGCCTTACTGGTATGGCAAAACTCAGCGATCTGTTTTTCAAACAGCTTTGTTTTAGGTCCTGTGGTGATCCACCCACTTTTTAAGGTATCCACAACCTCTTTAATTTCTTCTTCTGTAATATCAGGCGGTGAAAACGGAATCTCTAACTTCTTCATAATTAAATCCCCTCTTATTTTTTATTGATGCATATGGTATGTAGGAACAATCGCTTGTACCTTTTCTTTAATTTTTTCATCATCCATATAGCAGGCTTCCTTCAATTCTTCTAATTGGGCAAAAAATTTTTCTTCATCCACCTCAATGGGTTTACCAATGTGGATCAGTTTATTTGCTGTTTCCTTCAATCCTTCTTCCGCCATTAACAACTCTTCATAAAGTTTTTCTCCCGGTCGAAGTCCTGTATACTCAATCTTAATATCTACATCTGGTGTATAGCCAGACAAGCGGATAAGGTTTCTGGCCATATCATCAATTTTTACAGGTTCTCCCATCTCTAAGACAAAAATTTCTCCTCCCTTTGCATAGGCTCCCGCCTGAAGTACCAAAGAAACTGCTTCAGGTATTGTCATAAAATAGCGAATAATATTCTTATCTGTCACTGTAACCGGACCGCCTTCTGCAATCTGTTTTTTAAACAAAGGAATAACGCTTCCGTTGCTTCCCAAAACATTTCCAAAACGCACCGCTACAAATTCAGTATCAGAAATACGATTGAGGCTCTGAACAATCATTTCACATAACCGCTTTGAAGCTCCCATAATATTGGTCGGATTAACTGCCTTATCAGTAGAAATAAGGACAAAACGCTTCACTCCATAGTCACTGGCTGCTTTTGCTGTCTTATATGTACCAAACACATTATTTTTAATAGCCTCATTTGGGCTGACTTCCATCAAAGGTACGTGCTTATGAGCAGCAGCATGATATACAATATCCGGACGATATTTTTCAAATACTGTATTTACACGATGAGTATTCCGAACTGATCCAATCAACACCTCCAAATTCAAATCCGGATAATGACGAATTAATTCTTGCTGGATTTCATATGCATTATTTTCATATATATCAAAAATGATCAGTTGTTTAGGTTTATATCCTGCTATCTGACGGCAGAGCTCGCTTCCTATGGAGCCTCCTCCTCCGGTCACCATCACCACCTGATTTGTTACATATCCCATAATCTCTTCCAGATTTACCTGTATAGGTTCCCTGCCTAATAAATCTGCAATTTCCACATCGCGAAGTTGGCTTACTTTTACCTCTCCGTCCAGGATCTGATACATTCCAGGCAGAGTTTTTAATTCGCAGCGTGTCATTTTACATATTTCCAGAATATTTTTTCTTTCCTGCAAAGGCACAGAAGGCATAGCCAAGATAATCTTATCTATTTTATATTTCTCTACATTCTGCTGGATAGCGTTCCGGTTTCCTACAATAGGTATTCCATTTATGTAACGTCCAAGTTTATTCTGATCATCATCTATTACACAGCAAACTTTCATAGTTAACAATTTGCTGTCTACAATCTCCTCAATGATGGTTTTCCCTGCCTCACCTGCACCGATGACCATAACATTTTTCCATTTATTAAAAGCAGAAAGTTTCTGTTCCTTCACGCCTTTTAAGTAACGAAGAAAACGATAAGAAAATCTCAAAGAGGATACTAAAAGTGCCTGCAAAATAACCTGAATAAAATGAAATCCAGTAGGCATAGAAAAATGAAGAAGACTCATTCCAATGATCTGTGCCACAAAGGAAAGTCCATTTCCGATCAATAAGTAACCGATCTCATGAACCCCCACAAATTTCCATAAACTGTGGTACATTCTGGAAAAATAAAAGATGAGCAATGTCACGATCACGTGAATTGGCATATATGTATACATATTCTCCAAATAGACCGGAGGAATTTCTGCATATATAAAATCGAATCTCACCATTAAAGCAAATATTGAAGAGCCTATAACAATTATTGAGTCACATATTGCCAGACATAAAGCTCTTCTGACCCATTGTAAATCCAACAACTTCTTCTGTTCTTTCATACTTCCTTCTTCCCAATCATTATTTTATGATAATTCCGCTTCAGCAAGCTTCAATGCCTGTTCCACTACTTTATCCATATCATAATATCGGTAGCTTCCCAGTCTTCCCCCAAAAATCACTCTGGATTCTTTTGAAGCCAGCTTTTTATATTCTTCATATAAAAAATTGTTTTTCTCATTATTAACTGGATAATAAGGTTCCATTCCCTGTTTCCATTCCAATGAATATTCTTTGGAAATCACGGTCTTCTCCTGCTGTCCAAACTCAAAGTGTTTGTGTTCTATAATCCGTGTATAGGGTACTTCTCCATCGGTATAATTTACCACTGCATTGCCCTGATAATTTTTCGTATCCAAAATCTCTGTCTCAAACCGTACCGTCCGATACTCTAAAACGCCCAGAGCATACTGAAAATATTCATCTATCATACCAGTAAAAACTGTTTTCTCGGCAATATCTTTATTCTCTTTTATAAATTCAAAATAGTCTGTACCAAGTTTTACCTCTACGCCTTCCAACATTTTTTTCACGATCTGAGTATAGCCGCCTATCGGTATTCCCTGGTATCTGTCATTAAAATAATTATTGTCATAAATAAACCGAATGGGCAGCCTTTTTATGATGAAGGCAGGCAGCTCCTTGCAGGGACGTCCCCATTGCTTTTCTGTATATCCCTTCACTAACTTTTCGTATATATCCTTCCCCACTAACACAAGGGCTTGTTCTTCTAAATTTGAAGGTTCCTCTATTCCCAGAGCGCTGATCTGCTCATTTATGATGTGCTGGGCCTCTTCCGGCCTTTTTATTCCCCACATTTTGCTGAATGTGTTCATATTAAAAGGCAGGTTATATACTTCATCTTTATATACTGCAATAGGTGAATTGACATAATGATTAAATTCTGCAAATTGGTTCATATACTCCCAGACTTGTTTATTAGAAGTGTGAAAAATATGCGCTCCATACTTATGAACCTGAATCCCTTCTATTTCTTCTGTAAAAATATTTCCTGCAATATGTTCTCTTTTATCTATTACAAGACATTTTTTCCCTCTTTTTTTCGCTTCATAAGCAAAAACTGAGCCAAATAATCCTCCGCCCACTATTAAATAGTCATAAAGCATAATCTTTCCCTCGTCTTTTCCGTATACTATCCTATCTATTATATATTTAATATATGTAAAAAACAATCCCTTTTTCTACTAAAATTGACATATACTCTGCCTTCAAATGCGTTAAGAATACTGTAATTTTCCCGTTTTCCGTCGTAGTACTAGGAAATTTCCGGCGTTTCTTTTCTTCTCTTT
>ERZ1643247.1519-NODE-1519-length-21068-cov-12.390853_pt1 | contig 21068 bp, 23 predicted proteins | sample MGYA00579264_ERZ1643247 | MGnify/ENA primary metagenome ERZ1643247 (study PRJEB29033, sample SAMEA4952262) | chicken gut metagenome | biome: Broiler Chicken; feature: Gastrointestinal Tract; material: Caecum | place: Ireland | collected 2018 | study: Broiler... | reverse complement strand
CTCCGGCCTCAGCCGGCCATGAACAGGGTTTTCAGGAACCGGGAGAAGATGCCGGGCAGGGTGAGCCGGGCCACCGCCCGGTCGGCCACGATGGGGATGGTCTGCTGCGCCTCATCGCCCACATAGACCACCATCTCGCCCAGCTTCTGCCCCTCCTCCACCGGGGCCTCCACGTCCTCACACAGCCGCAGCTCGGTGGTGATCTCGTTGAGCCGGGCCTTTTCCACCAGGATGCGGCTGGACTGGGCCAGCACGGGCTGCACCGTGTCCGCCTCCCCCAGCAGCACGTCGACGGGGGGCAGGGCCTGGCTGGGGTAGACGTCGGTGAGGGTGTAGTTGGCAAAGCCGTAGCTGAGCAGGCTCTTGGCGCTCTCGAACCGCTTGTCCGAGGTGTCCGCCTTGAGCACCACGGCGATGAGCTCCATGCCCTCCCGCTCCGCCGAGGCGGACAGGCAGTAGCCCGCCGAGTCGGTGGAGCCGGTCTTCAGGCCGGTGGCCCCCTCGTAGAAGCGGATGAGCTTGTTGGTGTTGGCCAGCTGGAACTGCCCGCCCCGGATGGAGTCCATCCAGATGGTGGTGTAGTCCCGGATCCTGGGGTGCTGAAGCAGCGCCCGGCTCATGACGGCGATGTCGTGGGCGGAGGTCAGGTGCCCCGCCGCCGGCAGGCCGGTGCAGTTGACAAAGCAGGTGTCCGCCATGCCCAACTCCGCCGCCCGCTGGTTCATCAGGGAGACAAAGGCCTCCTCGCTGCCCGCCAGGTGCTCGGCCAGGGCCACGGCGGCGTCGTTGCCCGACACCACCGCCACGGCCTTGAGCATGTCGTCCACGCTCATCTGCTCCCCCTCCTTCAGATACACCTGGGAGCCGCCCATGGACGCGGCGTGGGCCGAGACGGATACCATGTCGTCCAGGGCCAGGCGGCCGTCGTCCACCGCCTCCAGCACCAGCAGCAGGGTCATCACCTTGGTGACGCTGGCGGGCTCCAGCTTGTCGTGGGGGTTCTGCTCATATAAAATCGTGCCCGTCTCCTTCTCCATCAGCACCGCCGCGCCGGCGTCCACGGCGGGGGCCCCGGCGGCGGCGCCCGCCGCCGGCTGCTCCGCGGCCCGGGCGGGGAGGATCAGGAACGCGGCGGCCAGCAGGGCCGCGGCCAGTTGTTTCATCAGGTATCACGCCTCCGTTTGCAAATCTCTGTTTCAGAGGATGTGGAATCCAGGGCGGTTCTATACCGCGGGGCCCCGTTTTTTGCCGGTGGGAAAATTTTCGGGATTTCCTCTTTACAACAGCACTTTAGTGTGGTAATATACGAAAGCGACAACACTCTTGCAGTTTGGAGGAAGATGGATATGAAACGGAAACTGACTGCGCTGGCCCTGGCTCTGGGCCTGACCCTGTCCCTGGCCGCCTGCGGCGGCGGCACTGCCAGCACCGCGGACACCCCGGCGGGCAGCTCCGAGTCCCCCGCGGCGGAGAACACCGCCGCCCAGACCAGCGAGACCCCCGCCGCCGAGAGCGACGTGGCCTACATCCAGGACAAGGGCACCCTGGTGGTGGGCATCACCGAGTTCGCCCCCATGGACTACCAGGATGAGAACGGCGAGTGGATCGGCTTTGACGCCGACCTGGCCCGCAAGGTGGCCGAGGCCCTGGGCGTGGAGGTGGAGTTCAGCGTCATCGACTGGAACAACAAGCTGATGGAGCTGGACAGCCGCACGGTGGACTGCCTGTGGAACGGCATGACCATCACCGACGAGATCACGGGCGGCGCCTCCGCCACCAACCCCTATGCCACCAACGCCCAGGTGGTGGTGCTCAAGGCCGACGTGGCCGGGGACTACCAGGACGCGGCGAGCCTGTCCGGCCTGAACTTCGCCGTGGAGGCCGGCTCCGCCGGCGAGGCCGCGGCCCAGGAGGCGGGCCTGACCTATGTGTCCGTGTCCGACCAGGCCACCGCCCTGATGGAGGTCAGCTCCGGCACCTCCGACGCCTGCATCGTGGATCTGCTCATGGCCGGCGCCATGATCGGCGAGGGCACCAGCTACCCCGACCTGACCTACACCGTCCACCTCACCGAGGAGGACTACGGCGTGGGCTGCCGCAAGGGCTCTGACCTCACCGACTTCATCAACGAGCAGCTCAAGGTGCTTTACGACGACGGCACCATCGCGGAGCTGGCCGAGCAGTACGGCATCTCCGACAACATCGTCCCCCAGGAGTAAGGGACAGGAACAAGAGAGCACAAAGGCAGGGGGCGTTGCAAGACGCCCTCTGCCTTTGACCGGCCCTGCCGGAACACAGACGGAATGAGGGATGGACATGTTTTGGACGGTGACGCGCACCCTGCTGGAGGGCTTTGGCACCTCGGCGGAGATCTTCGCCCTGACCCTGGTATTCGCCCTGCCCCTTGGGCTGTTGGTGGCCCTGGGCTCCATGAGCAAGTGGGCGCCCTTCCGGGGGCTGGCCCGGGCGGACAGTCCGGCGTGGCTCCGCGTGCTGGCCGGGCTGCGGCCCGTCAGCGCCCTGGTGGACGTGGTGGTGTGGATCATCCGGGGCACCCCCCTGATGCTCCAGCTGGCGGTTATTTTCTACGTGCCCGGCATGGTCATGGGAACCAACCCCTGGGGCTCCGGCACCCAGGGGCGGATCACCGCCACCGTGGTGGCCTTCGTGATCAACTACGCCTGCTACTTCTCGGTGATCTACCGGGGCGGCATCCAGGGGGTGCCCCAGGGCCAGCGGGAGGCCGGACAGGTGCTGGGCATGACCCGGGGGCAGATCTTTTTCCGCGTCACCCTGCTCCAGATGGTCAAGCGGGTGGTGCCCCCCATGTCCAATGAGATCATCACCCTGGTGAAGGACACCTCCCTGGCCAACACCATCGGCGTGGTGGAGCTGATCCGGGCCGGCAGCACCTTCCGCACCAACGGGGGCCTGGTCTGGCCCTTCTTCTACACCGCGGTGTTCTACCTGGTGTTCGTGGGCGTGCTGACCATCCTGTTCAACTGGCTGGAAAAGAAACTCAACTATTTCCGGGTGTAGGAGGAGGCGGGGACATGGCAATTTTGCAGGCAGAGGGCATCCAGAAGCGGTTCGGAAAGACCCGCGTGCTGGAGAATATCAGCTTTGAGCTGGAGCAGGGCCAGGCCCTGGCCATCATCGGCTCCTCGGGCAGCGGCAAGACCACCCTGCTGCGGTGCCTCAACTTTTTGGAGCGGCCCGATCAGGGGCGCATCACGGTGGGGGGGCAGGTGCTCTTCGACGCCGCCGACCCGGCCACCCAGCGGGAGAGCGAGGTGCGCCGCAAGCGCCTCCACTTCGGGCTGGTGTTCCAGTCCTTCAACCTCTTTCCCCAGTACACCGCCCTGGAGAACGTGACCCTGGCGGGCCGGCTGCTGGCCAAGGAGCGGGAGGACTTCAAACAGAACCACAAGCAGCTCTATGCCGAGATTGAGGAACAGGGGCGGCAGCTGCTCTCGCGCATGGGCCTGGCCGACCGGGCGGGGCACTACCCCCATCAGCTCTCCGGCGGGCAGCAGCAGCGGGTGGCCATCGCCCGGGCCCTGGCCCTCCACCCGGACATCCTGTGCTTTGACGAGCCCACCTCCGCCCTGGATCCCGAGCTCACCGGCGAGGTGCTCAAGGTGATCCGCTCCCTGGCGGAGGAGAAGACCACCATGATCATCGTCACCCACGAGATGGCCTTTGCCCGGGACGTGGCCGACCAGGTGATCTTCATGGACGGCGGCGTGATCGTGGAGCAGGGCGACGCCCGGCAGGTCATCGAGCACCCCCGGGAGGAGCGCACCCGGCAGTTCCTCTCCCGCTACAGCGAGAATTGAAAAATGCCAAAAAGGGTGGTATGATCATACCATCCTTTTTGCGTATGAGGAGGACAGAATGGACGAGGAGCTGTTTCTGCCGGTGCTCTCCCACTTCGAGAACGGCAACTTCTGGACGGCCAGCGGCGGCGCTCTGCGCTACCGGGTGGAGCCGGACACGGGGGAGAACCCCCGCCTCACCGCCCAGGTGTGGGAGGGGCCGTGGAGCCTCCGGGACAGCAAGGTGGAGGAGACGCAGGAGTTCCCTCTCACCGAGGAGGGGCTGGAGGCGCTGCGCGCCTGGCTGCTCCGGTGGCGGGAGACCATGAACGCCCGGCCGAAAAAGACCCTGGCGGAGACCATCGCCGCCCGGGACGCCCGGCGGGCCGAGATCCAGAAGGAGAAGGAGGAGACGGAAGCATGACCTGGGGAACCTATTACTTTTTCTACCAGTGCCCGCAGTGCGGCAAGAAGTACCGCTATGAGCTGGAGGGCAGCAGCGACGAGGAGTTCGGCTACTGCCCCGACTGCCATGTGATGGGCACCTTTGTGGGGGAGACCAAGGACAACAAGCAGGGCGAGGACAAGTTCGCCGACTACGAATTTGTGTAAGCCAAAATGCGGATGCGGTCGGCCATGTCATATGACCGACCGCATTTTGTTATCCGAAGATCACCCGCACGGCCCAGGCCGCGGCCAGGAAGCCGGCCAGATCGGCGCACAGGGCGGCGGGGACGGCGTAGCGGGTCTTGACAATGCCCGCCGCGCCGAAGTAGACGGCGATGGTATAGAAGGTGGTCTCGGTGGAGCCCAGCATCACCGCCGCCGTGCGGCCTACGGCGGAGTCGGGGCCGTAGGTGGCAATCAGCTCCGCCCCCACCCCCAGGGCGGCGGAGCCGCTCACCGGCCGCACCAGCAGCAGCCCCACCGTCTCCGGCGGGATGCCCAGGAGAGAGAGCACGGGGGAGAGGGCTTGGGCGGCCAGCTCCAGGGCGCCGGAGGCCCGGAGCATGTACACCGCCGTCAGCAGGCCGATGAGGGGCGGCACGATGCGGGCCAGCACCCCCAGGCCCTCCCCGGCCCCCTGCACCAGGGCGTCGTACACGTCCACCCGGCGGGCCATGCCGTACAGGGCCACGGCGGCCATGATCAGGGGCACCAGCATGGTGAAAAACAGGCTCATGTCAGTCCCTCCAGATACGTCCAAACACCTTGGCCGCGGTGATCCCCGCCGCCACGGACAGGGCGGAGGCCAGCCAAACGGCGGGCAGGATGTCGAAGGGGGTCTCACACCCGGCGGCCAGCCGCACCGAGGCCACGGTGGTGGGGATGAGCTGGATGGAGGCGGTGTTGCACACCACCAGCATGCACAGGGAGTCGGAGGCCCGGCCGGGGGAGCGGCGGCTCATGAGCCGGGCCGCCTGGATGCCCAGGGGGGTGGCCGCGTTGCCCAGGCCCAGCAGGTTGGCGGACACGTTGGCCGAGATGCTGTCCATCACCGCCCTGTCCCGGGCGAAGTCGGGGTAGAGCCGGCGGAGCACCGGCCGCAGCAGCCGGGACAGCCCCTCCGACAGGCCGGAGCGCTTCATGATCTCCATCACCCCCATCCACAGGCAGAGCACCCCCGCCATGGACAGGCACAGCTCCACCGCGGCGGCTGCCCCCTCCATGGCCGCCGCCGCCACCGCCGGCCCGTTTCCCGTGGCCAGGCCGCAGAGGATGGATGCCGCCACCATCCCCGTCCAGATCACCGCCATCGCCATGCCGGCCGCCCCCTTTCTCCTCCCATATATACGGGCTGTCCGGGGGAAACATGCCTGCCGGCGGCGGCGGGGCAAAAAGCCGGCGGCCCAGGAAAGATTTCCAGATTCCGATTGACAATCCAATACGATATGTTATAATAATGTCAGTTTGTAGAGAATTGCGGAAATATATGGATATTAGCAGGGAAAGGAAGTAACTGTTTTATGAAGTCGACTGGCATTGTGCGCAAGGTGGACGAGCTGGGGCGGATCGTGCTCCCCATTGAGCTGCGCCGCACACTGGACATTGCAGAGAAGGATTCCTTGGAAATCTACGTGGATGGGGCCTCGATTGTGCTGAAAAAGTACCAGCCCGCCTGTGTTTTCTGCGATGACGCCAAGGATGTGATCAATTTCAAGGGCAAGAACGTCTGTCCCAACTGTATCCGTGAGCTCCAGATGAAGTAATTTTTTGTTTCATAGAGTAAAACTCCCTTGCTTTTCTTGAAAAGCAAGGGAGTTTTACTTTTTGCACGGGCCCCTGTTTCGAGCAAATTCGGCCCGGTATTTTCTCCTTCGACTAATACTATCTGTAATATACAAAATTCCAGATAATTCTAAAATAGGATATTACGCTTCGACATGCTTCCCCACGGCCCGGTCATACAGCTCGTTTTTGGGCAGGCCGGTCTCCTTGGCCGCCTGCTTGACGGCATCCCGCAGGGATAGCCCCTGCTCCCGCAGTTCCGCCACCCGCGCCAGGGCGTCCTCCGGGGCGGGGGCAGCCGCCGCTGTCTCCGGCGCGCCCTCCACCACCAGCACGAACTCCCCCCGGGGCGGATTGGCCTCGTACCACGCCGCCGCCTCCCCCAGGGTGGTGCGGCGCACCTCCTCGTGGAGCTTGGTCAGCTCCCGGCACAGGGAGATCCGCCGCTCCGGCCCGAAGGCCGCCGTCAGATCCTCCAGAGTGGCGCGCAGCTTGTGGGGGGCCTCGTAGAAAATCATGGTTCGCCGCTCCCCGGCCAGCTCCGCCAGGTGGGCACGGCGGTTTTTCCTGTTCATGGCCAGAAAGCCCTCAAAGGTGAACCGGCCTGTGGGCAGGCCGGACACCGCCAGGGCGGTGACCAGGGCGCAGGGGCCGGGTATGGCCACCACCGGGATGTCCCGCTCCGCGCACTGGGCCACCAGCTCCTCCCCCGGGTCGGACACCGCCGGGGTGCCCGCGTCGGTGACCAGGGCCCCGTCCTCCCCGGAGAGCAGGCGTTCCAGCACCGCCTCCCCGCCGGCACCGGTGTTGTGCCGGTAGTAGGAGAGCAGGGGCTTTTTCAGCCCCAGGTGGTTGAGCAGCTTGAGGGTCACCCGGGTGTCCTCGGCGGCGATGAAGTCCACCGCCTCCAGCGTCTCGGCGCACCGCCGGGAGATGTCCCCAAGGTTGCCGATGGGTGTGGGCACTAAATACAGCGTTCCGGCCATGGTTTTCTCCTCCGATTCAGGTATTCAGCAGGGTGGGCAGCACCGCCAGCCCCGGCCTGCCCTGCCGCACCGCCTCCACCAGGGCGGCGGAGGGGGCCTTGTCCGGCCCGTGCTGCACCAGCTGGAGCCGCTTGGGCTCCATGCCGTGGGCCTGGAGGGCGGCGAACAGCTCCGCCAGGCGCTCCGGCCGGTACACCAGGGCGAAGCGCCCCCCGTTTTTCAGCAGCCGTCCGGCGGCGGCGCACCAGCCGTCCAGGGTGCTCTCCCCCTCGGTGCGGGCCGTCCCGCCGGGCCTCCCCCGCCCCGCGGCAAAGTAGGGCGGGTTGGACACCGCCAGGGAGAAGCCCCCGGCGGGCAGGGTTTTGCACACATACCCCAGCTCCCCGGTGTAAATGGTTCCCGTCAGGCCGTTTTCCGCCAGGTTTTGGCGGGCCAGCGCCCCGTCCTCCGGGGAGAGCTCCACACCGGACAGCTCCAGTGTGGATTCCCGGGCCGCCAGCAGCAGGAGCAGCGCCCCCGCGCCGCAGCCCAGGTCGCACACCCTGTCCCCCCGGCGCACCGTGGCAAAGGCGGCCAGGCGCAGGCTGTCCGCCCCCAGGGAGAAGCAGCCGTCCGACTGTCGGTACACATAGGGCCCCAGCCGTTCCGGGGCCCTCACGGCATCTGCTCCATCAGGCGGCGGGTGATGCGGCCCGTCAGCCCCCAGATGGGGTGCCCCGGCCAGTCGTAGATGGGCACGTCCACATGGCCGCCCCGCCAGCGGTAGCCCTGGGAGAAGCCGATGCGGTCATAGGGGAAGTCGTCCTTCACGTCGGGAATCAACTTGTAGGTGTATAGCGCCGGCGGGTGAGCCCGCAGCCAGTCCACCGGCACCCAGAAGGTCTCCTTCACCTCGGCGGGGCTGGGCCGCAGCTGTTCCACCCCCTCCGGCGACAGGATGCCCAGCACCGGGTACATGGCAAAGCCGCCCTGGTGGGTGAGGAAGTCCAGCTGTGCCACCACCTCCACCGCCGGCTGTGGGATGGACAGCTCCTCCCAGGTCTCCCGCAGGGCGCAGGCCGCCGGATCCTCCCCAGCCTCCATCCTCCCGCCGGGGAAGCACACCTCCCCGGGCTGGCGGCCCAGCGTATCCGCCCGCACCTCGTACAGCAGGCACAGGCCCTCCGGCCGCTGGGCCAGGGGCACCAGCACCGCGTACTCCCGGTTTATATCCTGCAATTTGGGGGTGTGGCCCGTCCAGCGGGCCCTGAAATCGTCCAGTGTCATAGCTGCTTCATCCATTCGTTCAGAGCCTCATAGCATTTTCCCACGTGCACCCCGTCCAGCAGGCGGTGGTTCAGCTCCAGGCTGACCAGAAGGCTGGTTCTGTCCCCCTGCTCCTCCCACCGGCCCCAGGCCGCCCGGAGCACCGAGTCGGAGGGGTTCAGATCCTTCTCGTTTTTCAGCGCCGTGACGGGGAACCAGGGCAGACAGGTGAAGTAGACCAGCTGATCCCCGTCCCACGGCCCGTCAGTGATAAAGGCGGTCTGGGCCGCCGACTGCTCCTTGGCCCGGCGGCAGAAGTCCGCCGGCTCATCCCCCGCCTCCAGGGTGACAATGTGGAACAGCTCGCTGCCCGGCTTCAAGTCGGTGAAGCTGGGCACCAGGGTGTCGTGGCGGACGATCACCCCGTCCCGATCCTTGTAGTGGAAGGCGTCCACTTCCTCCATGGCCTTGGTGACGGCGTATACCATGGCCGGGTAGAAGGGCTGGCGGCTGGCCCTGCACCAGGCGCGCAGGGCGGTCACGTCCACCGGGAAGGTGAGGGTGTAGAACGGGTCGGACATGGGGGCGAAGAAGTCGTAGTGCCCCCGCCGGGGCCAGGTCTCCTTGTCAATGACGGTCATGCTTCCCCCTCCCGGCCCAGCAGATAGTCGGTGGTCACGTGGAAGTAGTCCGCCAGGGTGATCAGCGTGAGAGACGGCACATTCACATAGCCGTACTCCATCCGCTGGTAGTGGCGGTCTGTGCACTCCAGCATTTTCGCCATCTCCACCTGGGTCTTGTGCTCCCGCTTTCGCAGCTCCTTCAAGCGTTTGCCGAATGGCTCCATAATTTTCTCCATTGATAAGTCTCCTCTTGACACGACGCAAAAAGTGGTGTACTATATTAATACGACATTGGAGGTGGTGTTATGTCCGATTTTCTGACCTTCCTGTACGCCCATTACATCAGGCCCTATCTGGACACCCGGCCCATGGATGACGGGGACACCTTCCGGGCCTCCCTGTGCGAAAACAATCAAACCGAGGAGACCCGAAAGGATGTGGAGGCGGTGGTGGCCTTTGCGGCGGCCCACGCCTTCCTGCTGGGGCTGCGCACCGGCGCGGGGCTGGCGGAGGAAAGCGGAGCCCGGCCGTGTAGAACGGCGGGCGGATGATATCCGCCCCTACAACATCGGGCCAATCTGCAGAGCGTTCCCTTCCGGGCAGACCCGCATCCCGGAGGGCAATCCGAAGCACGGCAGACGGCGCGCCGGGTCGTCGCGCCCCACATCGTCGGCCCAAGCTGCGGATCGTTCGCTTCCGCGTAAACGCGAAAGCTCATTCCCTCCGCTGGGCCTCCTCTCCCCACCGAACCCGCTTCGCTGGGCTTCGGCGGGGGCCCCATTGGGCGGGCGGATGCGATGACCGCCCAGGTATTTCAGCGGCATGGTACCGATGGCGGCCCGGCGGGCGCACCTGGTACAGCGCAGCAACTCCCAGGGCTTGCAGGGTAATCCCGATGCGTGCCACCCGAGGCGCGGCAGCGCCTGTGACGTAAGCGAACACGGGGCCCCCGCCGAAGCCCAGCGAAGCGGGTTCGGTGGGGAGAGGAGATGCAGTGGAAGGAGTGAGCTTTGCCGCTTGCGGCGAAGCGAATGATCTGAAACTTGCATCGACGACGGGCGGCAATGCGCGGTTGGTTTTTGCCCTGCCCGTACAGCCCACCGCCGCCATGGGCCCCTGGTGGTTTTCCCACCGCTTTTGACAGCAAAAGCGGTGCGCCCGCCGCGTCGGAGGCGCCGGGGGCGCTTCCGATAAAAATCCAGCGAAGCCACCTTCAAAAAAGCGGCGCGCCCCGGAGGCATCCCGGCAGGCGGATGGCGCGCCGAGGTCGTCGCGCCCCACGGGTTGGTGGATACGCGGGCAAGCGGGCGACCACAGGTCGCCCCTACGACTCCGGCCGGACGAAGTGGGCCAGGGGATCGGGCCGCTCCCACGGCACGACCTGTCCGGCGGCCAGGGAGCGGGGCACGTCGATGAGCCGCTGGTTGGTGCTGCCCCGGAACAGGGCGGCGTAGGATTTCCGCGCCTCCACGAAGGGCCCGTCCACCAGCACGTCGGTCTGCGCCAGCAGCTCCATGGCGCCGGGCACCTCCCCGGCGATCAGCCTCTCATAAGTATACCCCGTATACACCCACACGTTCAAGCCCTTTTCGCGGGCGATGGCGGCCAGGCGGGCGCACTCCGCCGCCTGACAGAAGGGCTCCCCGCCGGAGAGGGTGAGGCCGTCGGTCAGCGGATTGGACAGCAGCTTCTCCGCCAGCTCGTCCACCGCCGCCTCATGCCCGCCCACCGGATCGTGGGTGTCCGGGTTGTGGCAGCCGGGGCAGCGGTGGGGGCAGCCCTGGGTGAACACGGTGAACCGCAGGCCGGGGCCGTCCACGATGGAGTCGGACACGGTATTGGCGATGCGCATGATGGTTCCTCCCTGCAAAAACAGGGCCGCCGCACAATGCGGCGGCCCTGTTGGATTTCTCGGATGGGGCGCGTCAAGGATGCCGCGCCCTACAGTTCATCCACCACCTGGAAAATGTAGAACTTCAGGTAGTAGGACTGGTCGGCCCCCCACAGGATGGGGTGGTCGGGGGACTGGGTGCGGTACTCCACCTGCCGCAGGCGGCGGCGGGCGTCCCGGGCGGCCTCCCCGATGGTCTTGGTAAACAGCTCCGGCGTCATGAAGTGGGAGCAGGAGCAGGTAGCCAGATAGCCGCCGTTTTTCACCAGCTTGATGCCCCGCAGGTTGATCTCCCGGTAGCCGGTGACCGCCTTCTTCACCGAGGCGCGGGACTTGGTGAAGGCCGGCGGATCCAGCACCACCAGATCAAACTGCTCCCCCTGCCGGTGCAGTTCGGGCAGCAGTTCGAACACGTCCCGGCACAGGAAGCGTACCCGGTCGGACATGCCGTTGAGGGCGGCGTTTTTCGTGGCCTGATCCACCCCCAGCTGGGAGGCGTCCACGCCGATCACCTCCGCCGCGCCGCCCTTGGCGGCGTTGAGGGCGAAGGCTCCGGTGTGGGTGAAGCAGTCCAGAGCCCGGCCGCCCTTTGCCAGGGGCTGGATAGCCAGGCGGTTGTACTTCTGATCCAAAAAGAAGCCGGTCTTCTGTCCCTCGGCCACGTCCACCTGGTAGCGGATGCCGTTCTCCACGATCTCCACCACCGGGTCGAAGGGCTCGGACAGAAAGCCCTTCACCCGCTCCATGCCCTCCTTCAGGCGCACCTTGGCGTCGCTGCGCTCGTACACGCCCCGGATGGCGATGCCGTCCTCGGCCAGCACCTTCACCAGCAGATCCAGAATGGTCTGCTTCAGCCTGTCGATGCCCAGGGCCAGGGACTCCGCCACCAGCACGTCGGCAAACTTGTCCACCACCAGGCCGGGGAGGAAGTCGGCCTCCCCGAAGATCACCCGGCAGGAGGCGGTGTCCACCGTGTCCTTCCGGTACTGCCACGCGGCCCGCACCCGGTTTTCCAGGAACGCCTCGTCGATCACCGCGTCGGCGTTCCGGGACAGGGCCCGCACCGCGATGGTGGAGGCCCGGTTGAGGAAGCCCACCCCCAGGGGGTAGCCGTTGTAGTCCTCGATGCGGACGATGTCCCCGTCGGCGGGCCCGCCCAGGATCTCCCCGATTTCGTTGTCATAGATCCAGGGGCCGCCGGCCTTGAAGGCCCGGCCCTCCCCCCGCCTGAGCTGGACAACAGGATATTCCGCCATGGTATCGCCCCTAATTATCAATTCTCAATTATCAATGATCCATTAGACTGTATGCTTCACCCGATCCCGCTCCTCGGCCCGCTTGGCGTTGTTGAAGCGATCCAGGGTGCCCACCAGGTAGCCGGTGATGCGGCGGATGCGCTCAAAGGGCACGCCGTCGTCCTCGGTGCGGCCGCAGCCGGGGCACTGGTCGCCGATGATGCCGGAGAAGCCGCACACCGGGTCACGATCCACCGGGTGGTTGACCGAGCCGTAGCCGATGCCGCTCTCCTTCATGCAGCGGATCACCTTCTCAAAGGCCTCCAGGTTGTCGGTGGGGTCGCCGTCCATCTCGATGTAGCTGATGTGGCCGGCGTTGGTGAGGGCGTGGTAGGGCGCCTCAATCCTGATCTTGTCGTAGGCGGAGATGGGGTAGTACACCGGCACGTGGAAGGAGTTGGTGTAGTACTCCCGGTCGGTGATCCCCTCGATGGCGCCGTACCGGGCCCGATCCAGCTTGACGAACCGGCCGGACAGGCCCTCCGCCGGGGTGGCCAGCAGGGAGAAGTTCAGCCCCCGCTTCTCACTCTCCTGATCCATCCGCGCCCGCATGTGGGAGATGATCTCCAGGCCCAGCACCTGGGCCTTCTCGCTCTCCCCGTGGTGGACGCCGATGAGGGCCTTGAGGGTCTCGGACAGGCCGATGAAGCCCACGGACAGGGTGCCGTGCTTGAGCACCTCCCGCACCTCGTCCTCCCAGTCCAGCTTGTCGCTGTCCAGCCACACCCCCTGGCCCATGAGGAAGGGGTAGTTGTACACGTGCTTGCGGCACTGGATCTCAAATCGCTCCAGCAGCTGATCCACGCACAGATCCAGCATCCGATCCAGGCCCTCGAAGAAGGCGTCCAGATCCCCACGGGCCTTGATGGCCAGCCGGGGCAGGTTGATGGTGGTGAAGCTCAGGTTGCCCCGGCCGTTGCAGATCTCCCGGCTGGGGTCGTACACGTTGCCGATGACCCGGGTGCGGCAGCCCATGTAGGCGATCTCCGTCTCCGGATGGCCGGGCTTGTAGTACTGGAGGTTAAAGGGCGCGTCGATGAAGGAGAAGTTGGGGAACAGCCGCTTGGCGGAGCACCGCATGGCCAGCTGGAACAGGTCGTAGTTGGGCTCGCCGGGGTTGTAGTTGACGCCCTCCTTCACCCGGAAGATCTGGATGGGGAAGATGGGGGTCTCGCCGCCGCCCAGGCCGGCCTCGGTGGCCAGCATCACGTTCTTCATCACCATGCGGCCCTCGGGGGAGGTGTCCATGCCGTAGTTGATGGAGGAGAAGGGGGTCTGGGCCCCGGCCCGGGAGTGCATGGTGTTCAGGTTGTGGATCAGGGCCTCCATGGCCTGATAGGTGGCCCGGTCGGTCTCCTTCACCGCCCGCTGGTGGGCGAACCTCTGGGCCTTCTCAATCTCTTCCTCGGTGCCGAAGGAGGGCACCAGAACAGCCCGCTCGGCGGCGAAGTAGTCCCCGCAGTCCTCCAGGGTGGGGGTCAGGCCGGTGTTCTCCTGAATGCCCGCCATGATGCCCTTCAGTTCCTGCTCGGGATCCTCCCGGTTCTCCAGCAGCATGAGGGCCCGGGCCAGGTTCTGGCGGTACACCCGGCGGAAGGTCTTGCGCACGCCGTCGGCCATGCCGTAGTCGAAGTTGACCACGCTCTGGCCGCCGTGCTGGTCGTTCTGGTTGGACTGGATGGCGATGCAGCACAGGGCGGCGTAGGAGGAGATGTCGTTGGGCTCCCGCAGGGTGCCGTGGCCGGTGGAGAAGCCGCCGGCGAACAGCTTTTTGATGTCGATCTGGCAGCAGGTGGTGGTGAGGGTCAAAAAGTCCAGGTCGTGGATGTGGATATCCCCCTCCCGGTGGGCGCGGGCATGGTCGGGGTTGAGGACGAACATGTCGTAGAACTGCTTGGCGCCCTCGGAGCCGAACTTGAGCATGGAGCCCATGGCGGTGTCGCCGTCGATGTTGGCGTTCTCCCGCTTGATGTCGGAGTCCTTGGCCTTGGAGAAGGTGATGTCCTCGTAGGTCTTCATCAGCCGGGTATTCATCTCCCGGGCACGGCTGCGCTCCTCCCGGTAGAGGATATAGGCTTTGGCGGTCTGGACATAGCCGTTGTCCATGAGCACCCGTTCCACCAGATCCTGGATATGCTCCACGCCGGGCTGACACTCCCCCTCCACCTCCAGGATGGAGAGCACCTCGTCGGCCAGCTTGCGGGCCACGTCCTCCTGCCCCGGCTTGTAGGTGGCGGCAAAGGCCTTATCGATGGCGGAGGCGATTTTCTCCTCGTTGAAGTCGGCCAGCCGGCCGTCCCGCTTGCGGATCTTGGTCAGTGTCATGGCGTTTCGTTCCTTTCTCTGGGCTTTTGTCCAGCAAAAAAGCCAAAACAGGGCGGGGCCGCCGTCCCAGCTTGGCACTACATCTTGTGGCTATTTTTGCTTGTCCGCTTTCTATGATACCGTATCTTGAACGCCCCGTCAAGGCACAAAAGCGGAGGCCGCCGCCAAAAACCGAAGGCCCTTTTTGGCGGTTTCGCTGATTTTGCAAAAGAGACGCCTGAGGGATTGACGGCGGCTCCGGGCCGGTGGACATCCCGGCGATCCTGTGGTATCATGGCCCCATCTGGAAGGGAGGCTGCCATGGACGGACATTTTATCGATCTGACGCCGGAGAATCTGGCAGGTGAGCACCTGTGCTGCATCATCCGCAGCAAAAAGCCCCACCAGGGGGTGGAGGAAAAGCGGCGGTGGCTGGCGGAGCGGCTCCGGGAGGGGCACGTGTTCCGCAAGCTGGACGAGAAGGGCACGGTCTTCATCGAGTACGCCCCTCTGGAGACGGCCTGGGTGCCGGTGGTTGGGGACAACTACCTCTACATCTACTGCCTGTGGGTCACCGGCTCCCACAAGGGGAAGGGATACGGCAGGGCGCTGCTGGAGTCCTGCCTGGCCGACGCCAGGGCAGAGGGGAAGTCCGGCGTGTGCATGCTGGGGGCGGAGAAGCAGAAGGCGTGGCTCTCCGACCAGTCCTTTGCCCGGAGGTTCGGCTTTGTCGTGGCCGACACCACGGAGACCGGCTATCAGCTGCTGGCCCTCTCCCTGGATGGCACCCTCCCCCGCTTCACCGCTGCCGCCAAACAGGGAACCATCGACGGGCAGGAGCTGACCATCTATTACGACACCCAGTGTCCCTTTATCCACCAGTGTGTGGAAAAAATCGCGGCGTTCTGCGAGGCCGGCGGGATCCCGCTGTCCCTGGTGCGGGTGGACAGCCTGGCCCAGGCCAAGGCCCTGCCCTGTCCGTTCAACAACTTCGCGGTGTTTTACCGGGGGCAGTTCCAGACGGTGAACCTGCTGGACGAGGCCGCCGTCCGGCGGCTTCTGAAGAAATAGGCGGACAAGAGCGGCGGCCCGGCCGGGCCGCCGCTGAGACAGTCGAAAAAGCGGCAGAGCCACTTTTTCGAGCAGAATGCAGTCCGCCGCGCGCAGGATTTGTCCGCTTCAAGCGGACAAATCCCACACTTGCGGCCTGAGAAGTGTTTTCTCCGACGCACACCCCCCAGGGGGCCCTCTCTTGCCCCTTCGGGGCAATTCACCTTGTGTCGCCGGAGAAAACAGATTTCCCTTTTTTCGCGCCTGCGGGCGCGAGCTCTGCGAGGCTTTTTCCAGACGATGAGCGGCGGCCCGGCCGGGCCGCCGCTCTTTGGCTTATTCGGTTTATAAGAGCACCAAACCGTACTTCCGGGACATCTCCGCCAGAAAGGCGTCGTCCAGATCCCCGGTGCCGTCCCAGAAGGCCCGGCCCTGGTAGAGCCGCAGGGCCCGCTCCAGCAGCTCGGGCACGTCCGACCACAGGCACAGGGCGTCCTTTACCACATACTGGTTCTCGGCGAAGATATCCAGATCGTCCTCCTCCAGGATGGCGATCTTCAGGGCTCCCTGGGGGGCCTCCTCCTCCGCGGCCAGGATGTCCTCCATCAGGTCGGGGGAGCACTCGATGGTCTCGCCCACGTCCACGTCGGGGGTGATGAACCGGGCCTCCTTCTCGCTGGCGCAGGGGATCACGTCGGGATCCCGCTCCGGCGGGACAAAGGCGGAGAAGTCCACCGCCGCCACCGCGTCCCCCAGGGCGGCGATGTGCTCCGGCGTGGTGCCGCAGCAGCCGCCGAACATGCGCACGCCGGCCTCGGCGAAGGGGGCGGCGTAGGAGGCCAGCTCCTCCGGCGTGCAGCGGTACACGGCCCTCCCGTCCACCACCTGGGGCAGGCCGGCGTTGGGCTTGGCAATCAGCGGCACCGAGGCGTAGGGGGTGAGGCGGCGCAGCTGCTCCAGCATCTCCGCCGGGCCGGCGCAGCAGTTGAGGCCGAAGGCGTCCACCCCCATGCCCTGCATGACGATGAGGGCGGCCAGCACGTCGGTGCCGGACAGGGTGCGGCCGTTTTCGTCGCAGGTGAAGGTGACCCACACGGGCTTGGCGGAAACGCTCTTGCAGGCCAGCACCGCCGCCCGGGCCTCCGCCATGGTCATGGTGGTCTCGAGGAGGAAGAGATCCACCCCCGCCGCCTCCAGGGCGGCGGCCTGCTCGGTGTAGATGTCCACCAGCTCCTCAAAGCTGGCGTCGCCGAAAGGGACGATGGACTTCCCCGTGGGGGCCAGATCCCCCGCCACCCTGGCTTTGCCGCCCGCGGCCTTCCGGGTCAGGGCCGCCAGACGCCGGTTGTACACCGATACCTGGCCGCTCAGGCCGTACCGGGCCAGCGTCACCCGATTGGCCCCGAAGGTGGGGGCGATGAGCACCTGGCTGCCCGCGTCCACGTAGGCGCGCTGGAGCTCCAGCAGGGCGTCCGGGTGCTCCAGCACCCACTGCTCGGTGCAGACGCCGTGGGGCATGCCCCGCTTGTACAGCTCGGTGCCGGTGGCGCCGTCCAGCAGGATGGGGGCGGATAAGGGGGGGATGGTGTCCATAGTTCGTTCGTTCCTCCTGAAAATTTGCGCGTGGCGCATTTGCAAGCTAGTATAGCACAAAGGGCCCGGTAAATGCAAGAGGCGGGGGGCGGAAACCCGCCTGTCCGGACAAGCAGGGAGCCGGGGAAATCCCCGGCTCCCCCTGGCATTATCCCAGCTCGTTGAGCTTTTTGGTGGCGGTGTGGTAGATGGGCTTCCACTCCACCTTCCGCACCAGGGCGGCGATGGAGATGGGGATGTAGGTGAACATGAAGACGGGGAAGGTGAACACATACCCGATCTTCTGCATCGGCGCGGCGCTGATGTGGCGCCACTCAGACAGCACCGTCAGCATGCCGTAGGCCAGCAGGCCCAGGTAGAAGTTCCACAGGTTGGAGCCGATGAAGCCCAGGCACTCGTGGATGATGCGGGCGGCCATGTGGGTGGGCTGGGTGAGGCAGGCGGCCAGCACCACGCCGTTGAACAGAATGATGAACAGCGTGAGCAGCATGCCGGGGGCCACGGTGGCGAACATGTCGTAGCAGGAGGTGCCCTTGTGCCCCCAGCGGAGGCAGCCCTTCAGCAGGGGAAGGGTGTAGGCCCGATCCACCTGATAGAAGCCCTTAGACCAGCGCAGCCGCTGATCCCAGGACTGGCGGAAGGTGGTGGGCTGCTCATCGTAGACCACCGCCTTGTCGCAGTAGCCGATGCGGCGGCCTTGGATGGCGCAGTCCACGGAGAACTGGATGTCCTCGGTGAGCAGGTGGAAGGGCCAGCCGCCGTTTTCCCGGATCACCTGGGCGGACACCAGGAAGCCGGTGCCCGACACGTGGCAGTTGGTGCCCAGCAGGGTGCGGGGGAAGTTGAGGAACCGGGCCTCCCGCAGGAACCAGATGGAGTAGCCGGCGGAGATCCAGTTGGTGCCGAAGTTCTTGGAGTTGCGGTAGCAGGTCACCGCGTCATAGCCCCGGTCGAAGGTGCGGTTCATCTCGGCGACGAAGCCGGGATCCACCAGGTTGTCCGCGTCAAAGACGAAGTAGCCGTCGTAGACGTCCTTCCCCTCCTCCGCCAGGCGGCGGAAGAGGTAGTCCATGGCGTAGCCCTTGCCCTTTCTGCTCTGGTCAAAGCGCTCATAGACGAAGGCCCCCGCCCGGCGGGCGGCCTCGGCGGTGCCGTCGGTGCAGTTGTCCGCCACCACATACAGATCCAGCAGCTCCGCCGGGTAGTCCTGTTTTCGCAGGCTCTCCAGCAGCTCGCCGATCACCGCCTCCTCATTGCGGGCGGAGACGATGGCGGCAAAGCGGTGGAGCTTCGCCGGCTGGTGCCGGTCTGACCAGCGGCGGCGCACCAGGCCCACCACCACGTAGAACCCCTGATAGAGGTAGAGCAGGGTGAACAGCACCACGATGGCAAAATTCAGATGTTGTACAAGTTCCAGCAGTGTCATTCCTGTAATCCTCCACAGCGTGGTTGGAAAGAGTCCGCCCCGGGGATTTCCCGCAGGCGTAGAGCCTATGATACCACGCTCTGAAAAGATTGCAAGAGTGTTGTATATCAATTAACAAATTGTTAAATGAAAGTTTTTTCTTTCTTTAGAAAAACGTAAGAACTGATCTGGGGAGGGATCTGTATACAAATGTGCAGATAATTGAAACCGTGGGCGCTTCCTGGGGAAGCGCCCACGGCCAGTGCGTCGAAAAAGCGGCAAAGCCGCTTTTTCGAGAAAGATTGCATGGTGGAAGGGGTTCGTTTTCTTGCGAAAAAGTCACCCCTTCCACCATGAGAAGTGTCATTTCCGACGCACATGTCGCCGGAAATGACGGATTTTGATTTAATTCCTGCGGCTGCGGCCGCAGGAACTCTGCGAGGCTCTCCTTCGAGGGAGGTTTTTCGATAGCTTGACTGTGGGCGCTTCCTGGGGAAGCGCCCACGGCATCCAATGATAGGTTACATCTTCTCCGGCGCGGAGACGCCCAGCAGGGCCAGGCAGTTGGCGATCACGGCCCGCACGGTGTCGGACAGCTTGAGCCGGGCGGCCAGAACCTCCGGCGCCTCCCCCTTGATGCGGCAGGAGTTGTAGAACCGGTGGAACTCCCCGGCCAGGGTGGTGAGGTAGCGGTTCACGTGGGAGGGGTCGTAGTCCCGGGCGGAGAGCCGGATGGTCTCGGGCAGCTGGGACAGGGTCTTGATGAGGCTCTTCTCCTCCTCGGTGGAGAACACGGCGGGATCCACCTCTGCCGCGTCGGGCACCTTGTCCCCCTCCTCGGCCAGCCGGGCGATGAGGGAGCAGATGCGGGCGTGGGCGTACTGGACATAGTACACCGGGTTCTCGCTGTCCTCCCGCACCGCCAGATCCAGGTCGAAGTCCAGGGCGGAGGTGGAGGAGCGGGAGCTGAAGAAGAACCGGGCGGCGTCCACGCTCACCTCGTCCAGCAGATCCCGCAGGGCGATGGCCTTGCCGGAGCGCTTGGACATGCGGACGGGCTGCCCGTCCTGAAGCAGGTTGACCAGCTGCATCAGCACGATGATCAGCCTGTGGGAGCCGTCCAGGCCCAGGCCGTCCAGGGCGGCCTGGAGGCGGGCCACGTGGCCGTGGTGGTCGGCGCCCCAGATGTTGATGGCCTTGGAGAAGCCCCGCTTCTCCAGCTTGTTGCGGTGGTAGGCGATGTCGGCGGCGAAGTAGGTGTAGAACCCATTGGCCCGGCGGAGCACGTCGTCCTTCAGATCCAGCTTGTCCACCTGCTCCTGGGTCTTGCCCTCGCCCAGATACTTCTGCTTGAGCAGGGCGGTGGTATTGAGCCACAGGGCCCCGTCCTTCTCATAAGTCCAGCCCTTGTCGGCCAGCAGGCCCACGGTCTCGGCCACGTAGCCGCTGTTGTGGAGGGCGGACTCCAGGAACCACTCGTCATACTCGATCTTGTAGCGGAGCAGATCCTCCTTCATCTTGGGGATGTTGACGGACAGGCCGAACTGGGCCATGGCCTCCTGCCGCTCCTCCTCGCCCTTGTCCTTCCACTCCGGGCCGTGCTGCTCCAGGAAGGCCCGGGCCAGCTCTTTGATGTCGTCCCCGTGGTAGCCGTCCTCGGGGAAGGGCACGTTCTCCTCCCCCAGCACCAGCTGGAGGTAGCGGGCGTCGATGGACATGGCGAACTTGTGGATCTGGTTGCCCGCGTCGTTGACGTAGAACTCCCGCCACACGTCGTAGCCAGCCCGCTCCAGCACGCTGGCCAGGGCGTCGCCCAGCACGCCGCCCCGGGCGTTGCCGATGTGCATGGGGCCAGTGGGGTTGGCGGAGACGAACTCCACCATCACCTTCTCGCCGCGGCCCTCGTCCACCGCGCCGTAGGTGTCCCCCTCGGCCTGAATGTCGGTGAGCACCTGGCCGTACCACTTGCTGCCCAGGGTGAAGTTGAGGAAGCCGGGGCCGGCGATGGCTACCTTGTCGAAGAAGGAGCCGGCCAGCTCCAGGTGATCCACAATGATCTCCGCGATCTGCCGGGGGGCCTTGTGCAGCGCCTTGGCCCCCGCCATGGCAAAGGAGGACGCGTAGTCGCCGTGAGTCACATCCTTGGGGATCTCAATGGTGGCCTTGACCTCCGCCCCGCCGGGCAGCAGGCCCTCCGCCGCGGCCTTCTCATAGGCCGCCTGGGTCAGCGCGGCGACCTGCTCCTTGGCCGCCTGAATCAGGTTGGACATGTTATCTCCTCTTTCTCATTTCTTGTGCATACGCTCCGGGCGGATGATATCCGCCCCTACTGACGGAGCACCGGCCCCTAGGGCTTGTTTGAAAATTGGCGATGTGTCCAGCGGCGAGGGATTTTGGGCCGCTGGCAAGCAATTTTTTCGCAGGAATCCTGACGGATTTCAAGGAAAAATTGCGCCGTCCAGGGGGCAAAAGGCCCGCCGATTGGGCATGTTGACATGTTTCAAACATGCCCTAATCCCGCACCTGAATCCGGAACAGGTTCTGGCCGGCCAGTGCGTGGTCAATCTCCCCACAGCGCAGGCGCCGCGGGGGCCCCGCTGCTTTTCATCCGCTCGGGGCGAGTCAATCG
>ERZ1643247.1517-NODE-1517-length-21070-cov-12.405330_pt1 | contig 21070 bp, 18 predicted proteins | sample MGYA00579264_ERZ1643247 | MGnify/ENA primary metagenome ERZ1643247 (study PRJEB29033, sample SAMEA4952262) | chicken gut metagenome | biome: Broiler Chicken; feature: Gastrointestinal Tract; material: Caecum | place: Ireland | collected 2018 | study: Broiler... | reverse complement strand
GCCGCCCTCGCCCTTCAGGGCGCTCATGCTCACCACGGTGCAGCCCAGGGCGTCGCCCAGCTTGTTCAGGTCAATCTGGTCGCCGTTCCTGCGCACCAGGTCGATCATGTTCACCGCCACCACCACGGGCAGGCCCAGCTCGATGAGCTGGGTGGTTAAGTACAGGTTGCGCTCGATGTTGGTGCCGTCCACGATGTTGAGGATGGCGTCCGGCTTGTCGTTGACCAGATAGTTCCGGGCCACCACCTCCTCCAGGGTGTAGGGGGACAGCGAATAGATGCCGGGCAGATCCTGGATCACCACGTCCTTGCGGCCCTTCAGCCTGCCCTCCTTTTTCTCCACCGTGACGCCGGGCCAGTTGCCCACGTACTGGTTGGAGCCGGTCAGGGCATTGAACAGCGTCGTCTTGCCGCAGTTCGGGTTGCCCGCCAGCGCGATTTTTAGCTCCATATCTCTCAATCCCTTCCTTTCTCAAAAAGTTAGATACAACTAATTCTTGGGCGCACCAGGCCGCATCTGCGCCGTGTCTGCCGGACTCTCTGTAGGGGCGCACTGTGTGCGCCCGTAGCCGGAGCGGCAGCGCAGCATGGCCGGGGCCACCGGCGGGGGCAAGCCCCCGCCCTACGCGATCTCGATCATCTCCGCGTCGGCCTTGCGTACGCTCAGCTCGTAGCCGCGCACGTTCAGCTCCATGGGGTCGCCCAGCGGCGCCACCTTGCGCACATGCAACGCCACGCCCTTGGTGATGCCCATGTCCATGATGCGGCGCTTGACCGCGCCCTCCCCGTGAAGGCGCACCACCGTCACGGTATCGCCCACCTTTGCGTCCCGCAATGTCTTCATCTTCTCTTCCTCCCATCAAAACATGATTCGGTTGGCCATGGCCCTGTCCAGCGCGATGCGGCTGTCCTTCACCTGGAGGATCAGGTTGCCGCCCAGCTCGCTGACCACCGTGACCTCCCCGTCCACGACGAAGCCCAGCTCGGCCAGGTGCTGGCGCACCTCATCTTTGCCGGTGATCTTTCGGATGGTCACCGTCTCGCCCTGCTTCGCCATTGTCAGAGGCATCATTCGGGTCTCCTCCCTTTTTTATGTGGTTAGATCGATCTAACCGTAGGGGCTGAAATCGGTGGTTAGCAGATACTAACCACCTGGAACAAGGTAAGTTTACACTCGCTAACTTCAAATGTCAAGCCCCGGAGCGATAAATTTTTCCATTCCGGCAAAAATCCCCGGCACGGGACTTCCCGTGCCGGGGATTTTTGTGCAAAGCTACAGGGCGGCCAGCTGTGCCGCCACAGCGGCCAGCAGCGCCACCACCGCGGCGGAGGCCAGCAGATCCGCCGTCAGCGCCAGAGAGGGCCGGCGGCGGCCCCTGGGGCGGGGCGGGCGCTCCGCCGGGACGGGAGCTTCTTCCGGCGGCGCCGGGCGGGCACCCGGCCGGCCGGGGGTGCGGTAGTCGTCCAGGCTGATCACCTTTCCCAACGGCCGGGGGACGTCCCGGGGGCGGGGAGCCACGGCATAGCAGACCGTCTCCCCGCCGCTGGCCTTCCGGCCGGCGGCGCCGAGAAAGGTCAGGCGCTTGGCGTTCAGCGTGCAGTAAATGGTCTCCATGGGGTTCCCTCCGATCCTGAGCTGTTTGATAAGGTGATCCTACCGCCGGTTCTGTCCCATAGACCGGACTGGGGCGGGCTCCCCGCCGGTGTTTCATGGGATAGAACTGATGTTCGATTCGAGTATACAACATTTGTTCGAGTTTGACAAGCCCCATTTTGTCCGGGGCAGACCGCCCAAAGGGACTCCGGCCGGAAATTTTACCTCCGGGGGTTTGCCAAGCGGCGGGAAATAGAGTATACTTAAGTTCAATCACCCTGCGAAGAGCGGATCACCGGGAAGGAGCGCGCCAATGAGAGATCTGGAACTGCTGATGCCCACCCTGTTCGGGCTGGAGGGCCTGTGCGCCGACGAGCTGCGGCGGCTGGGCCTGGAGGGAGTGCGGGCGGAGAACGGCCGGGTGCGCTGCAAGTCCTCCCCCGGAGACATCCCCCGGGTGAACCTGAACCTGCGCACCGGCGAGCGGGTGCTGCTGGTGGTGGGGGAGTATGAGGCCAGGGACTTCGACGCCCTGTTCGAGGGGGCCCGGGCCCTGCCCTGGGAGGAGTTCATCCCCAGGGACGGGGCGTTCCCCATCAAGGGGCACAGCCTCAGCTCCCAGCTCCACGCGGTGCCCGCCTGCCAGGCCGTGCTGAAAAAGGCGGTGGCCGCCCGGCTGGGGGAGAAATACGGCCTGGCGCAGCTGCCGGAGAACGGAGCTCTCTATCAGCTCCAGTTCTCCATCATGAAGGATCACGTCACCCTCATGGTGGACACCACCGGCCCCGGCCTGCACAAGCGGGGCTACCGGGCGGTGGGGGTGGCCGCCCCCCTGCGGGAGACCCTGGCCGCCGCCATGGTGCTCCTATCCCGCTACCGGGGGAGGGATCCCTTCTGCGACCCCTTCTGCGGTTCGGGCACCATCCCCATCGAGGCGGCGCTGATCGCCAAAAACCGGGCGCCGGGGCTCAACCGCAGCTTTTCCGCCCAGCGGTGGCAGTGGCTGGACAGCACCCTGTGGCTCCGGGCCGCCGACGAGGCCATGGACGGGGAGTACCACGGCAGCTACGACATCTGGGGCGGGGACATCGACCCCAGGGCCGTGGACATCGCCCGCTCCAACGCCGAGAAGGCGGAGGTGGAGGACGTGGTGCGCTTTGACGTGACGGACGCCGCCCGCTTCCGCCGGGACGAGCCCTACGGCCGCATTGTCACCAACCCGCCCTATGGAGAGCGGCTGCTGGAGAAAAAGGAGGCGGAGGGCCTCTACCGGGCCTTCGGCGCCGCGGCGGGGGCCCTGCCCCCCGGCTGGCGGGTGAGCGTGCTCTCCTCCCACACGGAGTTCGAGCGCACCTTCGGCCGCCCGGCGGACAAGAAGCGCAAGCTGTACAACGGCATGCTCAAGTGTGAGCTGTTCCAATACGACAGACGGGAAAGGGGAGGACAGGCATGAGACGGAGGAGAGGAGCCCGCGCCGCGGCGGTGCTGCTGGCCCTGGCGCTGGGCGCGGGGCCGCTGCTTCTGCCCGCCGCGGCCGCCGTACCGGCGGGGGCCACGGTGTGGGGATACAGCGAGGGACTGGCCCAGTGCGAGCTGGACGGCAAGTGGGGCTTTGTGGACTCCGGCCGGAACGTGGTCATCCCCCTCCGGTACGACAGCGTGGTGTCCTTCCAGCTGGGCATCGCGGCGGTGAATCTGAACGGAAAGCTGGGGGTGATCCGCCAGGACGGGAAGTACCTGATCCAGCCGGAGTACGACACCCTCATGCCCATCGACTGCGGCCTCTACCTGGCCCAGAAGGGGGCGGGCTGGGGCGTGGTGAGCATTCTCCCCCTCTCCGACGGGAAGGGCGGGCGCACCAATGTGCTCTACGACCTGGTGTATGCCAGCGTCCGGGTGGACGAGCAGGGGGGCACCAATGTGCTCACCCTGACGGACACGGAGGGCGCCGTCACCAAGATCCCCGTCTACGACCTGCCCTCCATCCTGGCCCAGCGGGGCGCCGCCTCCGCCCAGTTCCCCCTGACCCGGGGGAAGCTGCCCGCCTTCTCCGACGTGTCCCCCCGGGACTGGCACGCCCTGTGGGTGGACATCGCCTATAATGTGGGCCTGGTCTCCGGCGTGGGGGGCGGCCGCTTCGCCCCCGGGCAGACCCTCACCGTGGCGGAGGCCATCCAGCTGGCCGCCACGGTGGAGAGCCGCTACCGGGGGGACACCTTCCATGAGGAGACCGCCTCCGGCGCCAAGTGGTACACGCCGGCGGTGGACTACTGCCTGGCCAACGGCATCCTGAAGGCGGAGACAGCGGCCCGGACAGACTACAACCGGCCCATCACCCGGCGGGAGGCGGCGGAGCTCTTCGCCGCCACCTCCCTGGCCAAATCCCTGCCCGAGCTCAACGACCGGAACCGGGTGCGCACCTCCGTCCCGGACGTGCACCCCGGCGAGCGGGGGGCGGAGGCGGTCTACGCCCTGTACGCCAAGGGCATCCTGGCCGGGGTGGACGGGGGCATGACCTTCAGCCCCGGCGGCACCTTTACCCGGGCGGAGGCGGCGGCCATCGTGTCCCGCATGGCCCGGGCGGAGCAGCGCATCGTCCTCTGGGGCCGCTGAGCCGGACGGGGAACAGATAGAGAGAAGATACTGCGATAGGCCCTCTTGAAGCTGCAAAAAGTTCAGCAGCCCGCAGGAAAGATCTTTCCGGCGGGCTGAGAAGGGAGGAAGGCGCGTGCGCCACCTGTTTCTGCTCAACCCCCGGGCGGGAAAATATGACCGCACCCAGGAGGTGCGGGAGAAGATCCGCTTCGCCCTGGCGGGGCGGGAGGAGCCCTGGGAGGCGGCGGTGACGCAGTACCCCGGCCATGCCGCGGAGCTGGCCCGGGCCGCGGCGGAGACGGGGGAGGCCGTGCGCATCTACGCCTGCGGCGGGGACGGCACCCTCAACGAGTGCGCCGTGGGGGCGGCCGGCTTTGCCAATGCCGCCGTCACACACTACCCCATGGGCTCGGGCAACGACTTTCTGCGCATGTTCGGCCCGGATGCCCCCCGGTTCTACGACCTGAAGGAGCTGCTGGACGCCCCCCAGGCTCCCATGGATCTCATCGACTGCAACGGGCACCTGGCCCTCAACGTGTGCTCCGTGGGCTTTGACGCCCGCATCGGCCTGGGGGCCGGGGACTTCAAGGGCCTGCCCCTGGTGTCCGGCACCATGGCCTACCAGCTCTCGGCGGTGCGGGCCATCCTCCAGGGCATCCACCGGCCCTACCGGGTGTCCATCGACGGGGAGGAGCTGCCGGGAAGTGAGTTCACCCTCATGTGCGCCTGCAACGGCCGCTACTACGGCGGCGGCTTCAATCCCAGCCGCACCGCCATGCCCGACGACGGCCTGCTGGATTTCGTGGTGATCCCCGCCGTGTCCCGCCTCACCGTGGTCTCCCTCATCGGCAAGTACGCCAAGGGGGGCGCGGGGGACATCGAGGGGGTTGTTGTCCGCCGGGGGTGGGAGATGCACGTGGTGTGCGACCGTGTGAGCCGCATCAACCTGGACGGGGAAGAGATGCTGGATTCTGAGCTCTCCGTCACCGTGTCTGCTAAAAAAGTGAACTTTTTTTATCCGGCCGGCACCCACTGGGATCCGGCACGGAGGAGTAAAACTTAAAAATCAAAGAAAAACGGAGAAAAAAGAAGCGCGAAGTGGAAAATGAGCGCTAAATCGAGTTGGACTCCGCGCAGAATGGAAATTTAACAGAAAATTCAAAAATTAGGGCTTGCAGAAATCTGCCAGTGAGGGTATTATTATAAGCGGGTTAGCACTCCGAAGAAATGAGTGCTAACCCGCTGAAAGCGTTTATAACAATTTGCAGAATATAAGGAGGAACCCATTATGAAACTCAAGCCCCTTGCTGACCGTGTGGTCATTAAGCTGGTGGAGGCAGAGGAGAAGACCAAGAGCGGCATCATCCTGACCGGCTCCGCCAAGGAGAAGCCCGAGGTGGCCGAGGTCATCGAGGTGGGCCCCGGCGGCATGGTGGACGGCAAGGAAGTCACCATGACCGTGAAGAAGGGCGACAAGGTCATCACCAGCAAGTACTCCGGCACCGAGGTCAAGATCGACGGCGAGGAGTACACCATCGTGCGGCAGAACGACATCCTGGCGATTGTCGAATAAGTCTAGGGGGGATTGCATCCCCCCTAGATACAAAACCGCCGCGCCGCCTGTGGCGGCACAGCGGTTTTGATACCCCCCTCGCCTTTCCACCGGAAAGGCGGCCCTGGCCGCCGCGGCCAGGGGTTAAGGTGTCCTGCGCAGGCGCATGTCCTGCTCCGGACGGATTTCCATTTTGTTCGCCGCCAAGCGGCGAAGCGGGGGCACGGCCCCTGCACCCCATGATTGAATGAACTTTCCTGAATTTTGGAGGTAATGTGTTATGGCTAAGATTATCTGCTACGGCGAGGACGCCCGCCACGCGCTGGAGCGCGGCGTCAACCAGCTGGCCGACACCGTGAAGATCACCATGGGCCCCAAGGGCCGCAACGTGGTGCTGGACAAGAAGTTCGGCGCCCCCCTGATCACCAACGACGGCGTGACCATCGCCAAGGAGATCGAGCTGGACGACCCCTATGAGAACATGGGCGCCCAGCTGGTGAAGGAAGTCGCCACCAAGACCAACGACGTGGCCGGCGACGGCACCACCACCGCCACCCTGCTGGCCCAGGCCATCATCCGCGAGGGCCTGAAGAACCTGGCCGCCGGCGCCAATCCCATGGTCATGAAGAAGGGCATCGCCAAGGCCACCGCCGCCGCTGTGGAGGCCATCAAGGCCAACTCCAAGAAGGTCAACGGCTCTGACGACATCGCCCGCGTGGGCACCGTGTCCTCCGGCGACGAGGTCATCGGCAAGCTGATCGCCGAGGCCATGGAGAAGGTCTCCCACGACGGCGTCATCACCGTGGAGGAGTCCAAGACCGCCGAGACCTACAGCGAGGTTGTCGAGGGCATGCAGTTCGACCGGGGCTACATCACCCCCTATATGGTCACCGACACCGAGAAGATGGAGGCCGTCCTGGACGACGCCCTGATCCTGATCACCGACAAGAAGGTGTCCAACATCCAGGAGCTGCTGCCCATCCTGGAGCAGGTGGTGCAGTCCGGCAAGAAGCTGCTGGTCATCGCCGAGGACGTGGAGGGCGAGGCCCTGTCCACCCTGATTGTCAACAAGCTGCGCGGCACCCTGAACGTGGTGTGCGTCAAGGCCCCCGGCTTCGGCGACCGCCGCAAGGAGATGCTGGAGGATATCGCCGTGCTGACCGGCGGCACCGTCATCACCTCCGACATGGGCTATGAGCTCAAGGAGGCCACCATGGATATGCTGGGCAAGGCCCGCCAGGTGAAGGTCTCCAAGGAGAACACCATCATCGTGGACGGCGCCGGCTCCGCCGACGCCATCAAGGCCCGCGTGAACCAGATCCGCAGCCAGATCGAGACCACCACCTCCGACTACGACCGCGAGAAGCTCCAGGAGCGCCTGGCCAAGATGGCCGGCGGCGTGGCTATCATCCGCGTGGGCGCCGCCACCGAGGTGGAGATGAAGGAGAAGAAGCTCCGCATCGAGGACGCCCTGAACGCCACCCGCGCCGCTGTGGAAGAGGGCATCGTGGCCGGCGGCGGCACCGCCTACGTCAACGCTGTGGCCGCTGTGGAGAAGCTGGTCAACGAGGTTGAGGGCGACGAGAAGACCGGCGTGTCCATCATCGCCCGCGCCCTGACCGAGCCCGTGAAGCAGATCGCCGCCAACGCCGGCATCGACGGCTCCGTGGTGCTGGAGAAGATCAAGGAGTCCGGCAAGACCGGCTACGGCTTCGACGCCTACAACGAGACCTATGTGGACATGATCGCCGCCGGCATCGTGGATCCCACCAAGGTGACCCGCACCGCGCTGGAGAACGCCGCTTCCATCTCCTCCGTGCTGCTGACCACCGAGGCCCTGGTGGCCGACAAGCCCCAGCCCCCCACGCCCGCCGCTCCCGCTGCCCCCGACATGGGCGGCATGTACTAAGATAGACCCTCAAGGCCCCCGGCTGAACGCCGGGGGCCTTTTTGGGGCTGGGGCTTGTCGGCCACGGCCGACCTACGGGGCCCCCAACGAAACCCAGCGCAGCGGTTTCGCTGGGGAGAGGAGGAGCGACGGAATGAGGGAGCTCTGCCGCCTGCGGTGGAGCGAGGGATATGGAGTCCACGACGACGAAGCCCCCCACGCCCGCCGCGCCCGCTACCCCCGATATGGGCGGCATGTACTAAGAAATAGCCGCAAAACGTTGATATGACTGGATTTGTCGGAAGAAAATAGGCAAACTTACCATAAACTTACGGCAACCTCACAGGCCCCCCCGGCATGTATGCCAACAGGCTCGGTACCCACTTAACTTGAGTACCGGGCCTGCTTTTTATTGCTGTATTGCGACTCCAAAGCGAACCTGCCATTTCGGCAGCACTTTGAAAAGAAGACATGGTTTACAGAACTTTGGCAGGATAAAGTCGCGGCACACTATTCTGAAAGGGACGGCAAACCATGCCTGAAAAGATTGTACCGCTTGGCGAGGAAGTAATCAGAGATCAAATCAAAGAGCTGGTGCGAGGAAGAATAGAGAAAACTCTCAGCGATCTGCTGGAGACCGAGGCGGAGAAACTGCCCCAGGCTGCCTGTTACGAACGTCATGAGCGGCGCCAGAGACAGCAGAGTGTGGGAGATATTACTGAGTTCCTGTGGGGTAGCAGGGCGTCTTCGGCAACCATCAGTGGGCTGAATAAGAAAGCAGATATCAGCATTGAGGATTGGCGTAACCGCCCATTACAGGGCGGCCTTCGCCTGTACGCCTGCGTGGATAGGATCTCCTGCGCCACAGATGGAGCGGAGAGTTTGAAGATGTGGCTATCCTGGTGAGAGCCAGACCAAGCGGGATATTTTGAATGTGTAATGAAAGGTTCCCACTTTTGAAGTCAGAGTTGTCAGGCCCGAAAGTGGAAACTTATTCAGGGATGATAATGCATGAAAAAAAACGGCCGTGGTAGAATAGGAGAAATTGCCTGAACGGGGGTACTGCCATGGAGTATGGACACATTACCAGGGAACAGATTACGGGATTTGCCCGGCGCCTGCGGGAGGAGGAGCGGAGCGGCGGGACGGTGGAGAACTACACCCGGTCGGTACGGGAGTTTGCCGCCTGGCTTGGGGCGGGGGCTGTGGAGGCTGAGTCGGCGGGACGGTGGAAGGACGCCCTGCTGGAGCGGGGGCTTGCCCCATCCACCATCAACAACAAGCTGGCCGCCCTCAACCGGTTCTTTCGTTTCCTGGGGTGGGAGGGCTGCGCCGCCAGGCCCCTGCGGCTGCAGAAGCGGCTCTTTCGTGCTCAGGATCTGGAACTGAGCCGCGCCGAGTACGGCCGTCTCCTCTCCGCGGCCCGCAATCTGGGCCGGGAGCGCCTGTGTCTGCTGATGGAGGCGGTGTGCGCCACCGGCATCCGGGTCAGCGAGGTAAAATATCTCACCGTAGAGGCGGCCCGGCGGGGCCGGGCAGAGATCTCCCTGAAGGGAAAAATCCGCACCATTCTGATTCCAGGTAAGCTGTGTAAAAAGCTGCTGCAATATGCCAGGGCGCAAAAAACCGCCTCCGGTGAGATTTTTCTCACCAGAAGCGGCAGAGGCATTTCACGAAAACAGATCTGGGCGGAGATGAAGGGAGTATGCCGGGCGGCGGGGGTGGCGCCGTCCAAGGTGTTCCCCCACAACCTGCGTCACCTGTTCGCCCGCACCTTCTATCAGGCCAGCCGGGACGTGGTAAGGCTGGCCGATGTGCTGGGCCACTCCTCTGTGGAGACCACCCGGATCTACCTGATCTCCACCGGTGCGGAGCACGCCCGCCAGCTGGCCCGCCTGGGGCTGATATCCTAGCCAAAAGAAACAAAATAAATCTTTTGTCTTTTTGCCGTGCAGCGGGAAGGGCGAAACAGGGCAAAAAGGGGCGGCAAAAAAGCCCCGTGCAAAAGCACGGGGCTGAAATAGGCCGCAAAAAATGGGCCGGCAAAGAAAAGTTGCTTTTCCGGCCTGTTTTGCCTGTTCAAAACAGGCTTCTGTCCCTTGCAAGCAGCCAGAAGATGTGGTAAAATAATCCTGTTCTATGTACCAAAACAAATTTCCTCTGCTCGTATATAGGACAATTGATTTATTTTGTCAACGGAAGGGAGAGGAGGTGAATACCGTGGCGCAGAGCGTCAGGTTGGAACCGGGCCTGGAGCTGACCCAGGAACAGATCGGCGCGTTCCTGGGCCATCTGACAGCCAAGGGCTGCCGGGAGAGCTCGGTGCGGAAATACCGGCGGGATCTCACAATGTTCTACAGCATGCTGCCCGAGGACAAGCAGATCCGCCGGGGGACGGTCTCCGCATGGCGGACAGAGCTGATGGAGCGGGGCTACGCACCGCGCACCATCAACGCCCACGTGGCGGAGGTCAACGGCCTGCTGGATTTCCTGGGGCACCGGGAGTGCCAGCTCCCCGGCCAGCTGGACGTGGGTGAGGACTGCCAGCCGGAGCTGACCCGGTCGGAATACCTGCGGCTGCTGGCGGCGGCCCGGGCCCTGGACCGGGAGCGAACCTACCTGCTGGTGAAGCTGTTCGCAGTTACAGGCGTTGGGGTGCAGGACGTGCCCCTGGTGACTGTGGAGGCGGTGCGGGCCGGTACGGCTCCGGAGCTGGACATCCGTTTTCCCGCCTTCCTGCGGGAGGAGCTGCTGGACTACTGCCGCAGGAACGGGGTGGAGCACGGGCCGGTGTTCGTCACCCGGAACGGGCGGCCTATGTACCGTACCGCCGTGTTTGATTCCATCCAGCGGCTGAGCCGGGACGCCTGTGTGCCGGAGGAGAAGTGCAATCCCCGGTGCCTGCGGCGGCTCTGGCAGGCCACCCGGGCGGACTTGGCCGAGAATGTCCGCTGGCTGGTGGAGCAGACCCATGAGCGCCTGCTGGAGCAGGAACAGCGCGCCATCGGCTGGGAGTCCAGCCCAAATCAATCCTTGTAAAGAGGGAGGATGAAGATGAAAACCAATTTGAAGCGGATCTTGAGCGTGATCTGCGCCCTGGCCCTGTGCATCGGCCTGCTGCCTATGAGTGCGCTGGCGGCGGGAGGCAACAGTGCACAGAACGAGTATGTCAAGTTTGACTACTCAGAAGAAATTGCGGTAGGCACGGATTTCACAGTCCGAGTTCAGGATGCGAGTGGAACACAGCTAGGGAACCCCATTACTGTCAGTGATTTCCCGCTTGCAGTTGTAACTAATGTTACAATCACTTGCCTGAAGTCTGAGTATGAGATTATGTCTGTTGAGACAGACTCTGGAAGTACGACAATCACTCTTCCAGATAATCAGAAATCAACATACACTTGCAACATTGATTCTACTCTTTCCGGCGGCGAAATTTTGGTCACTCTTTGCGAACCGTTTGAACCACCTGAAATCGTAGATGAGATTGGCGAAACTGCGTATACGATTGTCTACCGCATCCAGGAGCCGCAGTTGCTTAAAATACTCCATGATGCAAAGGTAGATATAGATGACATCGATATTAACAATATTGATGTGCAGGCCCGATATGTGTCAAATACTTCTCTGGGTGCTACCAGTACATTTAACGCCATTCGGCGCGGAGCCAACACCATTCCCTATTATCAGGGTGATGATGAAATCTCCGGGCTCGACCCTGATAGTCATCCCAATAATATTCGACAACTCGAAATTACCTACAGCGATCCCCAAGGGGAGCATACAGTAATCATTCCATCCGGTGACTTGCGGTATGTGGGTGACGGTATCCGCACCTATGAAATCGAAGCACGGGATCAGAGTGAACACATTGTGGCCTTCTACATAGAGTCCGGTGCACAGCTCACAACCTGGCAGCTCTATGATGTGAAGTTTGTGAAGGACGGCCAGCACGTCGGGCTGGGAAATATGCCCAAGGACCCCACCTATCCGGAGCATCTCTATCTGGAGTTTACCGGCTGGACAGAAGGATATAACGGCGGTAAACCGTTCCTCTACAATACGCCGGTAACGGGAGACACCGTTGTCTATGCCCAGAAGAAAAGCACAACAAACATTTCCTCTGAAATACATGTAATCAACAGAGACGGCGAACTGATCAACCGCTATCTGGAGCTGTACAACGCCCAGAACCCCGAGAATCCGATTGATGCGGATGACATCGACATGGGCTCGGTCAAAATTACCGTGTACGGACAGGGTGACGAGCACACAAATCCCGATTACATGGTGAGCGGCGTTGAACGGAACCGCTGGGAAGAGGAAAATGGCAACCAATATGCATGGTATAAGGTATACAACTATCTGACAGGTGTTGGGGCACAGGAAAACGAGTCCATCCCTGTGAACGAGATCTCCAAGATCCAGATTGATGCGACTGACCAGGATGGGCAGGCTCTTCCGAGCATTACGATCAATCGCGGTGCCGCCGCCGGGGAATTTGAGGCTACTACCGGCGCTGGTGGTGCCGCCGGTCAAATTATTGAAATCTACATCAACGAGCCTCCTACGGCACCCACCGAAGACGAGATGACGCCTGACGACCCCGATGATCCCGGCTTGCTGGGTGAAGGAGCCGTCAAGGTCGAATGTGTCACCGAGAACAGCGACCACACTGAGGGGAACTATGCGCTGATTGCTAACACCTCTGGGGAGAACGACAGCTACAAGATCGGCGAGGTTACTGCCACCGCTGACGGCAACTACATCTGTGTCATTACCGTATATAACGGGCCTTATATTGACCAGTATGGCACTGACACGAAGAAAATGCACAGCCTGCAAACGGGTGAGACTCAAAGCCAAGAAATTACTCTTACCTGGGACTCCGACAACAACTGTTGGGCGCCTGACAATCAAAAACTCCCCATTATATTTAAGGCAGTCTGTGACAACCAAGGCTCCGGCGAAGATCTCAACGGCACCGACGTGACTGTTCAGGTCTATGTGAACGGGAATCCCGTAACTGATCCGCTTACCTATGTGGATCTGAGCAGAAAGTCCAGCGATCCGGACTCTAAGGGCTGGCACGAAAGCACTCCGGATGAAAACGGCATTATTACCTGCGACTTTGACTATGAGGATGACGGTTACGACTGTGTAGACATCAATGTGGCTTTGAAGAATCCGGAAGGTGTCGAGTACGTCCTCCAGGGCGTCACATCCTATCAGTCCCACGGCGAGAAAGGAACCAACAACGTAGAAAGCGAAGACGATGGCACCTATACTGTGGACAATGTTACCGGCAAATATGATTCTAAATACGGCGCGGATGTCAAGATTTACCTGCGCACCAAGTATACCGTCAAATATTATGAGAATGAACAAGAATCCCAGGCAGTCACGGATCCTGGTGCATACATCGTCAAGGAAGATGTGACATCCACTACCCCCGAAGAGAAGGAGCCCGGCAAGGGCCAATCCGCCTGGATGAACTGGAAGAATGACTCCCTCAGCACCACTATCACAGTGAAGGATCTTCCCTCTGTCACCGGTACTCAGCAGATTGCGGGCTGGTGGCTGAATGACCAGGAGTGCTCTGCTGACGGGACGCTCTATGGGCCGAAGACAGAAGATCACAAATATGTCCCTGTTGAGACGGCAATAGACGGCCTTACCGACAAGGTAATCAAGTTCTACGCCAAGGTGACAGATTCTGCCCAGCCCGACGTGTCCGTGGAGAAGAAGCTGACCAGCATCACGCACAAAGACGGCACTGTGGTCAATGCGGATAATATCACCGATGATACCGTCCTTCTCGTCGGTGACAAGCTGACCTGGACCATCACCGTTACCAACAGCGGCGGCGGAAAGGCCGAGGGTCTCAAGCTCACCGATACCCTGACGGCGATTGACGCTGAGGGCGAGTCCGCGCCTCGTAAAGCGACGGTTGTTGCCGATGATCCCCAGAACAATGATCCCGAGAACTTTAGTGTCGAGACGGGCAGATCTGCCACCTTCACCGCCACCTACACCGTTACAGAGGCCGACAAGGGCCTGACCCTGAAAAACACCGCCGCAGTCGGAGATGTTGACGCTGGCGATGATCCCTCTGATGAGACCGAGAATCCCGTTGAGAATCCCAAGGTAAGCATTGTGAAGACGCTGAGCACCGTCAATGGCTCTCCTTATACCGAGGGTGGAAAAGTCAATGTGGGCGACAAGCTCACCTACGAGATCAAAGTGACCAATACCGGCAATGTCAAGCTGGGTGACGTGGTAATTACGGACAGCCTGTGGAGTCCCAAAACCGGCGTGACCAGTGTCATGGTGGGCGATGCGAAGCAGGAGCTCGATGCTCCGAACGGCTATGTCTACCACATCATCGGTCTTGATGTTGGGAATGAAGTCACCATCACCTACACCTACACGGTGCAGGACTCCGATGCCGGCAAGACCATCAAAAACACCGCCGCAGTCTCCGGTGATGACATCGAGGACAATGACGGTGGCACGGAAGAGGTCGAGGTCACCAATCCCGACATGAGCGTCGAGAAGGCACTGACGGCAATCAATGACGGGGAAGTCCCGAATACCTTCTTCACCGTTGACGAGGACGATAAGCTCACCTACACGATCACCGTCAAGAACACCGGCACCGAGAAGCTGGATGCTACGGTCTCTGACAGCCTGTGGGGCATCAAACACGGCGTGACCAGCGTCAAGGTGGACGGTGCGGAGCAGCCGCTCGATGTTCCGAACGGCTACGTCTGTCACATCAATGGCATTGGTGTCGGAGAAACGGTCACCATTATCTACACCTATACCGTCACGGAGCAGGATGTAAAGAACGGCAGCATTGCCAACGACGTCACCGTGAACGGCGGCGAGGACGGAACCGATACTGACACCGAGACCGTCTGGACCGGAGATGTCACCATCACCCCGGCCAACATCACCGTTTACACCGGCGGCAATCCCTACAGCAGCATCGTGGATGCCGATGGCAACACCATTACTGAGACTGACGGTCTGCCTGAGCCCGGCTATCACTTGGAACTGCCCCAGGCGGTTGTGACCTGGCTGCAGGATCAGACCCAAAACTTGGGCGCCGAAGACCTGAGCCAGTATCTGACCTTCACTTATGACGGGTCCGACAGCGAAGGCAAGCCTGTCACTCGTACGTGGGCCCTAGCCTATGTTGGCGTCTACGACACGGACAAGGAAAACAACGAGCCCACCCGGTATGTCTACTCTCTGAAACCAGCTAAAGTTGGCGATACGGAAATTCCCGTCCGTCTGGTGTACTTCGATGACACAAATAACAATGGGGAATTCGAGGAAGAGGAAGTTAAGGAAAATGATGACATCCCCATGAATGTGGACACCGTCTTTGACACCTACAGCATGACCATCAACCCCGGCGGACTGACCCAGAGTGAGATCAAGGCCGTGTTTACCGTGGGTGAAGGCGAAAATAAGGAGTCTATCACCTGCAATATCAACATCGAGCCCGGCACCCTCACCATCAGGAGCGTTACAGATCAAGGCACCACCACAAACACCATTGAAGCGGACGGCGATGCTGTGGCAAGCAATACACTGACCGCCGTGGCAGGTGACGACGTGACCTTCTACGTCAATGATAGTAAGGTTCCTATCGTGGAGAAGGATCGTGTGGGGCTACTGGTGGACAGCGTGTCCAACAACTCCGGGTTCAATGCCTCCATGGGCGCGGATGCCATCAGCGAAGTGCGCGCCAAGGGTATTTCTCTGTCAAACGCCTTTTATCAGGCGTTCTATCTGGATCTGGTGGACACCAAGAACGGTAACGCCGTGGTCACCATGGACACGGACAACGAGTTGACCATTTACTGGCCCGTGCCTACCGATGCTGCCTCCAACAGCGAGTTCCACATTGTACACTACACCGACATGAATCGGACGGAGGTGATTGCGAACAGCCAGTTGGGAGAAGCGGCTACAGAAACCCATGCTGTCACACGGGATGGCGACCATTTGACCTTCACCACAGACAGCTTCTCCCCCTTCGTGCTGGTGTACGAGAAGGAGAGTCAGCCGGTCAACCCGCCTTACGACGACGATGACGACGACGATAACGGCGGCAGCCGCCCGTCTCACCGGCCCAGCCGCCCCAACCGGGACGACGAGCCAGAGGATCTGAACACCGAGGATCACGTAGCGTACCTGATCGGCTTCACCGACGGCACCATCCGGCCCGAGGCCGACATCTCCCGCGCAGAGGTGGCGACGATTTTCTTCCGCCTGCTCACCGACGAGGCCCGGGAGACCTACTGGAGCCAGACCAATTCCTACTCCGACGTGGCGCCTGACGCCTGGTACAACAACGCCGTGTCCACGCTGAGCCGCATGGGCATCCTGGACGGCTACCTGGACGGCACCTTCCGCCCCAACGCCCCTATCACCCGGTCTGAATTCACCAAGATTGCCGTCAGCTTCTTCGACTATGCCGCCGAAGAGTACAGCTATGAGGGATGGTTCTCCGACGTGCAGGGCGGCGAGTGGTTCGTGGACTACCTGACTGCGGCCGTGGAGTACGGCCTGATCGAGGGCATGCCCGACGGCACCTTCCGTCCCCTGGACAACATCACCCGCGCCGAGGCGTGCACCATTGTCAACCGCACCCTGGGCCGGGAGCCCCACGAGGACTATCTGCTGTCCGAGCGCCGGATGAACACCTGGCCGGACAACAGCGCCTCCGCCTGGTACTACGCGGCCATGCAGGAGGCCACCAACTCCCACGACTACGCCTGGGTCGTTATCAACGAGAATAAGGACGACGAGATGGAAGTCGAGGAGTGGACCAACAAGCTGGACGAGCGCGACTGGGCCGAACTGGAGCGGACCTGGTCCGACGCCTACGACGCCCCCGGCGGCGAGGTTATGGACTGAGTTCAACCCGCAAACCCCATAGTACAGCAAAAGCGGCCCCCAGAGCAATGCTCTGGGGGCCGCTCCTGTCTATGAAATCGCCAGCAAGACAGCGTCTTAAAACAAACATCAAGCCAACGCCCGGCAAGGCCTTTTATTGATTCTGATTAGGGCTTATTTGAAAAATCAGGAGATTTGTTCTAAATCAACAGAATTGCAATGGCGGCAAGGTAAACGAAGGCCAAGAAGGAGGCGTCCAGCTTGTCGTATCTGGTAGCAATTCTGCGAAACCACTTGATTTTCTGGAAAAACACTCAATCAGATGCCGCTCCTTGCACAGATACCAGTCTACCGGCCAGGGATTAGACACATTGCTTTGGGGCGGGATCACGTAATTAGCCCCATGCTCTGAGATATATTCCCGAATGGATTGAGCACCATAAGCCCGGTCTGCCAGCACATTGCTCCCGCAGAGTTCAACGTTTTCAAGCAACTCTACGGCATGAACACAATCGTTATCATTTCCGGCTGAGAGAAGGAACTCCACTGGGTTGCCCAGTCCATCTACAATGGCATGGAGCTTCGTGTTCAGACCGCCTCTGGTACGGCCAACTGCCTTATCCTCTGTTTTTTCCCCCACCATTGGCGCTTTCGTGTACCTTGATGCAGGTGGAATCTATGCTGAGATTTTCCATATCCGCATCCTCAGACAATGCGTGAAACACGGTTTCCAGTGTGCCATCATCCCGCCATTTGGCAAATCGGGCATACACGGACTGCCAGGGGCCGTAGGCCTCCGGTAGTTCCCTCCACCGGGCACCACTTCGGGCAATCCAGAGCATCTCGTTCAGCATTGTCCGGTTGTCCTTACGGGGGCAGCCACGCTTCCCGGTTTCTTCCAGCGGCAGAAGACGTCGTACACGTTTCCATTGTTCTGTTGTTAATTCATAGCGTTTCATACCTCCAGTTTCGCATATCTGCTCCTTTTGTGCAACTTTTATTTTTCAAACAAGCCCTAGCGGCAGAGATGCCCGCCTTTGTATCATGGATATTGGCGGCATGAACGACAACAGACAATAAATTCCCCATCACATCCACTCTTGCTGGCCGACACGGTCTTTACGCTCTGGGAATCAATGATTGCATAACTTGGCGTCTCCTCACTTCCGGCATCCTTCCAGGTTTTCTGGACCAAATGCTCCAGTATGCGATCCCAAAGCCCGCTGATTCGGGCACGACGATAGAAACTGTGCACCGTTGAGTATGGCAGGAAATTACGGGGTAACTGTCTCCATTTGCACTCAGAATCCACTAAATACAGCACAGCATCTGCCAATTCCCGCTTGCTCCATCTGCAATTTGGCATTCCCGTGTAGAATGGCGCGATCTCTGCCCGCTGTTCATCCGTCAAGTTGCTGGGGTACGTCTTGCGTTGCTTTCCTTTTTTCATATCCTCATTTTACTGCTTCTTTTCCCGTTTGTGAATACGGCTTCTTACTCTTGGATACATATGTACATTACTTTAATATGAGGCGGCCTGCGGCTGCCTTGGGCTAGCCGCATATGGCAAGCGCACGCCTTCGTGGTAAGAGCTATGAGATTGCCGTATTCTGTGGGCTCGACAGCAACGGCAAACGTATCTACAGATACACACACTGGACGCCGGAACCAGGCATGACACAAAAACAGATTGAAGCAGAACTTGAACGCCAAAAGATACTCTTTGAAGATAAGGTCAAGAACGGAGAAGTTGTTGACAGCACGGTATACTTCCGTGATTTTGCAGTACGGTGGATGGAGGAATACGCCAAACCCAGGCTGGCCCCTAAGACGTTCCACCGCTATCATGAATATCTCAATCGCATTATACCGGCTATCGGACATATCAGGCTGGCAGATTTACGTCCTATGCACCTCAACACATTTTACAGGAGTTTGGCTGAGCCGGGTATCAACCGGTAGGGGAAGCGTGGCAAGGACGGGAAACTGCTGGAACAGAAACCGCTGGCTCCAAAGACCATTTTAGATCACCACCGGCTTATCTCCCGCATGCTGAATACGGCTGTCCGGTGGGAGCTTCTGAACCGAAACGTAGCCGAGCGGGCAGATCCGCCGAAAGTCCCGTATCATGAGCAGAAATGTCTGGATGAGAAGGAGATAAAGCAGATACTGTTCCTGCTCCATAGGGAACCAATTCAGTACCGCACGATGATAAGTCTGCTGGTGTTCACAGGTATGCGGCGCGGGGAGCTGTGTGGGTTGGAATGGAAGGACATTGATTTTGAAAACCAGACGATCAGCATCTGCTGCTCGTCGCAATATATCGGCAACAAGCAGTTTATCACCAAGGAACCAAAGACCAAGTCTGGTATCCGCAAAATATCCGTGGGACATGCCGTCTGCCGGCTTCTGATGGATTACCGCGACTATCAGAACCAGCTACGGGCAGAGGCCGGTGACCAATGGGAAGAAAATGACCGGCTCTTTACGCAGTGGAATGGAAAGCCCATCTACCCAGATACTATTACAGACTGGTTCCCAAAGTTTCTGGCCCGCTGTGGGCTGCCAAAAGTGACCCTCCACTCTCTCCGGCACAGCAACGCCACACTGATGATTGCCGAGGGAGTTGATATACGTACCGTGTCCAATCGATTGGGCCATGCTCAGACAAGCACCACACTGAATATCTACACCCATGCGCTGAAATCCAGAGACAGAGATGTAGCGGAAAAGCTGGATGAAGCACTGGGCTTTTGAATAGATAAGAAATGCTCCACCCTTCAAATGAACAGCCCCAGATTATGCGGACAGTACAAAAAAGCCCCTGGTAGGAAATATAGAGTTTTAGTAGGAGAGGCGTCGCGCCAGCGGCGCCTCTCCAGTCTTTAACTGGATACGCTCGTGGTTGTAAAAGTGAATGTATCGGTCAATCATCTCGTTGGCCTCAGAGAAAGTGGCTGGCTTATGTCGGTAAATACACTCTGTTTTAAGGATAGAGAAGAAATTTTCGGCCATGGCATTGTCATACGGGTTTCCCCGTCTTGACATGGAAGGCGTAATGCCGTATTGTTTAGTCAGCTGGAAATATGCTTGGGATGTGTATTGAAAGCCTTGGTCGCTGTGGAGCTGCAACTCCGCAGCGGCCCTCTTTTTCTCCCGTTTCATGGCCAGACGAATGGTGTCCAGGACCAGATTCACCGACTGCTGTGCTCCGGTCTTATAAGCCACGATGCTGTTGTCATAGAGATCCCGGATCATGGACAGATACAATACCCCTTGCTTCGTTTGGATGTAAGAAATATCTGTTACCCATTTGCTATCTCCCATTTAGGTTAAGTGTTGCTACTGCTTAGCCATTGAAATTAGATGTAGAAATATTCATTATGGGACATAACGAGGCTCCACCTTAAACCTTGAAGGTCGGCTTCTTTCTCCCTCGGTTTCGTCATGGCTGTCGCGCCTTTCTGCCTGTAGGAATGGAAAAAGGGCAGTCGATTTTCTCGGCCGCCCTTGTGGGGAAACAAAGTTATTCTTCTGCGTCTGAATCAAGTGTTCCTGCACCGTCATCGGTATATAGTTCGGCAGGAATTGAACTAACAGCAAGTTGTTCCTCTGGCGATAAGGAATTATACCATTCAAGCCATTCAAGAGTTTCTTCGGTCAAGTCAGATTTGCTAAATGACTGTCCATTAAATTCAATGGTTCCATTAGAACCTATATCCCCAGAAATAGGGGTCAATGCCTTTAATAAATCTTCGCCTGTAACACCTAACTGAGCATCATCACTTTCAAATGGAATGTGCAACAAATATTCTCCGTCTACTTCATAAACATAAATATAGATGCCAGAACCAATATCTTGTGTATTGCCCAAAAGGGAAAGGACTTCTTCTCTTGTCATGGCTGGCTCTAATTCTCTTATCTGTTCAGATGTTACTTGTGTTGGCACTTCAATCTGCTCTTCGTTATCTGGCAATAGGTTAAGGATTTCTTCGATTAATGGACTACTTTCTCCGGCATCGATGGTTTTTACTGCTTCTTTTATTTCTTTGCGAGAGTAGTCGCTCAAATCTTCAACAGGAATACCGAGGGAATTCAGATACCCTGCTGCTGGCGGAGGATACGATAGACGTCCTGAAAGCACAGAGAAAGAAAGCAGGGGGCAGTCCCTGGGCATTCCCCAGCCCCACCGGTAGGCCGATCTCCCCGGACAGAGTGCTGCATATGCTCCACCGGGTGTTGAAACGGGCGGGATTGCCCAAAGTGAGGTTCCATGATCTTCGCCACACCTTTGCCACCCTGGTCCTGCAGAACGGGGTGGATGTGAAAACGGTATCCGGGATGCTGGAACACTTCTCTGCAGGGTTCACCCTGGACACCTACGCCCATGTGACCACGGCCTCCCAGCGCCAGGCGGCAAAAACCATGGGCAGTGTCCTCTCCGGCAGTTTCCAGTCCTGACCGCTCCGAAATCGGTAGTGTCAAGGATTTTTCGCAAATTAGTTTGCAGGCCCTGGTATGAGTGAAGT
>ERZ1643247.1515-NODE-1515-length-21083-cov-44.541136_pt1 | contig 21083 bp, 15 predicted proteins | sample MGYA00579264_ERZ1643247 | MGnify/ENA primary metagenome ERZ1643247 (study PRJEB29033, sample SAMEA4952262) | chicken gut metagenome | biome: Broiler Chicken; feature: Gastrointestinal Tract; material: Caecum | place: Ireland | collected 2018 | study: Broiler... | reverse complement strand
ATCCCCAACTGTTGACTGAATTGGTCGACGTGATCATGATTTTGATCTGCGTTCCCTTTTGTTCGGGGTCATCCAAACACACCACGCCCGGCTGCCATTCGGTGTTATTCGTATTCAGCTCCCAAATGCCGTAGTCGACGACGTTGCCGTCTTTGTCGTAGAGAACGGCGGAAAGCGAACAGTCGACACTCCGCGTTTCGATCTTGACGAACGCGCTGACGATATACCCGTTTTTTCCGGATACGTTTGCCGTTGCAAAGATGCGATGGAAGGATGCGTGAGAGACCATAGCGCCACCTTGTTTAGAAAGATGTTCGCCGTCTACATAGGCCGACGCGCAGTCTTCCAAAGAGTGCATGTTCAAAGGGGAATTTCGGAGGTATGTCCATTCTTTTGCTAAATTCGTATAGCTCTTGGAGATGGCGCCGCTGACAGAGCCGACTTTTTTGACGAGACTTGTCAAAAGATCTTTATAGTCGTGGTTCAGATTCGGCCAGACATCAATGGATTGCTGAAATTCGATGTCGCCCGTGACGTCGAGTTTGTTCAGGTCATTCCCCGACGAGCGGTCGGTAAAGGAATAGGTGTATTTGTTCTTTGCCGAAAACCCGACGACGGACGTCTCGCCGTTGTGGGTGACGCGGGTGTTGCCGCCGAATTTTAAGGTCCACGTTCTGTAGTGCAGGTTGGGCGCGGCGACGGCATTGCTTGCAAGGTCGCTGTGCTTGGTGATGCCGCCGGGCGTCTCCTGTACCGTGACCGTATCGCCGTCGTACGAGTAGAGCAGTTTGTGCCCGGTCGGGTCTGTCACCGAGGCGAGGATGCCGATGCTGTCATAGGTAAACAGGGTGCTTTTTCCGTTTGCCGTTTCGTAGCTGATCTTGGTGAGCCGATCATTCGTATCGTATGTAAACAGGACGCAGTTTTTGCGCTTATTGTCCATCGATACAAAGGAGATCTTGCTAAGGAGAGAGTTTGTATAGGAAAATGTAAACTCTTTCGGACCTGCGGCTGTAGTGTCTTCGGAGATCAAAGAAATTTTTCCCGGTGCTCCGGAGATATACGTGATGGTAATTTTACGCCTATCCGGGGTCGATTGTTCGATCAGCCAGCCGTCGGCATTAAATTTGCTCTGGTTGCCGTTCATATCGGTCAGTGTGCGCGCGGACGGGTCGTACTTGGTCGAGCGGTTGTCGTCAAGGGCGTAGACGACTTTGTTGTTTACGTAGTCCGCGTGGATGATCTTGTTGCGCCTGCCGCTGCCGTCGATCCAAATGTAGACGGCGTCGTTATCGTCCGTCGCGGTCGGGGATACGATGCGCTGGTGGAAATTGGTCTGCCAGCCGCAGCCGCAATAGGCATCGTTTACATCCGCGCGTTCCGCGCTGTACGTGTGCGAAACGGAAAATGGCAGGTGCAGTGTGTCCGCCGCAATGTCGCTGTGCGCGAACAGGATGTTTTTGGAGTAGAGGTCAAGGGAGCCCGTCCCCGCGCGCGTCAGCGAGTTGGAGAGATATTTGTCCGAGTGCCCGGGGCGGGTGACAAACACGGGCTGCGCGGCGCTCTTGCGGATCCCGTTTTCCGAGTAGGCGATCTCAACGGTTCGGTCGCCGATCTGCAGCGGCGCGGCAGTATGTTCGCAGGCGCTCAGCTCCAAATTTTTTGTGCTTCCGTCGCTGTAAATAGCTTGGATCGCCATGTTTTGATCGTCAAAAAGCTCTCCCGCCCTGTAAGATCGCTGTTTGGGCGGCCTGTCGATCTTGATCTCCGACAAAGTTGCGGCCGTGTCCGCGGTTTGTTCGGGCAGGGCCCGGTCATGAGTTTTGTTCGCTTGCATACACATCGCATTTTTCCTCCTGTTTTTGGTTTCGGATCCGGCTGCCCGCATTTGATCCGGGTGCCGATCTGCTACTATTGTAACACCGGTATGGGGCGGAGCGCCAGCATAGGTGCCATTTTTCGGAGGAGGGGGAGAGGCAGTAATGTGCCGCGCGGTGAGCGCATATAATAAGCCGGGCGCTCGGGGTCAACCCCGAGCGCCCGGCTCTGTATGCGATATGTAAAATGTATTTCGGCGCTGTTGCGGCATGTACAGTCGGCAAGGCGAAGGCTCTTGTGCCTTCTTGCAGCTGCATCGGCATGCGGCTACCGTCGGCTTGCCGCGATCCGACCGCAGCTTTAAAACCGATCTCGGTCGCTGAAGCCTTTGCCGATGACTTCATTGGCATCCGTCACGATGATAAACGCATGCGGATCGATGTCGTGGACGATGTTCTTCATTTGGTCGATCTGCTGCGGCTTGATACACGTCATCAGCACCTGCCGTTCGTTTTGGGTGTACATGCCCTTGCCTTCGATCAGCGTGACGCCGCGCGGGCTGTGCGCGATCAGAGACTTTGAGATCTCCTGCCCGCAATCGGTGATGATGTAGCACTGTTTGGATTTATTCAGACCCATGATGAATAGGTCGCTCGTCTTGGCGCTGACAAAGATGAGGATGAGCGCGTAGAAGATGTTTTCTAAATCGCGCATGGCGATCGCGCCGGAAATGACGACGATCGCATCCAAAATCGCGAGCCACACGGGGATACTGAAAAATTTGAACCAGTGGTTGATCTCCCGCGCCAGCAATTCCGTTCCGCCGCTGGAAACTTTGAACTTGATAAAGATCCCGATCCCCAACCCCTGCAGGATGCCGCCGTACACGGCGGCCAGGATGCGGTTATCCGTCATGCTGGGGATGACGGTGAACAGCTCGTTGAATGCGCCCAGCACGACGATGGTCAGCAGGCTGCGCAGGATAAATTTCCAGCCCATCTGCTTCCAGCCCAAGATCAGGATCGGGATGTTGACGGCGACGGTCACGACGCCGATCCCGACCATGCCGTCCGTCAATAGGTATACGAGGGTCGCAATGCCGGAAGCTCCGCCTCCGACGATCTCGTTGTGTACCAAAAAGCAGTCGACGCCCAACGCATACAAGCAGCATCCGACGAGCATCGCACCGAAACGCAGCGTTTCGGTGAGCAGCATCTGTTTCTTTTGTCCGGTCATAGTGATTCGCCCAGCATGATTTTTAAAATGACTTTATCGGTGTCGCGCATGCCTTCCATCGCCATGCGCCCGACCGCGCTGATCGTTTCGTCGATATCCGATTGCAGGATGCCCGTATGCGGCTGATAAAATTTTCGGTCCATCGCCAGGTAGTGCCCGGTGAGCGCCGCGTCCAGCGCCGCGGAGATCTTTGCTCCGCAGGATGCCTTGGCTCCGTCGCAGACGATGCCGCTGACATTGGCGAGAGCATTGACGAGCGTCATCTTGATCTGGCTGAGATCGCCGCCCGCAAGGTAGGTGATCGCGCCGCCGCTGGCAGCCGCAGCGCTGACCGCCCCGCAAAATGCGGACAACCTGCCGATAAATGTTTTTTGGTAGATCGTCAGCAGATTGGAGAGGGCAAGCGCGCGGTACAATTTGTCCCCGGTTATGCCGTGTTCGCGCGCATAGACGATGACGGGGATGGATGCCGCAATGCCCTGATTGCCGCTTCCCGAGTTGGTGATGACGGGCAGGGTGCAGCCGCTCATGCGCGCTTCGCTGGCAGAGGCGGCGTAAGCCTTGATCTTTGCGGCGGAGCTCTTGTCGTTGGCGATCAGACTTGTCCCGATCCCGACGCCGTATTTGCCCGTCAAACCCTCCTCGGCAATACGGATATTGTCCTCGATCTGCGGCGTGAATACCTCGCGCAGCCGTTCAATGGGGGTGTTGACTGCAAAATCATAGATGCGGTCAAAGGTGAGGATGCTCCTGTCCGTAAGTACGCCGTAATAGAGTCCGTCATTTTCTTTGGCACTGTAAATTTCCCCTCCGTTTTTGCGGATGGATGTGATATTGTCGTGCAGATTGCGGATCTCCACTTCAACTTCATCCTCTCCCGCAGACGCGCGGATGATGAGGTGCAGGTTGAGCGGCGTATCCAGGAGTTTGACGCGGCAGATGTGTGCGGCATACAATTTTTTGGCGAGGGCGAGCTGCTCGTGCGTTACGCCGCTGAGCACTTCCATCCCTTTGGAAAAGTCTCCGCCGACGGCGCCGACGATGGCGCTCGCCTCGATGCCGATCAGCCCTTCCGCGTTGGGTACGTTGACGCATTTGACGTTTTTAATGAGGTTCCCGCTGCATTCGGCGACCATCTTTTCGGGGATTTTGCCGAGTACGTCGCGCGCTTTCGCGGCAGCGAGGGCAATAGCGATCGGTTCGGTACAGCCGAGCGCGGGTACAAGCTCTTCGTGCAGTATAGCAAAAAATTTTTCTGTGAGTGTGTTATCCATAGTATAAAAAGCAGTTCAGATGACCAAGTACAGGACGGTAAAGAGGATAGCCGGCAACAAAAAAATGCCCCCCGTTATGATCAGAAAGAGAAAGGGCGTCTTTTTGGCGCTTTTTCGTTCGCAATATTCGGCATAGCTCTCTCTGTGTGCCTCGCGGTATTCCCGTGAGTGAAGGGAGTTCCAGATCTTCCGGAATGTGTAGCCCATGCCGGAAAAGGTCCCTTCCCGCGCGATCCAAACGAGGCAGCCTGCCAAAGCGAGCAGAAGTCCCGGTACGAGGAACGCATCGCTGAGCAGCCGCAGCTTGTCTTGGGCTGTCTCCAAAGAGAGGAAGCCCCTGCCAAACAGCAGGGCGCAGACGGCCGCGCCGCCGATCAGCAGCGCGGCCAAATATTTGATCCATTTGCGGTTCATTGCCCCTCCAATTCGCGCCGGTACTGTTCCAGTTCGGCGCCGTTGCATAGGACATAGTGGCGGGGGCTGACTTCCCGGAAGGAGGGCTGATCCTGCGAATAATCGTGCGCGAGCAGAGGATTATACGTGATGCGCTTGCGCTTCTTTTCATACGCGGGGTCGGGCAGGGGGATTGCCGAGAGCAGAGAGCGCGTATACGGGTGCAGCGGGTGTGCAAACAGTTCGTCCGAATCCGCCAGTTCGACGATCTTGCCGAAGTACATGACGGCGATGCGGTCAGAGAAATATTTGACGACGGAGAGATCGTGCGCGATGAACAGTACGGTCAGGCCGAATTGCTTGCGCAGGTCGTTGAGCAGGTTGATGACCTGTGCCTGAATGGATACGTCCAGTGCGCTGATCGGTTCGTCGGCGATGATCAGTTCCGGGTTCATGATGATGGCGCGCGCAATGCCGATGCGCTGGCGCTGCCCGCCCGAAAATTCGTGCGGGTATCGGCCGGCATGTTCGGGCACCAGTCCCACCAGATCGAGCATCCGGTATACCTGTTCGTCGATATACTTTTTGTCGCGGATCCCCTTGATGATCAGGCCCTCGGCGATCGTATCGCGCACGGTCATGCGCGGGTTGAGCGAAGCGATCGGGTCCTGAAAGATCATCTGGATCTTATTGGTGATGCGCTCATGCGAGGCGATGCGCAGCTTCTCTTTGTATTCCTTTTCCAGTGCTTCCTGTTCGGCAGCGGGGCAGTCCTTTCTTTTTTGTTCGTATTCGGCGCGCACTGTCTCCATTTCTGCTGCGGCATAAACGTGGTTGCAATGCTCGTCGTCGTACTTTGCCTGCTTGATCTCCTCTTTTAAGTGTTTTACCGTTTCCGTCGCTTTATGGCGCGCCGCTTTGGCGCCGGCAATATCTCCCTGTTTTTGCAGGGCCGCGGCGGTGAGCCGCCCTTCTCTGCGCGCCGCGCGCAGCTGTTCTTCCAACTTGCGCGTGCCGGCGGCAATGCGCGCCTGCTTGAACCAAACATTGCCGGAGGTGATCTTGTACAACTTGATAATGGAGCGGCCGGTAGTCGTCTTGCCGCACCCGCTTTCGCCGACAAGGCCGAAAACTTCGCCTTTGTAGATCTCAAAGCTGACGCCGTCTACGGCCTTCAGTTCGGTGTTGCCCGATTTAAAATATTGACAGAGATCTTCCACGCGCAGCAAAACTTCGCGCTTTTCATCCGGTTGATTATTCATCGCGGGCTGCCTCCTTTTTCATGCGTTGGATGCGCTCGGTGACCGAGGCGGGGATCTCTACCTTGGGGGCCATCGGGTGCAGCAGCCAGGTCGCCGCATAGTGCGTATCCGTGATGCGGAACATAGGCGGCTGGCGCTTGAAGTCGATCTCCAGGGCATAGCGGTTGCGCTCCGCAAAGGCGTCTCCTTCGGGAGGATAGATCATATTGGGCGGCGTACCGGGGATCGCTTCCAGCCGTTCGCTGCTTTCCAGGTCGGGAACGGAGGAGAGGAGCGCCCAGGTATAGGGGTGCGCGGGGGAATAAAAGATCTCTTCCGCCGTGCCGTATTCGACGATCTTACCGGCGTACATGACGGCGATGCGGTCCGCAATGTTGGCGACGACGCCCAAATCGTGCGTAATGAAGATGACGGACAGGTTGCGCTCGCGCTTGACTTTGTTGATCAGCTCGAGGATCTGCGCTTGTATGGTCACGTCCAGCGCGGTCGTCGGTTCGTCGCAGATCAGGATATCGGGGTCGGCCGAGAGCGCGATCGCGATGACGATGCGCTGACGCTGCCCGCCCGAGAGTTCAAAGGGATATTGCCCGTACCGCTTTTCCGCATCGGGGATGCCGACTTCGTTCAGCAGTCGGATGGCGCGCCGTTTGGCGGCGGCTTTATTGACGCGGACTGCCGTCTGCGACGCGAGGGCCTTGAGGTGCGCGATGATCGCAGTGGCTTCCGTTTCCGCGTGGAATGTCACGCCGTCCGCCGTTTGGCGCTTGTACAGATCGATCAGCGCCTCGATGGCGGAAAGCATGCTTCCCTTGATCGCTTCGAGGTCGGTCAGCGAGGGGGGAGTCACTTTCCAGTCGATCTGTTTCCCCTTGGCAAGAAGGGAGTCCCGCCTCGCGGTCTGCTTTTCATAGCGGCGGCGTTCCTTCTCATTCTTGCGGACCCCTTCGAAATAGCGCGCACAATAGGAGAGTACGCACGGGCCGAAGGTGCGCTCGGCGCTTTCTTTGCGGATCTCGGTGGGATCGATACAGCCCTGCACGAGGGCGGCAAGCCGTTTGGAGAGGGAAGAGACTTCCTCTTTCCTCCATTCGCCGCGCAGCTGCTGCGCGGCCTGCTGCAATTCATCTAAGGCCAGCCTCTTTTTCAGGACGGAAGCCGCGTTCGCATGGGCGGCGCCCTCCGCCGTCATTTGGAGGAAGACGCCGTCAAAAGCGGCGCAGCTTTCGCGTGCGCGCCGGTTGAGGGACTCGATATCGCAAGCGGAAGCTTCCTTGTCTTCAAAGGCGCGCAGGTAACCGATCGCATAAAAGTCGGGGGCGGGGAGTGCCAGCCCCTCTTCCAAGATGTGCAGCAGTTCGGTCAGGTCTCTTTCGGTGCGGGCGGAGGCGGGGCGCAGTTTTTGGACGAGCGCGGTAAAATCTGCCGTACGGAAGGGCGGCAAAAATTCGTCGCTGCAGCGGGAGGCGTAGCGGTGGATCCGCATACAGCGGGTGCGTATCGTCGCCTCGCTCTCCTTTGCAAAGGTGAGGAGCAGTTCTTTGAGCCGTTCGCAGGCCTCTTCTGCATTCTGCTTTGCAAGGCGGTAGCCGCTCTCATAGTTTGTTCCCAATTTTTCTGCACGGATAAATTTTTTCACTGCCTGCGCATAAGCGGCGGCGTCGGCGCCGCCCGCTTTGACGGCGGCGCGCAGCTCTTTGAGGATTCTGTAAAACTCTCTCCTGCCGCTGCGGCGGCGGGTGCGGTTTTTGAGCAGCATCGCCTCCGTCAGCTGTTTGCCCACTTTGACGATGGGGTTCAGGCTGGACATCGGGTCTTGAAAGATCATGGCGATCTTATCGCCGCGCAAGTTCTGGAAATCTTCTTCCGAACATTTGAGCAGATCCTTGCCGTCATAGAAGATCTCGCCGTTTTCGACGATCGCATTGAGGGCGGAAATGCCCATGATGGCGCGCGTCGTGACCGATTTGCCGGAGCCGGATTCGCCGACGATGGCGAGCGTTTCTCCCTCGTACAGATCAAAACTGATATCGCGGACAGCCTGTACTTTTCCTCCCGCCGTGCGGAAGGAAATGCGCAGGTTTTTGACTTCCAATTTTTTATCCGTCATTCGTCAACACCTCGCAGGGAAGGATTGAATGCGTCGCGCAGTCCGTTGCCGAACAAATTGAAGGAGATCATCAGCAGGGAAATGACGAGCGCGGGGAAAAAGATGACGTGCGGGTAGGAGGCGAGCACAGCCTGTCCGTCCGAGAGCATCGAGCCGATGCTGGTCATTGTCGAGCCGCTCAGATTGACGATGCCGAGGTAGGTCAGCATGGATTCCGAAAAGATGACGCTCGGTATGACGAGCACGGACGAGGTGATGATCGTTCCCAAAGTATTGGGGAAAATGTGCTTGAACATCAACCGCGCGTCGCTTGCGCCAAGCGTGCGCGCCGCGAGTACATATTCCTGCCCCTTGAAGCGGTAGAACTGTGTGCGGACTCGGCGCGAGGTCCCGATCCAGCCAGTCAGCACGAAGGCGAACAGCAGCGACGGCACGATGCCCACTGTGTTGGCTAGGTGCAGCTGGAAGAGGGTCGCCACGATGATGAACGGAACGCCGGACAGAATATCGACGATGCGCTCCATGATCAGGTCAACGCGGCCTCCGTAGTATCCTTCGATGGTGCCGTAGATGGCGCCGATCAGCAGGTTGATGACCGAAACGCCCACGGCCAGCAGCAGCGACAGCTGAATGCCAGAGGCGAGTCGCACCAAAATATCCTGCCCGACCGAATTGGAACCGAACAAAAATTCCGGTTCCGTTCCGTTGCGGAAGATAAAATAATTGTGATACAGCACGCGCACGTACAGGCCGCTCGCGTCGCGGTTCTGGTAGTAGCGCACATTGCCGTCCGCGTCGCGCAGATAGATGTCCTGGTAGTTGCCCTGCGCGTCTTTGACGGCTCGCCCGGATGCGTCCGTTTGGAACCACACGTTCCCGTCATCCGCATCGGTGATGAAGCTCGAATTGACTTTGGTCGAGTCGATCATCGGGTAGAGGATGGTCAGGCCCGTCTCCTCTTCATAGGCGACGATGCGGTCGTATTCTGCCTGCGTGACGGAAACGCGGCGGAAGCCGATCTCGAGATAGGCATCCAGTTTGACGGTCGTATTGTTGTTTTCGGCAGTGCCGCTGATGCTGCGGATGGCGGCGTATTCCCCGCCCACGCCCTGCGTGTTGTCTTCCGTATCCGTCGCGCGGTCATAGGCGGCGCCGATGCCGATCGCTTCGAAGTATTCATAACCGCGCTGGTTCAGGTCGCGGCTGTATTCGCCGGTCGCGATGCCGATATGCGCGAGGACGCTGTTTTTCGGGATGCGGTTGCGGTAGATCGGGTCGGAAAAGGACATGGTAAAGGGGGAACACAGGGGCGCAATGATCGCAAAGAGCACCAAAAAGGCGATGATGCACAGGGCCACGATGGACGCTTTATTCTTTTTGAAGCGCCTCCATGCGTCGCGGAAATATCCGACCGGCTTGGTTTCCGGCTTTTTGTCCTTGATCGATGCGCCGTGCGAGGCAAAGCGGAAATCTTCCGGAGAAAGTTCTTCTGTCAATGGTTTATTCTCTGTCATTTCTTTGCCCCCATGCGGATCCTCGGGTCAAGGAAGCCATAGCTCAGGTCGACGATGATGTTGGCCGCCAGCCCGATAAAGGTATAAAATACCGTAACTGCCATAAAAACATTATAGTCCAGTTCCTGGATGGACTGGATGTACAGTCCGCCGATCCCCGGCACCGAAAAGATGCGCTCGATGATCAGCGAACCGGAAAGGATGTTTGCAAACATTGCAATGATGCTGGGAAGGATGGGGACCATCGCATTTTTCAGCGCGTGGCGCAGGGTCGCCTGCCCCTTTGAGAGCCCTTTCGCGCGCGCGAGCAGCATATACTCGCTGGTCAGGCTCTCCGCGAGCTCCGCGCGCGTGAACCGCGCGAGCGAAGCGATGGAGCCGAAGCTCAGCGCCAAAATAGGCAGGATCATGCTGACGAACATTTCCCACGTAAAGTAGCCTCCCGTCTGCGAGACGGATGCCATTTGGATGGGCAGCCAACCGAGCTTTGCGCCGAGGAAGTACTGCAATATAAACGCATATACGAAGCTCGGCACCGAAACGAACAGCATGACGAGAGTGGAGATGGTATGGTCCTGCCAGCGGTTCTTTTTAAGGGCGGCCGCGATGCCCAGCAGGATGCCGAGCGGAACGGAAAAGACCAGCGCGTATACGTTGATCAGAATGGTGGGAAGGAGCCTGTCCTGAATGATGCTGTTGACCGATCCCAAATATTCGATCTGAAAGGATACGCCGAAGTCAAACCGCGTCAGTATATTTCGCCAATAGATCAGGTATTGTACCAGGATGGGCTCGTTGTAGCCGAGCGCGTCGCGGATCGCTTCCTCCCGCTCAGCCTGCGTCACGTCGAGGATCTCGTTGGGTTCCAGTAATTTTACCAAAACAAAGCAGATCGTCATAATGACGAACAGGGTAAAAAAGAGCAGCAGGATGCGCTTGATCACATATTTTGCCATACAACCTCCTCATAAAAATAAGGAGAGGGAGGACTTTTGGAAGCCCGCCCTCTCCGCAAGCCGTATCGATCGCTCAGGCGGCCGGCTTATTCGTATACCAGATTGCCGGTATCGCGGATAAATTCAGCCCACTCGCCGTCGGTATAGTTATAGGTCATCAGGCGTACGCCGCCGTACATCGCAAAAATGTTCGAGGTGTTGGTCGCGTACTCGACTTTCATCGAACGCAGAGTCAGGTCGGTGCCGACGACCAGCGGCAGAGTGCGGAATCCGTTCAGCAGCTGGTATTCAAGCTCCGACATGATGGTCAGCTTGACATCCTGCGAAGCGCCGTAATACTCGCCGCTCGCCGTGATCGAGCGCTGCCATTCGGTGTACGTCTTGGTGATCGTCTCCTCTGTGCCGTCGCCGTCAAAGTCGTAAGTGATCGCAAAGCTCTCCGTTTCGGGATCGAAGCCGCATTCGAGGATGGTCTGTACTTCGGGATCGGTGAAGTTTGCGAGCATTCCGTTCGGGTCGTTGAAGTCGCCGGAGAAGGAGTAGTAGATCGCCTCGATGCGGCCCTGCGCGATGGCGTCATAGCGGCCGGTCTGCATCTGGCGGATCTCGACCGTGATCCTGCCTTCGAAGGGAGTGCCCTCCGCGGCGGCATTAAATGCCTGCTGCAGGTAGGTGCCCAAAGCCGTGATCTGCGTGCTGAGCGCATTGTTGTAGATATTGATGCGGATGTTCTCGCCGTCCGTGTACAGCCCGTTGGCGACGGCGTAATCGTACGCGCTCTCAAATGCTTCGCGCGCGGCATCCTCGTCGTAGCCGGAAACGGCCGCATATGCTTCCTGCAGAGTCTCGTATGTCTGGCCGGGGCCGTAGCTGATATTGTACAGGCGGACGATGCCCTCCATCGCCTGCTCGCTGTTGCGGTAGATACTTTCGGGATCGTTCTCCATATCGTAGTAGTAGTTGTTATTGATAAAGGAGTATGCGGCAGCCGATCCGGCCAAAATGTTCGTACCGATATAAGAGCGGTCGATGCTCAGCGAGAGCGCGCGGCGGAAATCGTCCACCGAGAGGATGCGGCGGTTGCCGTTGCCGTCCGATTCGATGGAGGCGAGTGCCTCGGCGTCCGAGTTGAAGGTGATGGACCAGGTGTTGCTCGCCGTACGGGTGAGCAGGTAATCGCTGAAGCGATACTGATCCATATTGTTGGCGTTCAGGCGCACAGAGTCGAGGTTGCCCGCTTCAAATTCGAGCAGCGCCGTATTTTGATCGGAAATGATGCGGCAGACGATGCGATCCGTTTGGAACTGGCCGGGGTGATAATTGGTCGCACCCTCCTTGTAGCCATACCAGTTTTCGTTGCGTTCAAAGGTGATCTGGCTGTTGGTCTGGTAGCCGGTCATCTTATAGGGGCCGTAACCCATGTATTGGCCGCTGGTCGTGCCGTAGGTGGTCACGGTCAGCGAGCCCTGCTGCTCGTAACCGTCCTCATAGTAGGGGCGGTAGACGATCCAGTTGTCCGTCAGCAGGTATTTTACATCCCACTGGCTGAGTGCGTTTGCAAAGACGATGACGAACTTTGTGTTGTTGTCCGTCGCAAAGATGCCCACATTGCTGAAAGGGGTCTCTTCGACGGAGGTATAAGAGATGACAGACAGGAGATTGTACCAATGAGGGATCAGTGCTCCGAGGGCAGAGGCGCTCAGGACGCTGAAATTCGTCTGAAAGTCCTCAAAGTTCTCTTCGGTGATCTGGATGTATCCGAATTCATTGGCATCATCCGCGTATGCATTGTAAAGCAAGTCGTAAACGTCTTCGCCGTCGCTGTTCAGGTAAAAACGCTGCTGGCTTTCGATCGCATGATGCTCGGAGATGGTAAAGGAACCTTCTGTATCAAAGATAGGGGTGTCAAACGAGAAGTAGAGGGTCCCGTCCGCAACCATCTGTTCTAAGGCATCATCCGTATATTCCGTTTCCGCCGTGATCTTGGTAAAGACCGGGGATGCGGCGCGCAGAACAGAGAGCAGGTCATACCATTCGGGGATCAGTGCTCCGAGGGCAGAGGCGCTCAGGACGCTGAAATTCGTCTGAAAGTCCTCAAAGTTCTCTTCGGTGATCTGGATGTATCCGAATTCATTGGCATCATCCGCGTATGCATTGTAAAGCAAGTCGTAAACGTCTTCGCCGTCGCTGTTCAGGTAAAAACGCTGCTGGCTTTCGATCGCATGATGCTCGGAGATGGTAAAGGAACCTTCTGTATCAAAGATAGGGGTGTCGAATGAGAAATACAGCACACCGTCCGCAACCATCTGTTCAAGTTCTTCGTCCGTATACTGCGTTCCGGCGGTAATTTTAAAGTATTCTTCGGTCGAGCCGTAGCTATAATAGTTGTTCGCGTTGTAGATCTCGTAGTCGCCCGTGATGTAGGTCGCGGCGGCGCTGTTCTTCATATCCGGGGAGAGTACGCGCTCCATAGACCAAACGTAATCTTCCGCCGTGATCGCCTCGCCGTTTTCCCACGTTGCATCGGGGTTGAGGGTAATTTCCCACGCTTTGCCGAGAGACGTATTGTCTGCATCTGCCTGCGTGATGCCGAAGCGGTCGACATACTCGCTCGTCACGTTGACGGGGTCACCCGTCGCCATTTCGTCGATGAACGCATAGGTCGAACGGTCATCGCTCAGGGTAAAGTCATACAGGCCGATCTCAGTATAGCCCTGGATATAGGTATCCGCATCGGTCGTGCCGTTGTGCGTGTTCCAGGTCGTGGGCGACTGTGCAATATACTCGTTGAACGTGTGCAAATTGTTTCCGGAGCCGTCGTCGCTGCAGGCAACGAGCACCGGCAAAACAAATGCCGCGCCAAAGAGAACAGCCATCAGCATCGCGCCGATCTTTTTGAATCTGTTCGTGCTTGTCATAAAAACCTCCGTAAAAAATTCTCGGCCGATTTTGCGCAGGGTGCATAAATTGTCGATTCTGCACGTTTGGGGCAAAATTTTGACCGGGTTTAACTTTTTCTTGTGCATTCATTCTATCACAAATTTTGACTTTTTGCAACCCGCAATGCACGTTTTTTGCGTTTTTGCGCCCGTTCGCCATTTAAAATTCTTATAGATACGGGCCTCTTTTTCTTATAGAATTTTGTATCGAACTGTTTTTTGCAAATCGTATGCAAAATTGGCTTACATTGCCGTTCACGGCAGTCTGTATGCGAAGAGATTTGTACAGGAACAGCCATCGGTTCTATCGCTCCGAAAATGGCGGGGTTTTTTGCGGAAAAAGGACATCGTACCGTTGACAAATTTCGGGAAAGTGCGTATAATGCAATATAGTTCGCATATGCGAACTAATAAAGTACGGATAGTTTGCCTATACGAACGGAACGAGGAGGAGGCGTGAGCGAAACAGAGTATGCCATCGGGCGCCATTGCGGCGTGACATTTGCCGGGCTGAAAGTGGCGAGCCTCGTCAATTTGCACCGCGGAGAAGGTGAAGTTATTCGCCGCCTTGCACGCGGGTTCCGGCGCAAGGGGTTTTCCTTCGTCTGCCTGCGCACGGAAAAGGAGCGGCAGGTCCTCTACATTTATAACGAGGAGGAATTGCGCCGCCTGCTCTTTTCAGCGGAGGTGCGCGCTTTTTTGGGAGGGTACGGTTACCATTATGAGACGGCGGCAGAGGCGGTCACGCAGCTGCGCGATCGGATGGAGGGGGAGTTCCCCCACGAGATCGGCGTCTTTTTAGGCTATCCTCTGTGCGATGTGCGCGGATTTATCGCCGACCCATGCGGCTGTCTCTATTGCGGCGCGTGGAAGGTCTATCGGGATGTCGCCGGCGCCCGCCGCACCTTTGAACGGTATAAAAGATGTTCTGCGTGTATTTGTCGTCATATGCAAAACGGGCGGTCGCTTGCAGAGATCTTTCGTATTTCAGATTGAGCAGGAGGTATCACATTATGAAGGTTACGATCGTGTATTGGTCGGGCACAGGCAATACGGAAGCCATGGCGAAGGCTGTGGCGGAAGGCGCCGAAAGTGCCGGTGCCCAGGTTGCGCTGCTGCCCGTTGCGGCGGCGGGTGCGGATGTCTTGGAGAGCGACATTCTCCTCTTTGGCTGCCCGGCGATGGGCGCGGAAGAGTTGGAGGAAGGAGAGTTTGAACCGTTTTTCGCGTCCATCGAAGCGAATCTGTCCGGCAAACGGGTCGGCTTATTCGGCTCCTATGACTGGGGCGATGGCGAATGGATGCGCACATGGCAGGCGCGCGTCCTGGAGGACGGGGCAGACCTGATCGGGGAGGGCCTCATCTGCAACAATGCCCCCGACGGCGCTGCACTGGCGGCCTGCCGCGCGCTGGGCGCCAAAGCGGCGGTCTGAGCGAGCCTTCGATCGCTGCGCCGCGGGCAGAGGGCGAACGGAAAAATGCGGCGGCAGAAAAAATCGGCCGTACGAAAAGAGTTCTGCGCGCGGCAGATGGGCCGGGCGCCGGCTGTAGATCGGGCGGAAGGGCATTCCTTCTGCCCTTTTTCTGTTTTTATGTGCAGAAAAAGTGCAAAAGTTCTCAGACTGTGGTATAATAGAGGGGAATAAGGAAGGGCGATGTTTCGCCAAAATCCGTTTGGCGATGCACATGCGCGGCGGAAAGGGGATTGCGGCCGGCAGAGGGAGGTATGCTCGCCGAGGCCGGGCGCTCGGCGTCGGGGCAGAATCAAAGCAGCATCTCGGCGGCGGCTGTACGTGCGGGAACGGCTTGCACAATGTCCGTATTTTGAAGGGGTCAATATGATCGGAAGTTTCGATACTCAAAAATTGCAGGAAGTGCTCAAAGATTTTTACACGGCTGTCGGCATCCGCATTTCCATCTTTGACGATGAATTCAACGCCGTTACCGAGTATCCGCTCGTTCCGCCCAAATTTTGTGCCAACATCCGGGCGACGCGTGCAGGGCGGGAAGCCTGCCGTGCCTGTGACCGCGCCGCCTGCCTGCGAGCGCAGAAGCTGCGGGAGGCTCACATCTATACCTGCCATGCGGGTTTGACGGAGGCGATCACCCCCATTCAGTTGGACGGTGGCGTCATCGGGTATGCCATTCTCGCGCATATGATGCCGGCCGAGGACTACAGTGCCGCGCAGGAAAACGCCTGCAGCCTCGCCGCCCGATTCGGGACCGCACGGGAGGACAGCCTGGCCGCCCTGCGCGAGATCGCGCCGCGCCCGGCCGAACAGATCCACGCCGCGGCGCGCGTGCTCGATGCGTTGGCCGCCTATGTGCAGATGCGCAACTTTGCGCGTCTCGGCGGCGGCACTGCCGCGCGCGAGATCGAAAAGTTCGTCTCTGAAAATCTTTCGGGAAAACTTTCCGCCGATCTCCTGTGCAAGCATTTTCACTGTTCGCGCTCCAGCCTGCATCAGATCGCCCGCCGCGCCTTCGGCATGGGCATCATGGAATACGTCGCTTCCCGACGCATCGAGCGCGCCAAGCGCTGTTTGCGCGAGGGGATGAGCATCGCCGAGGCCGCTGCAGCGTCGGGATATGAGGATTACAGTTACTTTTGCCGCGCCTTCCGCCGCGCGGAGGGATGTTCTCCCGGCGAGTATCGCGCCCGCAATGCTTAAAATCAAATATAAGGAAAGAGGCGGGCGGCGCAACAGCGCCGCCCGCCTCTTTGACGAAAGATCATTCTTCACATTGTAAATCCCCGGATCAGTTTTTCGACGAGCGGACGCGCGATCTCCGTGACGGAATATCGGCGGTAGGGCATCTCCACGGCCGCCATGGCTTCGATCTGTTTGGGCGTCGCCTCTGTGTACGGGTATACGCCGAACAGGAAGGGAAAGAATGTATAGAGAAACTCCTGGATCTCCTTCTCCGTACAGTGCGGAAAGTGCCGCCGCAGGCAGCGTTCCACCGCCTGCATCGAGGCATAAAAGACCCTCTTAAAGGCGATGAGGTTTTCCAGTCGGCTGCCAGCCTCCATGTCGTACAGGTTCATGGACATGAGTTTAAGCATGGGCTGCCGCCGTTCGAGCAATGCGGCAAAGCGCACCGGAAATGCTTCGGGCGGCAGGGGGCTTTCGGTCAGTTGATTTAAATCGACCGTCCATGCCGCATATTCCCGTTCCAACAGGGCGAGAAAAATTTCTTCCTTTGTGTGGAAGTAGTTGTAAATGGATGTGCGCGTGAAGGAAGTTTTTGCGCCGATGGCGCCCAGGGTGATCTCTTTGAAAGGGATCTTTTCATACAGCTGGGCGCAGGCGTCGACGATCTCTTCCCTGCGCGCATTGGTCCGTTCCTGCGATCCTCTCGGCATCTTCGCATCCCCCCCGTTCGGGATCAGAGGGCGCTCTTTGCCCAGGACGCAGCGTCGCCGCGCACGAGCCGGCCGCTCTTCCAAGCGGCGGCGGGGCAGTGCTGGCGCAGGCTCTTCTCCGCACCCGCGATGCCGCTCCCGCCGGACGTCGCAAAGGGGATGAGCGTCTTGCCCGCAAAGTCGTAACTTTCCAAAAAGGTATCGACGATGCGCGGCTCGACGTACCACCAGATCGGGAATCCGATGAAGACGGTATCGTAGGCAGCCATATCCTCGACGCGCCCGTCAATGGCGGGGCGGCTGGCGGGATCCTTCATCTCGACGGTGCTGCGGCTGGATTGATTCGTCCAATCGAGGTCGGCGCGGGTGTAGGGCTGCGCGGGGCGGATCTCATATAAGTCGCCGCCGACGGCCGCGGCGATTTCCCTTGCCGCGCGTTCGGTCACGCCGCTTGCCGAAAAGTAGGCGATTAAAATTTTATTGGCCATGGTCGTTTCTCCTCTGTCCGGTCAAAGGCTCTCTTGGAAGATCTCGACGATCTCGCTGCGGTCGAGTACCTTGTAGCCGCCCTGCATGATCAGCGTCGCATCCGCAAGTCCCTCGATCATGCCGGCATCGGCGCCCAGCTCGGTAATGTTCATGGCGAGGCCGAGTTCCTTCATCCAGCTCTCCATCGCTGCGAGGCCTTCCTGCGCGACCTGCTCGTCCGTCTTGCCCGCAGGATCCACGCCCCAAACATTGACGGCGAACCGCACGAACTTTTTCAGTCCGTAGGGCAGGATGTGGCGGTAGTAGGCGAGGGAAACGGCGGACAGCGTCATGCCGTGGGTGGCGTCGGTATAGGCGCCGACTGCCTGGCCGAGCATATGGACTTCCCAGTCGGTGCTCTTGCCGCACGCGATGAGGGTGTTCAGCGCCCAGGTCGCCGTCCACATGATGTTGCTGCGCGCCTCATAGTTCTGCATATCCTTGTTCGCGATGCGCGAGGAGTGCAGCAGCGAGCGCATCAGCCCCTCCGCGAGATAGTCGCTCGTATTGTCGTCCTCTCCCGAAAAGTATTGCTCGCAGATGTGGTTGAAGATGTCATAGATGCCTGCGACCATTTGGTAGTGGGGCAGGGTGAGGGTATAGGCAGGGTCGAGGATGGAGAAACGGGGCATGACTTTTTCGTCTGCGAATACGTGGCCGATCTTCAGCTTTGCTTTCGGATTGGTGATGACGGCGCCCGCATTCATTTCCGAACCCGTCCCCACCATCGTCAGCACGCAGCCGACGGGCAGCGTCTCGCAGGTCGGCTCTTCGAAGCGGATGTAATACTTATCCCACGGATCCTCGTCGCAGTGAACGGAGACGGACAGCGCCTTCGTATAGTCGCACACGGACCCGCCGCCGACGGCGAGCAGGAAGTCCGCCCTGTGCGCCCGCGCGATCTCGATGCCTTCGTACAGCTTGTCGATGGTCGGGTTGGGCATGACGCCCGCGATCTCCGCCACATTTTTGCCGTTGGCTTTCAGGATCTCGACCACTTTGTCGTAGATCCCGTTCTTTTTGATCGAACCGCCGCCGTACACGAGGACGACGTTCTTGCCGTATTTGGGAAGCTCGTCGTTGAGGTAGTGCAGCGAATCGGCGCCGAAATACAGTTTGGTCGGGTTACAGTAAGAAAAATTGCCCAACATGGGAAAGGATCCTCCTTGTTTTATAAATTCTATTCTGACGCTGTGTCAGTAAACTAATTATAACAGTATTCTGACAACTTGTCAATTTATTTTTTGCGAAGATTGTGTGAAAAATCGGGTGTATGCCGTGCGGGCGGCGGAAAGAGGGAAATATCGTGCGGAAAATCGTACAATAATCCTTAAAATAGAGACAGCCGTCACTTTTCTTTTTGGTTCGGCCGCCTTATAATAGTGATGAAAGAATCAAAGCATATCCGGTAGGAGGAAGGAAGAGATGAACAACATCCCCACGATCAAGGTCGGCATCGTCGCCGTCTCGCGCGACTGTTTTCCCGAAAGTCTGTCCGTGAACCGCCGTGCGGCGCTCGTTGCGGCGTATCGCGCCAAGTACGATGCGGCGGACATCTATGAGTGCCCCGTCTGCATCGTCGAGAGCGAGGTGCAGATGATGCAGGCGCTGGACGACGTCAAGCGCGCGGGATGCAACGCCCTGTGCGTATATTTGGGCAACTTCGGTCCGGAAATTTCGGAGACCATGCTCGCGCAGAAGTGGGCGGGCGAAACGGGCTGCCCCGTCATGTTCTGTGCCGCGGCGGAAGAGAACATCGCCGTCCTCTCCTCCGACCGCGGGGATGCCTATTGCGGCATGCTCAATGCGAGCTACAACCTCAAGCTGCGCGGCGTCAAGGCGTATATCCCCGCCTATCCGGTGGGGGATTCGGAATACTGTGCCGAGCTCATCCATGGCTTCCTGCCCGTGGCGCGCGCCCTCGTCGGGATCAAGAATCTGAAGATCTTCTCCTTCGGCCCCCGCCCGCAGAACTTCTTCGCCTGCAACGCGCCCATCCAGCAGCTGTACAACATGGGCGTGGAGATCGAGGAAAATTCCGAGCTCGATCTCTTTGAGGCGTACAACAGGCACGCGGGCGACGCGCGCATCCCGGAAGTTGTCGCCGATATGGAGCGCGAACTGGGCGCCGGCAATAAAAAGCCGGAGATCCTCGCAAAACTCGCGCAGTACGAGCTGACCCTGCTCGACTGGATCGAGTCGCACAAGGGCTGCAAGCAGTACGCCGCCGTCGCGGGCAAGTGCTGGCCGGCATTCCAGACGCAGTTCGGCTTTGTTCCCTGCTACGTCAACTCCCGCCTGACCGGCCGCGGCATCCCCGTGTCCTGCGAGGTGGACATCTACGGCGCCCTCTCCGAGTACATCGGCACCTGCGTCAGCGGCGACGCGGTCACCCTGCTCGACATCAACAACACCGTCCCCGCCGAACTATACCGTTCGGACATTGCGGGCAAATTCGATTACAAGCTCACCGATACATTCATGGGCTTCCACTGCGGCAACACCTGTGCGGGCAAGCTCTGCCATCCCGAAATGCGCAATCAGAAGATCATGGCGCGTTCGCTGCCCGAGGAAGTCACCAACGGCACGCTGGAAGGGGATATCGTCCCCGGCAAGATCACCTTTTACCGCCTGCAATCCACGGCAGACAACCATCTCTACGCCTATGCGGCAGAAGGGGAGGTGCTGCCCGTGCAGACGCATTCCTTCGGCAGTATCGGCGTCTTTGCCATCCGCGAGATGGACCGCTTCTACCGCCACGTCCTGCTCGAAGACGGCTTCCCGCACCACGGCGCCGTCGCGTTCGGCCACTTCGGCAAGGAAATTTTTGAAGTGTTTCGCTGTCTGGGCGCGGAGAAGATCGGCTACAACCGCCCCGCCTCCCTCCCGTATCCCACCGAAAACCCCTTCGGGATGTAAGCGCTCCCTCCGTTTGCACGGAACCCGACTCTTTTGGAACGGGCACCTCCCCGCGGCTTTGCCGCGGGGAGATGTTTGTATAACGAAAACCCCGCGATAGTTGCGGGGTTCAGAGAAGGCTAAGCCGAAGAACAAAAAACGAGCAAAAGAAAAAGCGATAAGAAAAAAGGCAAAAAGAGAAGAAAAAGCAAGGATAGAAAAGTAAACGGGAAAATAGAAATAAGGAACAAAAAAAGAGGAGCAAAGGCATAGGAGAAGAAAGTTAAGCACAGGAAAGGCCCGTAAACGGGCGGCGAGTAACAATTGCAAGACTGCCAGGTCGTCATAGGCGCGGCTTGCGCGCTGCCGGTAATATGAGGGCTAACAGCCCGAAACTGAAAAACCACCGGCTATGCCGGTGGATATTTATTGAATCTATGCTATAATAGCAGAAACGAAAGGAAGGGGATACAGTATGAAAAGAGCAAAATTTCTGAATACGTTGGTCGCCTTTGGTCTGGCATCGGCGCTCACTCTTTCTGCAAGTGCCTTTGCGGGGTGCGATGTGCAAAAGCAGCCGGATGTTCCGGACCCTCCCATCATCGTCTTTCTCGACGACCCGATCGAGGAGCCGGACGATCCGGTGATCGAGGAACCCGAACCCGAGCCTGAGCCCGAACCCGAGCCTGAGCCCGAACCTGAACCCGAGCCCGAACCTGAACCCGAGCCCGAACCCGAACCTGAACCCGAACCGGAAGAGCCCGCGCAGTTGACGGAAAAGGAGCTGCAAG
>ERZ1643247.1514-NODE-1514-length-21086-cov-48.684894_pt1 | contig 21086 bp, 17 predicted proteins | sample MGYA00579264_ERZ1643247 | MGnify/ENA primary metagenome ERZ1643247 (study PRJEB29033, sample SAMEA4952262) | chicken gut metagenome | biome: Broiler Chicken; feature: Gastrointestinal Tract; material: Caecum | place: Ireland | collected 2018 | study: Broiler... | reverse complement strand
CCCATAAAATATGCACCTCCTAAAGTTTGTCCAACTTTTGGGGTGCATATCAAACGCGCCCGCTTTTTGCCTGCGTTTTACCGCCGGGAAATTGCGCTTATTTCTTGTCCGCAATAACCGCCATTTACTTTACATCTGCCGCCGCGCGTGCTATAATCTTATTGTTTTTTCGGGAGGACACTTTTATGGCACTTAAAGAAGAATGCGGCGTGTTCGGCTACTATTCCACAGAAGACAGACCAAACATTGCCAAAACCGTTTACTACGGGCTTTTCGCCCTCCAGCACCGCGGTCAGGAAGCCTGCGGCATAGCCGTGAACAAGGACAGGGTTACCACCTGCAAGAAGGATCTGGGACTTGTTTCCGACGTATTTTCCGACGCGGATCTCACCGCAATGCCCGGCAACATTTCGATAGGCCACGTGCGCTATTCCACCATAGGAAGCAACACGCGTGAAAACGCCCAGCCGCTTTTCGTCTCCTACGTGAAAGGTACGCTGGCAATTGCCCACAACGGCAATATCTTCAATGCGGACGAGTTGCGCAAAGAGCTGGAAAATTCGGGCGCGCTGTTCCACTCCACCAACGACACGGAGATTATCGCATACCTCATAGCAAAGGCGCGTATCAACTGCCCCAGCGTGGAAGAAGCTATCGCGCAGGTCGTGCCCAAGCTGAAAGGTTCCTTCTCGCTTCTGGTTATGAGCCCCACCAAGCTGATAGCCGTGCGCGACCCGTTCGGCGTACGTCCCCTGTGCATGGGCAGGATAGGCGAAGATTACGTCTTTGCTTCCGAAACGTGCGCGCTCGACACCGTCGGCGCGGAGTTTGTGCGCGACGTCAAGCCGGGCGAGATAATCACCCTGCACCACGGACAATTTTCTTCCGACGAGCGTTTCTGCACGGAAAAGACTGCGTCCTGCATATTCGAGCATATCTACTTCGCGCGTCCCGACAGTATCATCGACGGACAGTCTGTCAACGAATCGCGCGTGCTCACGGGTCAGCTTTTGGCACAGCAGCACCCCGTGGACGCCGACCTTGTCATCGGCGTACCCGACAGCGGACTTTCCAGCGCGATAGGTTACAGCATGGAAAGCGGTATCCCCTTCGGACTGGGCCTGGTCAAGAACAGATATATAGGCAGAACGTTTATCCAGCCTTCGCAGTCCCAGCGCGAACGCAGCGTCGCCCTCAAACTGAACGTGCTCAAAAGCAACGTGAAGGGCAAGCGCATTATAATGGTGGACGACTCGATTGTGCGCGGCACGACAATCGCCAATATCGTAAAACTTCTGAAGAAGGCGGGCGCGCTGGAAGTGCACGTGCGCATAGCTTCGCCCAAATTCCTCTTCCCCTGCTTCTTCGGCACGGACGTACCCGATTCCGACCAGCTGGCGTGCTGCAAGTACACCGACGAACAGCTGCTTGAAAAAATATCAGCCGATTCCCTCGGTTTCCTTGACGTGAACACCCTGGAACAGATTGCGCCCAACTCCAAAGTGCACTTCTGCAAGGGTTGCTTTACGGGCGTTTATCCGTCCAGACCGCCGGAGAGAGCAAAAAAGAATATCTTTGAATAAAAGAGGGGCGCTTAGGCGCAAACCGTAAATAAAAAATTATCCGGGCGGCATTTTATGCCGCCCGAATTTTTTCATACGCTTTTCCGCACACCGCTGCGCGGCGCTTCCGCCCGCACAAGCGCGGTTTTGCTTCGCTTATTATTTACAGAATTTGTCCATAATGCGTTTGAACGACGCGCCGCGTATAGTCTTGATATAGAAGTAGTAGCGCGTGCCGTCCAGGGTGATAAGCGCGTTGTAGTGGAATCTGCCGAACATACCGCGGCGGACGGTGTAGGATACGGGAACGCCGTTTTCCACGGCGGACTTTACCTCTCCCGTAAGGGAAAAGCCTTCCAGATTATCCGCAAGGTCGACGAAGACGTTCACTTCGTCGTTGCCCCACATGACGGAGAAAAATTCTTTGATATAGGAAGGCTTGCCGTCTTTGTCCACGCCGAGCACGCACTTGTAGCCGGTGACGTTGTCGTCGTCGGTGTAGTCTATGGCGTGCAGATTCAGCCCGTTATCCGCCGAATAGCGGGACACGGAATGGCAGTATATCTCCCTTAATCTTTTGGGCTTGAATTGGCGTTTACTTGCCATAGCTGTCCTTTAACCCCGTAATCATGTTGAACTCGTACCTGCCCCCGCCGTAGCCCTTTACCGCGCTGTAATAGCCCATGCGCATAAATTGGAACCTGTCGTAAGGCTTGGCGTTTTTGAGCATTCCTTCCGCCTTGGCTCCCGTGTGCACCACTTTGCTGTCCGGAGTAAGGCGGTCGTTGAAGTCGCCCTCGCCGTCAAGAAGCAGATAGTCGAATTCGTTCAGAGTCACGTCCACGCAGTCGTCGGCGTTCACCCATTGGATAACGCCCTTGACCTTCATGCCGGCGTTTGCTCCGCCCTGCCTGCTTTCGGGGATATATTCGCACTTTACTTCCGTAACGTTGCCGTTTTCGTCCACCTCGTGCGATACGTACTGCAGAATGTACGCGCCTTTCAGCCTGACGGTGCCGCCGGGCACAAGCCTCTTATACTTGGGCGGGGGCACGGGCGCAAAGTCGGAACGGTCGATATACAGATTCCTTCCGAATTTTACGGTGTGGTACGTTTTTACCTCGGCGTTGGGGTTGTCCTCAACTTCGCAGTCCTCGCTGCCCTGCATGTTCACGACGGTAAGACGGATGGGGTCCTGCACCACCATGGCGCGCGCCGCGTTCATATTGAGGTTGTCGCGCACGAAGTGTTCGAGCATGGAAACTTCCAGCTCGCTGTTTGCCTTGGCAACGCCCGCCGCGGCGCAGAATGCGCGTATGGCTTCGGGCGGATAGCCCCTCTCCCTCATGCCGCTGAGGGTAGGCATACGCGGATCCGACCAGCCTTCAACCTTGCCCTCGTCCACCAGCTTTTTCAGATAGCGCTTGGACATTATCGTGCGCTTTATGTTCAGGCGCGCGAATTCTATCTGCCTGGGTCCGGGGACGAATCCGCAGTTGGTCTTTACCCAGTCGTACAGGGGGCGGTGGTCTTCGAATTCCAGCGTGCAGATGGAATGGGTTACGCCCTCGAACGCGTCTTCCAACGGGTGCGCGAAGTCGTACATGGGATAGATGCACCACTTATCGCCCGTGCGGTGGTGCGTGGCGCGCAGTATGCGGTAGATGACGGGGTCGCGCATGTTGATATTGGGCGAAGCCATGTCTATCTTGGCGCGGAGCACCTTTTCGCCGTCGGCGTATCTGCCCTCCTTCATCTCCCTGAACAGGCGCAGATTTTCTTCCACACTCCTGTTTCTCCACGGGCTATTTGTTCCGGGAGAAGTGAGCGTTCCGCGCGTGGCTCTTATCTCCTCCGCCGAATAGTCGCACACATAGGCAAGCCCCTTTTTGATCAGCTCCACCGCGCAGTCGTACATACGGTCGAAGTAGTCGGAAGCGTAAAGTTCCGCGTCCCACTTAAAGCCCAGCCACCTGATGTCCTCTTTTATCGAGTTGACGTACTCGATGTCCTCTTTGCTCGGATTGGTATCGTCGTAGCGCAAATTGCACCTGCCGCCGTACTTTGCCGCAATGCCGAAGTCTATACATATCGCCTTTGCGTGCCCTATATGCAGATAGCCGTTGGGTTCGGGCGGAAAGCGGGTTATCACCTCTTTCACCTTGCCCGAAGCAAGCTCTTCTTCCACAATGTCTTCAATAAAGTTGCCGGAAGTCATCTCGTCCATGTTTTTCTCCTAGAACAAACCTTTTATTTCGTAAGTCGTATCGTCTATACTCATATTGAGCGCCGCGGGCTTTTTGCCCAGCCCCGGCATAAGCATTATACTGCCGCAAACCGCAACCAAAAACTCCGCTCCGCCGCGCACTTCAAGGTCGTTTACCGTGAGCGTAAAGCCCGTGGGTCTGCCCAGCTTTTTCATGTCGTCGGAGAAAGAATACTGCGTTTTGGCTATACATACGGGAAGTCCGCCCTTGCCTATGCTCTCCGCCGCCTTTATCGCGCTTTCCGCCTTGGCGGTGTATTCCACCGCGCCCGCGCCGTAAACGCGCTTTGCCACCGCTTCTATCTTCTCCTTTACGCTCATATCAAGCGAATACGCGTAGTTGAGCCCGCCGCCCTTTTCCATGGCTTTGAGCACTTTTTGCGCAAGTTCTATACTGCCGTCGCCGCCCTTTGCCCAGCACTCGCACACGGCGAATTCCGCGCCTTGGCGGACGCATTCGCGCTCGATGAATTTAATCTCCGCGTCGGTATCCGTGATAAACTTGTTGATAGCCACCACCACGTTCACGCCGTAGACGTCGCGCAGGTTTTCTATATGTCCCACAAGGTTGCAGATGCCCTTGCCCAGACTGTCCAGATCCTCGCTCGTCAGGGAATTTTTGTCCGCGCCGCCGTTGAATTTGAGCGCGCGCACCGTTGCCACAAGCACCACCGCCTTGGGCTTGATACCCGCCGCGCGGCACTTTATATCCAAAAATTTCTCCGCGCCGAGGTCGGCTCCGAAGCCCGCTTCCGTGACCACGTAATCGGCAAGGGTCATAGCCGTTTTCGTGGCTATTATGCTGTTACAGCCGTGGGCGATATTCGCAAACGGTCCGCCGTGGATTATGGCGGGAGTACCTTCCAGCGTCTGCACCAGGTTGGGCTTTATCGCGTCTTTGAGCACGATTGCAGCCGCGTCCGTCACGCCCAGATCGGCGCAGGTAACGGGCTGTCCGCCGCGGTTATACGCCACCACTATATTGCCTATTCTGCGCTTTAAGTCGCGCATATCTTCCGCAAGACACAGCGCCGCCATTATCTCTGAAGCCGCGGTAATGTTAAAGCCGTCCTGCCTGGGCACGCCGTTGGAATGTCCGCCCAGACCTATCACTATACTGCGCAGGGCGCGGTCGTTCATGTCAAGGCACCTCTTCCACACCACGCGCGTGGGGTCTATATCCAGCGGATTGCCCTGTTGCAGGGAGTTATCCAGAATGGCGGCTATCAGATTGTTCGCGCAGGTGATGGCGTGCAGATCGCCCGTGAAGTGCAGATTTATGTCTTCCATGGGAATGACCTGCGCCCAGCCGCCGCCCGTCGCGCCGCCTTTTATGCCGAACACGGGACCTAAGGAAGGTTCCCTCAGCGCAAGGCATACCTTTTTGCCCAGCTTTGCCATACCGTCCGCAAGTCCTATGGACGTGGTCGTCTTGCCCTCGCCCAGCGACGTGGGATTTATGGCTGTTACGAGCACCAGATTATCCGTTTTCGGATCAGGCTTTACGTTTATCTTCGCCTTGTATTTGCCGTAAAGTTCCAGCTCTTCTTCACCAATGCCCAGCTTTTCCGCTATTTCGGCAATGTGACGGGGCTGCACGCTTGCAGCTATCTCGATGTCGGTCATTTTTTATCCTCCCGGTGACATTGTGACGGAAATACCACCCTATCGGGCGAAACTCTCATTCCGCCCCTTCCGTCCGGTGTAAAACCCAAGTTTTCAAAATACTTGCTTTCGCAGTCCACGCAGACGTCCAATCCGCTTCTTACAAACTTGAAAATAAGCGCGCGCGTGAAAAAATCGCCGTAGCCCTTTTTACGCTCGCCCTTTACTATGCCCACTTTTTTAATCAGCACACAACCGTCCTTCAAGGCGTACTCCGCCAGACCGCACGGCTCGCCGCCGTTGTACAATACCACGGCGCTGTCCACCCGCCCGCCGGGAAAAATTTCTTCCGCAAGCGCGCGTTTTAATTTTTCGTCCTCGCAATACTTCAAAGTAAGCATATATAAATTATATATACTATAAAAGCAAAAGTCAAGAAAGAGCTTCGCAAAGAATAATCACCGAATGAAAAGGCTTCACTATAAAATTTTGTATAAACACATAATTACTATGTATTAGGATAAACAATATAAACCGCCCTGTTAAAAGCTACGCCAAAACGCACCGCGAAGAAGTGCCCTAATGCTAGGAAAGGCAGTTGCTTATCGCAGGGAGCGTACTAGAGCGTACGTGACCAAGTAAGCAACTACCTTGACACCGCAGGAGGGTGCTTATGCGCGGCGCCCTTAAAAAACAGTGCAACCGCCGCCGTAGCGGACAGGCAAAAAAAGATTATCCTGTGCAATTCGAAAGTGCCGCCGAAATAAAAAATCTCCACGCACAGGCAAAGGGCGAAATACGCGCAGCAGAAAAACAGCTGCAACGCGGCGTTCCACAGCATGCCCAGTCTGAGCTTTTTTACGAAAAACGCAATCATTAGCAGTACTAGGGCCAGTCCCGTCCCTTCCGCAAGCGCGATTGCCGCCGATATTGCCTGTTGCGAGGCGGTGGGAGGCAGAATCATCTGAAAAGACGCTTTGCGAGTGAAGATTTTCCGCGCACTAGCGATAAAAGGCTGCCCTTTACTTCCACCACGCCCGTTTCCAGGTCAACCTTGTTCACGTCGAAGTTTTCTCCGCGCAGTTTAAGCGTGCCGCCCTCCGTTCTGAGCACCAATTCCCTGTCCGTTCCCGAGATTACGCCGGTTACGCCGTTTACCGTAAAGCCCTTTCCGAACACGACGGAAATGCTTGAACTTTTACTTTTATTATTATCCATATTACCCCCTGTCCATAGCGCACGCAAGTCTGAACTGACGGTACAGCATATCTTTAAGGCGTGCAAGCGTGCGCCCGTCCCTGCCGCCTACGCGTATGCCGTCCACCCTCTCCGCCGCCGTGCACGGTACGCCCGAAGAAGTCACAATCACTTCGTCCGCGCCCTTCAATTCTTCCAAAGTGAAAGTGCGGCGGGAAACCGCCACGCCCAGCTCCGAGCAAGCCGCTATCAGGCGGCGCATGGAAATTCCGTCCAGAATTTTGCCGCGCGCGGGAGAGGCGACAAGCTGCCCTTCTTTCAGAATGCTCACGTTGGAATGGGCGCATTCGTTGACTATCTCGCCCGCGCAAAGTATACATTCGTCCGCGCCCACGCTGTCCGCCGCGTTCGCCGCCAGCACGTTGGGCAGAAGATTTATCGTTTTAACGCCGCACAACCCGTATCTTATGTCGGGCGCGGTAATCAGCTTATACTTTTTGTCGGGGTCTTCTATCTTTTTCGGAAAGCAGTATATCCACACGCCCGCCTCGGTGCGCCGCACGTGTTCGCGCCTGCCCGCGCCGCCCGAAAACTGCATATATACCATAAGGTCGCCCGTATCGCACATTCGGACCACTTTCCGCACCTGCTCTATGAGTTCACAGCGCGCAAGCGGCGGCTCTATGCCCACCCTGCGCGCGCCCGCAAACAGCCGCTCCACGTGCTCGCCGACGGCAAACAGTCCGTAATCGAGCGCGTACGTCACGTCGTATACCGCGTCGCCGAAAAAATTGGTGCGCTCCAGAAAAGGCACGCACATCTCGCTTGCTTCCCCTACCTTCCCGTTATAAAAAGCCGCTTCTTTCATACGCAAATATCGTATGCCGGCGCGCTTTGATTAAGAACTTCCGCATAAAAAAAGAGCGGCTCGCGCCGCTCGTTTTTTATCTTTCAACGGTTATTCCCCGTCCGCGCCGCCGTCGGGCGTATCGCTACCGGGCTTTTCTCCGGGTGCGGAAGGCGTTTCCTTATTTTCTTCCGCTTCCTGAACAGGCTCGGATTTTTCCGCCCCTGCCTCCGTGTTTCCGCCGTTTTCCGCGTCGGATTTTTCTTCTGCGGTCTTTTCGGGAATAATGTTCACGGGGCGCATTGCGCCGTCGGGTTTTGCCGCGCCGTATCTCGCGTCGCGCTTGCTGGCGCGGTCGTCTATATCGGCGATGACCTCTTCCGCACTCTTACCGTCGAACAGCATATTCACTTCGTCGGTGTAGATGGTCTGTTTTGCGTAAAGCACCTTTACCATATTATCCAAAATAGTGCGGTGTTCGCGCAGAATGGTAAGCGCGCGGTCGTATGCGCCGTCGATTATCTTGCGGATTTCCACGTCTATCACGCCGCCGAGTTCTTCGCTGTAAGTGTGCGTTGCGCCAAAGTCCTTGCCCAGGAACACTTCCTTGTCGCCGCCCAGATAGATATTGCCTATGGCTTCCGACATACCCCATTCGGTAACCATACTGCGCGCAAGCTGGGTGGCGCGCTGTATGTCGTTGGATGCGCCCGTCGAAATGTCGTGAATGACTATCTCTTCCGCCGCTCTGCCGCCCAGCATCATGGCTATGGTGTCGTGCAGTTTACTGCGCGTAACGTGACTGTCGTCCGTTTCGGGACGGGTAAGCGTGTAACCTGCCGCCATGCCGCGGGGAATAATGCTGACTTCCTGCACTTCGTCACAGCCGGGGAGCAGTTTGGCGACTATCGCGTGTCCCGATTCGTGGTAAGCGGTTATGCGCTTATCCGTTTCGGTAACCACGCGGCTCTTCTTCTGGGGACCTGCGATAACCTTGTTTATGCCTTCCAGAAGGTCGACCATGACTATCACTTTTCTGCCCGCGCGCGCCGCCAGAATAGCCGCTTCGTTGAGCAGGTTTTCAATATCCGCACCCGAAAAGCCGCTTGTCATGCGCGCAAGTATCTTAAAGGATACGTCGGGCGCGAGCGGTTTATTGCGCGAGTGCACTTTGAATATAGCCTCTCTGCCCTTGACGTCGGGAAGAGAAACGTAAATCTGCCTGTCGAATCTGCCCGGGCGCAACAGTGCGGGGTCGAGAATGTCCGCGCGGTTAGTCGCCGCCATAACGATAATGCCTTCGTTCTTTTCAAAGCCGTCCATCTGCACGAGCAGCTGGTTGAGGGTCTGTTCCCTTTCGTCGTGTCCGCCGCCGAGTCCCGCTCCGCGCTGGCGTCCCACGGCGTCGATTTCGTCGATAAACACTATGCAGGGCATATTGCGCTTTGCCTGGTCGAACAAGTCGCGCACCCTCGCCGCGCCCGTACCGACGAACATTTCCACAAAGTCGGAACCGGATATGGAGAAGAAGGGCACGCCCGCTTCACCCGCAACCGCTTTTGCAAACAGCGTTTTACCCGTGCCGGGAGGACCTACCAGAAGCACGCCCTTGGGAACTCTCGCGCCCAAAGCGGTGAATTTGGAAGGAGATTTCAAAAATTCCACTATCTCCTGCAGCTCTTCCTTTTCCTCGTCCGCGCCGGCAACGTCGTCGAAACGCACCTTTACGTTCATGTTCACGCGCGCTTTCAGCTTGCCGAAATTCATCGCCTGCTTGTTCGCGCCCGCGCTTTGGCGGAAGATGAAGAAGATAATGATACCTATCACTATCACGCCCACGATGGGTACGATTAGCGAAGTAAGCGTGGAATTGCTCTGCGCGTTGGCGTAGCGCAGAGTTACCATGGACGAAAGCGCTACATCTTTATCCGTTTCAGGATTGTGGTAAACGGTGTTGTTCAGCGCGTAGCTGTACGGCATATAGCAGAAATACTTTGCGTTCGAGGTAGGATTCCTCAAAAAGTCGGCGGTAGTCATCTGCTGGTCCACGGTAAGCACATACGCGGTGTATCCGTTTACATATACCGCCTGCACCTGTCCGTCGACAATCATATCGACAAGCCCGAGCCTTCCTTCCTCATCCGTCTGGTAATCTATCTCCTCGGGACCGCCCGTATCGAAGATCATCCACAAAAGCAGCGCTATCACCACCAATGCTATGACGATGAGAACTATTCTCAGAATTTTTTGATTTTTGGTCACTTTATTGTCCCCTGTCTATGTACTCAAATTCTATACTTGAATGTACGTTACGTTTATAATAATATAAAACGGCGCATTAGTCAAGTAAATACTTTGTATAGCGCTTCGCTTAGGCGCCGAATGAAAGTGTTTTGTGATATATTTCTGCAAGTAGCGGAGATATTGACTTCACAAAACACTTTGCGCCTTCGTGTGATGCCATAACAAAGCGATGGTCATCTGCCGAGAGAGCGCCTTTCCGCCGCTTTCGCACAAGTGTTCCTTGATAATACCAACAGGTATTACCTTCGTCGCCCTCGTGTGAAATCGAACGAAAAATCATCTCTCTCAATCATATGCCCATCACTTTGCTATGGCATAAGGGAAAACCCTGCCCGCGCCGCTGTGGTTTTCCCCTCGTTTTGCGGCAAGTTGAGGGGTATCGCGCCGCTCTTTTGCCGCAAACCTTCACCCCATTCCGCCCTCACGCCGTTCGGGAAAATCCGCACGGCGGATTTTAGAGGTTACGCTTGGCAAAATGCGATTTTGCCGCGCTCTATCTATCAGGGGCGGAGCGTGCCACAACTCCTGCTCGCCGCGTCATAGCAGCGCTACGTCGAACGACGAATCGCAGAAATACGCCTAAAAACCCACTTCCGCGGGATACCCGGAGAGAGCCTGCCGAAGCGGTTCAGGCATAGAGATTTTCGGACAGATTTGCGCAACGCCGAACGAAGTCGTAGCAGCGCTACGTCGAGCGAGGCGTTGCGCAAAGGTGACGGAAAGATCATGCCTGAACCGCTTCGGCAGACTTTCTACGGGTATATTTTACACATTTCAGGCAAAAACAATACCATGGTCATTCAAGGTGTGAAGAAAATAAACACGGTGGTACTGTGCATAGGCACCATGCGCGTCACGGGCGACAGCGTCGGCCCCAGGGTGGGCGACATATTGAAGGCGCGCGGAGTAAACTGCTTTGTATACGGCGACAGCACGACTAATATAAACGCGCATAAACTCGACGTTTACCGGAACCTGATAGACGTGTGCCACAAGGCGGACATAATAATTGCCGTAGACGCGGCTTTGGGCGAAAAAGCAGACGTAGGGCGGGTCAAGATTACAAATAACGGACTTTTTCCGGGAAGAGCGCTGGGACGGAAAGGAAAGAGTCTGGGCGATATAGGCGTGCTCGCCGTAGTGGGAGAAAAAGGCGGCGACAACTACTCGCGCCTTGCCGGCGGCGACGAAAAATTCATAGAAGAGCTGGCGCGAAAGACGGCGGATATAACCATGCGGCTTATAGAATATATAGAAAACTTTTCCGCCTCCCCTTCCGCATACAATCCCGCGCGGCATATAACGTAATACGGTACGCCCGACGCGCCGCACGGACTTTATTCCACAAGGCGGCCGCTCCGCGCACCGCTTTAAGTACCCGTAGCCAACCCCAGTAGAACACTTTAATCGTACTGTTTTCGGCATATTTGCACAATCTGTCGACTTGTTGTAGTTTACTACAACTGCGCGCCATCTCGCACAAATCTGCCCGAAACCAGTTACGCTGAAAGCAAAGCATTTTACAACCCGACATATACACATATTTTATGTTTTACCGTAAAATGTGTTCTACTGAGGTTGGCTACGGGTATGTTGTAAATTTTACAACGTCTTTTATTGACATACGGCGGATTTTAGGTTAAAATAAGGACGTAAAAACGAAATTCGCTGACAGCGAGATAATCGGAGGGTAAAAAATGTTTCTTATGTCGCAGATTTCCGGAATATCAATTGCCGGTTTTGTGATACTTGCGCTGTTCGTTCTGATAGGTCTGAAAATGGGCTTTATCAGAATGTTGCTGAACGTGCTTGTAATAGGCCTTTCCATAGCCGCGGGCGCTCTGGCGGTCAAACCCATCTACAACGCCCTTGCAAAGCAGGACTTTTTCGGGCAGGAATGGCTGGAAGGCGCGCTTTCGGGTAATTTCGCTTTCCTAATAGTGGGATTTGCCGCGCTGGTAATTCTGCTTATCATAAAGGCGATTATCATGCACTTCGTGAATAAGAAGGGCGGAAAGATAAAAGGCGCGCTGAACGTGGTGAACCACGTCGCCGGCGCGGTGATAGGCGCGGGCATCGGCTTTCTTGCGTTCGGCTTCGTGCTCATCTGCTATGTGACGATATACGCGTTCGTCAAGCATGTGGAAGTGGAACAGGTCGTGGCGGGTCTTGACAGCGTGTCGTCCTGGATGATGGAAAACAACGTGTTCCAGAAGATTGTGGACGCACTTACCAATATCACCGAATCCATCGGCGGCGAGCAGGCTGCCGTACAGGCCGCCCTGTCCATTGCGGCGTAAAGCGGTATAAAACGGATAATCCACTCGAAAACAGCCCTGCGGCATTTGCCGCAGGGCTGTTTTTCAGGGGGTGGCCTATGAAACAAAGACTTATGTTTTCTTATATTGTCTGCTTTAATACCCGGCTTTCGATATTTTTGCTCCGCCCGATATTATCCTGAACAGAGGATAGGCGCACGCAAGCGTACCCAGCCCCACCGTTGCCACTATCGCTCCGCCCGCCGTTATCGCCGCGCCGCCTGCTATTACGGCAAGGGCTATGCCCATACCGCCGACAAGCGCGCCCATGATTCCTATAACCGCGGAAGCGGCTATCGCCACGGCTTTTTGTTCGTATTCGAGCTTTTCCGCTACGGTCATATCCTTTTTCATTTTCGTATACCTCCTTCGTTTTACATTTATAGTTTACCCCGTTAATGTTAAATTATCGTTGCACGACGGTTAAATCACGGTAACTTTACCGTAACAAATTCGTAAAACGCCCTGCCCGGAGCTGCCGGCAAGCGTTTTGCCGCCTTTATACGCGGCCCTTCGGCGCAAAGACTCCGCCGGGAGCGCGTGCAAGAGCGCCTTTTTGTTTTGTTTTTCCGCATTTTATGGTATAATGGCGGTATGGACGAAAGACAGAAACAGGAAATACGCGACAAAGTTATGAACAGCGCAAAGGAAGCGGAAGAAAGGCTTTCCCCTTTCGCCGCACGCGAGGCAGACTGCCTGCGCCGTTCCGACTATAAATACAATTTTTACCGCCGCGGATTCGTGCGCGACTGCGAAGCGGTGATAAATCTGGCGCAGTATAACCGCTACGGCGGGAAAACGCAGGTGTTTTCGCTTCACGCAAACAACGATATATCCACGCGCGCTTCCCACGTGGGACTTGTTTCGAGAATCGCGCGCACGATAGGCAGGGCGCTCAACCTGAACTGCGACCTTATCGAAGCCATAGCCTGCGCGCACGACCTGGGGCACGCCCCTTTCGGACACAAAGGCGAAGTATGGCTCAACGCCGCCACTCAAAAATACGGCTACACCTTCGCGCACCACGTTCAGTCGGCGCGCTATCTCGACCATATCACCCGTTCGGATATGTCCCTGCCCGTAATCGACGGCGTGCTGTGCCACAACGGCGAATGTGTTCTGCGCGAATACAAGCCCAACGAATGCGCGACCCGCACCTTTGACGATCTGGAGAAAAAGCTGGAAAACGCATACCGCGGCAGGATAACGCAAAAAGAACTTATGCCCGCAACGCTGGAAGGCTGCCTTGTGCGCATATGCGACGTGATAGCCTATCTGGGCAAGGACAGACAGGACGCCGCCACTTTGGGAGTGCACGGACTGAACGATTACACCGACTACGGCGCGGGCGTTCTGAACCACAAAATAATACGCGCCGCAGGCGAAGACATAATATTCAACAGCTACGGCAAGGCGGCGATAATACTTTCGGAAGAGATGTATGCCGCCCTAGTAAAGAGTATGCGCGAAAACTACGCCTATATTTACAAGACGGAGAACACGGGCATAACGGCGGCGGAGTCTGCAAAGATGGAAAAGGCGGTGGCGGAAGTGTACGAATTCGCGCTGGACGATCTGAAAAAAGGCGGCGCGCTGCTCGGCAGGATATATTTCCCCTACATATACGCCAACCCGAAATTCGTGGAAGAATACAGAAAAGCCGACGAAACCGCGCCCGAACGCGTGGCGGCAGACTTTATCGCCTGTATGTGCGACGATTACTTTTTGTCCTTCTACAACAGGTATCTGGGCAGGCTGGACATACGCAAAACGGATTATTTTGATTAAATTTTCATAAAATGTATTCCGTAAGGGGGCTGTACGCGTAATTTTTTGCGCGCATTGGTTTACATGGCGGAATATTTATGATAAATTATATATGATACACTATAACGGCTGCGTCGCCGGGCGGCGCGCGGCGCCAAGGAGTTATTATGGGTAAAGACAAAAATTTCGTGAACAAGGCTTTGGCAAACGGCTCCCACGCCATCAATCTGATGACTTTGAAAGGGAAAATCTATAAGAAGATAGGCTCGCTGAAACCCCAGGGCATACTTTCCGACGAACCCGTCAGGAGGGAGGACCTTGACAAGAGCAAGTTCAGGAATATGCGCTTTATGCAGAAGTGGGCGGACAAATTCGGTTGCGCCTGGTTCCGCTTTACGGGCGTCGTCCCCGAAGAAGCCAAAGGCAAAAAGGTCGTCGCGCGCATAAAACTGCAGGGAGAAGGACTTGTCTACGACAAGGACGGCAAGGTTCTCCAGGGCATAACCCAGGTGCTGAGCAAGGGCGACTTGTTCCACTCCTCCATAGGCAAGCAGATAGTGGATATTGCCGACTGCGCCGAAGGCGGCGAACAGATAGAACTTTACGTGGACGCGGGCTTTAACGGCAAACTGCGCTTTGAGAATATGGCGGCGCATTTGCGCAGATACGATATAGCCACCGTGGACGATGAAGCCAACGGATATTATTACGACTATATAGAAGCGTATTTCCTCATGTGCAAACTGCTGGGCGACGCGGAAGAGCTGAAGGAAAGAAAGCCGGAAAAAGCGGAAAAGTACACCGCCCGCGCCAAGGCTTTGGACGAAGGCATGAAAGCGGCATGGGCGGCTTATAAAGAAGGCGGCGCCGCCAAAGCGCGCGAAGTCCTCGCCCCCGTCCTGTTTGCGCCCATCGACTATCCCGCGGTAACGCATTATGCCGTGGGTCACGCGCATATCGACCTTGCCTGGCTGTGGCCGATACGCGAAACGCGCCGCAAGGTGGGCAGGACTTTCGCCAACCAGCTGCGCAATATAAAGCGTTACGACAAATATATATTCGCCCAGTCCCAGCCGCAGATGTTCGTGTGGCTGAAAGAGGACTATCCCGAACTTTTCGAAGAGGTTAAAAAGCAGGTGGAAGCCGGCAGGATCGAACTGCAGGGCGGAATGTGGGTGGAAAGCGACTGCAATCTTCCCCAGGGCGAAAGCTGGATAAGACAGTTCCTCTACGGCAAGCGCTATTTCAAGGAAGAATTCGGCAAGGATATGAAAATGTGCTGGCTGCCCGACTGCTTCGGATTCCCCGCCACCCTGCCCCAGGTAATCAAGGGCTGCGGCATGGACTACTTTATGACGATAAAGATAATGTCCAACACGGTAAACGAATTCCCCCACTCCACCTTTAAGTGGAAGGGTCTGGACGGAAGCGAAGTGCTCGCGCATATGGAACCCGCGGGCGACTACAATTCGGGCGCGTCCCCTCTTGCCATATTCAAATCCAACAAGAGAAACAAGGAAAAGGAAACCGTTCCCCAATGCCTGCTCCTCTACGGCGACGGCGACGGCGGCGGCGGTCCCGGCGAAGGACATCTGGAATACGTTTCGCGCATGGAAAAGGGCGTAAACGGACTCGTCCCCGTAAAATTTTCCTCGGCGATAGATTTCTTCGAGGACCTGGAACAGTACAACGACGTTATTCCCGAATACGACGGAGAGCTTTATTACGAACGCCACCAGGGCACTTACACCTCCCAGGCGGCAAACAAGCTGTGGAACAGGCGTATGGAAAATATGCTCCACCTGGTGGAACTGCTGGGCGCGGAGGGTAAACTGCGCGGCATAAGCTACGACCGCGAACTTGTGGAAAAGATATGGAAGGAAGTACTGCTTTACCAGTTCCACGACATTCTGCCCGGCTCTTCCATAAAGCGCGTTTACGACGAAAGCAAGGAGCGCTATAAAGAGCTTTACAAGCAGGTCCAGGCAGTGGCTGCAAAGCTGATAGACGATATGTCAAAGGGCGAAAGCGAAGAATATACCGCAATCAACCCCGTGGACTTTGCGCGTAAGGAATATATCCGCGTGGAAGACAAGTGGTACACCGTGGATCTCGCCCCCATGGGCGCGGGCAAGGTCGTACCCGTGGAGAACGCGGACGTATCTTCCCTCACCTTCGGCGAAAACAGCATATCCAACGGACTTATCACCGTAACTTTCGGCAAGAACGGCGAGATAATTTCCCTCGTGGACGTGAAGAACAACAAGGAACTCGTGGCGGAAGGACAATATCTGAACAAGCTGACCGTATACGAAGATCCCTTCATGTACTACAACGCATGGGATATCCGCATGGACTACGACAAACTGAAAAAGCACTCTCTCAAACTCGAAGGCACCGATAACTATATAGACGGCGTGCGCGTGGTAAGGCGCAACCGCTACCGCTATATGGATTCGCAGTTCGAACAGACTATCGCGCTCACTCTCGGCGATACGCTGGTACAGTTCGATATGGACGCCGACTGGCATGAAGAGTTGAAGATGTTGCGCGCCGACTTCCTGCCTTCCGTATTTGCGGACAAGGTAAAGTGCGACATTCAGTTCGGACAGATAGACCGTTCCACCAAAAACGATACTTCCATCGAACGGGCGCAGTTTGAAGTATGCGCGCACAAGTTCGTCAATCTGGACGGCGACGACTACTCGCTCGCCCTGTTCAACCGCTGCAAGTACGGCCACAAGGTCAAGGAAGGCATGCTTTCGCTCGCCCTTCTGCGCGCACCCCGCTTCCCCGACCCCGAATGCGACCGCGGCTCGCACCACATAAGCTACGCGCTGTATCCCCACAAGGAAAAGTTCGAAGAAAGCGACGTAAAGGCTCGCGCATACTGCTACAACAACGTGGTAATGCTGCGCAAAGCGGACTTCGAGATGACCTCTTCTATAAATTGCGAAGGCGACGGCGTTATCGTCGAAACTGTTAAAGTTGCAGAGGACGAAGGCGGCATTGTCGTGCGCCTGTACGAATATAAAGGAAAGGAAACGGGCGCAAGCGTCAGCGTAAAAGGCACGAAGGCGGCGTACGAATGCGATATGCTGGAAAACAGAAAAGATAAGGTCGACTCCGGCAAACTTACCTTCAAGCCGTTTGAAATCAAGACGCTGTACTTCGAAATATAAGACGACAATCATTTATGTGTAAATACGGAAAAGAGCGGCAGTATGCCGCTCTTTTCCGCTTCCCGTGATACAATACGTCAATTTTCATTCAGACCGAATTCACGCGTCATAAGTATGTTTTTCCAATGGCTCTCCCGCCCTATAATATAATCGTTGCCCAGGTTCATATTACATACTTCAAGTATCGAATAACGAAAGTTTTCCGCATAGCCGGCTCCGTGCTGTGCAAGCAGCTTCTTCAACTCGACGTTGCCGCCGTGTCCGCTTGCGGCATACGCTTCCCAGCGCTGCCATAGGCACTCCTCCCCGTACGCGCTCCCCACATATTGTCTGCCCGTACGGGAATCTACTATAAGGTAGACGCCTTTAACGTTGGAAAGCGCCGTTTTCCACGAATTTACGCTCTTCCCGACTATCGCTTTTAACAGTTCGTAATCTATATCCACTTGATCGAATCCGGGAAATTCGCGTATTGATACTTTGCCTTCGTGAAGACAATAAAGATACATATCCCGCGGCGGCATACCCCCGTCGGCGGGGATCATCTCCAGATTGAGATAGGAATGGCGGAAATTGCGGTGAAAATATATCACGGCGCGCCCGATAAGATCTTGCTGTACGTCGACAAGCCGCGTTTCGTATTTCCATCCGTTCCAACCGTTCCTCTCTATAGGGCGCGGCGGTACGGGCATTACCTCGTATACTCCGGCAAACATCCACTTATCCTTTTCGATATATGCCAGGGAAATAATATATCTGCGCCCGAAATTCTTGTTTGTCTGACTCTCCTGCCAATCGGTAAACTCTTCCTGACCGAGCATCAATTTTTTATAGGGGCGCATTTTATCGCCGGGGTCGGTGGCAAGGTGCACTTTATAGTTTTTGAATTCGTTATCGTCTATTCCCAATATCTGCGTAAGTTTAAGCATATCTCCCACCTCAGTATTCTACCGCCACTTTCATAACGCCGTCCGCACGAGAGGAAAACAGCTTATACGCCTTGTCAAGCTCGTCAAAGGAAAACGTGTGCGTGATAAGCGGAGCGGTATCCAACTTTCCCTGCGCAATAAGCGAAAGAATTTCACCGCACTTATTGCCGTCCACGCCGCCCGTTTTGAAAGTGAGGTTCTTGCCGTACATATCGGGCAGAGGCAGAGTCTGGGGCTTGTCGTACATAGCCACGACGGTCACTATCGCATTGGGACGCGCCAGCTTCCACGCCGTTTGGAACGTATCTTCTCCGCCGGCGGCTTCTATCACCCTGTCCGCGCCGCCGTGCGGAAAAGCCGCGCAGATTTTCTCCGCCTCTTCCGGAGAAACCACTTTGAGGGAGGGGAAGTTTTTGCGTAAAAATTCGCCCCTGCCCTCATTTTTTTCGCATAAAACCACATTTGCGCCCATAATATCCGCGCAGAGCGCACAGCACACGCCCGTAGGTCCTCCGCCCAGAACAAGCACGTTGTCGCCGCCCCCTATTTCCGATATGTCCGCCGCCCAGTAGCCCGTGGCGAGAATGTCGCCGACAAAGAGAGCCTGTCTGTCGGTCACGCCGGCGGGAATTTTTGTAAGACCCGTATCCGCGTGCGGCACGCGTACAAACGGCGCCTGCATTCCGTCTATCCTGCACCCCAGCGCCCAACCGCCGTCCTTGTCCGTGCAGTTGTTCACCCAGCCGTGTCTGCAGAAGAAGCATTCGCCGCAAAAAGTCTCCACGTTCACCGCGACCCTGTCGCCGACCGCCACACCCTTCACGCCGCCGCCAATCTGCTCCACCACGCCTACCGCCTCGTGTCCCAGCGTTACGCCCGCTATTGCGCGCGGCACGCTGCCGTGGATAATGTGAAGATCGCTCGTGCATATGCTCGAAAGCGTGACGCGCACGACGGCGTCGCCGCTTTGAATTATCTCCGGCTTTTCCTTTTCGCAAAACCCCGCCTTGCCGGGGGACAGATACGAATATGTCAGCATAACTACCTCCTCAACCATTATAGCACCGTTTTCCGCACACGGCAACGGGTGCGCAAGCCCTTTTCTTAATCCACCCGAAACGCACCGTCAAACAACCCTTATACGCGCGCCCGTATATAGTAAACTATATGGTATTGTATAAAAAACTTTACGACGGCTGTTGAAATACAATCACGGATATGGTATTATGTATGTGTACTTCAATAAAAAACTCACGGTACGAGGAGGTAGGCACATGTCAGAAGAAGAAAAGAAAATGCAAGGCGAAGAAGCGGTTCCGCTTTCGGCCGCGGACGAACTTCCCTTGGAAGCCGCCGGCGAACAGTCGGACAAGCAGGCGGAAGGAGTTGTTACCGCCGAAGACGGAGCTGCCGCGGAAGCCGTTGCTCCCCAGCCCAAAAAGGGCTTTTGGGGCAAGGTGGACAACTGGTTCGGTATCACGAAAAGCGGTTCCAACTACAAGACGGAAATAGTTGCGGGTATCACCACGTTCATGGCGATGGTATATATCCTCATGGTAAATGCGGGTATGTTCGAAGGCGTCATAGGCGGCGAAAATCCGTACGGCGCGGCGTATATCGCCACGTCGGTGGGCGCAATCGTGGGTACTTTCCTCATGGCTTTCCTTGCAAGAATGCCTCTGGCGCAGGCTTCCGGCATGGGCATAAACGCGTTTATCGTGTTCACCCTGCTGAACGGCACGGGACTTACCTATGCAAACAGCATGGTATTCGTTCTGATTGACGGCGTCATCTTCCTCATTCTCACCCTTACGGGACTGAGGCGCAAGATTTTCGAAGCCATTCCCGCAGGCGTAAGACACGCAATTCCCGTAGGTATAGGTCTGTTTATCGCGTTCATCGGACTGCAACAGGCGGGCGTGATAGTCAATGAAGAATCCACTCTTACCACGTTCATATCCTTCAACCTTCTGAACAATCCCGAATTCGTCACGTACAGCGCGGGCACAGTGGGCGGAATTCTGCCGGCGATAGTCGCGCTTATCGGCGTGGTGATAATAGCTGTCTTGTCCAAGAAGAACGTAAAAGGCGCCATTTTGTGGGGCTTGCTCGGTTCCGCCGTACTCTATTACGTATTCGCGGGTATCGCCGTGGGCGCGGGCAGCCAGGGCGCAATAGACATGTTCAACAACGTATCCCTGTCCAATCCGCTCAGCGCGTTCGAAGCCTGGGGCAAGGATTCCGTGGGCGTTGTGTTCTACGAAGGCTTCAACTTCGACCAATATCTCTCCACCGGCACCAATAACGCCGGTTCGCTGGCGGTTGTGCTGATAACTTCCGCACTTTCGCTGTGCATGATAGATATGTTCGACACCATAGGCACCCTTTACGGCGCCTGCTCCAAGGGTAATCTGCTGGACAAGGACGGCACCCCTATCCGCATGGAAAAGATGATGCTTTCCGACGCTATCGCAACCTGCACGGGCGCGATTGCCGGTACTTCCACCGTCACCACCTTCGTGGAATCTTCCGCGGGCGTTGTGGCAGGCGGCAAAACGGGCTTTACCTCTTTCATCACGGGCGTGTGCTTTATCGTCGCCATGTTCCTCAGCCCTATCGCCCAGCTCATTCCCAGAAGCGCGACGGCAACCGCACTTATCTGGGTAGGCGTGCTTATGATGAGTTCCGTCACCAAGGTGGATTGGCACGACGCCGCGGAAGCAATCGTCGCGTTTATGACGTTTATCACCATGCTCCTCGGCTACTCCATATCCAAGGGCATAGGCATGGGCATTATCACCTATATAGTAATACAGATATGCACGGGCAAGATAAAGAAGATTTCCATACCCACCTGGGTTATAGGTATCATCTTCCTGGCAACCTTCCTGTTGACCTGATCACCCGAAGCACCGGGGAGCGCGTGGCGCTCCACCCATGATTAAGCCTTGAAGTATCAATACGAAACTTCAGGGCTTTTTTCTCTGCAATACTTTGGCTTTATTTATTCCCTGCGGATAGAATACAATCTTTTACCAAAAATCTTGGTATCGGCTTGTTTTCGTAGTTTCATAAATGAAGCGTCTTCTTTGAACCGGGAACGCGTGAC
>ERZ1643247.1512-NODE-1512-length-21099-cov-6.814864_pt1 | contig 21099 bp, 19 predicted proteins | sample MGYA00579264_ERZ1643247 | MGnify/ENA primary metagenome ERZ1643247 (study PRJEB29033, sample SAMEA4952262) | chicken gut metagenome | biome: Broiler Chicken; feature: Gastrointestinal Tract; material: Caecum | place: Ireland | collected 2018 | study: Broiler... | reverse complement strand
GGGCCCACTCTACTTTTCCCTCATCCGGCTGAAGCTTGCCGGTGATAATATTCATAAAGGTAGACTTCCCCTCTCCGTTTGCGCCCACCAATCCGATGTGCTCTCCCTTCAAAAGCCGAAAGGAAACATCATGAAATACAGCCCGGTCTCCAAAGCCATGGCTTAAATGTTCTACGCTTAAAATACTCATGAAAAAGCTCCTTTATATACCTCTGCCCGGACATGGCTTTCAGGGTCTTCCGGGCAAAAACAGACAACACGAACCATTCTACCCGACCAGCCGAACTTTGGCAAGGGAAAAACTATGATTTTTAAACAGAATGTGGTATACTACTAGAAACGTGGCGAGGCGTCGCCATTTCTACATCAGGAGAAGGGGAGGTATACATTATGAATCGAGTGATCACAGTCAGCCGGGAATTTGGCAGCGGAGGCCGGGAGCTTGGAGTACGTCTGGCAGAACACTTCGGCATCCCGTTTTATGATAAAGAACTGATTTCCATGGCGGCGGAGGATGCAGACATGGCGGAGGCCGTATTTCTCCACTATGATGAGAAGCTTCCGGAGGTTCACGATCCCTTGGACCGCCATTTCTACCATCCGTTTTCAGAGGTTTACCAGGTCCCTATGTCGGATCAGATTTTTGTGGCCCAGTCCTCTATCATCCGGCGTTTGGCGGAGCAGGGCCCATGCGTTATTGTAGGGCGGTGCGCGGACCGGATTTTGGAGGACAGTATTAATATTTTCATCTATGCAAAGATGCCGGCCAGAATCCGCCGCATGATGGAGCTGGAACATGCCGAGGATGAGGCGGAGATGGAACGGAGAATCCGGGAAATTGACCGGAAACGGAAGGATTATTACCAGTATTATACCGGGGCTCAGTGGGGCAGGGCTCAGAACTATAACCTGTGCGTGGAGAGCGGGCTGGTAGGCGTAGATGGCTGTCTGAGAGCGGTGCTGTCCTATTTGGGCGAGATGGACTAAACGACTGTATAAACGCAGATAAAAAGGTTGTGCCGGACGGCCCGCGAGATGGGACGTCCGGCATTTTGACAGGAAGGGGAGAAATTCAAAATGAGGATTCTGGTAATCAACAGCGGCAGCTCGTCGCTGAAGTTTCAGGTGATTGATTCGGATACCGAGAAGGTACTGGCTAAGGGACAGTGCGAGCGAATCGGAATCGACGGCATTTTTAATTACCAGACGGATCAAGGGGTAAAAATCAAGGAGAAATATCCCATGGCCAACCACAAGGAGGCGGTGGACCGGATTCTCACCACCCTGGTGGACCCGGAGCGGGGCGTGATTTCCAACTATTCTCAGATTGATGTGGTAGGCCATCGCCTGGTTCACGGCGGGGAAAAATTCACCGGTTCCGTGGTAATTACCGATGAGGTAATTGAAGCTATGCGGGAGTGCAACGACCTGGCACCCCTTCACAATCCGGCCAACATCATCGGCGTGGAGGCCTGCCGGGAGCTGATGCCAGATACGCTGATGGTGGGGGTCTTTGACACGGCCTTTAACCAGACCATGGAGCCAAAGGCATTTCTCTACGGTCTTCCCTACCGGTTTTATGAAAAACACAAAATCCGCCGCTACGGTTTTCACGGAATCAGCCACAAGTATGTTTCCAGAAGGGCGGCTGAGTTTATGGGGCAGAGGCCGGACCGGGTGAAAACCATTGTCTGTCATCTGGGAAACGGCGCCAGCATCTGTGCGGTGAAATATGGCCGGGTGGTGGATAATTCCATGGGCTTTACGCCTCTGGAGGGGCTGGTGATGGGAACCCGGTGCGGAGATGTGGATGCCGGGGCCTTGGAATACTTATCCAAGAAGGAAAACCTGGATTTTCCCCAGATTATGAATATTTTGAATCAGGAATCGGGGGTTTTGGGGATTTCCAAGAATCTCTCCAGCGATTTCAGGGAGTTAAAAGATGCGGAAATTAAGTACAATGATACGGCGGCCCTGGCAAGAGAGATTTTTGCTTACCGGGTGGCGAAATATATCGGCAGCTACGCCGCGGCGATGAACGGAGTGGACAATATTGTATTTACCGCCGGAGTCGGGGAGAATGATTCCGATATCCGGGAGGAAATCTGCAGCTATCTGGAATTTTTGGGCATCACCATTGACGAGGTAAAAAACAGAGAACAGGGAGAGGCGTTTAGGATTTCCGACGGCGCTTCAAAAATCAATGTGCTGGTTATCAAAACCAACGAGGAGCTGGAGATCGCCAGAGAGGCGGCGGAGCTGGTGAAGGGGTTATAAAAGGATGTATATTTTGACTCCCCGGCGCTCATACTAGGAGGGTACAAAGGAAGTACAAATCAAAAAACAGGTGAGTCCATGGAAAAGCCGGGTAAAAAACTGAAGAAAGTTTTTGTGATTCTGGGAACCACCGCAGGGGTGTACGCAGGCTTTCGATACCTGCTGCCCCTGGTGGCTCCCTTTTTATTGGGGTACGGGGCGGCTCTGTTTTTGCGCCCTTCCGCCCGTTTCCTTTCTCATCGGATTCGGGTAAAATTTCGGGGGAAATGCCGCCATCTGCCGGTGGGAGCGGCAGGAGGCGCGGAGTTTTTACTTCTGCTGTTGCTGACTGGCTGCCTGAGCTATTGGGGACTGGGAAAAATGTGCCGGGAGGCCAGACAGCTGACCGGTCAGCTCCCTGTATGGGCGGAGGAATTCGACCGGTGGCTGACAGACGGCTGCCGGGCGATGGAGGAGACCTTCGGATTGGAAAAAGGGCAGGCGGCGGGGATGGTTACCGCTATTCTGAGCAGGGTTTTGAGGGAGGTTCAGGAAAAAGGAGCGGCCCTTGTGATGGTCAATTCCGTTACATTTCTCCGATGGGGAGCCAGGGCTCTGGTGGTGACGGTGGTGACCTTCCTGGCGGCGGTGCTCTCCCTCCAGGAGATGGACGATTTGCGGGACCGTCGGGACCGGTCGGCCTTTGCAAAGGAGTTTGCCCTTGTGGGAAACCGGGTGGTCCACACGGGAAAGGCATGGTTTAAGACCCAGGGAGCGCTGCTGTTTATCATTACGTCGGTATGCATTCTGGGGATGGCCCTGATCGGGAATCCCTATTACATTATGGCGGGAATCCTCATCGGTCTTTTAGATGCCCTGCCCATTTTCGGAACCGGAACGGTGCTGCTGCCCTGGTGTTTGCTCTGCCTGGCTGCCGGAAACTGGGGGAGAGCCCTTACCCTTTTTGGGCTCTACTTGGTCTGCTATTTTCTGAGGGAGTTTCTGGAAAGCCACATGATGGGCGGCCAGGTGGGGCTGACTCCTCTGGAAACCCTGGCGGCGGTCTATGTGGGGCTGCAGCTTTTTGGATTTTTCGGATTTATCCTGGGACCTTTGGGACTTCTGCTGATTGAGGATTTGGTGGAGGAGTGGGTTAAGGATTGACAAAACCTCCAAACTGGCGTAAAATCAATCTACAAAACCAAACAACAAAGGCGTTGAAGGGGAATAGTAGAGGCCCAGCCCGTTTCAGAGAGAGGATTATCCGGTGAAAGATCCTTAACATCGGCCAGCCATCGAACCCGCCCGGGAGCCCTGCTAAAAGCAGCGCGAGAGTCCGGCGTTACAGGATGAAAGGTGAGCGGTTTTTTTTACAAGGAAAAACTGCTAAATTGGGTGGTACCGCCGAGCCGTTCGGTCCCATGTATGCGCAGAAGGACGCATCCGGGGACGGGGCGGCTTTTTTAGATTCTTACATGGGACATAGGCAGAGTACCCCTCTCTTTCACGCCTCTTGAAAAAGAAAAGGAGAATAGTCATGGCCAAGGACAAAAAAATGGTAGAGTCCATCACATCCATGAGCGAGGATTTCGCCCAGTGGTATACGGATGTGGTGAAAAAAGCGGAGCTGTGCGATTACGCCAGCGTGAAGGGCTGCATGGTGATCAAGCCCGCCGGATACGCGATCTGGGAGAACATTCAGAAGGAGCTGGACAAGCGCTTTAAAGAAACGGGAGTGGAGAATGTGTACATGCCCATCTTTATTCCGGAGAGCCTGCTGCAGAAGGAGAAGGACCATGTGGAGGGCTTTGCCCCGGAGGTGGCCTGGGTGACCCATGGAGGCATGGAGCCCCTGCAGGAGCGCATGTGCGTCCGCCCTACCTCTGAGACCCTGTTCTGTGATTTCTACGCTAAGGACATCCATTCCTACCGGGATTTGCCCAGGGTTTACAACCAGTGGTGTTCCGTGGTGCGCTGGGAGAAGACCACCCGTCCATTCCTGCGGTCCAGAGAGTTTCTGTGGCAGGAGGGCCATACCGCCCATGCTACGGCTGAGGAAGCGGAGGCCCGTACTCAGCAGATGCTGAATCTGTACGCGGATTTCTGCGAGGAGGTTCTGGCTATCCCGGTGGTGCGGGGACAGAAGACGGATAAGGAGAAATTCGCGGGAGCGGAGGCCACCTACACCATCGAGGCCTTGATGCATGATGGAAAGGCTCTTCAGTCCGGTACCAGCCACAACTTCGGAGACGGTTTCGCGAAGGCATTTGGAATTCAGTATGCCGCCAAGGATAACTCCCTGCAGTATGTTCACCAGACTTCCTGGGGCATGAGCACCCGCATCATCGGTGCCCTGATTATGGTACACGGCGACGACAACGGTTTGGTGCTGCCGCCCAGAATTGCGCCGGTGCAGATTATGATTGTTCCGGTACAGCAGCAGAAGGAGGGCGTTCTGGCTAAGGCACAGGAGCTGAAAGAGCGTTTGATGAAGGCCGGATTCTCCGTTAAGGTAGACGATTCCGACAAGAGCCCGGGCTGGAAGTTCGCGGACTGCGAGATGAGAGGAATTCCCCTGCGGGTTGAAATCGGCCCCAAGGATATGGAGAATAATCAGGCGGTTCTGGTGCGCCGTGATAACCATGAAAAGACCTTTATTTCTCTGGATGAACTGGAGGAGAAGACGAAAGAAATGCTGGATACCATCCAGCAGGCTCTTTATGAGAAGGCAAAAGCCCATCTGGACGCCCATACGTACGAGGCCGTTCAGTGGGATGAATTTGTGGATACGATCAACAACAGGCCCGGCTTTGTGAAGGCTATGTGGTGCGGCTGTGAAGAGTGCGAGAACAAGATTAAGGAAGTAACCGGAGCGACCTCCCGCTGCATGCCTTTTGCTCAGGAGAATCTGTCCGACAAGTGCATCTGCTGCGGAAAACCGGCGAAAAAGATGGTTTACTGGGGACGTGCGTATTGATGAAGATTGAGATTCCCGGTCCGGTTCTTGGAATTTTGAGCCGGCTGCGTGAGAACGGGTATGAGGGATATATCGTAGGGGGCTGCGTCAGGGATATGTTTCTTGGCAGGGAGCCGGAGGACTGGGATATTACTACCAGCGCCCTGCCGGCCCAGGTGAAGGCCCTGTTTCGCCGGACCATCGACACCGGCATCCAGCACGGCACGGTGACGGTGATGATGGACCATGTGGGATATGAGGTGACCACCTATCGGGTGGACGGAACCTACAGCGACGGCCGCCATCCGGACCAGGTGACTTTTACCCCCAGCCTGACCGAGGACTTAAAGCGCAGGGATTTCACCATCAACGCCATGGCCTACAGCCCTGCCTCCGGGCTGGTGGACGAGTTTCAGGGCAGGGAGGATTTGGAAAAAGGCCTCATTCGCTGTGTGGGGGATCCGATGGAACGGTTTTCCGAGGATGCTCTCCGGATGCTGAGAGCTATCCGCTTTTCGGCTCAGCTGGGATTTGAGGTGGATGAAAAAACCCTGAAGGCCATCGGCGTCCTGGCGCCCAATCTGGCAAAGGTCAGCCGGGAGCGGATTCAGGTGGAGCTGACCAAACTTCTCATGAGTCCAAGGCCGGAGGCGATCCGGCTGGTTTATGACACCGGCCTGGCGCCTTTTGTGGGACGGGAGTTCGGCGGCCTCTTTTCCAGAGGGGAAATGCCGGCCCTGTCGAATCGGATTCCGTCCAGAAAATATCTGCGGTGGGCCGCTTTTTTGAGGGAGTCCGGCGCCGGCTGCGCCGTACAGGTGCTAAAGGGGCTGAAGCTGGATAATGATACGATTTCCCGCGTTCGTATGTTGACAAAATGTTTTCCCAATCCTCTTGCGGAGGACAAACCGGGAATTCGCCGGGCTATGAACGAGATGGGCGTGGAACTCTGTTATGACCTTCTGGATTTGAAGGAGGTTTTTGGAACAGAGAAGGAGCAGAAAGCAGCGGGCAGAATCCGCCGGCTGGCAGAGGAGATTGTAAAGGACGGGGACTGCCTCAGCTTTAAGGAGCTGGCAGTCAGCGGCAGGGACATTCTTCAGACAGGGAAAATTTCCGGCCCCGGGGTAGGAGAGGCCCTGAAGGAGCTGCTGGAGCTGGTGCTCCAGGATCCGGGTAGGAATCGCCGGGAATATCTCTTGAAACATTTGAATGAATCATTTATAATGAAGTCAGCGCAAGATAAGGAGGATATGAAGATGAATGTAATCAGCACGGAAAAAGCACCTGGAGCAATCGGACCTTATTCTCAGGCTTATGAGGTAAACGGAGTGATTTATACTTCCGGACAGATACCGGTAAATCCTGCGGATGGTTCTGTACCTGAGGGAATTGCCGCTCAGGCAGAGCAGAGCTGCAAGAACGTAGGAGCGATTTTGGAGGCAGTTGGAAGCGGATTTGACAAGGTGTTCAAGACTACCTGCTTTTTAGCGGATATGGGAGATTTCGCCGCATTCAACGAGGTTTACGCAAAATATTTTACCTCCAAGCCGGCCAGAAGCTGCGTAGCAGTGAAGGATCTGCCCAAGGGCGTTTTGTGTGAAATCGAGGCAATTGCTGTAAAGTAATCGCTTTTGAGTCCATGGCATGTCCTGGAACGTGAAGACAAAAAGGCCGCAGATTCCTGGAACAGGATTGCCAGGAGCTGCGGTCCTTTTACATATATAGGAGCGGAATATGGCCCGGATTGTGATTCTGGATTTTTCCGGCATTTACGGCCGGATGAAATTTTGGAAAAATGAGGACGTCCTTCGTCTGGATTTTCAGACTATGGAGGGAACCAACTGCTACTGCGATGACGAGGCGGCAGAAGAGATTGGAAAACAGCTTGGAGAGCTGGGAGCGGAGGGAATTCATTTCCTGGATTCCGGCAACTATCATTATGCTACAAAATTGTGGGCGGATCGGATTTGCCAGCCCTTTGATCTGCTGGTGTTGGATCATCATACGGACATGCAGCAGCCGGCTTTTGGCGGAATTCTTTCCTGCGGCGGATGGCTGAGGACGGCTCTGGAGGAGAATAAATTTCTGCAGCGGGTCTGTCTTATGGGGCCATCGGAAAAGATGGCCGAAGAAGATGAAATAGGGGAGTTTGGAGACCGTTTGTTATTTTTCGATGAGGAGAAAATGCAAAAAGGTTTCTGGAGGGAGTTCCTCAATGATGGTGGGGAGGAAGAGCCAAAAAAGAGAAGGCCCTTATACATCTCCCTGGATAAGGATATTCTCTGTGAGGAGGAGGCGGCAGTCAACTGGGATCAGGGGACGGTAAGGCTTTCGGAGGTTCTGGAGGTACTGGAGGCCGCATTCCGGAGCCGTCCGGTGATCGGAGCGGACCTTTGCGGGGAAAATCCTCTGGATATGGAGGACGGGGAGCAGCTTTTGAAGGCAGATTCGCTGAATGAGAAGCTGCTTGGAGCCTTAAAGCGGTGGATGGGAAATTAATCCCCGTCCTTTTGCTGATCGCGCCGCGCCAAGGCTCTCCGATACTGGTCCTGGCTCAGGGTGATTTTTCCTTTGCATAGGGAGAAAACCCCCTCCTCTTTTAACTGGCGGATGACCCGGTTTAAGGTTTTGACGTTGATGCCGGTTTCCTCCTGAAGCATCTGCCGGGTACGGTTTATGGTCATGGGAAAGGCGTCAGGCCGGCCAGCAAGGTGACTTCTCCGATAAAGTCAATGGCCTTGTTGCGCTCAATCATATAGACGTTGCCGTTTTCCAGTTCATTAATGACCCGGTTTTCACCTTGGGCTACGATGCCGAAATATTTCAACGTGGTATCCTTCTGGTGGATCAGAGAGCCGGCGGGATGGATACGGATGGTGCAGCGGCTTCGTATTTCCTCCGGCATGGAGCCGGTGTAGGCGGTTAGTTCGGGAACCTTCTGCTCTAATTCTTTCAAGGTCATGGCGGTCACTCCCCTGTATTTTTGATGAAAGTATAACACTTTTCAGTGGATAAAGGCAACTGATTTGTGAAAAGTGCTCATTTGTCCTTTTTTTGAAAAGGAGCTTTTGATAGAATAGAGGCAACAGTTCAGGACGGCGGGGAAACGATGACCCGTCCTGGTTGGTTACAAATAGACTTTACAGTTCAGGACCAAAGAAGGAGGCACATAGTTATGAAATCCTGCGATTTACTGATAAAAGACACGACTGCTCTGATTAAGAGCGTTTGCCTGATGGAGCATGTGGATCTTGCCATTCAGGATGGAAAAATCCTGGAGGTGGGAGAGGGAATCGGAGATTCTTACGAAGCTGATGAGCAGCTGGAGGGCAGATCTAAGCTGTTTATGCCCGGACTCATTGACAGTCATATGCATACAGGCCAGCAACTGTTAAAGGGACTTGTTTTGGACGCCAAGCCTATTATCTGGACCAGAATCATGCTCCCGTTTGAGAGCACCATGACACGCAAGCGGATGGCCTTGAGCGCCAGGCTGGCGGCCCTGGAGATGATAAAGTCCGGTACCACAGGATTTGTGGATGCGGGAAGCTATTTTATGGAGGAGGCAGCCGAAGTTTTTGTAGAAAGCGGTTTGAGAGGGGCCTTATCCTGCTCCACCATGGATGAGGAGGGACTCCCCCAGTCGATTGCCATGAACGCGGACGAGGCAGTGGCTCAGACGGACCGGCTTTATGAGGCATTTCACGGAAAAGGAAATTTGAAGGTATCCTATGCGCTGAGAGCTCTGAATTCCTGCTCCACCAGCCTGGCTTTAAAGGCTGCAGAGCATGCCGGAGAGAGGAATACCATGCTCCAGGCCCATATGAATGAGTATCAGGGCGAGGTGGACGGCATGATTGCCCGGGAGGGTATGAGGCCTTATGAGTATCTGGAAAAGCTGGGGATTTTAAATGAGCATTTCCTGGGCGCCCACAGTTTACTGCTTTCAGAGAGGGAGAAGGAGCTGATTCAGGAAAGAGGTGCAATTTTGTGCCACTGCCCATTCAGCAACTGCGGGAAGGCGGTTCCGGATACGCCGGATCTGCTCCGGAGAGGTATTTTGGTGGGAATGGGTACAGATGGAGCGGCTCATGGAGGACTAAGCCTGTGGAATGAGATGAAGATTTTCCGCTCAGTAATGAATATCTGCAAGGGAGTGCCCCAGAAGAACCCCAGCATCATGCCTGCCACGACGATTTTAAGGATGGTTCTGGAGGGAGGGGCCGCGGCCCTGGGTGAAAAGGGAAGTCTGGGACAGCTGAAAGAAGGATTCAAAGCGGATCTGATTTCCATTAACCTGCGGCAGGCCAATCTGATGCCTACAGGGAACCTGATTAATACCCTTTTGGAGATCGTGACTGCCGGGGATGTGGCGGACATGATTGTAGGAGGACGGGTGGTGATGAAGGACAGAGAAGTGAAAACGCTGGATGAGGAGAGAATCCTCTGGGAAGCGGAAAAGTGCGGAAATGAGGGACGATAGAAATGGAATTCTGGCTGATTTTACTCCTGGCGAATTTTGCGGTAGGAATTTGCGTAGGACTGACGGGAGTGGCAGGCTTTCTTCTCCCTCTTGTCTATACCGGTCCTCTGATGATGGGGACTACCCAGGCGCTGGCCTTAAGCTTTGGCGCCTTTGTCATTGCAGGGATTCTCGGCGCCTACAATTACAGCAAAAAGGGCAACTTGGATCTTTCGTTTGGTATCAAGCTGAGCTTGGGCAGTCTGGCAGGCGCCATTTTAGGGGTACGGTTAAACCTGGTGATCCCGGAAGAGCAGGTGAAAATCATTCTCTATCTGGTGGTTCTGGTATCCGGCATCTCCATTCTTTTAAGAAAGGATAAGCCTGAAGAAAAATCCGGGGAGCATGCTTCAGGATATCAGATTCGAGAGCATCTGGGCGCGACTCTTGTGCTGGGCTTTGTAACGGGAGCTCTTTGCGCCATGTCCGGCGCAGGGGGTCCGGTACTGGTGATGCCCCTTTTGGTGGTTCTGGGGATCTCTGTGCGGACCGCTGTGGGAATTTCTCTGTTTAATATGATTTTTATTAGTATTCCTGCTTTTTTGGGGTATATGTCCCAATGCTTTCAGCAGGAGATGCTGTCTGTCCTGGGGGCGGCATTTGTGCTTCATGGCCTGGGTGTATGGCTGGGAAGCATACACGCATCCCGCATTAATCAGGGGCTGCTGAAGAAAGGGATCGCGGTATTTTCTATTTTAATTGCTCTTTGGAAATTGCTGTAACAGTCCGGGACGGACAAGAAGATGAGCCGTCCGGAACCGTCACAAGTTATTTTATTAGGAGGTAATGGCTTATGAAGAGTGTAGGTCAAAGATACGACCGGGTGGATGCCCGGGGAAAAGTAACCGGGGAGGCGAAGTACACGGCGGATTTGGAGCCGAAGGACTGCCTTCACGCAAAGGTCATTCATTCTACTATCGCCAATGGCCAGGTGAAAAGCTTTCATCTGGATGAGGCATTAAAGGTACCGGGAGTAGTGAAAATCGTTACCTGCTTCGACGTGCCGGATTATCAGTTCCCCACTGCGGGACACCCATGGAGCGTAGAGAAGGCGCATCAGGATATTGGGGACCGGAAGCTGTTAAACCAGCGGGTACGCCTTTACGGGGACGATATTGCTGCTGTTGTGGCGGTGGATGAAATCGCCTGCCGGAAGGCGGCAAGCCTCATCGGGGTGGAGTATGAGGAGTATCCCCCTTTGGTGACGGTGGAGCAGGCTATGGCGGAGGGAGCTACGCCTCTGCACCCGGATTTGCGGAAGGACAATGTGATTGCCCACTCCCATCTGACCATGGGACCGTCGGATTTCGAGTATGAAAAAGCCCTTGAGGAGGCCAGAGAGACCTATGGGGAGGAGAACCTGGTGACTGTGGAGAAAGAATACCACACGCCCAGAGTGTCCCACTGCCATATTGAGCTTCCGGTGTCCTGGGCTTACCAGGAGCCAAACGGCAAGATTACAGTTACCAGTTCTACTCAGATTCCCCATATTGTGCGCCGGGTGATCTCTCAGGCGCTGGGAATCCCGGTAGGTCAGGTGCGGGTGATCAAGCCCTATATAGGGGGCGGCTTCGGAAATAAGCAGGATGTACTTTACGAGCCCTTAAACGCTTATCTGAGCCTGGCGGTAGGAGGGCGGCCGGTCCGTCTGGAAATCAGCCGGGAGGAGACCATCTATGCGACCAGAACCCGCCACGCTATCGATACCAAATGCAGGGCCGTCGCTACCAGGGACGGAAAGATCCTGGCCAGAAAGCTGGAGGCCTACGCGAATAACGGCGGTTACGCCTCCCATGGACACGCGATCTGCGCCAACTGCGGCAATGTGTTTAAGGATCTGTACCGGGACCGGATGGGAGCGGAAATCGACTGCTATACGGTGTGGACATCCACCGCTACTGCCGGAGCCATGCGGGGATACGGCATTCCCCAGTCTGTCTTTTTCGCGGAAGCCCTTACGGACGATATCTGCGTTCAGCTGGGAGAGGATCCGCTGAAATTCCGTATGGACAACTGTATGGAAGCAGGCTTTGTGGATCCGGCAAATGGCATCACCTTCCATTCCTACGGTTTAAAAAAATGTATGGAGCTGGGGGCAGAAAAGTTTGGCTGGGAGGAGAAACGCAGGGAATACGCCGGTCAGACCGGCCCGGTGAGAAGGGGAGTAGGAATGGCGATTTTCTGCTACAAGACCGGCGTTTATCCCATTTCCCTGGAAACAGCTTCCGCTCGTATGATTTTAAACCAGGATGGTTCCATGCAGCTGCAGCTGGGAGCTACGGAAATCGGACAGGGTGCGGACACCGTCTTTTCACAGATGGCTTCAGAGACTACGGGAATCAGCTTTGACAAAATCTATATTGTAAGCTCTCAGGATACGGATACAGCCCCCTTTGATACCGGAGCTTATGGTTCCAGGCAGACTTATGTGTCCGGCAAGGCAGTGAGAAAGTGCGGGGAGGAGTTTAAGAAGAAAATTCTGGACTACGCATCCTATATGCTGGACCGCCCCATGGAGGAGCTGGACGTGGACCACGACCAGATTGTGGAGAAAAAGACAGGTAAGGATCTGCTTCCGGTGGCTCAGCTGGCGGTGACGTCTTTTTACTCTCTGGACCGCTCTCAGCACATCACGGCGGAGGCCACCAGCCACTGCAAGGACAACAGCTTTGCTTCCGGCGTCTGCTTTGCGGAGGTTGAGGTGGATATGCCGGTAGGAAAGGTGAAGGTGTTAAATATTTTAAACGTCCACGATTCCGGAATCCTGATTAACCCGGCTCTGGCAGAGGCCCAGGTTCATGGGGGAATGTCTATGGGACTGGGATACGGCCTCAGCGAGGAGCTTTTGATTGATGATAAAGGACGGCCTTTAAATGCCAATCTGCTGGACTATAAGATTCCCACCGCCATGGATACCCCTGATCTGCAGGTAGAGTTTGTCCAGCTTCAGGACCCTACGGGTCCTTATGGAAACAAGGCTTTGGGGGAACCGCCTACCATTCCGGTGGCTCCTGCCCTGCGCAATGCCCTGCTGCATGCTACGGGGGTAGCCATGGATACCATTCCCATGACGCCTCAGCGGCTGATTGAAGCCTTTTTGGAAAAGGGCCTGATCTAAGAAATAAGGAGGAACAAAGATGTTTGATATTAAATCCTTTTATGAAGCGTCCTCCGTGGAGGACGCCATCCGGGCGCTGAGCGCGGACCCGGACAGCCTGGTAATCAGCGGCGGTACGGATGTGCTGATTCGGGTGCGGGAGGGAAGAGATGCGGGAAAGAGTCTTGTGTCTATCCATAATATTCCTGAATTAAAGGGCGTGACGATGAAGGAAAACGGGGACATTGTCATCGGCCCGGCCACCTCCTTTTCTCATATTACCAACCACGAGATCATTAAGAAGCATCTGAATATGCTGGGCGAGGCGGTAGACCAGGTGGGAGGCCCCCAGGTGAGAAATACCGCTACCATCGGGGGCAATGTCTGCAACGGGGCAACCTCCGCAGACTCTGCTTCCACCCTCTGTACCTTAAACGCTGTCCTGACTCTTGCGGGTCCCGACGGCAGCCGGGATGTTCCCATTACGGAATTTTATACCGGGCCGGGCCGGACGGTGAGGCGGCAGAATGAGGTCTGTACGGCCATTACCATCCGCAAGGAGGATTATGAGGGCTGGGAGGGCCATTATATCAAATACGGCAAGCGGAATGCTATGGAGATTGCCACCCTGGGCTGCGCGGTTCGGGTGAAATTGTCGGCAGACCGGGAGCGAATAGAAGACGTGCGGCTGGCATACGGGGTGGCCGCGCCTACGCCGATCCGCTGCAAGGCGGCGGAAGAGGCGGTCAGGGGAGCTTCCGTGGCTGATTCCTCCATCTATGACCGGTTTGCCGCCGCGGCTCTGACGGAAGTGAATCCCAGAACCTCATGGAGAGCAAGCAAGGAATTCCGGCTGCAGCTCATCAAGGAGCTGGCAAAGAGAGCGCTTAGAGAATCCATTCGTCTGGCAGGAGGTGAAGCAGATGCTTAAAGTAATTGAGATGACGGTAAACGGGGAGAAGCGGCAGATCGCGGTAGACGACCGGGAGTCCCTTTTAGACACCCTGAGAAATCTTGGCTTTACTTCGGTGAAAAAGGGCTGTGAGGTAGGAGAGTGCGGGGCCTGCACGGTGCTGGTAAACGGCGAGGCCGTGGATTCCTGTATCTACCTGACCATGTGGGCCGCTGGAAAGAGTGTGATGACGGTGGAGGGCTTAAAAGGCCCTAACGGCGAGTTAAGCCCCATTCAGAGAGCCTTTATCGAGGAGGCCGCCGTCCAGTGCGGCTTCTGCACCCCGGGACTGATTATGTCTGCGGTGGAAATCGTGGGAACCGGGAAGAAATACAGCAGAGAGGAACTGAAAAAGCTGATTTCAGGCCACCTGTGCAGATGTACGGGCTATGAAAATATCTTAAACGCCATGGAGCGGATTGTGGAGGAGACTTACCGGGTGGTAGGGGAATAACAAATTCCAAATAGAGGCAGGAGCGGTTTATATAAGCTGTTCCTGCCAATATTGTTATTCATCAGCAATACGCCATCGCAGAGCGTTTGAAACCACATACGTATCCGCAGGGGCGGAAATTATAGGGGCAATCTTGTGTACATTAAATGAACGATTGTCTGCCCAGACGATTACGCTTCGTGTTTCGCCGGGCAGAAGATCATCGTGAAATGCCAGATCAACGTCAAAAATATTGCAGGCATAATTTTCCTGCCATCCGGCCAAGTGGAATTGCCGCAGTCCGATAAATTGCAGTTCGATTGTTTTGGGAGTCCATTGGCATTGGAAGATCAAAGATAAAATATATTCGTTCGCACTGCCGAAATACATCGCGCTGGCCTCGTCCACAAAAGCGCCGCTTTTAAAATGAGCCTCTACGATACAGGCATCATGAAAATCGCCATAGGCGGACAGCAGTGATTCGATATCATCTTGCGTTGCAATGTTATGCCAATCTCCCATTCTTTAGCTCTCCTAAGATTAAAAACTTATTTTTCTACCACTTCCCAATATCCATTCCGCGCGGAGCCGTGACGGGCCAGGCGGCCTTCTTCTCGAAGGATTTTTATATTCTTTTCTACCGCCCGAGGGGTAATATCCAATTCCTGGGCAATCTCTTTTGCGGAAATATTTGGGTTAAGGCGCATATGATTCAATATGATTTCTTTCGTGTCCGGCTCTAAAACTTCTCCGAACTTCTCCGAACTTTCTCCGAACTTCTCCGAACTTCTCCGAACTTTCTCCGAACTTTCTCCGAACTTCTCCGAACTTTCCCGAACTGCTAGCTGTATTTCTGGAGAAACCGGTTTGCGGTATAAATTGATGCGCACCATGCCGTCATATACTTGAAACTCTGGTTTTGGCAGTCCATATGCCACTGCGGCTTCCTTTATTTTTTGGATACCGGTTCCCCAGGACTCTACAAATCCCATCTGGTTCAATATGTTGGCAATGGCTTTGTTTCGCAATTTTGTGTGGCCATTCATCATTTCTTCATAGGTCAGACCATTGTACAATCCGCCAGGAGAAGTGACTTCCAGGCGGTCGTCATAGATGGCTACCTGTACGCAGGACTCATCCGTCAGAACTCGATGACAGTGAGCGTTTATAACCATTTCCCGGCTTGCTTCCACCGGAAGCTCATAGGCTTCATGGCGCAGTAGCCCCTTTACGACAGCGCCAAGCCGGATGTTTCGCAGCACAAAAGAGACAGCTTCCTCAATTTGCCGGTAGATTGGCCCGGAATACTCACGTTTATCCAGAAAAATGCCTCTGTTTACGCCTTTAAAGACAGCGCACTGTGTTTTGGAGAAAGGAAAATGTTCCGAGGTTAGTAGTGCAAAGGCATTGGAGGCCAGCAGATTACCATCAATATTTTTCAATAATTTCCAATTTATAAGCTGTACTTTTGAAATTTCGCGTTTCGGCAATCCCGCCTTTTTACGAAAAGCGGCAATATCTTCGCAAAGCTGTTTAATGGCGCTCTCTTCAACTGGATAATCAATACATACTAATTCATCCCAGGAAATTCTTGCCCCTTCCATTTCCAGCTCCTTGATTTTTTCAGGACCGGCAGGTCTGGATGTCCCGCAAACCCGGATATATGTTCCGGTTTCTTTCCCTTTGGATTTTAAATAATAGGGCCTGTTAGCACCAGGAGCCACAGTGATAACAATAATTGTTTTCCCATCTAGCGTCTGAGGGCAGATATCCGGAACGATCTGCGGGTAACAGGAATCAGAAACAGCATTTGCGATGCGGTCCATGGTCTGAAATAGTGATTCTTCGTCTACGCCTACTATGGTATGAGTCTTATCATCAACCCCAATCAGAATTTTGCCGCCTTGAGTATTGGCAAAAGCGATAATGCTCTTGATGTATTTTTCGGATTGTTCCGGCAGGACGGATTTGTATTCGATGTTTTTCGATTCACCCCGAAGCAGTTTTTCCGTATTCATAGATATCTCCTTTTAAGCTATTACTACGGTTCATTATCGCCGCTTTTTCAAAACCATAATCACTGCCGCCACAATTAAAACAACTCCAACCGCTAGGATCAAGTAAATGAAACTCTCGTCTAGCTTCGCGGCTACAAAAATGGAGGTCGGTCCATCCGCGCCGCCGATGATGGAAACCGCCGCGTTTTCTTTCGTTCTCATGGCAATCCCCCAAATGACCAGTAACATTCCGATCACTCCGCCGATCATTCCTAATATTTTGCTCATAAATCTACCTCCCGCCGTTCTAAAAGGCTGCTATTTGATATCGATTTCCATATTCTAGCTTTGCTTTTTCCGTATACATTTGGACGAAATCGGTTTTTGCGCTGGTATATCCATCACGATTGTGCTCATATTGCTTCCACAGGCTTAATTTCAGCTTCTCATATTCCCGCGCGGTATCGGCGTGTTCCATCAGATAATCCCGGAAATACAATTCGTCATTGTCGCCCCCATGCCGCAAATGCAGGTGAAATACTTTTTCGGCAAAGCCCTTTTCCATATATCCCTTATTAAATGAGATTCTGCTAGCAGTCTCGGACATACAGATATAGCCGCATTCCACAATCGAACCCTTGTAATCTGCTAACCTGCGGTTTGGCGCAACTTCCACAAGGAGATCGACGATCGGTTTCGTCCGGATTGAGCCAATCGCCGTGCTTCCGATGTGGCTGATTCGTTCAATTTGCGGAAGTTTGTTTTTCAAAAAAGCTTCTTCCTCTGCGTACCATTCGCTCCAGCAAGCTCTGCGCTCAGTCAGAACGATGGGGAATAATTTCCACAATTCCTCTAAAGTCATTTCAGATAATTTCTTTTCCAATCGTTATTCCTCTGCGGATTAGAATTTCATTTATTTTCACGTATCACGCGACAAGGATTCCCATAGGCAATTACATGGTCAGGAATATCCTTTGTGACGACACTTCCGGCTCCAATTACAACGTTATTTCCGATTGTAACGCCCGGCATAATGATAGCTCCGCCGCCAATCCATACGTTATTTCCGATCCGAATGATATTATCGTCTAAAAACGTACAGTTCATATTTACTTCGCAGTTATTTCCAAAATAAATATTATGGCCGTAATCAACATAAAATGGAGGGGTTATCCATAAATTTTTGCCTTTTCCCCAAGCAATTCACTTAAAATTCTTTCTCTTTCTGTCATACTTTACCTCTCAAAACTCCGGTTTGTCCTTATCGATGAGATTCATTTCCCTTCATCCGGATACTCGATTACACAGAAATCGTAGGCGTTGACCACCGTTGTTTCGCAGTAGGTGTCTCTTCGCTTAAATGGCCCGCCGTAATTGGCGTGGACGTGGCCGTGAAGAAAATACTTGGGCTTGTATTTTTCCATCAGGGTGCAAAATGCCGCAAAACCCCGGTGAGGCAAGTCCTCCATGTCGTTTACGTGGTAGGCGGGGGCGTGAGTGACTAAGATGTCAAATCCCCTGTTGCGCCACAGCTTCCAGGTCATTTTCCGAATACGCCAGCGCATCTGCCGCTCCGTGTACTGGTTGGGAGCGCCGGGGATATACTGCATGGAGCCTCCCAGGCCCAGGATGCGGACGCCCTTGTATACGTAGATATCATTTTCGATGCAGGTGCAGCCCTCTGGCGGCCGCTGCTGGTATTTGCCGTCATGGTTGCCTCGAACGTACAGCAGGGGCACGGGGCAGAGGGTCACAAAAAAGCTGAGATATTCCGGATCCAGGTCGCCGCAGGAGATGATCAGGTCAATATCCTTTAGCCGTTCCGGATTATAAAAATCATAAAGTATTCTTGATTCGTGGTCAGCGAGTACCAGTATGTTCATCTGTTAGTTCTCCGATTTTTCAGTTTCGTCTATCTCCATATCCTGAAGCTGCACCAGCCTCTGGGCTTCCGTGGTCAGCTCATCAAACTCCGGTTCTTTCCCGACTATGTTCTCCGCAAGCCAGTCCATGGTGATGATGGCGCCCGGCTGTAAGCTGTCTCCCTCTGGGCACTGAAGCTTGCCGCCCTGGGAGTAGACAGGGCCGTCAAAGGGACGGAAGCTGCCGGAGCGGATGGAGTTCCTTAAAAGGCCGGTCAGACGGCCAGTTCCCCGGGGCAGGTCTTCGGAGCAGATCACATCGATCACATCGGAGGACATGCCCCACCAGTAATTCACCGCTTTTCTGCCCTTAGCGGCCTTGGTATCCCCAACGCCGCCCAGGATAATGCGCAGGATCTGCTCGTAAAACTTTCCCCAGTGCCAGATGGGGGCCGCCAGATTCGTGACGGAGCCGTCTGGATTTGTCAGGTAGAGTCCGTAGCGGCGGGAAGCCTGCTTGGGCGTGATCATATCGTCCCCGGAAATGCAGCGGATTCCCTGGCTTTCCAGGCGGGCGGCAGCGTCCCCGGCTTTGGTGCGGGACCATTCCAGATAGACCTGCACATATGGATTCACCATCCGGGCGCCCATGGCGAAGGCGTTGATATTGGCCATGGTCCCATAGATGGGGTAGTCGGCCACATAGCCCAGCCGGCTGTCTTTTGAAAGGGAGGCGGCAAGGGCCCCCATGAGGAACTTTGACTCATACATCCGCGCGTAGTAGGTGCAGATGGAGGAGTAGGACATATTGATGGAGCAGTTGTAGATCTTTACATCCGGGTGAAGGATGGCGGAGCGCACGCTCTGATTGACCATCTGCACAGCGGTGGTAAAGATCACGGAGCAGCCTGACGCCACCGCCTTTTCAATATCCTCAGCCACCTGCTCTTCCGTATCCGCCTGGTAGAAGGCCATGGTTTTTACCTTCTCCCCTAAAACCTGTTCGATGTGCATCCGTCCCAGCTCGTGGGCATAGGTCCAGCTGGAGGTTTCCGGCGTTTTGGTGGAGATAAAGGCCGCCTTTAAGGTATCCGGCTCTAAAAGGCCAGCAGGGATGAACCAGTTGAGAATGGAGGGGCGGGACAGCTCCTTTGCGGCCTCGGGGTCGGTTACCAGCTCTACTTGGCGTCCCCGCTCCGCAAGGCGGATCTCTGCCCAGATTTTCTGAAGGGCAGCGTACATCTCTTTTTCCGTCTGGGCACAGGTCAGGTCATAGCCGAAGATTTCGACGTAAACCAAAAACGCGTCGGAGGAGGAGAGTTCCAGCTTCTCCCCATGGGCCATGCGGAAGGCTTTGTCGAAGCGTCCGAAGGCGGAGCGGAAGAACAGACGCTCTTCCTCGTCCCAGACTTGACCGGGGGCCTTCCCCATCAGCTTTAGGAGGCGGCGGTAGCTGCCCAAGCGGCTGAACCAGACCTCGCAGTTGCCGGAAACCTCATAGAAATCGAGAAATTCGAAATAAATTTTATTCTCTTTATCTTCTGTCCGCTTGGGAACTAGGCGGGTAACGGAGCCGCGGATGCTGTAGGCTCCTAAATATTTCAGGACGCTGACCCTTTTGTTTCCCTCCTGGACGTAAAATTGGTTCATATATTCAAAGGCGATGATGGGGTCGCTGATGCCTTCATTTACCTGGTATTGATAAACCCGCTGCCATTTTTCGGCAAATTCCGACTGATCCGGCAGAAGGGGCATGAAATTGTTAGCGAAGGCGTTGGTACGGTCGTCTGTTTTGGTGCCCACCAGACGGGAAAGGGGAATGTCGATCACGCCCAGGCTGACGGTAGCGGAAATTTCCGTATAGGACAAAATCTTGTCCAGAACAGGGAGATAGGGATATTTTCCATGTACAAGGGCGTCCTGGTAGCTTTTGCGTCCCAGCCGTTGGGCCGCTGAATAATTTGTAATTACCACGTTAAAATCCTCCTGTTGTTCAATTTAAAGCGTTCCGAAATAGGACCGAAGGGTTTCAAAAAGCACCCGGTCCCCTTCCTCATGGCCTTCGGTCCGCCGCACCAGAAAGCCGTGCTGAGCGCCCAGTACCTTTTTGACGGTTACGGTAACGCCGGCTTCCATCAAATGGGAGGCGAAGGTCATGGAATCAGGGCAGAGAAAATCAATGCCTCCCGCGATGACGGTGAAGGGAGGAAGGCCCTGAAGGTCTTCTTTCGTGGCGAAGACCGGGGAAACATAAGCCTCCCGCGCATGTCCGGCTCCGGCGTACCATTCATTGTAGAGACGGCCCCGCAGGATAAAGTCTGTAATGGGGAGGCCGCCTGCCTCGGCCTTGGCTACCGGGTCCTGGGCCAGGTCAAAGGGGGCGTAACAGCTGATGACGCCCAGGGGCAGAGGCTCTCCGGCTTTTTTCATATTCATGGCGATGACAGTGGCCAGATTGCCGCCGGAGCTCTGTCCGCAGAGAACCAGCCGGTCTGGGTCGCCGCCAAAGTCAGCGGCATGGCTGCGCAAGAAACGCACCACGTCCCAGCCTTCCTCCAGAGCGTAAGGATAGGGGTATTCCGGGGCCAGCTTGTAGTCTACGTCAAAGACAAGGCAGTGTCCCTCTCTTGCCAGGATGCGGCCGAAGGTGATGCATTTTGCCTGGTAACCCTTGACAAAGCCGCCGCCGTGGAAGTTTACCAGCACCGGAAGGGGATCTTTTTGATCCTCCGGGGTAAAGGGTTCGTAGAGGTAGATGCCGGTCTGTCCATGGCGGGTGGAAATCTCAAACTGCTCCTGCCGCTTTACGGGGTAATTTTTTAAGGTGCCTTCATCGGCCTGGGGAGCCGTCATCTGGCTTCTGACCTGTTCTAATTCTGTCATAAATGTGCCTCCCTTCTTTGCATTTATCTTATCATTCTGGATGGGAAAGGGCAAGGCGTATTTATTGACGATCTCATATACAAAATGCTAGAATGGAAGTAATCGTTCTGTAGATGGAGGGAATGTATGGGGAAGATC